>OLGM01000177.1_pt1 | contig 47136 bp, 35 predicted proteins | sample 1606001 | NCBI WGS metagenome assembly OLGM01 (sample SAMN03283294) | human gut metagenome | biome: human-associated habitat; material: feces | host: Homo sapiens | place: Peru | collected 2012
GTGTGGAGGCAATAGAAAAACGGTTCGCTTATTCTGCCAAGAAGTTCAAGGAGGACAAGAAACTCTCCGAGATTACCAAACATAGCGTAGAAGCAGTCTTGAAGCAGACGTACCATAAGGATAAGTTCATAGAACTTCTGAAAGCAAAGGGCATTGATGTTGTTTTCCGCCATACAGCTGACGGCCGTATCTACGGAGCAACATTCATTGACCACCGCACCCAAAGCGTTTTCAATGGTTCAAGGCTTGGAACGAATCTTTCTGCCAATGCCCTGCAGGAGCACTTCACCTTGCCTTACGAGAATGAGCAACCGATACTGCTTACCATCCCGAAGGAAGATGGCACAATGCCGGAACAGGAATATCATGGTTCTGGCTTGTTCGATGAGTACGGCAGCGGTCTTGGACTTATGGCAGGGAATGGTTCTTCCAACGAGGCACAGGAAGCAGCATTCGATAGAGAGTTACGCAGAAAGAAAAAGAAGCGAAAAGGGAGAAACCTTTAATCGTATTATCAAGGTATAACTTCAAAACTGAAAAACAATGGCACAAGAAGACGATTTGAGAGCATTTGGGAAAATTATGGATTTTCTCCGTGCTGTGAGTATCATACTCGCAATTATGAATGTATATTGGTATTGCTACGAGGCAATGCACATATGGGGAGTGACAATCGGAGTTGTTGACAGAATCCTTATCAACTTCAACCGTACAGGCGGTTTATTTCATTCCATTCTCTATACAAAATTGTTCTCGCTCTTACTCTTGGCTCTCTCATGCTTGGGAACCAAGGGCGTGAAAGCAGAAAAGATGAGTTGGAACAAGATTTGGACGGTTCTTGTCGTTGGCTCCTGTCTGTTCTTCCTCAACTGGTGGATATTATTGTTGCCTATATCTCATTTGGGCAATGCCACGCTATACATCTTTACAATGACAGCGGGTTATATCTGCCTATTGATGGGTGGACTGTGGATGAGCCGACTCTTGAAGCACAACCTCATGGAGGATGTGTTCAATAATGAGAACGAGAGTTTCATGCAGGAGACCAAACTCATGGAGAACGAGTATTCCGTCAATCTGCCAACACGATTCTATTACAAGAAGAAATGGCAGAGAGGATGGATCAACGTGGTCAATCCGTTCCGAGCGACCATCGTGTTAGGTACACCGGGTAGTGGTAAGTCCTTTGCTGTAGTGAACAACTACATCAAACAGCAGATAGAGAAGGGGTATTCAATGTATATCTATGATTTCAAGTTTTCCGACCTTTCGACGATTGCCTACAACCACATGATGAACCATCAGAATGGATATAAGGTCAAGCCCCAGTTCTATGTCATCAACTTTGATGATCCTCGCAGAAGTCATCGCTGCAATCCTATTCACCCGGATTTTATGAGTGACATTTCCGATGCTTACGAAAGTGCATATACAATAATGCTCAACCTCAATAAGACTTGGGTGCAGAAGCAGGGCGACTTCTTTGTGGAGAGTCCGATAATCCTCTTTGCTGCCATCATCTGGTACCTAAGAATCTACAAGAACGGAAAGTTTTGTACCTTTCCCCATGCCATCGAATTGCTCAACCGCAGATACGAGGATGTCTTTCCGATACTGACGAGCTATCCCGAACTGGAGAACTATCTTTCTCCATTCATGGATGCATGGCAAGGTGGAGCGATGGAGCAGTTGGCGGGTCAGATTGCAAGCGCAAAGATTCCACTTTCAAGAATGATCTCACCACAACTCTACTGGGTTATGTCCGCAAGCGAGTTTACACTCGACATCAACAATCCCGAAGAACCGAAGATTCTCTGTGTCGGCAATAATCCCGACCGTCAGAACATTTATGGTGCTGCACTCGGCTTGTACAACAGCCGCATCGTGAAACTCATCAACAAGAAGGGACAACTCAAATCATCCGTTATCATTGACGAGTTGCCGACCATCTATTTCAAAGGCTTGGATAATCTGATTGCTACGGCAAGAAGCAACAAGGTTGCCGTCTGCTTGGGCTTTCAGGACTTCTCGCAGTTGGTCCGCGATTATGGAGACAAGGAGGCAAAGGTGGTTATCAATACCGTTGGTAATATCTTCAGCGGACAGGTTGTTGGCGAGACCGCCAAAACTTTATCCGAGCGTTTCGGCAAGGTGCTCCAAAAGCGCCAGTCTATTTCCATCAATCGTCAGGATGTCTCTACATCCATCAATACCCAGATGGATAGTCTCATTCCGCCGAGCAAGATTAGCGGACTCACCCAAGGAATGTTTGTCGGCTCTGTTTCCGACAACTTCAACGAGCGTATCGAGCAGAAGATCTTCCATGCCGAGATTGTCGTTGACACCGACAAAGTAAAGCGGGAGGAAAGCCATTATCAGCCAATCCCTATCATCAACGACTTCAAGGATGCCAATGGCAATGACTGCATGAAGCAAGCTATTCAAGACAACTACAATCAGATAAAGGAGGATGTCAAGCAGATTGTCAAGGACGAACTGGAGCGCATCGCTGCTGACGAGAATTTGAAGCACTTGATACAGAAATAGAAACGACAAAGGCAGTGGAACAAATCTTCACTGCCTTTGTCGTCTTTCTATTTTAATAATGCCTTGCCTTTTTCTGTAAGCATATATTTCTGTTTTGGATGTTTCGGATTTTCAGGATATAGTTGTTCAACATAGCCTTCTTCCATTGCAGGATATAGATATTTATCAAGGAAATAAGTCTTGTCTTTCAACTTTATACATTCCATTATCTCCTTGGCAGACATCATGTTATCTCTTATTACAGTAATTACTTTCATTAACTGTGGGGTAACTGTGGGGTAACTGTGGGGTAACTGTGGGGTAACTACCACACTGTTCCTGTTGTATTTGAATACGACCCACACAAAATTGCCATCAGTATTGAATTCTGGAGCAGGCAAGCCTACACGTTTGCATTCATCGACCATTGTACCTATTCCACGTCCCCAACTCTCCAATATCTTGCTCTTATAGAGTACGTTGGCGATAATTGGATTCTGTGGTTTGGAGTCATGTTCCTGCATAAGACGTTCTATAGGCAAGTCGGCAGGAAAAGTTCCCGTATTTCGTATTTCAACACGGTCATCGTAGATAGCGATGCTTACAGAACTACCTGGTTGATGATACGAGCGATGGCAAAGTGAGTTGATGCAACTCTCTCTTAAAGCCTTGTACGGAATGCTCAACTCTTCCTCACGATAAAGACCGTTTATCTTACCAGACAGTGAGAGATGCTTAAAGAAAAATGCCATTGAGGCATCAAGCAATTCGTAAATATTACCTTCCGCACGTTGGTTGTCTATAAACTCTTCTTTTGTTGTTCCTTTGAAACGAGCCATACGCACAAGACATTGTGGGTATCCATACAAATCCTTGCCAAACAACACGGCGGCTGCATTGTTCAGTTTACCATCATGGAACAAGCCGAACTTTTTCAAGATTACAGGTATCTCCTCGCGAATAGTTGTTTCTGGAAGTCTTCCGTTTCGTATTCCCTCACGGACAGCACCGAGAATGGCATTCTCATCCAAGTCACTTATCTCCAAATCAGAGTTAATCATTGCTTCCCATCCATATTTTCCGCCTCTTTCCATTAAGAGATGGTTATACCGTTCCTGTGGCATAAAGGTTGTGGTACTTTCAATGCGCATATAAGCCCTTCCCTTATAAGTGAAAGGACGCATGAATCGTTGACATTCCGCATGAATGGCTATCACATATTTGTCAGTCTCAAGAATAGGAACATACGAGATTTCCAACTCTACAAAAGGCTCAATTCTATTGACCGCCTCAGCAATAGAGCGTTTAGTATTGTCAGATACCTCTTGACCTATAATCTTACCATTATCCTTTACACCATAAAGAATAGTACCACCTTCACAGTTGAGAAACGCACATAGAGTCTCCATCGAACGGTCTAATTGACCTGTCGATTCCTTAAACTCCAAATTGTTGCTTTCCTTTAAGGAAGCAAGTTTTTCTATATCTTGATAATTCATACTTGTTGCAATTTTTTACGAACCCATGCTGGAGCCAGCAAAATGTCTTTTTGAAAATCTCCCGTTGAGACATTTTTCAAATGACCTTTGATGATGTTCATCTGTAGTTCTGTTATATTTTCATCACCGATTTCACGGAGAGCCATTACTATCAACAGCATAAGCTTTGACCGATAAGCAAATGTTCTCATCTCAGATGTATGCTTGAAAAGGATTCCGTTACCTTTGCCTACAGAAACCTTGCGAGAAGACCCATCTGTAAAGAACACCACATTTGCCGGTACTTGTTTTGACAGTCCTAATACATTCAACACATACGCACCCGTCGGAACAATTCTAACTTTATCACGTTTAGCAATGCCATTGGCAATGTCTTCAATGGATGGCGGTACAACTCCGCTTCCCCATTTTGTGTCAATCTTTGGATAGCAATAGATGCCTTGTGCCACTCTTATTATGTCTCCATCTTTGCACAAACGCACCAAGGCTGACCTTATTGCATCGGATGATGCCATTTGAGCGAATGAATCGGGAAAGAACAATGTTCCCCGTTTGGAAGACGTTATTTTCCTTTTTATCTCGTTATAAGCGCTATTCGTTGCCATTCCTCTTTATTTTGCCACAAAACTACAATATTTTTGTGGCAACACCAAAAGTTTTTAATCTTTTTCAGAAATAACATAAGAAACACCTCGATTATCGTCTCATTCTTTCCAATTCATCATCCTTTCGCATCTTGTCGTTCAACTTCTCCTGCATTCTGTCAAGGAAATAAGTACGGCTATGGTTCTTGCGTCTTCTGATGTCGGTGTAGAAACGATAGCAGTCCTTGGCTTTGATGCCGAAGAACTGGTACATGGCTTGCGCCAAGTCCTTGAACTTCACATCGCCATCATTCACGCTTCCCATTACGCAGATGCTATATACCATTTCTACAAGGTCAACGGCATTGCCAGTCCATTTTACTAATGGCTTTGATTCTGATGATACTGGCGGAGAGGCTTCTGAAGTGGATGTGGTCACATGAAGATGATATGTTGCTGCCACATGCTCTTGCATTCTGCGGACAAATGCAATTGCTTTGCGCACATACAAGCCTACGGTTCCCAAACAATCCTTTATATGGGGCATTGACAGATGAAAGTCAAGCTCGGTTTCTGCGTATGACAGTGCAAAGACCGCTTGCTTCACGTTGGTGCTGCATAAATCAACCACAACCTTGATAAACTCACGATATGAGTTCTCCAAAGCGTTACCACCTTTGTTCTTATGACCTGCATTCAGCAAGTTGAAAAAATCAGTCTCTATCAATATGTTGTATTCCATGTTGCTGTCTCTTTTATGGGTTTGTACTAATTTGATGTTTCTGTGCGCACACCATTTATTAGTCCAATACCTATGCCATTCCAAGACAGACTAAACAATAGGATGATGATATTTCCTGATAATCAGCAACTTTATCAAGAGAATAAGATTTTCACAAGGGAATTGCAAGCAGAAATAGTGTAAGGAAAACCGGACACTTGTCCAATCTTCCTTACACGGTTCTTATACCGTTACAACTTGTTAGTAGGAATACCATACTCTTTCATACGGGCATAGAATGTAGTATGGCTCATTTCCAACATTTTTGCCGCATCACGCTTGATGCCATTGCATTGCTTCAAAGCCCACAAGATACGCTCTCGATTGATCTTGCGTTCTTGTTCATCAAAGTCCAAAGCCTCTTCTGTCAATGCCGATTGTGACAACTGCAAGTCCTCGACATCTATTATCTCATTCTCGCATAACAGCATAGCTCGCATGATACAGGATTTCAACTCACGCACATTGCCTGGCCATGTATGGCTTACAAGTGCCCTTTGCGCTTCCTTACTGATACATTTTATTTCTTTGTCCGTATGCCTATCATATAGTTTCAGGAAGAAGTTAGCTAATGGCATAATATCTTCCTTGCAATCCCGCAACCGTGGAATCTCAATAACCGCTTCGTGAAGTCGATAATACAGGTCGCTTCTGAATCGTCCTTCCCGAACTGCCTCTTGCAGGTTTTCATTGGTGGCGGCAATAATGCGCACATCAGCCACTTTATCTTTTGTAGCTCCCAATGGTCGGTAGCTCTTGGATTGCAACACACGCAGCAGCATCGCCTGTACGTCTTTCGGCAGATTGCCTATCTCGTCCAAGAACAGCGTACCTCCAGCAGCCAATTCAAAGTAACCTTTTCTTGCTGCGTCTGCACTTGTGAATGCTCCTTTCTCATGTCCGAAGAGAGCAGAAACGGCAAGTTCCGCAGAAAGCGTACCGCAATCTACTACTTCAAAAGGCTTGTCGGCTCTTTTGCTTTGCAGATGTATCTTTTCCGCTATATGTTCTTTGCCAGTACCATTGTCGCCCAATATCATAACAGCCATGTCGCTTTTAGCAAACAATTCTGCCATTTTGTATATACGGCGAAACTTCTCACTTTTGCGGTAAACAATCTTGTTATTCAACTCGACGAGTCGTTTCTGCTTGTCTATGATTTCTTCCAAACGTTCATAAACTACATCAAGCAATAATTTCTTCGGTATATAGTCTTCCGCTCCCAATTTCATAGTCCTCACGGCACTCATGCTTTCATCGTAAGATGTCATGATGATAAATGGATTCTGATAACCATTGCCACGCATCCATTCCAACAGGTCGATACCGTTATCATTCCCCAAGCGCATATCCGAAATGACAACATCCCATTCAGAGGATTCCTTCACAGCTTTCAGACCATCTCTGTAATTGTAGCATAAGATTGTTTTCCAGCCCTTCGCCTCCAACTTCTTGCCCAACATATTGCAAAATGTCGGGCTGTCTTCAATGATTATTACTTTCTTCATGCTGTTACCTCCTCAATTTTCTTTTGTGCGGCTTTGATGATTGCCTCACCATGTGCGAAAACATCCTCAACCGCTTGGTTGATAACGTCGTCTGATGATGTAGAATCTTCAATCAGGTCAAAGAGATGGTTCAAAGACTCGTCAGATTGTACCATCATCCACGAGCTTCTTGCGTGGTGAATGGCATCGGACATTTTCTTGCGGTTCTCCTCTTGGGCTGCATTACGGATACTGCCCAATGTATCAGTCATTTCCTTTACGAAATTCTCCAAAGTTTCTTTTTCATTACCGTAGGTCAGCAACATAGAGAAGTCTATTTGTTTTTCTGCTATCTTACCGTTTACACACTTTCTTGCAGTGTTTATTAAATCCTTGTCAGACATCGGCTTGAACAGGCAAGCGACAAATCCCGCATCAAGCAGTTCTTGCTCACTCACATTTGGTGCTGCTGTCATAACGACAACAGGAATGGTCTTGGAGTTACGCACGTTCACCATACGCATCATTTCCAGAATCTCGATACCGTTCACTTCAGCCATCTTCAAATCCGTTATCAGCAGATCATAAGATTTTTTGCGCATCATATCCAATAAATCCGTGGCATTATTACAAGTGTCACATACGATGCCGTTTGATGCAAACGCCTCACGGATGGTACTCAGTTGCACATGGCTATCATCAATGGCAATGACAGTAAACGAATCTTGACGTTTCGTTCTATACTGGATTGGTTCCACATTCTGCTTTTCGGCTGCAGCCATAGGAAGACTAATGGTAAAAATACTTCCCAGTCCTTGGTGACTGGACACATCGATTTTCCCTTTCATAAGTGAAACGAGGTTCTTGACAATGGAAAGCCCCAAGCCAAATCCCGGTTGGGTGACCGCATTTCCCAATCTTGCAAATTCCTTGAAGATTTGTTTTTGTTGCTTGTCGTCCAATCCTGTTCCTGTATCCTTAACCATTAGCATGAATACACCATTCTTATAGGTTGTGGACAATACTATCTCACCCTTTCCCGTATATTTGATGGCATTGGAAAGCAGATTGCGTCCTATTGTAAGCACCTTTTCCTTGTCTCCATTGACAACACCATCTGCCTTATTGTTGACGCTCAATTCCAGTTGTTTCTTCGCAGCAAAGGGCTCATACTCCATCTTTAATTGCTCGGCAATGTCCATCATACGGAAAGGGCGTTCCTTGACGGTCGCCTTTCCATTCGCTAATTTGGAGTAAACCAAGAAACTGTCTATCATAGAAGTCAAGCCTTTCGATGTGTCAACAATCAAGTCCGCATATCGTTTGCTTTCATCCGTAGCATCATCAAGTCCGCTAATCTTGCGAGCATAATCCTTGATGGCAGACAAAGGACTGCGCATCTCATGCGTTACTGTCAGCATCACCTTTCTTGTTTCTTCCTTGCTCTTACGTGTCTTGAATGCGAATCGCCACACCAATAGGAATAATACAAAAAATACCAATATCAACAATCCTATCATCCCTATATAATAATAGGTATAATTGCCTTCCAAGTCTGCGATTTGTCGCTCACGAACTTTTATGCCTTTATCCACATTCTCATCAGCTATGCTGATAACTCTTTGCAACTGCTTATTGATACCTTCATTTCTGTTTCCAAGACTATCCAATATCTCCACTACCTTACGGCTTTGCTGGTGATGTTTAGCAACAACCGTTTGGTTTAGGTTGGTGAGCATCTTTTCAGTTTGGGTTAAACGGTTGCCTGTTGTTACTCCATTTTCTTTCTTGCCGAACAATCTGCTGAAGAAACCTCGCTTCTTTGGCTTTGCCTGCTGTGGCATAGCTGAAAGCCTTTTGCTTTCAGTCTTATTCTGCTCTACAATTTTTGGAACTTCTGCGGTCAGCTTTTCTTGAGTGTCATTCAATTCCTGCATGGCATCCTTTATATCCAGAAGGAGCTGTTTCTTTTCTGCAAGAAGACGGCAGATTGTATCAGAATCTTCTTTCGGACAAATACCTGCGATGCCTTGAAGCATACTGTCCACTTCCAATCGAAGCGAATGATACTCATTTACATCTGTTGAGTCCCAATCCGCAACCATTTCACCAAACAGTGACAATTCCGTTATGTGCAAGTTTAAGTCATGCACATTCTTTCGCCACTGATGCAGTTCTGCATTTCTACACTCAATCTCCTTTCTGTCGCGCCATTCAAATAGGCCGATTACAATGGTACATCCTACGATGACGATGGCAGTCATGATGCCTAAAGCCATCCATCTACAGATATGCCCGGTCTGTTCTTTGCGTTCCATGTTGTTTACTTTTTACGTTTCTATTACTTCATTATTGCTTTACACTAACATTTTAATCGGCAAAGATAATGGCAGGAAGTATCAAAGACGAATATTTATATATATTATAACAACTTTTATGTATTTTCTTGGTGCAAATAGCATATTGTTAGAAAAAATAGTTATTGTTGAATAATAATCATTGACAACAAAGTCAAAAACTAACAAAGTGTAGATTATGGAACTCAAATCGAGTAGGAGGAGGAAAATCACGCTAACTCAGGGGATCTTGTAGCACACTCACCATAGCACCCTTTGACAGCGTGTGTAGCGGATATTTGGTATCGGTACCATCCGACCGCTACAACGGTACCATTGGAGTGATATTTTCAGATGATTTTGTCACAAAAACCCTTGGCAACAGAGGCTTGTGGGAATTATATTGTAATGGCATATTACCTCATGTCGCTGTTCAGACAAGTCCGTGCCAAAACGCAAAAAGGATGGCAAGCATTAAACTCTTGCCATCCTTCATAAAATGTGTCAATTGAATGTTTTATAGTTTTGCTAAAAACTTTTTGATTTTCCCTTTTAACCCAACCCTACATTTTGTACTATTCAAAGGTAGTGTTGCACACAATACAATACTAATATTATCTTGTCCACCTGTATCAAGTGCATTTTTCAATAATGCTTTTTGGCACAGTTCCATATTCTTATAGTTTCTATACATCGTTTTCTCAATCAAGGAGTCTTTACAATACCCACACAAACCGTCAGAACAGAGCAAGAAAATATCCCCCTCGCAAATCTTATAAGTGAGAATCTCAGGCTCTGGATCTGCATCAACATCTCCCAAGCATCTGGTTATAATATTATTGTCGGGATGGTTAAATGCTTCTTCACATTTAATCTCACCTTTGTCAATCAACTCTTGCACCAAAGAATGATCCTTGGTTAGCAATCGAAGTCCACTATTAGGATTAAAACAATAACATCTGCTATCACCACACCACGCTATATATACATATCCATTTAATATCCATGCCAGCACTATTGTCGTTCCAAGACCTATAGAATCAGGCGAATGGGTAACATATTCAAGTATAGCTTGATTTGCTTTCACAATGCTTTTTTTTAGAAAAGAGTATATGCTCTCTTTTGTCATATTTTGCATTATGTATCCATCTTTTCCAAGTGAATCTTTAATACTTTGTATTGCCAAATTTGATGCTATTTCACCGGCATTGGCACCTCCCATACCATCTGCAACTACGAATACAGCTCCTTCGGTAGGTAGTGGAATATAATCATTTGTGGAACTTTGATTCCACAAATGATTTTTCAAATCAAAGCAAAAACCCACAGCATCTTCATTGTTTGTACGCTCTATACCTATATCGCATACAGAACTAACATTTATCTTCATAGCAACTTTATTACATAATGACTCGTGGTCTGCTTTCGCTTTCAATGACACGTTTCGGAGTTCTTTCCTTTTTCTTGATAGTAACTTTCTCCTTTTCTGCTGGCTTGTTTTTACTTCTTGCAACAGGTTTATGATATTCAACTTCAAATGGGAAAGATGCTGGTGGACATCCTTGTTCCAAAATTTGAACAACAATATTGTTGACACCTTCCCTTAATGAATGAACCTTGCATTTATGGCGAACCTCTGACATTTTTTCATACTCATAAGTAAGCGAATCTGTAAGTATGTTCACCGTCGTTGGATATACACCGTCACTTGCTATTCTTTCTGCATTAATATTGAAAACAAAAGAAACCGCTCCATTCTCCAACGCTGTTTGTGAATCATCTATATCCACAACAAAATACTTATAATGCCATGCGTTTACTTTGAATGGTATTGTGGAAGATTTTATCCCTTCATATAATATCGTAACAGGATATTCTATCGTTGTTAGTTCATCAGGCAAATCTGCCGGAATGTTAAGAACACAGTTGTATTGAACATAATTTCCACTTTCTGTATTCTTACTTTCCTTAGATGTCTTATCAATATCACATCCTGTTTGATTATTGATTTCTATATTTACCTTATTTGCATTTAGGAATGTTGGGAAGTCAGCACGAATATTAGTTTCAAATTTTTGATGTCTGAAGGCTATATCATCGCCTTTGTTCATTTTCAATTTAAAAGTCTCATCCTTTAGAATTTCCAACATTCCCACCTTTCCTTTTATCTTTACTAATACCTTGTTGTCAAAGCAAGAAATGACCTCTTCAAATTGTGGTGGTAGAATTTCTTTTCCATTATTCCAATATAGACCTATCAAACCACCTTCCTTGGATATTTTCAATTCCGAATTTCGTAATTTTGTTTCTTCCTTTATATTCTTATAGTAGTGTTCCACATCATTTCTCTTAATGTACTGAGGGCGTTTCATTATGTCAAATACGATAGACACGACATCGCTTTTTCCACATTTTGCAGTTAAAGTATATGTGGAGTCTACATTCTGCAAAAAGCATTGACTAATATCGGATGTTATCTTAGCCTGTTCTTTAAGGTTAGGAGATTGTACATCTTTTATCATGACTGGAGTCAACTTCTTTTCTTTGGTATTATAGAAATAAACTCTCTGTTTTATTACAGTTATGGCAATATCCTCGTCGTTAACAGACGAAACAAATTGTATGTCATCTGTATCAAATTCTTTCCCTTGGAAAGAAAATTTACAAGGTTTTCCATTGTTGTCTATAAGCAAATGCACAATATCCTTTTTCTTTTCCATATTCAAGTATGTGTCACAAGCTGCATAGCCATTATAATAAGGATAAGCACTTGCATAACTTCCAGACAGGATTACTCCATTTGAGTCTATATACTTATAATCATCCCCCTGCAAGACAAGAAGTTTCCCATTAGAGTAATATGGGAAGGCATAAGCAACACTGCATCCACTGACATTTACAGACTCTCCATTTTCTTTATATATAGTGGTGATAGAAGCTGTACCACGTTTTAAAGCCAGTGACAATCCTTCCTTAAAAGGAAATAAATCGTCTTTTGAAGTTATAAGTCTCTTACCTGAAAATGTCCACACAGTTTTTATGTCGGCAGAATCTGTCATTATCGCATCAATTCCGCTGACCAATGAGATTTTATCATATAAAGGAGGTATTAACCATTTTGCTATTTGTGCATCTGAGCTGATATAGCCACAAAAAAGCATAAAAAAAAGTAATAATCTTTTCATATTTCTGGATTTATTATTTAAAAGTCTCGAGTGATTGTTTTATCTTGAAAAGAAGGGTAGTGTCATTTGACTGCTCAGCCCATTTTTTTGATTGTTCCAAATATTTTTTCCCTTTAGCCATGTTAGGCTTGATTATTTGATTAGGATTTACATAATAGCAAGCAAGTCTATATGCCGCTTGTGCATTTATTTCTGCAAAAGTTGAATCATTCAATTCTAATATTTTAGAGAACAAAGCTAATGCTTCATTGCTATATCTGTCAATCTTTGGTAAGTATAAGCCGTCTTTCTCGTTGTTAAAGACTTCTATGCCCAACACTTTCTTTCTTTTTAGCGATTCATCCTCAATGTACCATCCATAAGTGTATGCCATTTGGTAAATTGCTGGTATATATCGCTGATTACTTAAACTATCCATCAATGATATGCCACGTTTTACAATAGTAGCATTATCACTTTTCATATATGCTAAAGCATCATCATACACTTTTTCTACAGGTATTTGAGGTGTTTCTGTTGGCTTTGAGGGAAGTATAAAAAACAGCATGCAAATTATAAAAACTCCAATGCCTCCTAAAAACCAAATGAGTTTACGTTTTGATTTTATGGGGTAATGTTTTGCTAATGCTGCTTCTTTTATGGAATTAGCAGAAGGACGATTTTCTGGTTCAAGTGATAAACAATCGGTTATCAAACGTTGGATATCCGATGGTATGTTATTGTTCTGTGGAGGTAGAGCATGATTTTCCATTTGAAACCTGCCTCCTTCTTCTCCAAATGGGACATTGCCAGTAAGAATTTCATATAATGTTGCACCGAATGCCCATATATCGCTTTGGCACATTGGCTCTGCACCCTCTTGAAATCTTTCAGGAGCCATGTAAGCCATCGTTCCGCTATTACCGTCGTCATAATAGTAGTTGTGAGTACCGTCGTGTTTTGAACTGATACCAAAATCCGTGATGGCGTAATCCTTCGAATTATCTATAAGGATATTCGCTGGTTTTATGTCTTGATGGATGATGCTTGGCTCATTTGTATGCAATCTGTTTAATCCTGATGAAACATCAAAGATGAATTTCCAAATATCATCTAAAGAGAGTTTTTTGCCAATAAGCTGCTCTGACGATCCATATTTACAGTAAGGTAAAACCAAATATGGAATTCCCTCATATATAGAGAAATTTGTTGGCTGAAGTAGATTTTCATGGCGACACTCATAGACTATTTTATATTCGTCTCGAAATCGTTGTTCACCATCAATATCCAAGGCGTTCTTTGGACGATAAATCTTTATCGCCACAAGCATTCCAGTGTCTTGGTCTATCAATTTTTCGTCCTCGTCAACAGATACATCTACTGTGTTTACGTCTATTGCCAACCATACATCAGCAGTACCGCCATCGGTACTTAATGGACGTAATAATTGGTAGTGTCCATCGAAAAGTTTATTTGATTTTGTAAAAGCCGTAATATCCATCATAAATATACATGAGTATCGACGAGAAACACCTCCTTATCCGTTCAAGGAGGTGTCTCTCCCTTAATACCTATTTCATTTTTGACAATTTAAACTTAGTAATCTTTGCACTTGTTGGTGCTTCATTCTTATAGTACCAAATTTGGTTATATTCCAAGTTGTATTCTATTGCAAGTTTACCGTCTGATGTCAAGTATATCCTATTTGTATCACTACTTGCATTTTCCATAAATAGATATTTATTATTAAGATATTTTGTTATTTCGTCCTGTTTCTCAGTATCTTTAACCGATGCAATAATTAGCAATGAGGTCTGGGAATAATTCGTGAAATCCCACGTGTAATAGAAAGCAACCATTCCTAAATATTTATCATCAAGACCATAAGTAATGTATGCATCGGTATTTTTATACGGAGTTCCATGCATTAAAGAAAGAATCTCGTCTTTTGTTTTTCCTAAAAGTGGACTATAATCAGTGAAAAGGTCATGATTTATGGTAACAACAACCAACTGACGTGAATCTGGATACCAAATGATTCCTGCTGTTGCTTTGGCATAGGTATCTGCATTGATATAAGCATATTGTTTTTCTGTTGTACCTTTCTCGTAAACATAATATGCGGAATTAAGATATTCTTTCATCTCTGCATTTGTAAATGATGGAGATTCTTTTGCTACAACAGAAACAGCTTTGACGGAATTGGTCCATGTATCAAAATTAAAAACAAGATACCCAAAATCTCCATCGCTTAATAAATACATAATTTGCTTATCTGTATCTGAGTATGGAGATTTTCCAAATTGCTCATATATTTCCTCTCGCGTTTTGCCAAGAAACTCGCAGTAATCATATGGTAAAATTCCTGCTACATTGACTTCTAATACAGCAGTTCCTTCGGTTGTTATAACGTCAATGTATGTGCGACCACCAGACATCGCTTTAATTTCTCCTGTTTTAGAATCAACTTCAGCAATCTTACTATTGTGTGATGAAAATTCTACAATATGAGGATGTGCCATCTCACCATTATTGATGTTCTTATATGTTGTGATTGTATCAGGAATTAGTTCTTCATAATTTGGCTTCATAGTCTCTCCACTCTTAATATTTACTTCAAGCAAAAGTTTTCCATAAGTGAATTCAAGACCTGATGTATTGTTTTTCACAGAAAGACTTAGATTTGATATAGACGTTATACTCCAATCCAAGTTCATCAATGTCCCTGAACTCAACTTATACTGTCCTGTTATGTTTCCATTCTTATCTAAAGAATACTTTCCGTTCAGTTCCTCAGAAATCTGATAAATAGAATTATCATAGTAAGAGGTATAAAAAATACCACTCTCTCTAAATTCTGTTTTTTCCCAGCTTTGCTCCGATGGTTTATCATAAATCCATGTTGAAGACAAAAGTTTCAGAACAGGTTGTGCTGTCCATTGTTTGTTGTTTTGAATTGGTTCATCATCATTGTTACTGCACGAGATGAAGAACAATGTACTCAATACCATTGTTAAAAATAGAATCTTTTTCATTTCTTGTTTTTTATTAGTTAGTGATGTTTAATATCTAAATGTGTAACCTATCTTTACCGAGAAGTAATTGTTACGCTGTTTGTATCCTGACATCAAGACATCGGCCCCTTTATCGAATATTCTCCAACGCTCACTATTCCAATACTTTTCGTTAGCTGCATTAGAAAGCATAATGTTGTATTCCATGCCAAATGAAATTCCTGCATATTCATAAGAAACACCCAACCTTGCACCGAAATTCAGCTTTTTTAGAGGAGAATCTTCCAAATCACAGTCTTTTGGTATAACTCCATTGGTCAAAAACTCATCTGAGTAGGTTTCGCTATATTTCATATGTGATTTATATAGATTTAATTCACCATTTCCTGAGTAATTTAATGATGTCGTAAGACCTTGACTATAAACAATATCTGTTCGCTGGTTGTTCACGATTTTGTAACTACCCATTTTGTTTGCATCTGTATTCCCCGATATTTTCATCTTTGCAGAGAGTCCATATCTTATTGTTGGTCCTATATTGATTTGCAAGTGACTAATTTTTGTAACCGGAATACGATACGATGCGATAACAGGTATTTCTATCTCGTTGAAAGTATATGACTCTTGATACTGATTCTGAGCATTTCCTTTAAAATAATAATTCTTGGTATCACCTAATGTGAATATTTCCACATCTCCAGAGAAATAGTTCTTATATTTATAATGCGTGAACTCAACACCTGGCTTTAAATAGAAATTTTTGTATATTCTTATATCTGCAAATAAACCAATGTTAAATCCACCAGATGATTTATAAGATGCGTTTTCACGATTGTCCCCTAATGCGTAATTAACTACGCTGCCAGTAAAATTTCCTCCAGAGCTATTGATAATATTGGGAAATAAGTAGCCTGCACTAATTCCAAAAGAAATTGCACGCCCACCAATTCCAAAGTTTGGTATGACAGCAACCAATGGCTTAGCTTCCTGACTGACATTAATTCCTAATGTTTGCTTACCAGTAGTGACATTTACACTGGCTTCTCGATTCAAGTTGATAGGCTCATTAGGTGTACAATGTATCTTCAACAGGTTGTCTGCCACCTTTGTAACTTGACACCAATGAGGGAAATCACCAAATCTCCAATCTTGTGCATCAGTTAGTATTTGTACATACTCATCGCCACCATTAGGTCCGAAATGCAGGTCATTCTTAGAGAACGCAAGATGATCAAGTCCTGCTCCTTGATAAAGGTTTATAATGACAGTCTTAGTGGAACTCTCAACCTTTATTTCTGCCGATCGTTCTACATTATTGTCGTTTGCGAGAGCTGTCAATTTGATTTTTCCATTCTCTTTCGTTGAAACAACCCACCCTGGAACATCAGTAACATTCCAGTTCGTATTGGAACGAATTTCTACCGTATTTGTCTCTCCTTTATATGGGAATGTAAGATTCTCAACAGACGGTACAAGCATTTCTGGTGCTTTCTCATTCTTGACAACTACGGTTCTTGTTTTACCACCCATTCTGACAACAACCTCGCAAGAACGGTCAGCATTATTCTCATTAGCTTCGCTGATAATATATATCTTGCCCTTCTCTTTCTTAATTTTGCACCACCCTACACTCTTGTCATTGACAAAAGCAGTCCAAGTACCATTTCCATCAACGGTTATGACATCTTGTCCTCCTTGGTAAGGTATAACCACTTTGTTGTCTGACAATGAAAAAGGCTTTGCCGTACTTGGCTTTCTTAGTACACGGTCTATCCATGCAATTCTTTTCTCACTGTCTGGCACGTATAGGTTGTTGCCACAGTGAATAACTTGTTGGAATTTAGACTTCGCTTTTTCCAACTTTCCTTGGTCAACCAACGTGTTGCCTTCTTGATACAACACCTTGCAACTTTGAGCGGACATTGGTAGTCCACCCAATAATGCTAAAGATGTCATTAAAACCAATGATTTAATCATAAATTATTTATTTTTGTTTTTAATTTTTCAGAAAATTCCTTTTTTCGCTCTGAATAAACTTCTTCTTGGATTGGCAAATTATCATGTATTGCAATGTCAAGAGTATCACAAATGCCTTTGTATGTTTTTAAGTCCATAAATAGATCCTGTATGGAAACGATGCGCTTGTTGATACTATCTTTTGCAAATTTGTTTTCTGTTTTCTCACGCACCGCTTTGATATATTTGACTTTTGCTTTATTCAACCTGCTGCTTGTAAGTTCATAATTTATAAACTTCACAGCTTGGGTTTCTTGTTTCTGCAATGTAATGATGGAATCGCCACTGTTTTTGTAAACTAAAAATGGCTCTAATTCTTTTGTTCTTGTATTCCATACAATCATTGTTGACACCATTATACATATAATAGCTATGGATGCCACAAGAATGGCAACGTGATTCTTTTTGCCTTTCCTTTTAGAGTATTCTTCAATATACTTTGCCGTTGGACGTTTCTTAGGGTCAGCATCCAAACAGGCATATATGATATTTTTTATTCGTTTGGAAATGTTTTTATTCTTTATTGCTGGTATTTGTGCACCATCCAATTGAGCTGCACCACCATCATTTCCAAATGGGACATCTCCAGTTAATACTTCATAAATAGTTGCGCCAAATGCCCATATATCGCTGCTTGCATTCGGCTTATACCCCTCATTGTATCTCTCAGGAGGCATATAGATAGCCGTTCCACTGCTTTCATTCTCGAAATATCTGTCATCCTCAACACCCGATTTGACACTGATACCAAAATCAGTAACACAATAATTCTTATTTGTGTCTATCAGAATGTTGGCAGGCTTAATGTCTTGATGGATAATAGGTGGTTCTAAACTGTGAAGATAGCCCAATCCAGAAGAGACATCTGCCATAAGCTTCCATACATCATCCTCGTCATTTAATTTACCTATTAAGGACTCAACAGAACCATTATCACAAAACGGCATGACCAAATAGGGCATTCCGTCGCATATAGAATAGTCAGTTGTTGGAATAAGATTGGCATGGTGACAATTGAAGATTGTTTTGAATTCAGACCTAAAGCTCTGCTCACCATCAACATCAAGAATGTTCTTGGGACGATATATCTTTATGGCCACAAGGACTCCAGTTCCATCTACCCGTATGACATCATCATTATCTTCCGACAACTTAGTGTCTATGGACTCGTAGTTTTCTGCCAACCATACGTCAGCAGTACCACCTTCTGTACTTAGCAGTTTGATAAGTCGATAATGCCCATCAAACAACACTCCGTCATTTTTATATTTGCTTAAATCTTGCATTGCTTATTGTAAATACAAAATTTCTCCATTTCTCAACTTGGAAAAGATGTCAATGTCATTCAGTTTTGCCAAATACGCTAATTGTATTCCGAATTGTTGGGATATTTCATACAAGGTTTCATTAGCTTTCACCCTATATGTGTCTTGAAGTCCCAAGTATTTCTTTTTCTTCTTTTCCAGATATACGATATCGCCTTCTTTTACTTCTTTAGAAGAAGACAACTCATTGTATTCTAATATTTTAGTCTGAGGAATATCGTATTTTTGTGCGATTGATGCCAAACTTTCCCCAGGATATAAGATCGTACAGCGAACGCCATTTATATCAACTACAAATCTCTTGACAATGCTTGCGATTTCCTTTTCTTCATCACTTTCTTCTGCATCCGACATTGTATATTCCGCATCGAAAACAGGGATTGTTGTCGATATGTGTTTTGTTATTGTCACAGTTTTTCCTGCACGTAGCTTTACACCACCATTTACGGCATAAAGTTTATAGGCATCTATAAAACCTATCAATGCTTTAGCATAATTTCCTGCCGTAGCATATCCCGCCCTCTGAAGACCTATTGCCCATGCCCGATAGTCATATACACTGTTAGCAAACAAACTTCTATACCTACTGTTGTTTCTAAGAAAAAGGGCATGGTCTCTGAATGATTCCATCGCTGAAGAATACTTGCGGAATCGGCTTTTCTGACGCTCATCATCCCATGCAAGAAAAACCTCCCCAGTCCAACCACCAAAGGCTTTGACTCCAAAGTGATTGTTAGCATTTCTTGTCAACATACTCTTTCCTGCGCCAGATTCCAATATACCTTGTGCCAAAGTAATAGAAGCGGGTATGCCATAGCGTCTTTCCTGCTCCAATGCTATTTGCCTATATTGAGTGATATAGGATTGGATATCAGAAGAAGACTGTGCATAACATGATATGTTATGTATTAGTACGAATCCCACAAAAATGCCCCAAGTCTTTCTCATTAATATTATATATTATAACCATTGATACCTTTTGTTGCTATACCAAATGTGCCAGAATTTCCATTGGTTATTCCTTTCTGTATCTTAGAAACTTTTCTTGGCATTTTTCTAATCACCTCACTAAGAGCACGGATAATTTCTGTGGCAAAAGGATTATTGAGACCAACTATCATTTCTTCAAGTTGCTCTCGAATTATAGCCAAATACTTATCTGCACAATCAATGTTTTTTCCAAGATAGTTTACAATTCGCTTATTCAGTTCTTTATTAAAACTATTAAGTAGTTTTGTCGGAGAGATGTGTTTGAGCAATCCCACCAAAATCTTTTCAAGTCCCTTTCCTGCAACTTTAAATCCAGGTATAGGGAAACATGAAATTATAGCAACAAAACATCCAAAAAAATTTCCTAAAGCAAAACAGAAACATGCATCAATCAAGTTAAAAGCAATTCCTATTCCTGGTGCACACCCTCCTATAAACAAGAATCCCTCTATTGAGTGATAGATTTTGCTTAATGTTGAAGTATTACCACTTGTTAATTGTGCTTCAAGAAACGTTGTACATGGATTTTGTGCATTTGCATTTTTGGCAACGAATGACTTATATTCCATCGTTTCCGTAATTCTCAACTTACTACAAACTGTATGAAGTTGATGCTCTGGAATTCCCTTTAGGATATTCAATATACTTGCAGGAACTTTTGGCATGCGAGAGTTTATTTATCAAGATTGACTAATATTGTTAGTATTGGCATTGAGATACAAGAATTGTCAATGATTTGTCTTTGAATTTTCATATCAAGATGTGCGTCTAATGCCTTCTCATAATTTTTCTTATCCTTGAACTCAATATCCACATACAACCCACGCTGAACAGATTCTTTTTCTGCCGCACCCTCAACATGCACATTGACATTGATTCTCTTGAACTCTTCTTTGCCATAAATGGCTATAAGCTCTTTTCTGACAAAAGCCTCAACATCCATTTTGGTGTATAATCGGTCGTTGGTCAACGAATAATAGCGGATAAGCTCATAGCGTTCGTCAGCTGTTGCCTTGTCCTTTCCACCGATTGCAGGAATTACTACAGGAACGTTGCTCTCTATTATCGGTAATTTCTTGCATTCTAATTTTGAGGAAGTTCCTGTGTTTGCTCCAATCGTTAGCGAATTTCCCAAAGCTCCTTGTGTTGTCAGGAAAGAAACCTTAGCAACGGAGCTGTTGGATGCTTGCTGGATGTTCTTCATAACGTATGTTCCACTGTCATATTTGAACTTATCATTCTTCTCGCCAACTGACTTTGCTATCTTATTGACAAGTTCTTTCAACCGCTTTATGTCTTGTCCATCCTTCAATCCATTATACTCTATAAAGGCATAATAGTCTTCAATGAAGTGATTGTAAAGATTACGAATGTCACGATACAAATCGCCATGATGATAGCAGTGGGCATCAAAATCTCTAATCACAAACTCCTCTGCCGACATGGAGAATCCCTGTTTATGTGCAGCATTGCTCGTTTCAAGAACGGAGACGAAGAACGAATCTTCTTGCTTTTGAAGTTTTGCCACAGGTGCAGTCTGTGTCAATGTAACAGAATTCATATCCACGTTGACGACAGGAATGGCATTCAGTGTCATTTCGCAATCATCACTTACTATGTAATTATCTGGAAATTCCACCTGAAGCCACAATGTATCCTCATGAAAACAGTTTAGGACATCGCTTTCCACCCAGTTCTGAAAAACACGTGGATAGGTTCTTTTTTTGAATATATCCCTATTGCGAGTCTTGTCTGTCAGAGTAACCAACACACCATTTGGTAGCTCTTGGAGTATTCGTTTCCAGTATTCTATAATAGACAAGAAGCGAGTAGATACTTGCTGTGCATCGAAAGGTTCCAACATTTCCACATCTTCCATTCTGTTCATAGTACAGAACTCCAAAGATTCCTTTGCACTTCCTACAACAGATATAGATTGTGGATATAGGCAATTGTTTGTTTTCAAGAAGAAAGAAACTCCTTCAAGCGACTCTATTTCTGCCTTTGTGCGGATACCAATCCATAGCGTATTGGATTGGTCCATCTGCACTTCATAGGTCTGTTCTTTTGTGTACAGACGGTTTGGGGAGAGTACATAGATATCATCGTATGGAACAAGAGTATTCTTGAAAAGAGGAAGGTAATTTATGACGGTTTTGCTTACCTTATCTTTATAGGTAAAAGATACACCCGAAGTAATCTGCACACTATCACTATCTTTGTTTTTCTTGAATAAAGGAGATACCACAGCCAAAGCTGGCATCGCCTCTATTTGCTGCATAGGGATAAAATCCTCACAGAAACGATTGACCAACCGTTGGTCAAAATCGTCAATGACATCACGAATCTTCTGGGTTTCATACAGCAAGGCAACCAACATCATCTTTGCTATCGGATCCATCAACTGATAGTCTATCGGCTCCGGCATCATCGATTGCAGGTGTGCAATAACATCATTAATCCTCTTTTGCAATTCTATATCCATCGTTATATTTTTATTCGCTTGACGGTTGGTTCCATCAAGAAACTGATTTCTTTTTTATAGGGTACAATAGTACCAAGTCCATCATCAAGCACTCCAATAATTATTATCGTGACTTCATATTTAGAAAGCAACTTATGATTAGATTCATTTTCCGTTTTTATAGAACCCAACTCTATAGAAACATTTACTTGTTTCAATTGTGGTTCATAAATATGAAGACTCTTTTCGATACTTTCCTTACATTCCTTTAATGTCACCTCATTATAAAGCCCATTGCTATAAGTTCCATTCTGTCCATGATTAAAACTTTTGAAATGAACATTGGAATACTCATGGTTCCAATATTCAAAGCCGAAATCATCGTCAGCAATAAAACTTCCTTTGGGCGAAAAAACAATAAGTTCGATAAAATTATCTATCATTGCGACTCTTTCCTCCAAACTTCTCGCAATGATTCCTGTATTGTCTTCGTAGGTTAATGGTGTCTTAATGAAAGCCATATTTATATTGCTGGTCCACCAAATGGATTACCTTTCTTTATAAGCACCTTATATGTTTCTATTTCAGAGGACATTCCATCCTTGTATGCAACAACCTTAACTGTTACATTTTTAGGTGGTTCTTTATGCCAGTCATCTGTAAATCCGCTATCAATTACTATAGTATTGCCAGATTTAGATGATTGTGTCGGGTTACTTCCATCTATAGTATAATAAATGGTTGCTCCTGGAGCATTATTAGTAATTTTCACTTGTGCATTTCCCGATTTTACAGTTTGGCGTAATTGGTTGTTACTGATAGATGGCGCAGGAACTGAAGGATGTTCTTCACGAACAGGTTCTGCACTGAAAGCTTTTATTTTCTCATTGATAGAAAGAGATAATTCTATTCCTTTATTTATTATCTCATACACATTCCTATAATTATAAGGAGTATTTATGAACGAGATGTATTGTGCAGGGTCACTGATGGTTATATTGTCATCCAAACTGCAAGCGCAATAGAATGCGCTCACAAGTTTTTGAAGTTCTGCCAGAAAGTCCATAGGAGTCATGATGTCTTTTCTTTTATCTACAGAAATCATAATCTGTTGGGCTAACGGCCAGAATATCTTCACGGCATCTTTCTTTTCCGTATATAACTGCTGGGGAAGTCCAGCGTTTATCTCTTTAAGTGCTGTTGCAAACTTCTGTACAAGTTCCTCATACTTGAAATGTGACCTAATATACAAACATGGTGGAACAAAATCTGTTTCATCAGAACGCCAACAATATTCATCGTATAGGATTCTTGCAATAGGCAAAGAGTTGTCTGGAATTGCAGAGTTCTCTTCCACAAGAATAAAACCATACTGATTTTCACACATTCCATCATTCGTGTCTCTGATACCATCAAGAACAGAAATACAGAGATAATACTTCTTGCTTGTGTCCTGAGTAGGAATTATCACACGAGTGTCAAATGTGTTTGTATAGTTTGTATCATACTGTACATCTATAAGACTTCCATTTCTGCTTAGTCCGATGCAATCAACCGATACAACATCTATTACTTCGTTGTTAATATCTAAAGCGACATCAAACTTTCTGCTACTTGGCATAAGCCCCATTCGTCCACATGCTCCGAGTGCGAGAGCATTGGACACCATTTCTTCTGTGCATTTATCAGAAAGAGTGAGGACTTCGTCAGTAAGTCTCATTCCTTTTTTCCACAAAATTCTCTTTGCCATATCAAATGTTTGTATTATAATTCAAGTAATTATATAGTGTGGTGTCTGAGATTCTCAATGGACTTGTATCTTTTGAAACATCAAACACTAAAATAGAATCAACAGAAATAAAATAATCTTGTACAAATTGCCTAAATACCTCCAAATCGTTGACGAATGGAAGAAAATCTTCATCGCAGTCCTCGTCAGACCAATATGAAATGGAATATGTAATCACAGATTCAGAATATGTATTGCCAACATATACGTCTCCTATCTTGCATCCTTCAGTATTACCATACCTTGGTTCTTCATCAGTAAATTCCGTTTGCTTACTTTTGACATTTATTTTCAAGCCTTCTTCTGCCAGCACCTTTCTTAATAGTAGTGTTATGAGAGTTCTATTGCCTCTTATAGTCTTACAGGATGATATATAAGGTATCGTTCTTTTTATAAACCTATTTCCCCTTTGCTCCGCTGTAAGTTTGTCTAACAGTATGTCGTGAATGACACTATTCGATTCTACATATTTATTCAGTCGTTCCCTAACTTCCAACCGTAGCTGAAAGAGCAAAGCATCAATAGGGGAGAAAAACTTGTAGGCTTGTTCTTTTTCCTTTTCCTGCTTTGCATATTCTTCAGAGAATCTTTGTTTTTTTTCTCTTTCTGGAATATTGTCAAATCTGTCTATGCTGTGAAACAGAAATTCGGGCAATGAATTATAAAGGCTGTTGCGTCCTAAGTGAAGCAAAAACTTTTCTTGCTCCTTTTCTATTTCCAAAATGTCATTATAGGCATTGCGTTTATGCAAACCGCAGAATTTAACACGGAAAGTGTCCTGTGGGAAAAAGCCGAGAAAGACTTCCGCATTAATGTCTTGTGGAACATTCTCTGGCACAACCATCTTATTATAATCCGAAATATTCTGCATCTTTGCTTAATTCCACATATTTAAGCCCCTTGTCCGTCGATACTTGGATGATGTCATATCGAGGTATTCCGATTTCTCTTAATGACAATTCCATGTATGGGAAACTTTCATCAATATTCTCGAAGAAACACTTATGAAAGATGGTTCTGTAGCTTAGCTTTCTGAGTTCCTCATTTGACTGTATCGTGTCTTCCAACTTTGACTCAGGAATATGCAAGACAAATTTTTTCTCAGGTCTGTCGGAAATGATTTTGTCTATGAATTTATTGTTGCGCATATTGATTTCCACAACATTGACTTTCAGAATCTCCTTCAGTTTATCCAAAACTTCTTTTACTTTCATATCTGCCGAAAGATCTTTGCATTGAATTATATTTATCCAACGTTCATGAGCAGGGCAGTTGTTTTTCCAAGAAGAATATTTGTATGTATTGATTATGTTTGTCATCCCCTCAAAACGCCACATTTTTCCTGACAGGGTTTTGAATGGTGTAGGCTCATCTTCCGAAGTGTGGATAATCTTCATTGCCTCTTGTGCCTGCATAGCACCAACTATTGAAGCACTGATAGGCGTTGTTGCCACACGTCCTGCGGAAGTCTGCGCCCTTACCACATCCGCACAACCTGTTCTCAGCATGATGTTATTGAATTCCTCTCGTGAAAGATTACACTCATAACAATTGACTCCTGGCGAATACACTTTGACGACTCCTGTCATATTTTCTATGCTGCCGTCAATCCATGTCTTGCCAACACGCATACATAGTCTGTTCAACAAGTATCTAGCTATACGGCTGTCCAAACACCCAATGACCACATCAACATCCTTATAGATTCCCAAACCGACCTCGGAGAATAAATTTCCCACAATAGGAATGACTTTTATCTGAGGATTTATCTCCATAGCCCTTTTTGCGGCAACTTCTGCCTTATAGGAGTGTTCGTATGCATCCTTTTCTCTGAACAAGACAGATCTTGTCAGATTAGATAACTCAATACGGTCGAAATCACACACGAAAATAGTACCTACACCGAACAGGGTGAGATTTTTGATTACCTCATTACCCAATGCGCCAGCTCCTACAACAAGAACTTTCGCATTTTTCACCTTGTCTTGCTTGAACCAGGAGAGAAGCGTAAAAACGCCCTCTCCCCATTCATATTTCTTCACTGTCTGCATAAAAGCATTTTATTCGTTAAAATACATATCCAATATTTGCACCGACAAATGCACGACCTATTCTATTTTTGAAGATATTATCCTCAGATTTTGCGCAACTTATTCGATATTCTCCAAACAGACCGATTTTCAACAGATGGTCATTCACAGGGATATAGCCGCCAATCTCAACTTTAGGGGCTATATACAGCCCATTTTTCTTGTCTACATCTACATCCTTACCATCTTTATTCTCCTTTGCGCTTAATGTTGTATAGTATGCTGGTGTAAAGCCAATACTTGCAAAAAGGGAAGAATTTCCTTTATTCAGATTAGCGAACTCTATAGACAAAGGAACACCCACTTCAAACAATGCGTCTTTTAGGTTATTCATTTCTTCATTATAGTGTCCATAAGAAATGGCTATTTTTCCTCCATAATTAAGATATGTATTGTTGCTTACTCTTGTTTTTGCCGAGCCATAGACTCCAAAGGAATTAAACGCTCCCTTCACGCCAAATCGTGGCATCAAATAGGTAACACCTACCTCAAAACCTTTTTTAATTGGTTGCACCTTTTTACTCTCTGCAATAATGGTGTCTTTCTGAAGTTTGAAATACTCGTAAAGGTTTATATTCTTTTTCAATCGGAAGTTTACGTCACCTTTACCCATATAGTCAACCTCATAAGGTCCAACTTGAAAGTTGTCTATCACTTCTTGGCTCTTAGCCATTGTTGTGGTCAGCAGTCCACATAAAATCAAAAAAAATGTTCTCATTTTGGATGTAACTTAAATTGTTTATTCTGTTTCTACATATTGGAATATAGTATCGCCTATTTTGAACGTATCGTTGTTAGACAATACATTAGGCTTTCCTACACCCAATTCGGCTCTTGTGTTATATATGACTCCTGTAGCTAATGGTTTAAGCATCGGTAGCTGCTTTTCGTGGTCTATGTATAACTGAGCATGTTCCTTAGCCACTTTATTGCTTTTTTCCCAATTCATCTGTATCTCGCAATCTCCAGTCATACCGATAGAAACCTTGTTACCGCCACCTGTTGCATTCATCCATTTATGAATTGGTATTCTCTGTCCTGCCCTGACTCCATTTTGAATTACGAGGTAGTATTTCTCTGCCAACATTCTTACTGTTACGAGCGAAGCTCCCAGACCACCACCATAGATAATGAAGTCAAGCAACATATTCATCCACGGCCAACTTGCATTGGTCAGACTTGAAAAATACAATACTATAAATCCTATAACAGAGGAACAACCGCCACCTATCAAGGCACTTTTCAGCGGAATCGTTGACTTGATTGTGAGGGCGAGAGACACTGCTACAGAAAACAGGATGTAAGCAGGGAAAGAGCAATACCAAGGTATGAAAGTAGCATTGATAAGGGTAAGCAACACACATAAGATGTCTGCACCTATGGCAAATGCAATCATTCCTATCACACCTGTCAGAAGTGACAACCCGATGATTTTCAGATTAATCTTCCAGTCCTTCTTTCTATATTCATCGTTATATCTAAAGATGAGCGATAAGAAGAAACCTAATAGAAGACCGATGGTAAGAAAAGCAGAAGTCTTGCTCTCACACTCCATAGACAGATTCGGCATGTTGTCGCTTGGCGTATAGAACATGGAAACGAGACTCTTGGATATACCATCAAAACCTCCTCGTCCTCCAAGTTCAAAGAATATCCAACTTACAAAACCTGCACATATACCAGCAATAGTCTGATGGCAATCCTTTAGGGAATTCCATGTTAACAACTCTTTCCATTCCACATGTTCCTGAATGCCAGTTTTGCAATTCTGACCATATTCAGCACACTTATAACCATTCTGCTTCCAACAATGCACGTGCATGATATGCTTGCATTTCATAACAACGCTTTGTCCCTCAGTAATCGGCTGCTTGCAATAATGACAGATTCTGCTCGAAATATTCTTCTCTGGTACATATTTCTTATAATACTTGGTTTCAAAGGCTTTTGACCTAAGCAGAGGTATCAGCACTTTCATGATGATGAAGAAGAAACCAATGGTAAGAATGGCGACAATGATAGCAATCAAATACTTGTAAATAGAGTCAGAAGTTGATGCTGCATGCTCAGGCCAAGGTCTTTCTGCAGAACCGATAGAAAATTCTCCAGAACCAATTACATCGCCTTTCCATTCTGCCGAATATTCTGTTTTACCGAAATATGTTTTAGAAGCAAGAACACGATACGTAAATGAGTAATCATACATCTTGTCATTTACAATTTCCTGAAAGTCGTTCAGTACCTGAGCCATATCATTGGCTGGTTTATAATCACCGATACGACCTTTAACTTTAGGATTGCATATAGCCATCAGTACGTTTTCAATGTCCGCATCCTTACCCTGTTCTGTATAGTAAAACGCATAAACAGTTGGCACAAGATGCTTGATGTCTTGCTGATATTCATTTACTTCCAAGAATGCAATATTCTCCTCAAATGAAGGACTTTTGTTTCCTTCGGTGAATACAAACAGAATATTTTTGTCTGTATTCTTCGTTGCACGCCTTGATATTTCTGTATTCCTTGTATAGTTGGTTTCTCCTATAACAGAACTTTCTTTCTCAGAACTCGTTGTACTGAACTCCGCTAATTTGGAATACAAAGCACCATACAGGTATTTATGTTCGGAAGTCTTTGAGAAATAGGGTTCAAACGATTTGAGGTTCTCTGGAGTAACAAGTTTGCTTGACGTTACTTCATCACCGAAGAAAGAAAGATAGACGCATCCCTTGGGCGAGATGTTGACCAAATGAGAAATGGCCTTGTAGATTTGCACTTTTCCTTCTTGTGGAATGCTCAAATCAACCAACACAGAAAATGTATATTCTGCTGGAATACGTTGTCCCGAAGTAATAGCACTAATTTTACAAGAGGATGATGGAATCAGTGAGCCATCTTCCTTTATCACCAAGTAATTCTGAAGTTGATTGGTTGAGATGTTTTGCACTCTCTTTCCATCAGCATTCAATACATTGAAATATAATGTAAGCGAATCTTTTCCTACGCCATATTCATATTTCTTGTCACAGAATTTAATCTGTCTGATGTCTTGTCCAAACACAGGCAAGATAGCAGACACAGCCATACATAAGGCAACCAATTTACGGATTATCTTTTTCTTCGTGTCCATATTTTTAAGTCTTCTAATTTTTCTTCGCCATAAGCAACTTCATTCACAGAAAGCTGACCGTCAACAACAGGGATTGCTGTTAATGTATCATCGGCTGTCGAATAGAATAAAATGAATTTTATGTTGCTAAAGTCATTTGAAATGAGTCTCTTGATTGTTGGTATGCTGCAATGCGCTCCATTGATATAGCAACCAATCAGTTCGTCATCTTGAACAGACTTGTTTTGCGAAACCGACTTCAAGACAAATTCTGTCTTTCCGCCATTCTCACAAGAATATCCATGTACCCATGCCAACAATCCGTTTCGTTGTACTGCCTGTAGTTGGCACATATCGATAATGGCACCATTTGACAATTCTATTCCATGGTGACTGTCAATGCGAGTTGAAGCCGTTTGCATGATGTTTCTATGGTCTTCTTGCTTAAAAGAGGTTCTGTCGCTCTTAACTGCCCATTGATACAATTCTTCCAAAGAATACATCTTTTGCAAGTCTGCCTTGGAATTGATGCTTAAATCATGCTTGAATGTGAATATACCCAATTCTTGGTTTGGCGTAAGGATGTCTATCACAATAGCGACCAAGAACTTAGGATGTGTTGGATGCTTTAGCTGCATTTGCACACTACTGTCGGCATTGCTGAAGAAGACTCCGAGACCTGGATGAGAATGAACCCAACATGTCATATCATACTGTAGGTTGGTCTCTCTTCTTAATCGTCTCAATTTCTCAGATACCTTCAGTTTTATCTTGCCACCAAAATTCAATTCGTACTCTTTGAAGATAGCATCATCACCAGGCTTTACAATTTCTTCCAACGATACATAGTATTCATCTCTTTCTGCATCATGTACCCATCTGCCAAGCACCATGCATCCATCCTCATTTGGATTCTCTGGATTTCTGAGGTCTTCTGCATACAGGTTGTATATATCCTTGATACAGGTATTTTTCAGATATATGCGTCTTACAGCCGAGTCAGAACAGAAATCAGCGCAATCAATAGGCAGGTATACATCATTATGCTGTACATCTTCCAAACTTTGCTTCTTCAAAATGGAAGTTGTCTTTCTTCTTACAACGATGTCTGCACTGCCGTTTTGTGAAGGTCTGCTTGCAGGTATAGCTGTCGTTCTCTTTCTACGGGTATTTTTCTTTACCATGATGATGACAAGTACAACAACGGCTATAATGAATATTGCGAGAACGATATTGATAGCTATAGATTTTCCCGAAAACAAATGTTTTGTCAATGCAGAAGAAAAGCCTTCATCGAGAATTTCGTTTCGATAATTGTCTAACAGGTCTTTTCTTTCCGCAATCTTTTCTTCAAGCACATTACGTAATTTGGTTTCATATTCTGAAAGACTCGGAAGCTCGTTGGCATTGAAATTTGAGGCAACAAAATTGCCGATATATGAATCTATTGCATTTTCATTCTGGGCAATTATAGCTTCCTTATCATCCAAATATTCACTAAGTTGATACTTCTGTATATACTCCTCTCGCTTTTCGTTGTTCTCAACATAATTATTCAGAAAGGCAATATGCTTATCAAGTTCGTCTTTTATTGCTTGGACAAAAGTTGAAGAGTAAAAAGAATCTTTCTCTACGTGGTCTTTAAACAAAGACAATATTTGGTCAGAAGAAATTTTCTTTCCGTGCGATACTGCTCTTTCTACTTTACGATCCGCTGCATCTGTAGCTACAATAGGAGAAGACTCAACTTGTGGCTCTTCTTCATGCTTCTCTTTGTCTTGTGCAGGATGCATCTTCTCCCATTCCGCAGAAGTATAACTTGGTCGCCATAAATCCTTATTACCTTTTCCATCCGAAGTTTCTATCTTTACGAATCTTCTGCATGTTTTGTTTATCGGAAGAGAACCGCCAGCAGCAATCGTTCCTAAATTACTACCATCCACATTTACGGTAATATTGTTTTTGCTGTCATCATTATATACAGCTTTTAGGTAAATTGTGGATTCCGATGTCACATCATAGTCCATTCGTTGGGAATAGGCTGATGAAAACACCAAAGAAGCCAACAATATGCCTATAGATTTTTTATTAAATATCCTCATGATCAGTCATGTTAAATTGATGCTTTCTTCGATTTTCCATTTATTTTTATTGTGCTTTTACTGCGAACAGCATCTGAGACTTTTCGCTTTGCTCCTGCTTCGATTCTGTTTCGCTGTGTTCTGATAGCATTTCGAGCTTGTCGTTTTGCTTCGGCTTCGGCTTTGTCGGCAATATTTTGTTGCATATTCATCATACGCATTTGATTTCTCTTGTTTCTAATGCCTTGAAAAACTTGATTGCCGATGAATGCCAATATTGCCAAAACGATACCGCCTATAATCATCCAAAGATTACGCTTCTTTTCTTTTTCTGCTGCTATTTGCTGGGCATTTGCAATGGAATCGTTCTGAGCCTTTATTGCCTGTACTTCCTGTTGAGCCTTTAGCTCTTCAGCTTGTTGTTGGGCTTTTTGCTCTTCTGTGCTTTTTTCTTCCAACATTCGCTTCTTTGACTCATACTGCTCCATAACCCCAGATATTTCTGAGACAAGTGCATCGTCTGTTATCTCCCGACGCTTTTGACGCAAATAGTTTATTTCATCCAAGAGGTTGTCTGAGAAAGGAAGTTCATTGGCTTGTGCAAGCAACTCTTTTGTCAGATTTATACTTTCCAGTACTTTAACGGCTACAGTATTGTCTGTTTCGAGTTCTGCAGTTGACGTTATAGTTTGTTGAACGGTTTGGATAGATGCCATCTGTCTATTTGTCCCAGCTTTTCCTCCAAGCGGAATGATCAGGTCTCGACTTTTGGAGAAAAGTTCATACTTGCCCTTCTTTGTCTTGTAAGCCAGATAGATAGGTATCTGTATTTTTGCATCATCTTTCACAACGAAAGACAACTTAGGCTCTGCCTGTATGAGATAATAGCCATCGGTCGATTTCTTGAATTGAACTTCTGATGGTGTCATGAAGGCTTCAGGAACCATATTGACAAATGAGACATCTCCGCTATAGTTTCCTGTTCTGTCAAAGAACAGCACTGCGACCTTACTTAAATCCTTGTACTTGGAATTGATTCTTCCCAGTTTCTTCTGCTGACCTATAAACTTAATGGTTGCTTGATTTGCTGTATTGGCTACATCATAAGTCAAGATAATCCGGTCTCCATCAGTAGTATAAATAGTATCTTTCTTTATCCTACCGACTGCATGAAGGGGATTAAGCAAGCATCCCAACAGTAAAAATCCAACAAATCTCATGTTATTTCGACTTTATCTTGCTGTAATAGGTTGAGATTCTTGACATATAGTTGCCAGTAGCTCGCTTGCTGTTCTTTTGAGCGCAATTATACAGTTCGTCAACGTCACCCATTATCTGCCCCTTGGTTTTCTTGCCATTATGAAGGTCGATATAATAAGCTTCCATCTTTTTGTAGATTTCTCCAATTGACAAGGAACAATAGCGACAATTATGAGTTGCTTGTGCCTTTGGCTTAGCGGCTTTTCTATCACTCTTGCATGAAGCAACTGTCAAACTGTCCAAATTTATAGCATTCAGCTTCTCCAAGATACCAGCAAATTGCTTATAGCCCTTGTCTGACGACATATAATGACGACTGCTGAGAACCTGCCGTATCTGTCTTTTCAAATCGTCTATTGATTTACCATATATACGTCTTAGAGTCTTTAATGAAGTTCCCCTGTGATTTCTGTTGGAGCAGAATGTCTGTCGTCCGATCTCATTCAGAAGACTATCTGTTGAGTTTGACAGTCTTACAAAATCTTCATCAGGCTTCAGCTCCACGTCAATATTAAGTTCAATAACTTCCTTTTGAGCCAAAGACACCTTGCTTTTCTTTACCAGAAGAAATTTCTCATCATTGGTACGGGCAATGTATATTGGCAATCTACATTTTTTACTTTCCTCGTTTCCTTGGAAGTTAAGGATATTCTTGCTTTCAGAAGGTTGCAATCGGCATGATTCTGACAATCCCTCACAAGACTCAGTCACTCTCTTTCCTTTTGCTCCAGGGAAAACTTTGTCATAAACAAGGTTGCATGTTTTCTTCAGAGTCTTCTCATTGTAAGGAACATCGAAAAGATATAATATCTTGTCTTCTGAAACATTCTCTAAGTTTATATTGATTTTATATTGGTCATCTTCATCTGTTTTCTGCAATTCCACAAAGATATTGCAGAAAGACAACTGTATCGCTTCTTTTTCATGTCCTTTATTATCCAACTTAATGGTTCTTGTCTCATCTGCATATACGCAGTGGACAGAACTTATTATAGCCAACAATAATAGGAATATTGCCTTTTTCATATTGTTCTTGACTTGATAATTGGTTTTGCTTTTTCAGTTTTTGTGCATTCCGCCACTTTAGCAGTTGGTGCAGCTGGTTCAGGCATTTCTTGGTTGAAATGTACCCAGTTGTTCGGTTCTCCTTCCTCACGTACCCATTCTGCCACATTCTGGTCTTCTGGATAAGGATAGGTGTTTTGAGCATGATACATTTGATACTTCAAGTATCTCTCAACTCGAAGCACCAAATCCTTCAGCGATGCCAATACACCCATTTCCTTGATGGTCAGACATACATGTCCCTTGAAACTTCCAGAATATCGAATGTTTGGATGCCAAACATCTGTTCTGAAGGTAAATATCGGATTGCCGTCTGCTGATGGATAGTTGTTGGGAAGTACGATGCTCATCTTATGCAGATAACCGAACTTAGGTTCTCTTGGCACAGTATCGCCTATTACTCCAACAATGGACTTGCAACGATACCAGATTTCATACTCCGTTGGAAGTCCCATTGCATTCTTCCTGCGGACGATATAAGACAATGACGGTTGGCGAGAATTAGCACTGGTCATCTTGCGCTTGCGGCAAAGAGTGTCCAGTTCTTTCCATTCCCTCCAGAGTCGGGCATCTCTGCCCGACAGCTCTTTCTGATTGAAATTGTTGATAGTTTCGTTCATACCTCTTTCTCCTTTTATCCAGCAATAGGTACTGAAATCAAATGCAAGTGGTCACCCGGCTGGATGTTGTAGTCGATGAGGGCTTGTTCACGTCCGTCCTCGTCTTCAAACTCCAAAATCTCAGGCTCTTCTCCCTCATCCATAATCTGACCGAGCAGATACTGGATAGGGTTGCCACCGTTGTCAATCTTTGGAAGCTCAAACACAGACACGATGCTTGTGATTTGATCACGAATGGTCTTGTTCGGGTCTGTAACCTTCACTTCCACTTCCTCGAACTCTGTACCGTCAATGGTAAGGTTGATGATGAACTCATCGTCTTCGAACATTTCTTCTGTTGCCATAATGAATTATATTTTTATTGTTATTATTATTTATGATTGATTGGAGATGAAGTAATACTTGTATTGCTGATGAAGTAGTACTTCCTTTGCCTATGAAGTAGTATTTCCCCATTTACTATGTATTACCAAATCCATGCTCCACGCTCTTGATTATAGTTGTCGGAACGGTAATCCTCAAACTTATTTTTGAATACCAACAATTGATAAACATTTTCTGGTATAATTTGCGGTTCTTTCAACCCATACCGATAGAGTGCCAATTCGTATTTCCTGTTCTCTGCATCAATACGGATGATGAAGTCGGTCTTTGTATCGGGATGTGCGCCATAGAATTTGTCGAACACTTCACGGATAGGTTCTTCCTCAAACCAGAAATAAGCAGAGTATTCATATTTGCCGATATGCCATTTAATGGCAAGTTTCTTGGGTTTGCCTGCTTGGTGGTATTTGAGGAGACCGCCGTCGTGAAGTTTATCATGAGTGCCGTCAAAAAGGAATTCTTCTACATAGTCAAACTCAGGCACTTTGTCTTCGTCTTCTTTGTATTTTTCCCATTTAACTTCTTTACTTCTACCTTGCCATTTTTCTAAAAGAATCAGATAACGGTATATAAATTGCTTCATATAGCCATCAAAAATATCATATGCTTGCAGTTTGTTTTCCTCCACTTCTTTCGTTATAAAAGAATGATCTATTAAATTCAGACAATGATAATGAATATTTTTAAATTCATAGATAACATTTTTCAAATCTATACTTGAAAAATGTCCCTGCATACAATTCACTAATACTGATTTATTATATCCATTACACCAAATAGCTACTTTGCCATAAGGCCCCATTCCTACAACTATATGGCTATACAAATGTTCTCCAAATTTATTTTTGACCAGCCATAAATTTTCAATCTTATCCTTGGGTAATTTTTCTTCTATCTCATACACCTTTTCTTCAACTAATGATATATAAGCAAGATTCAACTTATACGGAATAGGTATTTTATCTCTATTTGGCAAAATTCTGGATAATACAGACCCCCAATCACCACTATATGCATTTTTCTTGGGTATTTCCACTGCTTCTGTTTCACTATACCAAAGTAATCCAAATAGTAAGTCTGTTGGATATTGACGCAAGGCATTGCCTGATATGCAGATTTCAAATTTGTTCATTAGCAATTTATCTCCTTTAGCCCATACTCATGCCCTGATAGTTCATACATATAGTGTATATTAACCTCATGGTCTCCCCTTAAAAACTCATCTCCATCATACATAATCCTACAAATATTTGCATGCTCATCGTAATTACAGTTATTCCCTACATTTGCTTTATTTAATTCGACAAAACTCGTTTCGCTTCCTTCTATTGCATCCTTAGGAATAATCTTTTTAGTCCGCTTATTTTCTTCTACACGAGTTTTAAGATGCCATATTTCACAAGAGGAAGTGAAATGCAAAAAGTTTAAGCGCAAATTTCGATATTCTTCACTCGAATATGAACCGCCAGGAAGCAACCACAGGCGTTTCCCTGATGGGACTTCTATTACCTTTAGAAGGTTACTACCGAGCCTCTTTAGATGTACAGGAATTTCATACGGATATATTTTGACCTTAAAAAAATTTTTTATACCACATTTTTCAACACACAATTTCATCATTTGCAGAGGTATATTACTATATCCTCTCATAACATAACGCTTAAACTTTATCTCATTGGGCCAATCCGCAACTCGTTTTGTACAAACTTCATCATCATATGAAAGTTCAGACGAGACATTTTCTGCATCTTTTCTCCACTCTTTACCTAACCAGCCTAATTTTGCCAAAGTGTTAGGAGATAATTCTTCTGTTTGACCATTAAAACGTGATGGATTATTTACAAACATTTTGGCTCTTTCTTTACAAAATCTAAGATAAGGAGACAATAATATTTCTGTTATTTTATTACTTTTAATGAAACGTTCAAATTTTCTTGGGATAAATTTATATAGTACAACATCCATTTCAACACCATCGACATAGCCTCCACCAATATCAGAATGTCCTCCTGGGATTATTATCTCCATAGAATTTTGCGGAATTTCTTTACCCAAATTCACTAATGCAAAGTTTTCCCTAAATTCATCTCCTGCACATATATGGCAGACATGTTTCACTCTATTATTATGAGGAGAATATAAGCCATAATCATGTGCGTTCATATAATGAAAATTCCCATTATAATTATTCCACCAAGCTGCACGGTAAATCCAACTCAACGCATTAGTCCATCCATCTTTTTGCTTTAAAAATCCAATAGATGCAACAGTATCGTATATTCCCAAAAAATCTACTGTAACATTTTCTCTATTTATTCTTGGATTTCCACCCAAATATAATTCTTCCATAAATGGAATACGACCGTTTTTCATCAAATGTGAAACTTTCGATGTATCTTGGGCAAATTCATCTTCTCGCTTTATCTTTTTTCCAGTGTCACGTGTCGTTAATTCTGTAAAAAGCCGTGCGCAAGTTGAACCACGACTAAATCCAAAGACATAGAAATGATACTTTGTATTTTCATCAAAATAATTCTTTTTGGATTGCAGCCAATCGGTAATCTCCTTTATCGCCTTGCTTACCAATGCTGTAACACCAGTTTTACCTAATCCGAACCCTAATCCGTTAATATTTGAGGTTGAACCATTTGCAACGTCATAAGCCCCAGCACCTTCAACATATATGTTGTGGTACATACTTTCTTCCGTATCTATATTATCTTGCAATAAACTATAAAGAATACCAACATTAGAATACCCCTTGCCCTTGTTTGATGCCATAAACTTTGTGTCAAATAGAGGATGGAGGTTTATTTCTTCAAGTTCTTTCTCTCGTTGCTTTATTTCATAATTAATCTTTAACAACCCCTGTTGGTTTACCCTATTAGTTACATTGCTGTCAACAGAGTTTAACATAGCCTGCATTTGCAAATTAGCTAATTCATTTTTCAATACAATAGCCCTATCATATTGTTTCTTTGCTTTTGCACTAAGAGTGCTGACCATTTTCTGTTTTTCGTAGGACTTAAAAATTGTTTGTTGTACGGCATTATTATTCGTGCCGTCAAAAAATACGCCAATATGCACGTTCTCTGTTTTAGACATAAATTCGCCTCTATCTTTAGCGGCTATGTCTTTTCCGTTAATAAAACAAGAAGTCTTACTCATTTATTTTTGTCCATCATCTGTAATTGTTATCACTCCTCCATAACAGCATCTGCAATACGATGACTTTAGCAATGTTGGCGCACCCTTTATTATATAGTCATCCTTACCGTTAATCCAGTTGCTCATTGTCCCTGGTACGCAAGGCATAGGGGTGAGTCTGCCATGCGCAGCTGCTGTTGCTGCTCCAGTAGCAGGATATTTTGTCGTATGACATTTCCCGAAAGGAGCAATATTGTAAAGTGCTGTATGGTCTGTTATGTTTGCCATTGGTTGACCTGTTAGAAACACCGTCCTATCGGGATACACGGAAAGTCTTGCATTACGGTCTCCAAATGTACATTTCATAGTTGCTCCAGAACAAACATAAGAATCTGTGCTTCCATTATCCTTATCTTCTTTATTATCATTGACTTCTGTAGGATCTGAATCGTTTCCATTTAGCCCTTCATCATTAGCAAGTAAATCGGAAGATATTGATGCCGCCCCACCTGTCGTAGTCCCTGTGGCTAAATTAGTAACCTGCGTTGCCTTATCTGGATCTTTTAAGCCTCGTATTATTGTTTGAGCATCCTTATATGTCTTTTTGCCTGCATCAAAGATAGCTTGGGGATTTTTGCTTTGCAATGCCTGTTTTAACAAACCTCCATCTGATGCAATAGTGGCAGCCCCACCACCTACTGTCAGAATTTTGTTGATGCCAGCAATGACAGGTTGATTATGCAGACTTCCTATATATGACAAGATAGGGTTTCCTGGTTTGGTATATCCTATTTTGTCTTGATAGGTCAAAATCATCCCATTGATAGAATTGGCAACACGCTCCGTCGCATTGATTATGCCTTTTACTCCACGTTCAATTTTCTTTGCAGCTTCAATAGGATTGCGATAGCTTCCTCCAAACGCATGAATAGAATCTTCAAAGTCGGCTATTCCACCAAATATCCCTGCTGAGTTATTCTTGATTGCACTTCCCAAAGCAAAAACATTGTCTCCGAATTCCGCCTTCGCTAAATCTTGCAACACATTGGCTTGCTTCGTTGGTGACAACTTTTTATAAGTGTCTTCAACTATTTTTGCCCAAGAATCCCATTTCTTATCAAATTGATTTATAGCTTGTTCATTAGCCCGAGGATGAAAATGTCCCGTTACAGTATTGAACATAGCATCCACAACGGCTGATGCCGACAACAATACCTGTTGGCAATTCTCCAAAGCCTTAGCAGATGCCTTAATGGAGTTTGCTGCACTTGCTATCGGTGTGATTTTGGTTGCCGAACTTGCACCTTTAGCTTGTATTCCATTTGCCCAAGTTTCTACTTTTGCAGTTCCACGTTTTAATGCTCCTGTTGCTTTAGACAGACCACCCTTTATTGCACCACTTACAGGATTATAAGTATTTGCATTATTGACAGCGGCATCCATATTACTCGCCATCCCATGAACTGTTTTAGCTCCTTTGGCGATATTCTGGGTTATGTCGGTAATTTCTTTAGGAAGTTGTCCGACCTTGCCTAATATATCTTGTGGTTTGTTGGGCATTGTTAGAATATTTTTAGTTCACCTTGACTATATTTGCCTTGATGTCTATCTGTGTTCCAGCATTTATCGCCATTGTAGCATTTGCCTTTTGGTGATGTACTTCAGAATATTCCATAAGCATTTGCTTTGCTTCTTCACGTATATTCTCCGCAGTCACCTGTAACTTATGCGCTACTTGCTCGTCCTTATTATCGTTTACTCTTACAAATTGGTTCGATTTCACTGTAATAGAATCGTTGCGGTCTATCGAGGTAGAGCGGTCATTGCCAGCATGTTCACGGATGTCGTTGTCGGCTGTTCGCTGCATATCGTGTGAAGCAGCAATGAAAATATCGTTGTCGGCACTTGCATTGATGTCATGCCCTGCGTGCATGATGATGTCGTTTTGGGCATACAGTTCAATGTTGCCAGTGGATTCAAGTTTAATCAGTTTCTCGTCTGTCGAGAAAGTGAGGATATAGTTCTCCTTTTCATTATCATAGATACGGATATATCCATCCTCACCTTCATCATGTATCTCGATGGTGTGACCGTTGCGAGTTCGAATAGCCTTAATTTGGTTGCTACTGTTGTTGTTTGGAAGCCATGCGCTATCAGGGTCGCCTACACCATTATATAATGTACCCTTGATATAAGGGCGTTCTGCATTTCCTCCCTCAAAGTCAACCATCACTTCCTCGTCAATCTCAGGGATAAAGCTAAAGCCTTTGCCACCGCCAGCATACGGTTGAGCCATGCGAAGCCATGGTGTCATCATATTGTCATCCAACTGGGCTTGCCAGTCAAACTGTACACGGATGCGACCGAGGTTGTTTGGGTCTTCGTTGTCCTTAACCTTTGCACGGCATGATTGCGCAACAGGATAAATGTCACTGTCGGAATAAGGAGGATAATCGCAAGCGGACGGAATGCCGACAAAGTGATTGCTATAAGTCTCATCGGCAGAGAAATAATGCACAAGCTCTGTAATCAGCATTTCATCCTGCTCCACATTACTTTTCTCCAAAGCCGAGGCATCGGGCATATAGTTGTCAACTATAACCAACTTGCTCCCAATTTTAAGTTTTGAGCAATATGTAGTCCCTGAATAGGTAAGCATACTCGCCTTTTCGCCTCTTGCCTGTGTCTTGGTAGATATATTCAACACAGTTTCACGTCCGTCAGAATCAGCAAAACCTCCAGAATGTAAGTTCTGAAGAGTCGACTTTACAAAGCAAGTTTGTGAAGCTTGAAACACCTGTTCACTCAGCGTATTATATTCACGCTGCATTTCCTCTATGCCTTCCTTTTCATTGGCATCGTAGGAGTTGTATGATGAAGCGACATGGTTAAATGCTACATGCCGCATTTTTAAGTCAACATTATAAGATGGAACATCTTGGCTTGGATAGGCAAGTTTTACACTCTCCCCTTTAGGTAAATTACCGAATACCATTTTCTTTCCATCATTGTAGAGCCATTCTCCGTAACGCCTTGCCAGACGTTGTAGGAATTGGTAATTAGACTCGTTGTATTGAACACAATATGGAATAGTGTCTGTAAAACGAGCATCAACATCTGTTTTAAGATGCTCGGAATAATCGTCAACGACATCATTTATAATGTCATTCAGCGTCTGATTCTCAAAAGACTTGCAAGTAGGATTGTCATTGAGCAACGCACCCCAACTGCACGCCTCCACATTTACAGAAAACTCACTGCGGTTTCTACTGCCCGATGCACCTATAATAACACCCGCAAACTCTATATCTGCCACAGAATCCGTATCAGCCCTCAATGATTCCTTTTCGATGCTTTCCGTTTCCAATGAAATTAATACTTCCTTGCCAATGATAGCACCACAAACATTGAAAGAAACCTCATTGATTCTTTCGTCAGGTTCTTTGTGAAGAGAAAACGAGAGGGTATTAGGAGAGAGAAGAGACTGGCTTAGCATAAAATTGTCGAGTCTCCATATTGTACCATCAAGCTCTATACAAAAGCCTGACGATTTTGTGCCATCAATAGCTACAGAAATGTTCTTTATAGATGTTGACATGTTGTATTTTAGAAATCAGAATAAACATCCACTTGTGAACTCAATGAGGCCCAAGAGTTTGTAAAGATAGCCCTATCCATCAGTCCTGTTCCTATGCGGAGAGCCTCCGCACTGATGGTTACATCAGTGTACATCAACTTGCTGTCATGGTCGTTGAAGTAATCTTTGAGCCTAATGCAATAAGCATTTTTAAATTCGATTGTTTTGTATCTTCTCCGATTGTCATTGGAGAACACGCAAAATCTGAATGTGCCAGAATACACGGCAGTCTTGTTGAACATCCACTTGTAAAAGAACTGGTCATCATCACAAGTGGCAGGCATTACAAACCGGATGGTGCCACCCATGGTACGTGTAGTAGGCTTTCCAGTATCATCTACAGCCTGTGAAAACTCATATTCACATTCAACAATGCCATACTCTCCACCTCCCTGTATTCTTACTTGTCCTTGTAGTGCCATATTTTTATGTCTTTAGAAAGATGATTGAAGGAAACATTGGAGTGTCGCCTCCAATCATCTTTATCGGTTTCTGTTTTCAGAATTACTTGTCAATAGTCCAGCTATTGTTGTGGATAGCATTGCCTACCTGAATCTCTTTTGCAGAGATAACAAACTCCTCAAACTGCTTGGTCTCGTTAGTGTCGTCGTATGTCTCGGCATACTGTACAACATAACCGTTCTTGAAACTGAGACGCTTCATTTCGCCTCCGTCCTTGTCAGGGAATGAAATGACACCATTCTTGCTCATGTAGGTGTCACACATCCATTCAAGAATTTCCGTGTTGCCGTCGTTCTTAGACTTCACCTTGACTGTGATTTTGCCACCGCGTGTACGGCCAGTAGGCTGACCCTCCACATCGGTCTGCTGGTTGAGCTCGTAGCGAACGTAAGCAACTTCGCGCTCCTGAATGCCATCAGCATTGATGGTAACTGTTCTTGTTTCTGCCATCTTCTAATGATTTTTAAATTAATGAATATTGATTATTACACACTATGCGTTTTTAGTATTCTGCTCCCAATCCACTCCTGCAGCAGTATTTCTTCCTGTCAATTCAATGAAGAAGTTCTGAGCTGCAAAATATGGAGTAATCTCTACATTGATACTTATATCCTTTGTCTTTGGGTCTTGGTCAACTTTGAGATTGGTGTATTTCTCAATGATTCCACCAGGTCCCTTATAATCACTCAGGAAAGAATGTATGTCCTGTGTTATTTCTGACTTGATTGCAGGTGTCCAAATCTCCATAGCATGATCGTTACAGTAGTTTTCAAACACTTTACCTATCCAGTCGAAAACACGAACGATAGAATACTCCTGCAATCCCTTTGATGCACCATTGTAGAGGGTATGGTTAGAGAATGCCATTGTGCGCCCATCTTCCTCAACCATCGGAATGACTCCTAGATCTATCAGGGCTGCAATCTCCGACTTTCGCAAATCCATACGTGCGCCTTTCACATTGTCAAGAGTTCCGTATCTTTTTCCTGCTGCTGCCTGTGCTATCACGGTTTCCTCTGTGTTTGACATACGACCTGCCAATGCACCAGATGCAGGAATATACAAATCTTCGTCCTCGCCAGCCAACTCAGACTTCTTTCTCCCAAGAATATAGTTGGCTGTCATCACAATATTGCCCAAATATGGGTCTGTGCCTTGCAGACTTGCATCGTCAAGTTCTTCCTTTAGCATTTCAAAGTTCATACTATCCTTGAAATCCGTCAGCATTATCACCTTATTTCTATAGGCTGTTTGTGCCCACATTCTCACCGTTTCTGCATCTCCAAGATAACCTGGGACTACAAGCATACTATAGTTGTTCTTCAGATTCAAACGATCGAAATAACGCTCAAGCTCATCACGGACAGCCTGAGTATCTTCCGAGTCATGGTCGCCAAGTTCTTCTTTGTTGACGTTCATAAGGGTGATGCAATCAACCTTACCTTGTCCCGCATTTGCAAAGAAAGCGTCAAGACTTCTGTAAGTGGTTTCAAGGTTGCGTATCTCGTCATGAATGCAGAACAAGTTCTCGCTAAGGTTTCTTTCTGCCTTTTGACACTCTTCCTTGCAAGAATCCACAATCTCCATCGGGTCTTTGCCACCAGATTCAAGAATCTCAACCCAAAGGGAAAGTTCGTTCTTCAATCTGTTTCTCGCATCCTCGTATGCACTATCGTTCAAGAAAACATTCTTGATGGCTTTTCTACGAGGATCCATATTCTCTACACCTTTGATAAGTCCCTTCAACAATTGGAAGCCTCCAAATTTATCCAATCCAGACAGACTTTTCTGAAGGAGTTCCGCAGGATTTGCTACAGTTTGTCTTTCCTGTAGTTCCATTCCATCGGACGAAGATGCTAACTTCTGTTCTTCTACTGCCATAATATTCAATTTTAGTTGTTAATCAGCGTCCTCCAGCTCTGCAAGGAGAGATTTCAACGCATTTTTCAAATCTTCATGCGCAGCATCATTTTTCAGAGCGTTACGCAATGTCTTGTTCTTCTCCAACTGACGTATAACTGAATTGTATGCGTCAATCTTTGATTTCTTTCCACTAAGCAGTTCGCTCTGAGCGATAAGTTGCTCATCCTCAAAGTCCTTCATCTGCTTGAACTGGAAATCTTCATACACAGCACCACCTTCTTCCGTGGCGAGGGTTACACCCTCTTTGGATGGTTGGAAATGCTCAAAGACCTCTTTCATGCTTTTAGCCTTGAAGCCTTCTCTGTCTTCATCTGTGTTGGGAGCTGCATCTGTAAACTGGTCAGCATAGAGTGTCCTGTTTTGTGGAAACTCAATGACACCATCCTGAGCATTTTCCTCAACAACTTTGGAAATAACGGTTTTTCTTGCCATTGTTTTTCTGTTTATTATTGTTTTACTTATTTCTTGCTGTTCTGCGTTTGCAAAATCTTTGTTCAGCAGCTCTTTCAGCCATCTAAAAAATCTCATGACAAATTATTGAAATCAATCAGGAGTTTCTATGTCCCATACAATTTCTTTAGTCTCGTCATTGTACTTCATCGTAACGCTATCCCCACTATTGATGTCTCCTGAAATAATCAGTTTCGACAAAGGACGACGAATCTCTTTTCGGATGATACCAAGAATAGGGCGTGCGCCATAATGGGCATTGAAGCCTACTTTTGTCACATATTTACGAGCTGAGTCATCAATCGTCAAAGAGATGTTCTGCTCTCTTAGCATCTTTAGCAGGTTTTGGATGTGAATATCAAAAATCCTATCTATCATCTCTGGCGTAATAGGTGAGAATGGAACTATTTCTGTCAGTCTTGCCAAGAATTCCGGTCTGAACTGACCTTGCATGACTTCCAACATCTGGTCGTGTGTCGGAACATGACCTTCGCCAAAAGACTTGAAGATATAGTCGCTACCAATGTTGGAGGTAAATATAATCAAGGCATTGGAGAAATCGCCTACACGTCCAAGACGGTCGTGCAACTTTCCTTCGTCAAGTATCTGAAGGAATAAATCAAATACAGACCTATGTGCCTTTTCTATTTCATCGAACAATACTACAGAATATGGATGCTGTCTGATTTGATTGACCAAAAGTCCACCTTCTTCATAACCAACGTATCCCGGAGGGGCTCCATAAAGGAGTGCGACAGAATGCTCCTCTTTATATTCCGACATGTCAAATCTTAGTATCGAGGTATCATCATTGAAAAGGAACTCGGCCAAAGACTTCGCCAATTCAGTTTTTCCTGTTCCTGTAGGACCAAGGAAGAAGAAAGAACCAATTGGTTGTCCTTTTTTATTTAGACCTGAACGTGACTCGAATACGGCATCCAAGATACTCTTAATAGCATGATTTTGACCTACAACTCTTTTATGAAGAATCTCTTCCGCACTTGAAAGTCTTTGACGTTCTTCTGATTGAATATTTCCCATTGGAATACCAGTCATCTTCGCAACAACATTTCTAATCTCATCCTTTTTTAAAATAATAGTGTTAGACTCGTCATTTGTTGTCTGCTCCATCTCTTTCTCGATTTTCACAGAAGCCATTGAACGATCCAAAAGGTCTATTGCAGATGCTGGCAAGTTACGCTCTGGCATGTATCGTTTTGCCAAACGAACAATCTCTGGAATGACATCATTGTCAAGAGTTATGTTATGATACTGTTCATATATACTCTTCTTACTATCCAAAATTTCTACTGTGTCTTCTTCAGAAGGGGCTTCCAAGGATATTTTCTCGAAATAGGCTGTCAGTTCTCTGTCTTTTTCAAGATTCTTTGTATATCCATCTATTGATGATGTACAAATAAACTGTATGGTATTATTGGATAAAATCTTCTTTATCGATGGCAATATGGCATTAAGCGATGAAGCAGTTTCCCATAAACGATGGAAATTTTCAATAACCAGAACAGGTTGCGAAATATCAGACAAATCGTCTATGACAGATTTGAATCTGTCTTCTATTTCCCCCTTGTAGCTTACACCTTGGCTTAAAGATATTAGGTCGAGTTCATAAGGCTGTATGTTGCTTAATGATGCTGGAAGTTCATTTTGTGTTAACTTTCCAATCAAACTGCGTATTAATGAGGTCTTGCCAACTCCAGTTTCACCGACAATAAGAGCATTCGCTCTGTCTTTTCGAGCCAATATTTCTACCAATGAACGCAAGTCCTTTTTCATACCAATGATTTCAAAATCGTTGGCTACATCAAGTAATGAATTGCAATATACATTTTGCGACTTTCCGATATTGGTTGAAGTGGAAACTTCTTTAGAAGAGTTAACGCCATTCTTTACATTCTTGTTTATCGAGGATAAAACCTTTTCTCTTGACAGGGGCATGGTCTTTAATTGCTCAGAAGAAAAACCAACACCAGGACTGACCAATGCAACCAAAAGAAGTTCTAATTTATGCGTCTCTGTTCCATATTGCTCTTCCAAGGATATAGCTTCTTTTATCACATTTTGACTATCTCGTGAAAATTCAGCTTTTTTCATAGGATAAGGAGACTTGTCGCATTGCTGGATATGAATATCGCACCAATCAATTAAATAATAGTAGTCCTCATCAAGACAATCCTCTATATAATTAACCAAACCTGCACTTTTGTGTAAAAGTGCTCTGAATATATGTACAGGCTCTATTTGCGGTGATTTATTGTCCACAGCAAAAGACTGAGAGATATGAACTAAATCAACTTGAAGTCCATCAAAATATTCTGTAATTTTTTTGTTCATCATTTCTGCATTGAATATGAATAATCATTCTACAATTTCCAAAAATGCACTTGGCACATAAGCGGTACAAACAGTTACCAATTCATCCACCACTACACCAACTCTCTGTTGTCCTTGCCAGCGTGCAACTCTTCCAACCACACCTTTGAATACACCATCAATAACCTTTACCAACTGTCCTTTCTCGAACTTAGGCACTTCACCTAATGATACGATGGTATTGTCCGCATCGGCAGCACAGATGATTTTGAGACTATCCATCTGATAGTCGGGAACTATCAATGGAATTTTCTCTATTCTGCGCCCAACGTGGACGTGACGATAATAAAAACGGAGGAAAGGGAGGTTTACGTTGTCGTAAACAAAAGATTTGAGTTGTTCTTCGGTGCCGTAGGCGAAGAAGATGTTTGGTAAACGAGACTCTGTAACAACTTTGCGCTTACCTTTTATAAGTTTTACTACATTTGTAGTAGGATAAAAAGCCATGATGCCTTTGGCTGTCATGTAGTCGTATGCTTTTTTCTCTCTACCATAGGTGGTGCGTAAAGCATACCAATGAGGAATTTCTTCCTCCTTTTGTA
>OLGM01000179.1_pt1 | contig 47063 bp, 32 predicted proteins | sample 1606001 | NCBI WGS metagenome assembly OLGM01 (sample SAMN03283294) | human gut metagenome | biome: human-associated habitat; material: feces | host: Homo sapiens | place: Peru | collected 2012
CTATCCTCGGTCACGCCGATGGCGGTCTTGAACATCAGGTTGAACTTGCGGATGGTGGTAAAATCGTGCTTGCCGCACACGGGGCAGACGATATCCTCGTGCTCTGCGATGAAAGCGTCCATCTCGTCAAAGCTCATGGCGTCCACGTTCACCTCGGGGTGCTCCTCCCCGATCAGCTTGTCGGCGCGGTGGCGTGCCTTGCAGGCGCGGCAGTCCAGCAGGGGGTCCGAGAAGCTGGACACATGGCCGGTAGTCACCCAAGTCTGGGGGTTCATGATGATGGCAGCATCCAAACCCACGTTATAGGGGCTTTCCTGCACAAACTTTTTCAGCCATGCCTTTTTGACGTTGTTCTTGAACTCCACGCCAAGGGGGCCGTAGTCCCAGCTGTTGGCCAGACCGCCATAGATCTCGGAACCGGGGAACACATAACCACGGTTCTTGCAAAGATTGACGATCATGTCAAGGGTCTTTTCGCTCTGTTCCATTGTAGTACATCCTTTCCGTCCGCGGCTGGTTTGCCGTGTCGTATCGTGTTGTGTTCCGGCGGCTTTCCCCACCGCCGGGCGTGCTTGCGGTTTGCGCAAGCACAGTATATTTACTGTACCATGTTTTGCCCCGCTTGTAAAGCCCGGCAACGGACTTCCATGTCGGCAGCCAGTCATTCCAAAGCCTTCACCCCTTGGGGGGAAGGTGGCGCGCAGCGCCGGATGAGGGGTAATCATCTATCAAAGCATCTGTCCCGCGCCCTCATCAGTCACCTGCGGTGACAGCTTCCCCCGGCCGGGGGAAGCTGTCAGAGGTTGCTTTTCGGGTCTGTCAGGTATTTTGCCAGCAGGCGGTACAGGGTATCCGGGTCGATGGGCTTGGTCAGGTGCTCGTTCATGCCGGATTCCAGCGCCTTGCGGCGATCCTCTGTAAAGACGTTTGCCGTCATGGCAAAAATGGGGATGGTCTTTGCGTCCGGGCGGTCCATGGCGCGGATGGTGCGGGTAGCCTCGTGGCCGTCCCGTACCGGCATCATCACATCCATCAGGATGGCGTCAAAGCTGCCCACCGGCGAGGCTGCAAAGGCTTCCACCGCCTGCTGTCCATCGGCGGCTTTGGTCACATTGACGCCCACCTCGTTCAGCAAAAACTCCACGATTTCCATGTTCAGGGCGTTGTCCTCGGCCAGCAGCAGCCGCCGCCCCTGCAGCACGGTAAGGTCTGTCTGCTGCTGCTCCGGCTCTGCAGTCGCGGTATTATCAACGGCAAAAGGCAGGGTGATGGTATAGGTGGTGCCCACGCCCTGCTTGCTTTCCACCCCGATGGTGCCGCCCATCTTATCCACAAGGCTTTTTGTAATGGACATTCCAAGGCCGGTGCCGCCGTATACCGAGCGTGCCCCGGCATTCTCCTGCGCAAAGGGCTCGAACATCCGCTTTTGGAACTCCTCGCTCATGCCGATGCCGGTGTCCGCGCAGACAAAGCAGATCTGCACCTTGTCCCCGTTGCTACTCAATTCAAAGCAGTCCAGCATCACATGCCCCTTTTCCCGGTTATACTTGATGGCATTGCTAAGCACATTCATCAGCAGCCGCTTGACGTGCAGCGGGCTGCCCACCAGCCGGGGATGCGGCAGTCTGCCGTATTCCAGATGCAGCACGATCCCGCGCTCTGCCGCCTGTTTTTCCAGCACGTCCGTGATCTCGTGCATCAGCTCGGACAGATCAAAGGGCACGTTTTCCAGCACGATCTCGCCGGACTCCAGCTTGCCCATGTCCAGCACCTCATTCACCAGCTCCAGCAGCAGGGTGGAGGCTTTCCAAATTTTTTTGCGGCAGTCAGCCTGCCGTGCCATATCCTCCGGGCAGCGGTCGCCGATCTCCACCATGCCCCGGATGCCGTTGATGGGGGTGCGGATATCGTGGCTCATGCGCTGCAAAAACTCGGTCTTGGCAAGGTTTGCGCTCTCTGCCTTCAGCGCAGCCGCCTTGAGGGTCTTTTGGTACTCCTGCTCCCGGCGCAGCTGCTGCTCCCGGTAACGCTGTTCGGTCTTGCCGCGCAGCAATTGCAGCAGGAACAGGACGACCATGTAAGCAAAGGCAGCCATGCTCACATTGCGCATGGTGGAAACGTACACCTCCCGCTCCGGGCGGTAGACATAGATATAAAAGCTGCGTCCCTGCCCAACGATGCCGTAGGCGTACTGCTGCCCGGTGGTGCTGTGCACATGGATCATTCCGCCGTCCGTGCTGCGCGCTTTTAGGGCTGAAAGGGTGGGGTTTTCGTCCACAGTGGTATCCAGCAAAGAGGGGTCGTTGCTGGCCACGATGCGGTCGCCCCGGGTCACCACGATGGTGCCGTCCACGGCGGGGTTATAGCCCTGCACGCAGTTCTGGTAGGAAAGGTTGTAATTGCGCACATATTCTGCCGTGGTGCGGTAGTACACCACAAGCACCCCGTCCCCATCCTTCCGGGCGCAGGCCGCGGTGTCCAAATAGGAGCCATCCTCATTTTCCGACCGTCCGGCGTAGACCTGCTCCGGGTGGTCGGCCACCTTCAGCACGATAGAACCGGCCAGCTGCGTTTCCATCTGTGCCCAGACCTGCGGGTCAGCTGCCCGGCCATCCTGTGAGGCTGCGCACAAAATTTTGCCCTCTGTTGAAAGCACCAGTGCGCCGCTGAGGGTATAGTCCCGCAGATATTCCGCCATAGCGGCATCGTCCAGCACCCGCGCGGGGTCATCCTGCCGGTCGTGCGCGATCTCTCTGCACAGATGCTGCGCGTTTTCCATCATCCGCATCAGGCTTTTGGTCTCGGAAGCAAGGTTCAGGTTGTCGTAACTGGTGCACTGCTCCTTAACATAACTGATGGTATCCTCAAACTGCTTTTCTGCGTTTTGCAGATCGCTGTGCGCCGAAAAGATCAGCACGCCGCCCAGCATCAGCAGCCCCGCAAGTGCACAGATCAGAATGTGCTGCTTCCGGCTGATGAACGGTGATTCTTTTTCCATTCCGTCATGCATGGGTGCCGTCCTCCAGTCCGTCCAGATAGTGCCCAGGGTCGTCCAGATAGCGGCTCACGATCTGCCGGACGGTGCCGTCTGCCAGCATCTCCCGGAAAACCTCCGTCAGCTGCTGCGGCAGGTCATCGCTGCGATTTTTGGCAAAAGCCACGCCCAGCCGTACCGTCATCAGCGGCTCGTCCAGAATGCGGTATTCTACGCTGTAATCCTTCATGAACTGCCGGATAGCGCTTTCGTGGGCGGCTAAAGCATCCGCATAGCCCTTGATAAGGGTGGTATAGAGCAGATCCCGGTTCTGCAGGGAATACAGCTTGCACAGCCGGGGCAGACCGTTCTGCTCTGCGTTCAAAAACAGTTCCTCCGGCTTTGTGGTGGACTGCACCGCCACCACCTTGTCGGCCAAGTCCTGCAGGGTGTGGATATCGCTGTCAGAGCGCACCACCACCACCTGACGGCTGTACATATAAGGCCCCGCCCAGAGGTATTCCTCCTCGCGGCCATCCATGGAAAAGCTGCCCCAGATACAGTCGATGGTGCCGTTTTCCACCAGATCCTTCTTCTTTTCCCAGTCGATGGTCACAAATTTCACCCGGTAGCCCAGCCGCCCGAACGCCTCGGTGGCCAGTTCCACGTCAATGCCGGTGGGTGCACCGTCCGTGCCCATATAGTTGAAGGGAGGGTAGTTATCGCTGCCCACCACAATGACCGGCATTGCAGCCGTATAGTCATCCGTTTTTCCGGTACGCCCGCAGCTGCAAAGCAGCGCCGCACACATTGCCAGTGCCAGCAGACAGGCCGCCAGCCGCAGTCCTCTTCTGTGTTTTTTCATTGCTCTTCCATCCTGTGTTTTCATTGCGTTCTGCAACGTACTGCTCTATGGTATCAGTATAATAAAAACTGCTCCAAAAGAAAAGAAGAAAATTACTTTTCCGGCAGATTTTACACTTTTCCGCAAAAAGGGCTCCCGGAGCGCCTGCGAACGCTCCGGGAGCCGAAAAAGCCATTTTACTTGTGGTACTTCATGCCCGCATTGATGGTGCAGGCGCGGTAGATCTGCTCCGTGAGCACCAGCCGTGCCAGCTGATGGGGCATGGTGATGCGCCCCATGCTGAACTTGAGGGCAGCGGCCTTTTTCACTTCATCGGACAGGCCATGGGACGAGCCGATGACAAATGCCACGTCCCCTGCCCCGCTGCCGGCGCGCTGCGCCAGAAACTGCGCCAGCTCGTCGGAGGAGATCTGCTTGCCCTCGATGCACATAGCTACGATGGCAGCACCCTTGCGCACATTGGCAAGAATGGCCTTGCCCTCTTTATCTAGCGCCTTTTTCACCACTGCGTCCGAGGCGTTTTTCTCCTCGATTTTTTCCTCCGGCAGCTCAACGATGCGGAAGGCGGCAAAGGCCGACAGACGCTTTTGGTACTCTGCCACGCCCTCGGCAAAATATTTGGCGTTCAGTTTGCCCACACAGATCAGGTCGATATTTTGCATGAAAGCTTCCTCTTTTCATTTACAGCAGGCTCATCTGCTCGCCCTCGTCCTCGGCGCGGATCAGTGCACCGGTGGCGGGCAGGCTGCGCACGCGGTAGCGGTGGGGGTTGGCCAGCTCCAAGGTATCCGCCGGCACCACCGAGGTGATGGTCTGGTTCTTTTTCAGGGTGACCACCGCCACGCCCTGACTGTCGCGGGTGGTCTTGGCAGCAATTTGCGCCGTGCCTACCAGCAGCATCCGGCTGGCGCTGGTGCGGATGGCAAGCTCGGTCTCCTCCGGCAGATAGAGCAGCTTTGCCAGCGGCTCCTTATCGCTATACGCTTTCAGCAGCTTGCGGCGGTTCTGCTTGGTGGCGTAGGAGCTGAGGGGGATTTTAGCGCACTTGCCGCTGGCAAAGAAGAACAGCATAAAGCCGCTGTAATCGCCGGTAATGACCATGCTCAGTACGTTTTCGCCCTCGTCCATGCCCAGCCGTCCCGGGATGAAGATGCCCATCTGGGCTACCTTGCCGTCCTCCAATTCTGCCAGACGCACCTTGTACACCTGCTGCTTGTCGGTGAAGAACAGCGCTTCCACGTTGTTGCGGGTCTCCAGCTGCTGGATGATCTCGTCGCCCTCCTTCAGCTTGTGGGCACCGGCGGTGCGCAGGCTCTGGGGCGGGATCTTTTTAAAGTAGCCCTCCCGGGTAAAGAACACAGTCACCGGGTAGTCCGGCACAGCTTCTTCCTCGGTGGCGGCGTCCTCCTCGGGCAGGTCGTACAAAATTTCACTGCAACGGGGCTTGCCGTATTTTTTCGCTACATCGTTCAGTTCATTGATGATGATGCGGCGGATGCGGGCGGGTCTTGCCAGCACATCGTTCAGGTCAGCAATGTCCTTTTCCAGCTGCTCGATCTCGCCGGTGCGCTTGATGATGTATTCCCGGTTCAAATGGCGCAGCTTGATTTCTGCCACATAATCTGCCTGCACTTCATCAATGCCAAAGCCGATCATCAGGTTGGGCACTACCTCGGTCTCCTCCTCGGTGGTGCGGATGATATGGATGGCCTTGTCGATATCCAGCAGGATGGCGGCAAGACCCTGCAAAAGGTGCAGGCGCTTTTCCTTGCCGTGCAGATCGTAGTAGGTGCGGCGGCGCACGCACTCAACGCGGAAAGCCGTCCACTCCTTTAAAATTTCCCGCACGCCCATGACCCGGGGCTGGCCGGACACCAGAATGTTGAAGTTACAGCTGAAGCTGTCCTCCAGCGGGGTGGCCTTGAACAGTTTTGCCATCAGCTTGTCGGCATCCACGCCGCGCTTGAGATCCAGCGTCAGCTTCAGACCGTTCAGGTCGGTCTCATCGCGCATATCGCTGATCTCCTTGACCTTGCCGGTCTTGACCAACTCCGCGATCTTATCCATGATGGCCTCCACCGTGGTGGTGGGCGGGATCTGGGTGACCTCGATCATATTTTCGCCCGGCACTGCGTTGTAGCGGGCGCGCACCTTTACGCTGCCGCGACCGTTCTCGTAAATTTCACGCATCTGCGCTTCATCGTACAAAATCTGGCCACCGCCCACAAAGTCCGGGGCGGGCATGGTGGTGCCGATATCGTGGTGCTCGTCCTTCATCAGTGCCACGGTGGTGGCGCACAGCTCTGCCAGATTGAAGGAACAGATATTGCAGGCCATGCCCACCGCGATGCCCAGCGTGTTGTTTGCCAGAATGGTGGGGAAAGTGACCGGCAGCAGGGTGGGCTCGGTGGTAGTGCTGTCGTAGTTGGGCACAAAGTCCACAGTCTCCTTGTCGATATCCCGGAACAGCTCCTCGCACACGCCCTCCAGTTTTGCCTCGGTGTAACGGGCGGCAGCGCAGGACATATCCCGGCTATACGCCTTACCGAAGTTGCCCTTGCTGTCCACAAAGGGCACCAGCAGGCTCTCGTTGCCGCGGCCCATGCGCACCATAGTATCGTAGATAGCGGCATCGCCGTGGGGATTCAGGTGCATAGTGCTGCCCACGATGTTGGCAGACTTGGTGCGTGCGCCCTTGAGCAGACCCATCTCGTACATGGTGTACAGCAGCTTGCGGTGCGCCGGCTTGAAGCCGTCGATCTCCGGCAGCGCGCGGCTGACGATGACGCTCATGGCGTAGGGCATATAGTTGGTTTCCAGCGTGCGGGTAATGGGATCCTCCAACACGCTGCCTGCATTTAAGATTTCAACGCCGTCGCCCAGCTGCGGGCGCACCGGCTTTAAGGTTTTCTTGGTCGATTTTTTTGCCATTACAGTTCCTCTCCATAGGGAAAAACCCTCTCAGGCTGCTGCGCAGCCAGCTCCCCCGAGGGGGGAGCTTTTGGGGTTGTTCCGCAAAGTTTCCCTCTTGTGCCAGAACCTCTCCCCTTCGGGAGAGGTGGCATCGCGTCAGCGATGACGGAGAGGGTTCTCAGCTCACGTCCAGATCATCCAGATACTCTGCGCCGTGCTGGGCGATATGCTCCTTGCGGCCTGCCAGGTTGTCACCCAGCAGGATATCGAACACCTGTGCGGTCTGCACCACATCGGTGGGCATTACTTTAATCAGACGGCGGCTTTCCGGGTTCATGGTGGTCAGCCACATCATCTCGGGGTCGTTCTCGCCCAAGCCTTTGGAGCGCTGGATGGTGTATTTTTTGTCCCCGATCTTTTCCAGAAAAGCGGCCTTTTCCGGCTCGGTGTAGGCAAAATAAGTGCGGTCCTTCGTGGTGATCTCGTACAAAGGCGACTCTGCGATATACACATAGCCCTTATTGATCAATGTGGGGGTAAGGCGGTAGAGCATGGTCAGCACAAGGGTGCGGATCTGGTAGCCGTCCACGTCGGCATCGGTACAGATGACGATCTTATTGAATCGCAGATTGTCGAGGTTAAAGGTAGCCAGCTCCTTGTTATGCTTGCCGCCCAGCTCCACGCCGCAGCCCATCACCTTGATGAGGTCTACGATGACGTCCGACTTGAAGATGCGGGCATAATCCGCCTTCAGGCAGTTCAAAATCTTGCCGCGGATGGGCATGATGGCCTGATATTCACTGTCCCGGCTGGACTTGACCGCGCCCATAGCCGAGTCACCCTCTACGATATACAGCTCGCGGCGGGCGGCGTCCCGGGTGCGGCAGTCCACGAATTTCTGCACGCGGTTGGCTAAGTCGATTTGCGTGGAGAGCGTTTTTTTGATGCTCTGGCGCGTTTTTTCTGCGTGCTCGCGGCTCTGCTTGTTCACCAGCACCTGCTGGCAGATCTTCTGAGCCTCCTCCGGCTTTTCCAGAAAATACACTTCCAGATAATGCTTGAGGAAGTCGGTCATAGCCTGCGAGACAAATTTATTGGTGATGGCCTTTTTGGTCTGGTTCTCGTAGCTGGTGCGGGTGGAAAAACTGGAGGACACATATACCAGACAGTCCTGCACGTCCTGAAAGCTGATGGCGCTCTCGCCTTTTTTGTACAGGTTCTTTTCCTTCAGGTACTTGTTGATCTGGTAGACAAAGGCGGTGCGCACCGCGTGCTCCGGGCTGCCGCCGTGTTCCAGCCACGAGGAGTTGTGGTAGTATTCCAGCAGCTGTACCTTATTAGAGAAACAAAAAGCCGCACTCATGCGCACCTTGTAGTCCGGCTGGTCCTCGCGGTCCCGGCCCACAGCCTCGCTCTCGCAGCCGAACACGGGGGTCAGGGTATCCTCCCCTGCTACTTCTGCCACATAATCCGCGATGCCGTTCTGGTAGCACCAGCTTTCGTGCCACGGCTTGCCGGTGGCGGGGTCTTTTTCCTTTTCATCGGTAAAGTTGAGGGTAAGCCCCGCGTTGACCACGGCCTGACGGCGCAGAACATCCTTATAGTAGCTGCCGGGCACGTCAATATCGGTAAACACCTCATCGTCCGGCTTCCAGTGGATGATACTGCCGGTGCGGCGTCCCTTGTAGGGTTCCTTCTGCAGGCCGCCCACATTCTCGCCCTTTTTAAAGTCCAGATGGTAGTGATAACCGTCGCGGTAGATGTCGGCGGTCATCCACGCCGAGGCGTACTGGGTGGCGCACAGACCCAGACCGTTCAGGCCAAGGCTGAACTCGTAGTTATCCTCGCCCTCGCCGTACTTGCCGCCCGCGTACATCTCGCAGAACAGCAGCTCCCAGTTGAAGCGTCCCTCGCCGTTGTTCCAGTCCACGGGCATACCGCGGCCAAAATCCTCCACGATGACGCTGCCGTCCTTGCAGCGGGTCACGTTGATGGTATCGCCGTGGCCGTCACGGGCTTCGTCGATGGAGTTGGACACGATCTCAAAGATCGAGTGGGCACAGCCCTCCACGCCGTCCGAGCCAAAGATGACCGCCGGGCGTTTGCGCACACGGTCGGCGCCCTTTAACGAGGTAATGCTCTCGTTGCCATATTCCTGTTTTTTTGCCATGCTGCTCCTCCCGGCCCGCCGCAGCTGTACCGCGCAGGCCGTCCTGTAATCAAAGCAAGCGCCTGCCCTTTCTATTATATAAGAAATATAACAGCATCTCTAAGGGCATAAGCGCCTGTGTTCTTTTCTTTTATTAAACCATAGGTTGTAAAACTTGTCAAATGTTCTTTCTATCTTTCTCGGCGCCGCCCTCCGGCACAAAATCCACGAAAAAAGTCGTTCTTATTTTACGCGCAGAACCGTCAGAAAACAAAAACTTTTCAATTTTTTCAAAAAAGTTTGCATTTACCCCTTTACAAAATCGAAATTTCAGGTATAATAATCATCGTCCGGTGCGCCTCTGTAGCTCAGTCGGTAGAGCAGGGGACTGAAAATCCCCGTGTCATTGGTTCGATTCCGATCGGAGGCACCACGTCGAAAGTCCTGTCATTCATCGAGAAGTCTTGCAAGCAAGACTTCCGTGATGAATACCAGACTTTCTCCTCTTCCCCACAAAATCTTGCTTCGCAAGCTTTCGCGGGGGCCCCGTTAAAAAGAACGGGTGGGTGCAAGGATAAATGCACCGAATATGCGGCCGTAGCTCATCTGGTAGAGCGCCACCTTGCCAAGGTGGAGGTAGCGAGTTCGAGCCTCGTCGGCCGCTCCATTAAGGAGCAGCAACAGTTGCTCCGGTATGGCCCGGTAGCTCAGTTGGTTAGAGCACCAGCCTGTCACGCTGGGGGTCGTCGGTTCGAGCCCGATCCGGGTCGCTCGTCGGAATGTCAGTCGTTTGTCTGGCAGTCTTACAAGTAAGACCGCCGTAACAAACTCTGAAATTCCTCCTCTTCCCCACAAAATCTTGCTTCGCAAGCTTTCGCGGGGGCCCCGAAATTCGCAAGAATCGCTCGGGAGGGTGCAGGGACAAATGCACCGAATATGCGGCCGTAGCTCATCTGGTAGAGCGCCACCTTGCCAAGGTGGAGGTAGCGAGTTCGAGCCTCGTCGGCCGCTCCATTGGAGTGGTATTCATCACTCCCTTATATGGTGACGTGGCCAAGTGGTAAGGCAAGGGTCTGCAAAACCCTCATCCACCAGTTCAAATCTGGTCGTCACCTCCAAAAGATTCCCGGAAGCTTCGGCTTCCGGGATTTTTTGTTTTGCGCTGTTCCCTGCCGGCGTCCTCGCCCTCTCAGTCACCTGCGGTGACAGATTCCCCTTTTTGTCGCTACGCGACATCTTCCCCCGGCCGGGGGAAGTCTTTCCTCAAAGGGAGAGCCTCTGGCGAAACCGGTCACTTTGCGGTTAAACCAAAAAGTCTGCCGCAGCACCCCCTCAGTCACGGCTTGCACCGTGCCAGCTCCCCCAAGGGGACGCCTTTGAGCTATACCGGAAACTTTGCCGCCACCACCGAAGCCGTCCCCTTGGGGAAGGTGGCAAAGCCGTAGGCTTTGACGGAAGGGGTATCCCCCGCCGCGCCACGCTCTCGCAAAAAGCGGCATTGCAAATGCCGTTTTCCTCCACGACCCCTCCCGTGAAAAGGGGATTCCGCTATTTATGCGCAAAGCGCACGTAGCGCGCATTCCAAACCGTTCGCTCAGAACCGCAGCCGCATCTGATACCACACCACCCCGCCGTGGGTGGAGCCGGAAACGCCCTCGTTCACAAAGCCGAACTTGGCGTAATAGTGCAAAAGCTTTTCCTTGCAGGTCAGCACCAGCCCCTTGCGCCCCTGCGCGCGGGCATCTGCGATGGCTCTTTGCAGCAGCAGTCCGGCATAGCCACGGCGGCGGCAGCGCGGGAGGGTGTTCACCCCAAAGATCATCTGCCATGCACCGTTTTCCGCGTGCAGGGCGGCGTCTGCGTACATCTCATCGGTCAGGTCGGGTGTGTCGGTGCAAAAGCCGTCCACAAAGGCTGCCAGCTCCCCCTGCTCAAACAGCAGCCAGAAATGACCGGCATAGTGTGCCAGCCGCCCGGCAAATTCCTCTGCCGTGGCAGCCTCCGCTGCCGGAAAACACGCTGCCTCCACGGCGGCAATGGCGGGCAAGTCATCCAGCGTTGCATTGCGGATCTCCATGGTATCTCCCCTCTCTTTCTCTGCACTACCAGTGTACCACAGCCGCCACACAAAGGCAAAGTGTTTGCATCTGTTCCCTGTCCGTGTTACAATGGCTATACTACGCTTGGAAGGGAGTTGAAACGCTATGCCCACCGAAAACCGCACCACCCTGACCCCGGACACTCCAGTGCGCTACCTGAAAGGGGTCGGCCCCAAGACCGCAGAGCGGTTCGAGAAGCTGGGCATCGTAACGCTGGCAGACCTGCTGTGCCACTACCCCCGGCGGTATATCGACTTTTCCAAGCCCTACTCCATCGCAGAAGCCCCCGCCGACACCGAATGTGTGGTGAAGGCCGAGGTATTCGCAAAGCCCGGCGGGCGCATTTTGCCAGGCGGGCGGCGGATGGAGCGCATCACTGCCGGGGACGATGTAGCCAGTCTGGAGATCACATGGTTCAACAACCCCTACGCCACCCAGAAATTGCAGCTTGGGCAGGAATACTATTTTCAGGGCATCGTTACCGGCGGGATGCTGCGCCGCCAGATGGTCAACCCGCAGGTGCGCACCGCCGAGCAGATCCAAGCCGCACCCTTTGAAGCCGTTTACCCCCAGACCGAGGGGCTTACCAGCAGCGCCATCTCCCGCTGCATCCGGCAGCTTTTGCCCCATGCGGAGCTGCTGCCAGACCCGCTGCCGCCGGAGATGCTGCAAAAATACCGTCTGCTCCCCAAGGCCGAAGCGGTGTGCGCCATCCACTGCCCTGCCACCGAGGAGCAGGCCGCAGCGGCGCGGCGGCGGCTCATTTACGAAGAGTTGTTGGTGCTGCAATTGGGCATTGGGCGGATGCGCAGCCTGGGCGCTGCCGCCACCGGGGCACCCATGCGCCGCGCCGACCCAGCCCCTTTCTGGCAGAGCCTGCCCTTTGCCCCCACCGGGGCGCAGCGCCGCGCGGTGGAGGAGATTTTAAACGATATGGCAGGCGAAACCGCCATGAACCGTCTGTTGCAGGGCGATGTGGGCAGCGGCAAAACGCTGGTGGCTGCTGCCGCCATCTGGGCGTGCATCCGGGCGGGGTATCAGGCCGCGCTGCTTGCCCCTACCGAAATTCTGGCCGCACAGCACGCCGAGGGGCTCAACCGGCTGCTTGCTCCCTTTGGGATGCGGGTCGCCCTGCTGACCGGCGGCATGAAAGCTGCCGCCCGCCGCACCACACTGGCCGCCATCCGCAATGACGAAGCCGACCTTGTGGTGGGCACACACGCTCTGATGAGCGAAGGGGTAGAGTTTGCCCGGCTGGGTCTGGCGGTCATTGACGAGCAGCACCGCTTTGGGGTGCGTCAGCGCGGCGCGCTGGCGGAAAAGGCCGCAAACCCGCACCTGCTGGTCATGAGCGCCACCCCCATCCCCCGCACGCTGGGGCTTTTGATCTACGGCGATCTGGATATCTCCATTCTGGACGAGCTGCCCCCCGGGCGCACCCCGGTCAAGACCCGCTGCATCACCGGCAAGCGGCGGCAGGACTTGTACCGTTTTCTGGACAGCGAGATCGACAAAGGGCGGCAGGTGTATCTGGTCTGCCCCGCCATCGAGGATGTGCCGGACGGCGGGCTGAACGCCGTCAAGACCTACTACGAGGACATTGCCAAGGCGCTGCTGCCTGACCGCCGGGTGGGGCTGATGCACGGCAAGCTGAAACCCAAGGAAAAAGCCGCTGTCATGGAGGACTTCAAGGCCGGGCGGCTGGACGCGCTGGTGTCCACCACCGTCATCGAGGTGGGCGTGGACGTGCCCAACGCCAGCGTGATGGTGATCGAAAACGCCGAGCGCTACGGTCTGAGTGCCCTGCACCAGCTGCGCGGCCGTGTAGGACGCGGCGCTGCCGAGAGCTGGTGCTTCCTTGTCAGCGACAACACCAGCGAAGCCGTACAGAAGCGGCTGAAATTTCTCTGCTCCACCACCGACGGCTTTGCCGTGGCGCAGTACGACTTGGAGACCCGCGGCCCCGGCGACTTTTTCGGCAGCCGCCAGCACGGTCTGCCCACCTTACAAATCGCCGACCTGATGAACGACACCCGTACCCTGCACGCCGCCCAGAGCGAAGCCGCTGCCCTGCTGGCCGCTGACCCGCTGCTGGAAAGCCCAGCGCATGCTTTGCTGGCTGCGCAGGTGCAGCAGATGTTCGACAAGGCCGGGCCGATGAACTAAAGAAGCGCTGTCACACGAAAAACTCGTGCGACAGCGCTTTTCTTCAAGCTTCTTTATTCCCAACAACGCTTTGCAGAATGCGGGTGGTCAGGGTGTCCACCTTTTCTTCCAGTGCGGGCAGATGCAGCAGACGGTAGAGCCGCTGATATACGGCATCCACCGCGTAGCCCGCCACAGCAATCAACAGCACCGCACCGGTCAGGTAAGCCAGCGAGGGCAGCAGCGCCCCGCCGAACCGGGGCAGGTCTACCAGCTGCCACAGAAGCGCCCGGGTAAAATCGCTGTCGTGCAGCAGATACACCCCGAAGGACAGCGGTGCCAACAAGAAGATCCACCGCCGCCAGTAGTCCGAGCGGATACGGATATTCTGGAACAGCAGAAACATTGCTGCCGAAGCAATGACCGTAGCCAGTGCCTGATAGCCGTTGACGGTATTCACAAAGCCGTTCAGGTGCAGGGTGTTTTCCACCCGCAGCGCCAGCATCCGGTTGAAAAGCCCCGTCGCCGAAGCCGCCAGATACGCCAACAGACACAGCCCACTGGGCACAACCACCCGGTATTTGCGGAAATAAGCGGCAATAAAATACAGAGTGTAAAACCAGATAAAGCTGTACCCGTTATTCACAAAGGTCGCATCCGTTGCCCAGTAAAACAGCGTGCCCCACACGCTTTGCAGCAGCAGTGCCACCAGCAGCAGCGTTTTGTACTGCCGCCGGTCAAGGCTTTGCACCACCGTGTTCAGCACCGGCACCGAGAGGTACATCAGAAAATAGGCCGAGGCGAACCAGTAGCCGTTGGAGGTAAGGGGTAAAAGTGCCCGGAGCAGTGCAACAGCCGAAAGCGGGACCGCCCCCGCTTTCACCGCAACGCAGAAGGTTAGCATGGAATAAAACCACACCTGTGCCCCAATGCGGAACAACCGCCCGGCATGAACAGGCCCCTTGCGCTCCGACAGGTAATAGCCGGAAAGCATCACAAAGCAGTTGGTGGACACACGCGCCAGAATAAACAGCAGCCAGTATATCCAGAAAGCCGCCGACCCCTGCGGTGCCGCACTGCCCAGCCCGCCGTGCCCGATGCCGTGCATCAGCACGATCATCACCATACTAAGGATGCGCATCGTCTCAAAACCGCTATGCCGCTTTTGTTCTTCCATACCCCGGGTTCCTCCTTATCTCTCCCCTGTTTCCAGCTGCCGCAAAGCCTGCCGCACCTGCTGCTCCGGCCTCAGCCACGTTTGATAGTAGTCCGCATTGTGCTGCGCCATAGCCAATATCGCCGCTGGGTCTGCCAGCAGCTGCCGCAGCTGCTCCTCACACTCCGCCGGCGATGTATACGTTTTGTAGTTTTTTTCTTCTTCAAAACCGCCCGGCAAGGTATACCGCAGCGGTTCGGTGACGATGGCGCGCCCCGCCGCCACATACTCGGCCAGCTTCCAGCCGGTAGAGCCATGCAGTCCGGTAGACGCCACACAAATTTCCGTGTGCTGCATCCGGTGCAGATAGGCGCGCTTGCCGGTCAGCTTGTCCGGTACGATCAGTTCCGGGCACAGCTGCCGGGCGCAGGCGTTGTCGGACACGCCGCCGGTGAACTGTTCCGGGAAGGCACTTTGCAGCCGGCGCAGCAGCTCGATGCGGTCCGCGTTCACCTGCCGCCACTCTGCCTGTAAATCCGGGTATTGCTGCACCGCCGGTTCCTCCGGGTCCCACAGACGGGTCAGAAAGAGGATGCGCGGCTTTTTGCGCACCCGGTTCAGTCGGGCTTCAAAATCCTGCGGGTAGCAGCGGGTGGAAAGCGCCCACTGCTTCAGGCGGCTCTTTGCGCTGCGCTCCGTTTCCAGCGGCGAGCCCGGACAGGTAACGTAGTAGTTCAGCCCCAATGGCCGCAGCTTTGCGGGGATATCGCCCGGGAACTGCTGGTTCTTCTCTGCCGAAAAGGAGCGCTTGAACACCACATCTGCCCGGCTGAACAGCGCCTGCACCGCCGCAGGGTCGTTATAAAAGTAGCCGTCCATCAGGTCAAACACCACCGTGCGGCCGTCGATTTCCGTTTCCAGCAGCGCATCCCGGGCAAGGGGACTGCCCTGCCGCTCATCCTGCACCCGCAGGGTCAGTTCCCCGCGCTTTGCCAGCAGAGTAAAGCCCGCCAGAATGCCGCTGATATGAGCCGCACCCTCTCGGGTGGCAAGTTTTACTGTGACCTGCATTTTACCTCCTATCGGTGGAACAGCCCGGTGCGCCGCTCGCCCATGGGGATGACATCACAGAACACACACCGGCTCTTGGTGGAAAGCTGCACATCCTTGTGATAACAGCCGAAAAACCATTTTTGGTAGGTCAGCTTGAGCAGTATTTCGTCCAGAAACAGATGCAGACGGTTGCTTTCGCCAAGGGCAAGGGCGGTAAAATCCAAAAATCTGCTTGGTGCATCGTGGGTCAGCACATAATCTACCTTGTAGTCTACCGCCTCTAAGTTGCGGCGGCAGGTGTCGTACTCCTCGTCGCTGGGCATCTCCTGCTTCCACCAGTTCACGCTCGGCTCCCGGTCGTCCTTATCCTGACTTTCCGCGCCGCCGAAGCAGAGATAGGTCTTGCCCTCCAGCTCCAGCACGCTGCCCCGGCACACATGGTACACATTGCCGCCAAGGCTCTGCACCCTGCCGCCGAAAAGCTCCATCTCCGGATACTGTGCCAGCAGGTCGTAATTTTCGTGGCTGCCGTCCAGAAACAGCACCGTGTAGGGGCGCTTGCGCAGCCAGTCCAGCCGCTTGCGCTCTGCGGCGCTGCCGTCCCACACAAAACCGAAATCCCCCAGCACCACCACGGTGTCCTTCTTGCTCAGCCAGCGCAGTTTGCCCTGCTTGAAGCGCTGGATATCGCCGTGGGTGTCCCCTGTAAGATATACCATTCCTGCCCTCCCTGCCGGAGCGAAAGAACGGTGTAAAACACCGCAAGGCTCTTGTAACACCCCGGCAAACCTGTTATTATTATAGAACACAGCATTTCTGCTGCAAATTTGATCTTCCGGCGCGCTGTACTGCGCAGCCTTATCTAGTATATTTTATCGCTTTTTAAAGGAATTGTCCACATGAAACGTATTTTTGCACTGGTTCTTTCGCTTGTACTCCTGCTCAGCTGCCTTGTGCTGCCCGCCGGAGCCATGTTTGACCCCAGCCCGGTGTATCAGGTGCAGGCTGCAAGCGCCTATATCGTGAATACAGATACCAACATCATCGTCTATGATAAGGACAGCACAAAGCAGGTGTCTGCCGGTGGTCTGACCAAATATATGACCCTTGCCGTGCTGCTGACCAACTACGCCGACCAGCTGGACAGCACCTTCCAGATGCCCTTTGCCATCTCGGACTACGTTTACAACACCAACAACGCGGATATGCGCTCCAACGAGACCTTTACCTACCGCGAGGCCATGTACGCCATGCTTACCCGCAACGCCAACGAGGCAGCCATGGGTCTGGCGTACACCCTTTCCGGGGGCGATCTGGACGGCTGGGTGGCGCAGATGAACACCCTGTCCCAGCGCATCGGCACCACCGCCAGCAATTGGACAGACGCCTGCGGCATCGACAGCGGCAACACCACCTGCGCCGTGGATATGTACCTGATCCTTCGCTACCTGATGAGCTTTGATGCCTTTGTGGAGGTGTCCGGTGCGCCCAGCTTTACCATGCCCGCCAAGGAGAAGCATCGCTCTTCCTCGGTGCTGGTCAGCCAGAATGCCGCGCTGAGCAAGGGCAGCGGCGGCAGCTACTACCGCAGCGCCATGCAGGGCGGCATGTGCAGCGTAACCGCCTTTAAAAACGATACCGGCACCCAGAGCTATGTTTCGTGGGGCAACAAGGACGGTGCCACCTATATCTTCTGCGTGATGGACAGCCCCGACAGCTGCGATACCTTTGGCTACGCCAACCGCCGCCCCGCCCTGTTCGAGACGGTCAAGCTGATGGACTGGGTATTCGACAGCTTTTCCATTCAGGCTGCGCTGGACACCGACCTGACCATTGCAGAGATCCCGGTCAAGTATTCCTCCGACACCGACACTTTGCAGCTATACCCCAACGACAGCATGATGACCCTGCTGCCCTCCACCAGCGATGGCACCGTCACCCAGAAGTACTTCCATCTGCCGGACTATGTTTGCGCTCCCATCCAGCAGGGCGATGTAGTAGGCACAGTAGAGCTGAAGCTGGCGGGCGAGACCATTGGTGTGGTGGAGCTGATCGCCGGGCAGGACGTAGCCCGCAACCCGCTGCTGTTCGGGGTGGACAAGGTGAAGGAGTTCTTCACCAGCCTGTACCTGAAGGTGGTGCTGGTGCTCAGCCTAATCGCTGCCCTGATCTATGGGCTGTGGCTGCTGTGCGCCAACTGGAACCGCCGCAAACCCACCAAAAAGATCCATCGCCGCTATTGAGCAGACGCAAAAATGCCCCGGCAGCCGCAAAGGCCGCCGGGGCATTTTGGTTGCGCCAGCAGGAGTCGAACCTACGATGGGGGAGTCAAAGTCCCCTGCCTTACCGCTTGGCGATGGCGCATCATGCAGTTAAGTATAGCATATTTTCCGCCATTTCACAAGAGGGGATCTGCGTTTTTGCATTTTTCAGTTTTCTTCCTGTAATCTGCTTCCTCAGCCTTGTTTGTCGTTTTATTGTACGCTTCTCAAAACCAAATCCAAGCGTCAATCTGATTTTTGACGGCTAGGCACAAAGCCCCCGCTCTTGAGCACTCTGCCCAAAGCTGGTCAACCGGTGTTTTTGTCCCGCGCGGGCGTTTCCTGCCAGAACAGCCATGTGGCAGCAAAGGCCACCCCGCCGGAAATCAACAGCAGCCCGGCATAGGGCAAAATATATCCGCCCACGATCAGAAAGCCCGGCAGTCCAGTGACGCCGTAGGCCGTTGCGCCAATGCCTGTTACCGTGCCGAACCACGCACCCACCGCACCGCCCATCATCGCGCAGACAAACGGCCGGACATAGCGCAGGTTCACGCCGAAGATGGCAGGCTCGGTGATGCCAAGGGCTGCGGACAGCGCCGAGGGGATGGCAACGGTTCTGTTTTTGGGGTCGCGGGTCTTGAGCGCGACAGCAATGCAGGCACCGCACTGGGCAAAGTTTGCGGCAGAGGCAATGGGCATCCAGATATTCAGCCCGCCCGCAGCGAGCATCCCTGCCTCGATGACATTATACATATGGTGCAGGCCGCAGACCACTGTAACGGGATACAGCGCCCCCATGACCAGCGCACCGATGCCATGCCCCACCGTGCTAAACTGCCTTGCAAATCTGATCATGCAGCTTTCCGCAAAGGAGAAGCAGGGGCCGAGGATGGTAAAGGTGACAAAGGTAGTAATAAGGACCGTGCACAGCGGCGTAACGAAAAGATCCAGCACCGCAGGGACGCGGCTGCGGAACCATCGCTCCAGCCGGGACATGAGCCAGACGGCCATGATCACCGGGATGACGTGCCCCTGATACCCCACCTGCTTTACGTTGAAACAGAGCAGATGCCAAACTGGGACGCTTTCGGCCGTGCCCACAGACCATGCGTTGAGCAGCGCAGGGTGCACCATGCACAGCCCCACCACCCCGCCGAGAAAGAGGTTGCCCCCAAACACCTGCGCGGAAGAAAGCGCCACCAGCACAGGCAGGCAGACAAAGGCGGTGCCGGACACCATCGTTAAAAAGCCGAACCAGTCCGCAGCGGCAAAGGCGGGCATCGCCCTGCCCAGCGCGTCCAGAATACCGGTCAGTAAACCAGCGGACACAATGGCGGGCAGGATCGGCACAAACACGTCTCCCAGCGTTTTTACCAGCCGCTGCGGCAGTAGCATAGTCTGCGCCACGCCTGCCTGCACCGCTGGGGCGTTGGACAAGCCGGACACCTTCATAAATTCCGCGTACACTTTATTCACCGTGCCGGTGCCAAGAACGATCTGAAGCTGACCCCCAGCGCGGAACACACCCATCACGCCCGGGATATTTTCCAGCCGTTTTTGATTGACCCAGTGCACATCTGCCACCACCAGACGCAGCCGAGTGGCGCAGTGCATTGCGGAAATCAGATTTTCCCCGCCACCAATGCTCTCGCAGATTTCTCTTGCGCAGGCAGCGTGATCCAATGTTGTCATGCTGTTCTCCTTTTACGTCCCGCGCAGCTTTGCGCAGGGGTGTAATAATCTCCTTGCTGCTGTTGCAAATGATTTTTCCCGTTTACTGATATGATATCTTATGGTATCCAATTTTACAACAGCCCCACAAAGATAAATCTGAGTATAGGCAGCGCACATCGCAAGCAGCTCTTGACTTTTTGCCGCCGAACCGGTATGTTGATACTGTCCGTCTGACACACAGCATTGCAGTTATAATATAAGGAAACTTTATGGAAAAACGCAGCACACCCTCTTTGCAGATCACCGACCGCTTTGGCGCACAGGCGGCCTTTGCCAGCCTGCGCCTGCCGGACGGCACCGAAGCCACCGTACCGACAGAGCATGCAGCCGCCATTTATGTGAACGAGCAGCCCACCTTCCGGGTGGTATGCACCCCGGCACTGCTGCCGCAGCTGGCCTTGGGTCGGCTGCTCACCGAAGGGTGGATTGCATCTGCGGACGAGGTGGAGCAGATCGCCGTCTGCGCCGAGGGCGCAAAGGTGCAGGTATATCTGCGCCACCCGCTGCCCACCCGCAGCGCCGCCACGCAGGAGGTGGCCAGCTGCTGCACCGATAATATCGCGCTGGGCAGTCCGGTGGAGTTACAGCCTTTGCGCCCTGTGCCCGGGCTGGCCTTGCAGCCGGAATGGGTGGAGCGCCTGACCGCCGCCATGCACGCCGGTCTGCCGCTGTACCGCGCCACCCGGGCGGTGCACAGCTGCTTTGTGCTGCAGGGGGGCGAGATCGTTTTTGCCTGCGAGGATCTGGGGCGGCACAACGCGCTGGATAAGGCGGTGGGCTACGCGGTGCTGGCGGGGCTTCCGCTGGCAGAATGTGTGCTGTACACCAGCGGCCGGGTGCCGCTGGATATGGTGCGCAAGGCCATCCGCGCGGGGGTGCCGGTGCTGGTAAGCAAGAGCATGCCCACCGTGCAATCCGCAGAGCTTGCGGCGGAATACGGCCTGCAGCTGGTGTGCGGGCGCAAAATCCCTAAAGTTTAAGCAAATATTACAAAAAGAATAGTTACAAAACGGAAAAGGCTGTCTGTTTCTGTTGACATCCTTTGCGCCCCCATGTTAATATATTATCGAAGAGACCGCTCCGCTGTTGCAGCAGCCAGAGCGGCCTCAATTGTTGTCCGGGGTTACCCGGCAAAAATAAAAAACAGGCAGGTGATAACATGAAGCAGGCAACCAACCCGTTTGCGCCCGTACCGCTGTGGCGCAAGCGGCTGCCGGGCTATGCAGCCATGGGCGTTGCGACCATCGCTTTGGCGGTCGGTCTGACCACCTTGCAAAGCGCACGCACCACGGTTGCCGGTACCCTGCTGCCGGTGTCGGAGACGGATGCAGCCGCCTATGGCATCAGCGCAGTGTACCAGCTCGACGATGGCAGCTACCGCGTGGAAGGCTCTCAGAAGGGCTTCCAGAGCGATGTGCAGGCTGCCGTGACCATTGACGCCGAGGGCAATGTTTCCGCAGTAGAGATCCTCTCGCAGGACGAAACGGAAAGCCTTGGCGGCCAGTGCGTCAATCCGGAGTTCACGTCCCAGTATCAGGGTGCAGCTCCCTTCACACTGGCGGGCAAAAACTACACCGTAACGGACCCCGTTACCGGTGCCGCCTATGCCGCTGCCGGTGCGGCGGAGGAGCAGCCCGCTGCTGCCGGGGATTTTGACCCCGCACAGTGGCGCACCTTCGATACCTCTCCCGAGGCCGAAGCGACCCGCAAGATGTATGCTGCGGGGCTTACCCTCTCGGCACTAAATGGAGAGCCCTTGGACGATGAACTGGCTCCGCCGCTGGATTCCAGCGCAGAGGCCGTGGCACGGCGCAAGCTGTACGCCGCCATGCTCAGCAAGAGCGCACTGGACGGCGAGCCGATGGCAATCCCCTTTGCGGATCTTTCGGCAGAAGAGCAGTCCAAGGTGCGTCTGGAGCAGGCCAGCCTGACCACCACCGGCAATGCGTCCGGTGCCGTCAGCGCAGACCTGACCGAGGTGGACGCCCTTTCCGGCGCAACCATCACCTCTTCGGCTGTGACGACCATCGTCAACAACTCGTATTTCTATGTGACCGAGGTGCTCAGCGCAGAGTGACCTCAACGGAGGAATGGAACCTATGGCAAAAACTGATTTCCTGACGGCTGACATGACCCGCCGTCAATTCATGAAGATCTCGGGCAAGAGCCTTGCAGGGCTCACCCTGTCCGCTTCCATGCTGTCCCTGTTCGGCTGCTCTCAGCAGCAGGTGGATTCCGGCGCAGTGGCCACCTGGGCACTGCCGCAGGGCCTGCTGGTGGTCAACGCAGACCTGTGCACCGGCTGTCAGCGCTGCGAGATCAACTGCACCCTGACCAACGATGGCGTGTGCTCCTCTTACATCAGCCGTGTCAAGATCCAGCGCCGCCTGAATCTGGACGGCGCAGGCAACGGCCTGCTGTCCGGCACCGATAACTGCTGGGTCTACTTCCCGGACACCTGCCGTCAGTGCGAGGACCCCGCCTGCGGCAACGCCTGCCCGCAGAAGGCTATTACCACCGACAGCCGCGGCATCCGCGTAGTGGATACCGACAAGTGCATCGGCTGCGGTGCCTGCCATGAGGCCTGCCCGTGGCATATGCCCACCGTCAACCCCGAGACCGGCAAGTCCTCCAAGTGCATCGCCTGCGGTGCCTGCGTGGCAGGCTGCCCGTCCGGCGCATTGTCCATCGTGGATTGGGATGCCGTTACCAGCGCAGCACAGGCTGCATACTTGGATCTGTAAGGAGGAACTACAATGGCTGAAAGTTATGGCTGGGCAGGCAAGATCCTGCGCGTCAACCTGACCACCGGCGAGATCACCACGCAGGATGACGAAAAGTACCATAAGTATATCGGCGGTATGGGCATGGCCTACCGCATTATGTATGAAGAAGCGCCCATGGATCTGGACCCCTATGACGAGAAGGCTCTGGTCATCTTCGGTGTCGGCCCCCTGACCGGCGCAGGCGTGCCCTGCTCCGGCCGTATGAACGTGACCTTCCGCTCCACTTGGTCCAAGGGCCGGTCCATCGTTGACGCACACATGGGCGGCCACATCGGCTCCATGCTGAAGTATGCCGGTTACGACGGCATCGTGGTCAGCGGCATCTCCGAAAAGCCCGTTTACCTGCGCATCGAGGACGGCGAGGTCTCTCTGGAGGATGCAAGCGAGATCTGGGGCAAGGGCACCTTTGCTGCCAACAAGTGGATGGTAGAGCAGAACGGCCGCGAGTTCGAGACTGCTTCCATCGGCCCTGCCGGTGAGAATCTGGTGGACTACTCCACCCTGAACACCAGCTTCGGCAACTCCGGCGGCGCCGGTCTGGGCGCTGCCATGGGCAACAAGAAGCTGAAGGGTCTGGCCATCCGCGGCACCGGCAGCGTCAAGGTCGCTGACCCCAAGAAGGTGCTGGAACTGTCCAACTACATGATCGGCAACCTGATCGGCGGCAACAACAACCACAACGTGCCCGCACAGCCCCAGAGCTGGGCAGAGTACAGCGCTACCTCCGGCAAGAACCGCTGGTCCGGCGCTCCCGGCCGTATGTGGAAAAAGGCGCCCGGCGGTCCCGTGGATACCGGCGAGCAGCCCTACTACGACCTGAACAAGGTGGCTCTGCGCTGCTTCAAGGGCTACTTCGACTTCGGCGCTCCCGCTGCCGAGTACACCGTGAAGAACGGCGGCTGCTCTTCCTGCCCCATCCGCTGCTACACCGAGTATGATGTAGATCCGCTGGCAGATTACGATCTGCCCACCCACAACTCCAACACCTGTATGCCCGTGCTGTACGGCACCCGCGTCTACCCGGACGGCGTGCACGACTTCAAGTACGAGGGCGACGGCACCATGGTCATCAATCTGGCATGGTCCCATGCTGTGGACGACATGGGTCTGTGGGACAACTACGGCAACCTGAACCGCGACCTGCAGTGGATCCTGCGGATGCCGCGCGAAGAGGCCACCAAGTACATCAGCGAAGCCGAGTACGACTCTCTGCCTTGGGAGTGGGAGAAGGCCGGCGATCCCCGCTGGGAGGTCGAGCTGATCCGCCGCATGGCTTACGGCGAGGGCGACCTGTCCGTTATCGCCAAGGGCACGCTGGCCATGATGGAAAAGTTCGGCCTGCCCAAGAGCTGGCTGGACCGCAACGACGGCGCTACCAACTCCAACCTGATCTACAACGGCTTCCCCAACCACCACGGCCCTGCTGAGGCATGGCAGGTTGGTATGCTGTACAACCTCGTCTACAACCGTGACTGCATGATCCACGAGATCGTCTGCGAGACCGGTTCCGGTGCTCCGTATGAAGTGACCAAGAAGGTCATGGAGGACTTCTTCGGCGAGGGCTGCTACGATAAGGCCAAGGCCTACACTCCCATCAACGAGAACAAGGCAAAGCTGGCTGCCTACTGCGTCAACGACAAGAACTTCCACGACTCCGCTACCCTGTGCAACTGGATGTGGCCCATGACCCAGTCTCCCTCCAAGGAGCGCGACTACCACGGCGATCTGGATCTGCAGGCAGACTTTATGACTGCTGTTACCGGCGAGACCTATACCCAGGCCGGTCTGCAGGAGGACGGCGCCCGCATCACCCAGATGCTGCGCGCGATGACCGCCATCAGCTTCCAGCAGAACTGCGGCAGCGCAAACCTGCGTCAGGAGCACGATGCCATCTGCGATTGGGTGTTTGATAAGGACCCCGACTTCAAGGCATTTGAGGAAGGCACCACCAAGCTGGATCGTGCCGACATGGAGAAGGCTAAGGATCTGTTCTACGACATCTTCGGCTGGGATCGCACCACCGGTGTGCCCACCCGCGAGACGCTGGAGAAGTATGATCTGGCTGACATGGCCGATGATCTGGAAAAGCGCGGCATCTACGCCCAGAACACCGCAGCAGCTGAATAAATCCCATAGAAAGAGGAAAGACCGTCATGTTGTTTGGCAGACGTAAACCCGGCTACACCACCACGGTGGATGGCAGCGTAGACCCGGAACAGGCCGTTCTGGAACTGCAAAAGGCAGAGCTGGCCGCCAAGAAAAAGCCCAAGGCAGAGGTGTTCGACATCGACGCCGCAAGCGAGACTGCCCGCCGCCTGAAGGAGACCGGCAGCACCTTTGACGGCAGCGCCGCCAAGACCGGCGAGGATGTGATCGCCGCAGTGGAGCGGGAGACCGTCGAGCTTGCCGCAAAGCAGGCCGCTGAGGCCGCACCCGAAGCCGCCGGGGCTGCGCAGCCCGATGCTGCAAAGCCGGAACTGCTGGATTTTCTGGCAAGTGAGCCGGAGGCGGAAAACGATCCCTTTGCGGATCAGCCCACCAAGACCGCCCCGGAACTGCCCCAGCTGACCCCTGCACAGGAGCTGGCCGGTTACATCCGTGCCCGCTCTGCGGCTGCGCTGATTACCCCCCACGCTTTGCTGCTGGAGGAAGTGGAAAACGCCGATGAGCTGCTGGCGCAGATGCCCGCAGACCCCCAGTGCACCGATATCGTCACCCGCGCGGGCGCAAAGGACACCTACTACTATTCCAACGCCAACATGAGCGATAACTACGCCATGATCGCGCAGCTCATCGAGGATAAGGACCTGTGCGTGATGTTTGCTGAGATGGTGCGGTTCAACGCCCGCATCTACCCCAGCGCCACCCCGCTCAAGTACTTCCAGCGCTCTCCCTACGGCCTTGCGCCGGAGGTCATCGAGCAGACTTGGAAGGCCATGCAGGAGAACCCCGCCTATGCCGATATCGAGGAGCTGACCAACAACCAGAACGAGCGGTTCCTCTTTTCCACCAAGCACCTCACCCGCCGCTACGCCAAGGCCATCAGCGACGTGGACGATTTCTGCGATTAAGCCATAAACTACAATTGAATCAGGGTATAAGAGCTTCTTTGAGCAAAGGTGTCTAAACCACACAGGCACTGACACCGCGCCGCAATGCTAAGGGCTGCATAAGCCGGCATTCAAGGGTGGCGGGGGAAACCCCACCGCCTTCCCGCAGAAGAAACGCTGCAATTTGAAAAAAAGAACTCCTCCCATCTTCACAGGTGCTTTTTGGCTGTGTGCTACCACTGCAAGGGCGGCGCATAGCCAAAGGCTGTCACCGGCGCAGCAGACTGCAAACTGCCGCAGCCGGTTTTGTGGGGATATTCTGCGGAGGCGTTTTGATTTTCCGGTCAAGACGTCTCCGCTTCTTTTTCACCTGCCTTTTTTGAAAAAAGAATACCCCTGCTCCCCCGCCTGAGCCATAGCAGGCCGGGAGAGCGGGTCTATGGAGGAAGTTATAATGAATCAGCCTTTCTGCTCCCCCGTTCAGGCGCTGCGCAGCGTGCTGGACGCGGCAGCGCTTCTGCCTTCTCCGTCCCCGGAGACCATCCCGCTGGAAGCCGCCTGCGGGCGCATTGCCGCCAGTGACATTTGCGCCCGGATGGACCAGCCCCCCTTTGACCGCAGTCCGCTGGACGGCTACGCCCTGCACAGCGCAGATACCGCCGGTGCAAGCCGGGAGACCCCGGTCACCCTGCCGGTGGTGATGAAGCTTTACGCGGGCGATGCCCCGGCTGCGGCGCTGCCCGCAGGGTGCGCTGCCCGCATTATGACCGGCGCACCCCTGCCGGAGGGCGCGGACTGCGTCCTGATGCAGGAACTGACCGACAGCGGCGAAGAGACCGTACAGCTGTATGCCGCCGTAAAGCCCCTGCAAAACGTGGTGTTCCGGGGCGAGGATGTGGCCGCAGGCGCGGTCATCGCGCCCGCCGGGACGGTGCTCTCCCCCGCCCATCTGGGTGTGCTGGCCGGGCAGGGCTACGCTGAAGTAGCTGTCTGCCGCCCGCTGACCGTGGGCATCCTTTCCACCGGCAGCGAGCTGCTGGAACCCGGCGCACCGTGGGCACCCGGTAAAATTTACGATGCCAACGGCATCCAGAATGCCGCCCGGCTGCGTCAGCTGGGCTTTGCCGTGGAGCGGCAGCAGTGCTCCGATGACCCGGAGGTCATCACCGGCAAAATGCAGGAGCTGCTGACTTGCTGCGATGCCGTCATCACCAGCGGCGGCGTCTCCGTAGGGCAGAAGGACTATCTGCCCCTTGTGCTGGAAAAGCTGGGTGCACAGCTGCTGGTGGAGGGCGTAGCCCAGAAACCCGGCAGCCCCATGCTGGCGGCTACACTTAACGGTAAGCTGGTGTTCTGCCTGTCCGGCAACCCCTTTGCCGCCGCTGCCACGCTGGAGCAGTACGCCATCCCTGCGCTGCTGCGCGCCGCCGGACGCCGGGAGGAGAGCTGCCTTCCCGCCCGCACCGTCTGCACCCTGACCAATGGCTTTTCTAAACCCAGCAAGGGCAACCGCTATCTGCGGGCGACTGCCTGCGGCGGCAAGGTAACGCTGCCCGGCGCGGGCAGCACCGAGGTGCACTCCTCTGGTGCGCTGTCCGCCATGATGGGCTGCAACTGTCTGGTGGAGATCCCCGCCGGCAGCGGGCCGGTGGAACCCGGCATGGAAGTGGAGGTGCTTTGCTTTGTACAGTGAACAAAAACAGGCGCTGGCCGAAACACAGGCGCTCAAACGCCCGGCGGTGCTGGCGGTCAGCGGGGTGCACAACAGCGGTAAGACCACCCTGCTGGAAAAGCTGCTGCCCGTGCTGCGCAGCCGTGGACTGAAGGTGGGCGTTATCAAGCACGACGGCCACGATTTTACCCCGGATGTGCCCGGCACCGACAGTTACCGTCTGCGGGAAGCAGGTGCCGAGGGCGTGGCGGTCTATTCCGGCACGCGCTATCTGCTGACCGAGGAATTCCGCCTGACCGAGCAGGACCTGCTTGCCCTGTTCGAGCGTCACGGCTATGACCTTGTGCTGCTGGAAGGGTTCAAGTCCAGCGGCTGGCCGAAGATCGAGGTGGTGCGCAGCGCCATTTCGGATGCGCCCGTCTCCTTCCAGCCGCTGGCGGTGGTGGGGGATATCCCCGGCGCAGATTTTGACCTGAACGATATTCCGGCACTGGCAGACTGGATCGAAGCCCAGATGCCCGCGCTGTAAGGAGAATGCCATCATGAAACTGATCCGTACTGTTGACGCCGCAGGGCAGGTGCTCTGCCATGATATCACCCAGATCATCCCGGGCGAGTACAAGGATGCCCGCTTCCGCAAGGGGCACGTCATCCAGCCCGAGGACATCCCCGTGCTGCTTTCCATCGGCAAGGAGAATCTCTACGTCTGGGAAAAGCGCCCCGGCATCCTCCACGAGGACGAAGCAGCCGCCCTGCTGTACAAGGCCGCTGCGGGCAAAAATATCCACGGCACTGCGCCGAAAGAGGGTAAGATCGAACTGATCGCGGACTGTGACGGCCTGCTGAAGATCAACCGCAGGGCGCTTCTAGCTGTAAACAGCACCCCGCAGATGATGATCGCTACCATCCACGGCGACCTGCCCGTAAAGAAGGGGCAGAAGCTGGCCGGTACCCGTATCATCCCGCTGGTCATCGAGCAGGAGAAGATGGACGCCATGCAGGCTGCTGCCGGGGCAGAGCCTATCCTGAACGTGCTGCCCATGCAGGCCAAAAAGGTGGGCATCATCACCACCGGCAGCGAGGTGTTCAAGGGACGCATTGAGGATAAATTCACTCCCATCCTGCAAAGCAAGCTGGCCGTCTACGGCTGCGAGATGGTTTTCCACAAGGTCTGCAATGACGACCCCGCCGGGATCACCGCCGCCATTCTGGAAGCCAAGGCCGCAGGGTGTGAGCTGATCTTTACCACCGGCGGCATGAGCGTGGACCCCGACGACCGCACCCCGCTTGCCATCAAGAACACCGGGGCGGATATCATCACCTACGGTGCACCGGTGCTGCCGGGCGCGATGTTCCTTGTCAGTTATCTGGACGGTGTGCCAGTATGCGGCCTGCCCGGCTGCGTGATGTACGCCAAGCGCACCATCTTTGACCTGCTGCTGCCCCGCCTGCTGGCGGATGACCCCATCACCGCCGAGGATATCGCCCGCTTGGGCGAAGGCGGCCTGTGCCTGAACTGCGAGGTCTGCCACTGGCCGAACTGCGGCTTTGGGCACTGCTAAGGGCAGCTTGCTCGCCCTCTCCGTCACCTTCGGTGCCACCTCTCCCAAAGGGAGAGGCCTTGGCAAAGAGATGAAGTTTGCGTGGACTGCCAAGGGCTCCCCCTTTGAGGAAAGACTTCCCCCGGCCGGGGGAAGATGTCACCGCAGGTGACAAAAAGGGGAATCTGGCGAATGAAATGAGCCTGAGAGGGCGAGGACGTTTGCAAATTTGATTCATTTTAAAATAAGAAAGATACGATCTTTATGAATGAAAATAATCTGACACATTTTGATGCCGCCGGGAACGCCGTGATGGTGGACGTGAGCGCAAAGCCCGTCACCACCCGGGAAGCCACTGCCCACGGCATTATTACCATGAACGCCGAAGCCTTTGCCGCCGTGCAGAGCGGCACCGTAAAAAAGGGCGATGTGCTGGGCGTGGCGCGCATTGCGGGCATCATGGCCACCAAGCGCACCAGCGAGCTGATCCCTCTGTGCCATCCGCTGCCCCTGACCAAGGTGGGCATCGAGTTCCGTCTGCTGCCCGAGCGGCAGGCTGTGGAAGCCCTTTGCACCGTCAAGACCAGCGGCGTGACCGGCGTGGAGATGGAGGCGCTGACCGGCGTTTCCACCGCGCTGCTGACCATCTACGATATGTGCAAGGCCGTGGACAAGGGCATGGAGCTGGGCGAGATCCATCTTGTGGAAAAGACCGGCGGCAAGAGCGGCCACTATATCCGGGCGGAGGGTGGCTATGTTTGATCGTTACCAGCGCGAGATCCATTATCTGCGCCTGTCGGTGACCGACCTGTGCAACCTGCGCTGCCGCTACTGTATGCCGGACGGCGTGGAAAAGCTGGAGCGGGAAGCCGTGCTGACCTACGAGGAATTTCTGCGTCTGGCCGCGCTGTTTGCCCAGTGCGGCATCGACACCGTGCGGGTGACCGGCGGCGAGCCGCTGGTGCGCAAGAATGTGGCGCAGCTGGTGGCAGGGCTCAAAGCTACCCCCGGCATCCGCCGGGTCACTCTGACCACCAACGCGGTGCTGCTGGCAGAGCAGCTGCCCGCCCTGCTGGACGCCGGGCTGGACAGCGTGAACATCAGTCTGGACACCCTGCGCCCGGAGGTGTTCCGGCAGATCACCGCCCGGGACGATTTTTCCGCCGTGCATGCGGGCTTGCAGGCGGCGCTGCAAAGCGGCCTGCCGGTCAAGCTGAACTGCGTGCCGCAGGCGGGCGTCAACGAGGGCGAGCTGGAACAGCTTGCCGCACTGGCAAGGGACAACGCCATGCAGGTGCGGTTCATCGAGATGATGCCCATCGGCTACGGCGCTGCCATGCCCTGCATCTCCGGCCCGGAGCTGCGGGCGCGGTTTGCCCGGCGCTGGCCGGAACTTGCGCCCCTTTCCCCGGCGCAGGAGCACGCCTTGGGCGACGGCCCGGCGGTGTACTACACCGTGCCGGGCTGGCAGGGCAGCATCGGCTTTATTGCAGCGGTGCACGGCAAGTTCTGCGCCTCCTGCAACCGGGTGCGGCTGACCAGTCAGGGCTTTTTGCGTCCCTGCCTTGCCAGCGAGACCGGGTGCGACCTGCGCGCACTGCTGCGCAGCGGCGCGGACGATGCGCAGCTGCTGGCCGCTATCCGGGAGACCATCTGGGCAAAGCCCCGGGAACACCATTTTAACGACAGTTCCATGCCCGCTACCCGCGGGATGTATCGCATTGGAGGATAAATAACTATGGGTAAGCTTCTGGCAATCTGTACCAGCCCCAAGCGGGGCACCGTAAAAACTGAGGTGTCCAGCGCCGTCCTGACCCCGGAATGGGGCATCGTGGAGGACGCCCACGGCGGCAACTGGCACCGTCAGGTCAGTATGCTCAGCGCCGAAAAGATCGAGGCCTTCCGTAAAAAGATCTGGGTGGACTACGGTGCCTTCGGCGAAAATCTGGTCATCGAGGGCTTCGATTTCCGCAACCTGCCGGTGACCAGCCGGTTCGCCATCGGGGACGTGGTGCTGGAAATGACCCAGATCGGCAAAGAGTGCCACAATGATTGTGTCATCAAGCAGCAGACCGGCGAGTGCATCATGCCCCACGAGGGTGTGTTCGCCCGGGTGCTCACCGGCGGCGAGATCCATGTGGGGGACGAGGTGACCCTGCTGCCCGCACTGGAAAACCCGCCCCTGCGTGCTGCCGTCATCACCCTTTCGGATAAGGGCAGCCGCGGCGAGCGGGAGGATAAAAGCGGCCCGCTGATCGTAGAAATGCTCACCGCCGCAGGCTATGTAGTGGAAGAGACCATGATCCTGCCGGACGAAGCCAAGGCGCTGAAAGCGCAGCTCATCCGCATGGCAGACGGCCGTCAGGTGAACCTTGTGCTCACCACCGGCGGCACCGGCTTCTCCCCCCGGGACATCACCCCGGAAGCCACCTGCGCCGTTGCCGACCGCAACGCCCCCGGCATTGCCGAAGCCATGCGTTACCACAGCCTGAGCATCACCCCGCGCGGAATGCTGAGCCGTGGCGTCAGCGTGCTGCGCGGCAAGACCCTGATCGTCAATCTGCCGGGCAGCCCCAAGGCAGTGCAGGAGAATTTGGAGTACATCCTGCCCAGTCTGGAGCACGGAGTACGCATCGCTGCGGGTCTGGACGGCGAGTGCGCCCGCAAGTAAGGTTTCCCGCCCTGTTTTCCTTTACAGGGCGTAGAAATAGAATATTTTTTACTTGAAGTAAGGAGAAAACAGATATGAACAACCATCGCATTTCCCGTCGGAGTTTTCTGGCCGCAGCCGGCATGGCTGGTGCAGCCGCTGCCCTCACCGCCTGCGGCGGTGCTGCTTCCAGCGCAGCATCGTCCGTGGCTTCCTCTGCCGCCGCTTCCTCGGAAGCAGCCCAGAGCGTGGAGCTGATCGTGTTTGCCGCTGCTTCCCTCACCGAGACGCTGAACTCCATTGGCGAGAGCTACACGGCAGAGCACCCGGAGGTGACTTTCCGCTTTAACTTCGACTCCTCCGGTACCCTCAAGACCCAGATCCAGGAGGGCGCGAATTGCGATCTGTTCATCTCTGCCGGTCAGAAGCAGATGAACCAGCTGGACATCACCGCTTCTGCCGATGTGAACAAGGACGGGCTGGACTTTGTGGACGCCGACAGCCGCGTGAATCTGCTGGAGAACAAGGTGGTGCTCTGCGTGCCGGAGGGCAGCGACAAGGGCATTGACAGCTTTGATGCACTGGCCGAGCACCTGAAGGCACAGGATATCCTGTTCTGCATGGGCAACAGTGATGTGCCTGTGGGTCAGTATACCCAGAAGATCCTTGCCTACTACCAGCTGGACGAAGCTGCACTGGCTGCTGCGGGTGTGATCACCTACGGCTCCAACGTCAAGGAGGTGACCACGCAGGTCACCGAGGGCAGCGTGGATGCCGGTGTCGTTTATTGTACCGATGCGTACAGCGCCGGTCTGACCCCTGTGGACGAGGCCACTAAGGAGATGTGCGGTCAGGTCATCTACCCCGCCGCCGTGCTGAAGGCCGCCCCCAACGCCGAAGCTGCCAAGGAGTTTCTGGCTTACTTACAGACCGACAAGGCCATGACCGTATTCGAGGGCGTGGGCTTCAGCGCCGTATAAAGGAGCAGGCATGGACTGGTATCCGTTGTGGAACAGCCTGCGCATTGCTTTGATCAGCTGCGCGGCGGTGTTCTTTCTTGGCATTTTTGCCGCCTACTATATCGCCCGGCTGCCCCGGGTGGTCAAGGGTGTACTGGATGTGCTGCTCACCCTGCCCATGGTGCTGCCGCCCACGGTGGTGGGCTACTTTCTGCTGCTGCTCTTCGGCGCAAAGCGGCCGCTGGGCATCTTTTTCATGCAGCAGTTCGGGGTAAAGCTGGTCATGAACTGGTACAGCGCCATCTTTGCTTCCATCGTGGTGGCTTTTCCGCTGATGTACCGCACCGCGCGCGGCGCGTTTGAAAGCTTTGACGAAACGCTGGCGTGGTCGGCGCAGACGCTGGGACAGTCCGATACATGGATCTTCTGGCGGGTGCGGATGCCCGCCTGCCGTCAGGGCATTCTGGCGGGTACGGTGCTGGCTTTTGCCCGGGCACTGGGCGAATACGGCGCTACCAGCATGATTGCGGGCTACACCCCCGGCAAGACCGCCACCATCGCCACCACAGTCTACCAGCTGTGGCGCACCAACGATGAACTGGGTGCCATGCGGTGGGTGCTGGTGGATATCGCCATCTCGGCGGTGGTGCTGCTGGCGGTAAACCTGCTGGAGAAAAAACAGAAAGCGGGTGACCGCAAATGAGCCTTGAAGTCAACATTGAAAAAAAGCTGGACGGCTTCACCCTCCGGGCTGCCTTTACCGCCGGTAACACCTCCACCGCCCTGCTGGGCGCTTCCGGCTGCGGCAAAAGCATGACATTGCGGTGCATCGCGGGCATCGTAAAGCCGGACTGCGGACGCATCGTGCTGGACGGGCGGGTGCTGTTCGACAGCGCCCAGCACATCGACCTGCCGCCGCAGCAGCGGGGCGTGGGGCTGCTGTTCCAGAACTACGCCCTGTTTCCCAACATGACCGTAGAACAGAATGTCCTTTGCGGCCTGAAGGCAGAAAAAGACCCCGCCGCCCGCCGCGCTGCCTGCGCCGAGATGCTGCGCGCCATGCGGTTGGAACCGCTTGCCAAGCGCTACCCCGCCCAGCTTTCCGGCGGGCAGCAGCAGCGCGCCGCGCTGGCGCGCATTCTGGTGGGCAAGCCCCGCATCCTGATGCTGGACGAGCCCTTCAGTGCGCTGGACAGCTACCTGCGGGAGGAGGTAGAAGGCGAGGTGGGCAGCCTGTTGGCAAACTTTGCGGGCACCGCCCTGCTGGTGACCCACAACCGGGACGAGGCTTACCGCCTGTGCAAAGAAATGATCGTGCTGAACGAAGGACAGGTGCTGCGTACCGGCAGCACCAAGGCCGTTTTTGCCGACCCGCAGAGCGTTGCCGCCGCGCGGCTGACCGGCTGCAAGAACATTCTGCCCTGCACCCCGCTGGACAGCCACACTGTCCGGCTGGACGGCTGGGACACCTCCCTGCGGCTGGCACTGCCCGTCCCGGCGGGCTGCACCGCTGTGGGCATCCGTGCCCACGACTTTACGCCCTGCGCCGCCGATGTGCCCAACGCCATCCCGGTAAAGGCAGTCTCCACCAGCGAGAACCCCTTTGACTGGAACCTCATCTGCACCCCGCCGGAAGGCACGGCGCAGCTGTGGTGGAAGGTAAGCAAAAAAAGCCTTTCCTCGGCAGCACCCGCCGCGCCGCAGTACCTGTGTGCCGCACCGGAGAGCATCATGCCGCTGAAGGACTAAAAAATATTTATCTAAAATTCAATGCGCCAGACCCGCAGGTCTGGCGCATTGAATTTTATTCTTCTACTTTTTTCAGAACACTGCCGGGACGATCTGCTGGGCATCCACGTCCACGATGCCGTAGGTGTTCAGCCGCAGCTTCGGGATGACCGGCAGGCTGACGAAGGCAAGGGTCATAAAGGCGTCGATGTCCTCCGAGATGCCGTGTACTTTCAACGCTGCCTTGAGCGTTTGCAGCTTTTCCTCCACGGCTTCGGCGCTTTCGGTGCTCATAAGCCCCGCCACCGGCAGCGGCAGCTCCCCTACCACCTGTCCGTTCAGCGCAAAGGCAAGGCCGCCTTTATTTTTGCGCACCGTGTTGCCCGCCAGCACCATGTCGGCATCGTTGGTGCCCGCCACGATGAGGTTGTGGGAGTCGTGAGCGATGCTGGAAGCCACTGCGCCGCATTGCAGGCCGTAATCGCCCAAAAAGCCCAAGCCCACATGACCGGAGCGGTGATGCCGCTCGAACACCGCCAGCTTGACGATCTGCTGCGCCACGTCCACACCGGGCGCTGTGCCCGGGTGCTGGCAGAACGGAACGAGCTTTTCCGTGGTCAGCAGGGCGTGCGGTGTCAGGCAGATCACCCGCTGCCGGGTGCCGGTCTGCTTGAGCTGCAATTGTTCCGGGGTGATCTCGTCCATATTGAAGGAATCGAACACCCGCGCAAACCGTGCTTTGTCCACAGCAAGGGCGGCGGGGTGCAGCATTTTGCCCTGCTGCGCCACCAGCTTGCCCTTTTTGTACACCTGCTCCACCGTGAACTTTTCCAGATCCGACAGCACGATCAGGTCGGCGGTATAGCCGGGAGCTACCGCGCCGCTGTGCGCAAGACCGAAATACTGGCACGGAACAAGAGTGCCCATGCGCACCGCCACCACCGGATCTACCCCGGCGGCAATGGCCTTGCGGATGATGTAGTCGATGTGCCCGCCCTGCAACAGGTCTCCGGGGTGCTTGTCGTCAGTCACCAGCATACAGCGGCTGCAATAAGGCTCCCGGAACAGGGGCAGCAGGCTGTCCATATTCTGGGCTGCCGTGCCCTCCCGCACCATGATGTACTGTCCGCGCCGCAGCTTTTCCATAGCCTCGTGGATGTCCGAGCACTCATGGTCGGACTGCACCCCGGCGGCGATATAGGCGTTCAGCTCCTCCCCGCTGAGGAAGGGCGCGTGCCCGTCGATCTTTTTGCCCGCAGCGGTGCAGTCGCAGATCTTTTGCAGGATCTTTTCGTCCGCGCGCACTGTGCCGTAGGAGTTCATCAGCTCCGCCAGACCCAGCACCCGGGGCTGCTGGTAATAGGGGCGCAGCTGCTCTGCTTCCAGCACCGCTCCGGACTCGTCCAGCCCGGTAGCAGGCACACAGGAGGGCAGCATGAAATAGACCGAAAGTGCCAGATCTTTGGTAGTTTCCAGCATAAAGTCCAGCCCCGCCGTACCGGCCACATTGGAGATCTCGTGCGGGTCGGTGACCACCGCCGTAGTGCCGTGGGGCAGCACCGCCTGTTCAAAGGCTGGGCCGCAGAGCATGGAGCTTTCAATGTGGATGTGCCCATCCACAAGCCCCGGGCAGACATACTTGCCCTGCAAGTCCAACTCGGTCTCGCCGGTATAGTGCCCCACGCCAAGGATGATGCCTTGACGGATGGCTACATCGGCCTGCTCGATCTCGTTTGTGAACACGTTGATGACCCGGGCGTTTTTCAGCACCAGCTCTGCCCGCACGTTCCCCTTTGCTGTCAGGATCTGCTGTTCCAAGGTTTCCATTTCCATAAGAACCCCCTTATCCTGTTAAAAAGCCTGCGTTCTGCTGCTTGAAAGACCTGTTTTTCTTTGGTTACATGGCGATCCAGCCCAGAGCATTTGCCACCGAGCTTGCCAGAATGATAGCTGCAAAAATGGGGCAAAGCCAGCGGATCATAAAATTGAACACCGGCTTGCGGCGGAACCGCTGACCATCCTGCTCCACCTCCTGCGCGATCTGCTCCACGCCGATGACGCGGGATACCAGCAGGCAGGTGGCAATGGCGGCAAGGGGCATCATGACAGAGTTGGTCAAAAAGTCGAAGAAGTCCAGGAACTGCATCCCGAACACGGTCACCCCGGCCAGCGGGCCGTAGCCCAGCGCCGACAGGCTGCCCAGCACCACCATGATGGCGCCGATGAGCACGGTGGAGCGGGTGCGGTCCCAGCCCAGTTCATCCTCAAAGGTAGAGACGGCGCTCTCGGTCAGGGCGATGGAGCTGGTAATGGCTGCAAACAGCACCAGCACAAAGAACAGCACACCCACCACAGTGCCCAGACCCATGCTGGCAAACACCTTGGGGATGGTGATGAACATCAGTGCAGGGCCTGCCTGCAGGGTGTCCGGGTCGCCGCCGGAGAAGGCGAACACCGCCGGGATGATCATCAGACCTGCCATGATGGCAATGGCGGTATCGAACACCTCCACGTTCTCGGTAGACTCCTCAATGGAGACGTCCTTCTTCATATAAGAGCCGAAGGTGACCAGAATGCCCATGGCGATGGACAGCGAGTAGAACATCTGCCCCATGGCGGTGACCACAGTCATCCACGAAAAGTTTTTGGGGTTGGGCACCAGAAAGTACTTCACACCTGCCAGTGCGCCGGGACGAGTGACCGAATAGCCCGCAATGACCAGCGAAAGCACCACCAGTACTGGCATCATCACCTTGGAGACCCGCTCCACGCCGTTGCGCACGCCAGCAAAGATAATGCCCAGCGTGAACAGGCTGAACAGCAAAAACGCCAGCTCGGCCTGCAGGCCGTTGGTGATAAAGGCGGAGAAATAGCCGTCCGCCGCCAGATTGCTGCCGCGTCCGCACAGGTACTCGGCCAGATAGTGGATGACCCAGCCGCCAATGACCGAATAGTACGGCACGATTAAAATGGGGATAATGGCGTTGATCCAGCCGCCGAACCGGATGCCCCTGCCCTTGCCGAAGTGGGCGTAGGCGCTGACCGGGCTTTTGTGGGTCATGCGCCCCAACGCGGTCTCGGCTACGATCATGGTATAACCAAATGTAACTGCCAGCAGAATGTATACCAGCAGGAAAATGCCGCCGCCGTATTTGGCTGCCAGATACGGGAAGCGCCAGATGTTGCCCAGACCCACCGAAGCGCCTGCGGCAGACAGCACGAACCCGATCTTACCGGAGAACGCGCTGCGCTTGTGTTGTTGTTCCATATTGTTGTTCCTCTTTTCCTATTTGCTATAAAAATTAAGCAGAACAAGTGTACCACAACTGCGGACAACTGGCAAGCAACAGAACAAGCACCCCGGTCAGAGCCTGACGGCTCTGACCGGGGTGTTTACCAGTTTCTCTTTTATTTTTACAGCTTATGGTACTTGCGGTCCTCTTCCTCGTAGACGGGGTCGCAGGTCAGGTACATGCCCAGACGGTTCAGGGTGCTGCTGTCCACGCTGGAAAGCAGCACGGTGGAATGCACATCGCAGCCCTTGAGGTTGGGCAGCTGGTGCATGGCTGCTGCGGCAAGCTCGCTGGAAGCAGCAGAGCTGGACAGGGCGATCAGGATCTCGTCGGTGTGCAGACGGGGGTTCTTGCCGCCCAGATAGTTGGTCTTGAGGGTCTGGATGGGCTCGATGGCAGCAGCGCTGACCAGATCCGTCTCCTGCGGGATTCCCGCCAGATACTTGAGCGCGTTGATCAGGGCACTTGCGGTAGCACCCAGCAGCGGGCCGGTCTTGCCGGTGATGACGGTGCCGTCGCTCAGCTCAATGGCAGCAGCCGGTGCGCCGCCGGTGGCTTCGCTGCGGGCGTGTGCCTGCTTTTCCACTTCCCGTGCGCCCATGGTCAGTCCGGCCTGGTTCATCAGCAGCTCCAGCTTGTAGCGCTCGCTCTCCTTGGCGGTGCCGGTGATCTTCTGCTCACACAGGCACTTGTAGTACCGGCGCACGATCTCCTTGCGGGAGGCCTCGCAGCAAACGGCATCATCCACGATGCAGTTACCGGCCATATTCACACCCATGTCCGTGGGAGACTTGTAGGGACTCTGCCCTGCGATCAGCTCGAACATCGCGTTCACCACCGGGAAGATCTCGATGTCGCGGTTGTAGTTCACGGTGGTCACGCCGTAGGCTTCCAGATGGAAGGGGTCGATCATGTTCACATCGTTCAGGTCGGCGGTGGCGGCCTCGTAAGCCAGATTGACCGGGTGCTTCAGGGGAATATTCCAGATGGGGAAGGTCTCGAACTTGGCGTAACCGGCCTTGACGCCGCGCTTGTATTCATGGTACAGCTGGGACAGGCAGACGGCCATTTTTCCGCTGCCGGGGCCGGGCGCGGTGATGACCACCAGCGGGCGCTCGGTCTCAATGTACTCGTTGCGGCCGTAGCCCTCGTCGCTGACGATGCGGGCCACGTCGTTGGGGTAGCCAGGGATCTTGTAGTGGCGGAAGGTACGGATGCCCAGACTGTTCAGCCGCTTTTCAAAGGCTTCCACCTCGGCGGCAGCGGTGTACTTGGTCACGCACACGCTGCCCACATACAGCCCCACCTCCTGAAAAGCGTCGATAAGGCGCAGCACGTCCAGATCATAGGTAATGCCGTAGTCGCCACGCACCTTGCTGCTGATGATGTCCTCGGCGCTGATGACGATAACGATCTCGGCCTGCTCCTTGAGCTGCAAAAGCATCTGCAGCTTGGAGTCCGGCTGAAAGCCGGGCAGCACGCGGGAAGCGTGGTAATCATCGAACAGCTTGCCGCCGAATTCCAGATACAGTTTATTGTCAAACTTCTTGATGCGCTCGCGGATATGCTCAGACTGCATGGAAAGATATTTGTCGTTGTCAAATCCTATTTTCATCGTTCGTTTCCTCTCTGGTGGCCGGGCACACCATACCCGGCCTAAAAAATCACAAGCATAAGTATACCACAGCCCGGGGTGGGGCGCAATGCAAAACAAAGCGCAGAACGCAATTCCGGCAGGATAGGCCGTTTTGGGCGGTGCAGAGTTCTGTTTTTTGTTGCAGATGCCGTTTTGGGGTCAGTTTTTTTGCCGGGCGGCAAGGTCTTTTTCCACCCTCCAGAAGGCCAGCAGCAGAAGCCCCGCCGCCACATAGCTGAGCGTTTCCACCCAGATATAGCCGCCTGCGATCACATGGCGCACGGCGGCGTTCTGGGCGGCAGTGCCCAGCGCCGTGCTGGCGCACTGGTCATAGCCGGTGCGCGCCAGCACCCCGTTGAATAGTGCGCTCATCACCGAGCCGCCCGCCACGGACAGGGAGCTGTACACCGACATGGTCAGTCCGTCGGTGCGGATGCCGCTGCGCATCTCCACATGGTCCACCACATCGGTCACCATGGCAAGGAGCAGGCAGCAGGCAGGCGCAGAGCCGAAGCACTTGAGCGCAACGCCGATCGCCACCGGGATCAGCCTGCCCTGCCCCAGCCCCGCGATCACACCGCCCGCAGCGCCCAGCAGCAGAAACCACCCGCACACCTTGCGCTTGCCGAACCGGTCGGTCAGCGGCACCAGCAGCACCGAGGCCAGTGCCATGGGCAGTGCACCCATCATGGTCAGTAGGGACTGAGACGCGCCCCATGCACCCGCACTGCCCAGAAAGGTATTGTCCACCACCCACTTACAATAGTAGGTCATGGTGCTGTTTTTTAAAGACCCGCTCCACTGGAACAGCACACATACACCCAGTATGAGCCACCACATGGGGTCGGCAGCCACTGCCCGCAGCTGGCGGCGCAGCGAGATCCGCTGCACCGGTGCAGGCTCCGGCAGGGGTGCTTCTGCCTGCCGGGCGGCTTCAAATTCATCCTCCGGCCCGTACAGGCCTTCCAGAATACGGCGCTCCTCGGTGACACGCTCCCGGGTAAAGGCGAACTGCAAATAGATGGTAAGCCCGGTGAACACCGCCACCCCCAGCATGGTGAAAAACCAGCGGTGGATATTTTCCCGGAGAAAAAATGACACCAGCATGGGGAACACCATACTGCAGGTGCCCATCACGCCCAGACCCACCATGCTGTTGATGGAGGCCAGCAGCCCGCGCTGACGGCTGTCCCGGGTGGATACCGAGAGCATGATGCTGCTGGCTGTGCTGTAAATGGGGGACGCAAACGAGTAGTACAGGTTGTACGCCACAGCGATCCACACCATGCGCGCGATGCCCTGAAAGGGCACGATGAACATGAGCACGCTGGCAGAGGAAAAGGTAAACACCGAAAGCAGCAGCCATGGTCTTGCCTTGCCCGCCGTAGCGCGGGTGCGCTCAATCAGCTGGCCTACCAGAAGGTTTGCCGCCACGATGAGCACGGTGGACACCAGCTGCAACCGGCTGAGGAACCGCAGATCCAGCCGGAGCACATCGGTGAAGTAGCTTTGCAGGATGCTGCCAAAAATACTGCCTGAGATGGAAGCACCCATGGGGCCCAGAATATAGCCGAAGAGCATCTCCGGCAGCTGAACCTTCTCGCTTTTGATCCGGGTGCGGGTGAACCGGTGGTTCCAGAAGCTTTGTCTGCGCATGGAACAGATCGTTTCCTTTCTCCCCGCAGGTGCGGGATCTTACACAGTCTTATCATTCCTATGATAACACATTTTCCACCGCCGGGGAACTGTCCGGTGCAAAAAACATCTTTTTACAGCAGACGGTCGGAAAATGCAAAAGGGACCGCCGCGTTATGCGGCAGCCCCCTTTGCTTTTATGGAGAACTTATCCGTAATGGAGAAAGAGAATGGCTCGTTACTTTGCCTCGGCGGGCTGGGTCTTTTTGACAAGGCTCAGGATCACTGCACCCAGCACACTGCCCACAGCCAGTGCCACGCAGTACAGCACGGCGTGGTCCACCACCGGGAACACGAAGATGCCGCCGTGGGGTGCGCGCAGTGCACAGCCGAAGGTCATGGAGAGCGCACCGGCGACCGCAGAGCCGACAACGCAGCTGGGCAGAACGCGCAGCGGGTCGGCTGCTGCATAGGGGATAGCGCCCTCAGACACGAAGCACAGACCCATGACGTAGTTCACGATGCCGTTGCGGCGCTCTTCCGGGGTCCACTTGCGGGGGCAGAAGGTGGTGGACAGGGCGATGGCGATGGGAGGAACCATGCCGCCCACCATGACGGCGGCCATCACCTCGTAGTTGCCGGAGGCAAGGGCTGCGGTACCAAAGACGTAGGCTGCCTTGTTGACCGGACCACCCATATCCACGCTCATCATACCGGCCACGATAGCGCCCAGCAGCACCTTGGAACTGCCGCCCAGTGCGTTCAGCCAGTCGGTCATGGCGGTGTTGATCATGCCCATTACCGGGTTCACGGCGCACATCATCGCACCTACGATAAGAATGCCACCCAGCGGGTAGATGAGCATCGGGCGGATACCGTTCAGGCTGGCGGGCAGCTTTTCGGTGATCTTTTTAAGGAACTGCACGATGTAGCCCGCTGCAAAACCGGCCAGCAGCGCTGCAAGGAAACCGCCGGAGATGCCTGTGGTGCTGCCTGCGGCAAGGTCGGTGAAGTTGGTGCCGTTCATGGCCAGCACGCCGCCGGCAAAACCTACGGCCAGACCCGGACGGTCGGCGATGGACATGGCAATAAAACCGGCCAGAATGGGCAGCATATAGCCGAAGGCTGCGCTGCCCACCGTCTTGAAGAAGGCGGCGACGGGGGTGTTCATGCCGAAGTTTGCGGGGTTGATGCTGTAATCATCCAGCAGGAAGGCCAGCGCAATCATGATGCCGCCGCCCACCACGAAGGGCAGCATGTGAGAAACGCCGTTCATCAGGTTCTTGTACAGGCCGCGGCCGAAGCTGTCCTTGCCGGAAGCGTCCTCCTCGGCTGCTGCGCCGCCCTCGGCGTGGAACACGGGCACCTCGCCGTGGGCGATTTTCTTGATGAGTTCCTCCGGCTTGTGGATGCCGTCATCTACGCGGGTGAACAGCACCGGCTTGCCGTCGAAGCGGGCAGTGTCCACCTTTTTCTCCGCTGCCACGATGATACCATCACAGGCGGCGATCTCGGCGCGGGTCAGGATGTTCTTTGCGCCGTCCGAGCCGTTGGTCTCCACCTTGGTGGGCAGACCCAGCTTGTCACCGGCCTTGGTCAGTGCTTCTGCGGCCATGTAGGTGTGGGCGATGCCGTTGACGCAGGCGGTCACGGCCAGAATGCGGTAGCCGTCCTGCGGGATAGCCTGCTGGGTAAAGCTCTCTGCGCCGAACTGTGCTTCCTCCTGCGCGTCGATGCACTCCAAGAACTCCTTGGGGGTCTTGGCGGCTTTAAGCTTTTCCACAAAGTCCTCGTTCATCAGCATCTGCATCATGCGGGCCAGCATGTCCACATGCAGGCTGCCGTTTTCCGGGGCGGCAATGGCAAACAGCAGGTCGGTGGTGCCGTCATCCTCGGCGTTGTACTGCACCGGGGTGCTCAGCCGCAGGGCGGCCAGACTGGGGCGGGTGACCACATTGGTCTTGGCGTGGGGCACAGTGATGCCGTTGTCCACATAGGTAGAGCCCTCGGCCTCGCGGGCGTAGAGTGCCTTTTTGTAGGCCTCCTTATCGGTGATATTGCCATGGGTAGCCTGCAATTCCACCAGACGGCTCAGGATCTGCTCCTGCGTCTGCAGCGCCTCGTCCAGTGCAATGGACTGTGCGGTAAATAACTCGGTGATGCGCATAAACGTTCCTCCTTGTTCCTTTTATCCTATCAAAGCTGCGCCAGCAGCTCGTCGATCTTTTCCTTTGTGGCAAGCCCAAGGCTGAAGGCCGTGGCGCTGCCGCAGGCGGTGCCCAGACGCAGTGCCTGCGCATAGCTGCGGCTTTGCAGATACCCGGCCACAAAACCGGCCACCATGCTGTCGCCTGCACCCACGCTGTTGACTACCTTGCCCTTGGGGCAGCCGATGCGGTGCACCTGTCCCTGCTCATCCAGCAGCAGCGCACCGTCCCCTGCCATGCTCACCAGCACATTGCGGGCACCCTTTTCCTGTAGGGTGCGGGCAGCGGCCACGATCTCGGCGTCACTGGTCAGCACCTTGCCCACGATCTCGCCCAGCTCATGGTTGTTGGGCTTGATAAGGAAGGGGTGGTAGGGCAGCACGTTCACCAGCAGGTCGCGGGTGGCGTCCACCACTGCGCGCACGCCCCTGCCCTGCAGCCGCGCCAGCAGCCGCTCGTAGACGCTCTGCGGCAGGCTTGCCGGGATGCTGCCCGCCAGAATGAGGATATCGCCATCGGTCAGCTTGTCCAGCTGGGCTTCCAGCTGCTGCAACGCACTTTCCGGGATGGCAGGGCCTGCGCCGTTCAGCTCGGTCTCCTGCCCGGCCTTGATCTTGACATTGATACGGGTCATGCCGTTTTCCAGATGCACAAAATCGGTTTTAAGTCCCTGTGCGGCCAGACCGCGCTCCAGCCATGCGCCGGTCTCACCGGCCACAAAGCCCAGTGCCACGCTCTCGCAGCCCAGCTGCGCCAGCACGCCGGACACGTTGATGCCCTTGCCGCCCAGCACGCAGTCCTCGCCTTGGGCGCGGTTCACTGCGCCCACCTCCAGCGGTGCGTCCAAGCGCACAACGTAGTCAATAGCCGGGTTAAAGGTAACGGTGTAGATCATACTTCTGCCTCCTTTACAAAGGTATGCTGCTTATACTTGGGGTTCGGGCAGCGGTTGGTCAGGATGGCACCGCTGTGCAGATCCGTGATGACCGCCGGATAAATTTTAGCAAACTTGGCGTCGTCTACAAGGAACCAGCTTTCCCTTGCGCGGTGGACGGCTGCGGCCTTTACGGCTGCTTCCTCGGGGTCCGGGGTGGTAAAACCCGCCTCCAGCGCCACGCCGTTGGCACCCATGAATGCTTTGGTAAAGTTATATTGCTGGATGCTGCTGACCGCCGGGGCACCCACGATGGCTTCGGTCTGGGGGCGCAGCAGCCCGCCGGGCAGATACACCCGGCAGCCCTTTTGTGCCAGCAGCCGGGCGTGCGCCACGCCGTTGGTCACATAGGTAGCCTTGAGCGCCGCACCCGTCAGCGTCCGCACCAGCTCCAGCGTGGTGGTGCCTGCATCAATAAACACAAAATCTTCGGCGGTGATGAGCGCTGCTGCGGCGGCCGCAATGCTGCGCTTTTCTGCCACAGCCAGTGTCTCCTTAGCTTCCATGGTGGGCTCGTCTGCCAGAAAACGGCTGTCCGGCAGGGTCGCCCCTCCGTGCACCTTGGTCAGCCTGCCCTGCCGGTCTAGCTCGGTCAGGTCGCGCCGGATGGTGGATTCGCTGGTGTGCAGCGCCTCGCACAGCTGCTGCACCGTCACGGTGCGCTTTTCGTTCAGCTGCTCTAAGATCAGTGCAAAACGTTCCTCTGCCAGCATGGTGTCTTTTCCCTTCTTTCCTTCCCACGCCTGACCGGTTCTGCACGGTCTTGGCGTGTTTTGGTTGTCTATGTCTTTATTATAGCAAAAATCCCGTCAAAATCAATCAGTTCCGGTCATTTTCGTTCACCAAAAAATTGTTCCATTTTTTGTGCACAGTTGCTAATATGTGGGATACAAGAGGACAAACTCCCTTAGTCGCCTTGCACGGGCAGACCCCTTCAGCCTCACTGCGTTCGGCAGCTCCCCCAAGGGGGCGCCTTTGAGTGCTACCGCAAACTTTGCCGCCACTGCTGAAGCCGTCCCCTTGGGGAAGGTGGCAAAGCCGCAGGCTTTGACGGAAGGGGTATCCCGTCGCAAATGCAGCTTTCGGCTAACTCCACCCGCAAAAAAAGACCACCGCACTTGTGGATACGGTGGTCTTTTTTGCGTTTATATGACCGGTCTTGACCGGTTTTGGTGCCCGGCTGGTTTCAATCAGGCATCCGAGCGGGAGTAGGCGTTCTTCATCTGGCTGCTCAGCTCAAACAGGACTTTGTCCAGCGTGTCGGCAGCCTTCTCCTGCAGCATGGCGGCAATGGCAGTGTTGGCTTCCTCCCGCAGGGCGGCGCGGCGGGCAGCGTCCGGCTCGGCGGCAAGCTTTGCGTCGTACTGGTTCACCAGTGCGCGGCCGGCAGAGAGCACGGCTTCCTCGTAGCGCTCGAGGTGGAACAGGGATTTATTATAGGAAGCATCTGCCATGGCGGCAATCAGGCGGCTGGTCCAGTAGAAGTTATCAGTGGACACAGTGCCGGTGGTGTTTGCCAGATACTCCGGGGTGCGTTCCACATTGGCGTAGAAGGGCACCATGGTGTTGAAGGCGTTGGAAGCATAGGCCACCCACTCCACTGCGCGGGATTCCTCCGGCTGGTCGGGGCGCATCTGCAACAGCGCCATAAAGTCGTTGCGGTTGATGCCGATGGAGCGGTACGCACCCTTTGCGGACTTGTCGCCGTAGCTCAGGTAGGGGTCGTAGGGGGTGCCCTGATAGTGGCTGGACAGCATATACTTGATGTCCTCCGGGGTCACCTTGCGCTCCGGCACCATGCACCACGGCAGGTCATCGGACATGGGGGTGTAGTCGGCATCGGTGCCCTCCCACACCCATGTGCGGGGGTTGAGGTAGCGCAGCATATACCATGCGCGGGGGGTGTTGTAAACGTGGTCGGCGTCATCATGACTGCCAAAGGCGTCCCGGGGGTTCAGTGCGCCGTCCAAAGAGAGGTCGAAGTGGTTCTTGGCAATAAACTCTCGCAGGTCGGCGGAGCAGAGGTAGTTTTCCTGTGCGCCGAAGGCATCTTCCAGATCAAAGCTGTCGATACCCAGCTGGTTGGGCATGACCACATACACATCGTCCGGCACGCGGCGGGCGATCCAGTGGTGACCGCCGATAGTCTCCAGCCACCAGATCTCGTTTACATCCTGAAAGGCGATGCCGTTCATCTCGTAAGTACCGTACTGCTCCAGCAGACTGCCCAGACGCAGCACGCCCTCGCGGGCAGAGCGGATGTAGGGCAGCACCAGATAGACGATATCCTCCTCGCCGATGCCGCCGGGCACCTCGGGCTTTTCGCCCTTGGCGGGCTGATACTCCACCAGCGGGTCTGCGCCCAGCACGCGGGGGTTGGAGGTGATGGTCTCGGTGGCGGTCATGCCCACATTGGCGGCGTTGACGCCGGAAGCTGCCCAGATACCCTTGCCCTCCACAGCGTTGGGCATGGCGGTAAACCGCAGTGCGCCCTCCGGCAGGGGGATCTCCACATGGGAAAGGACGCTGCGGTAGGTCTTGGGCAGCTCCTCCGGGTGGATCACGGTGAATTTTTTAGCGGTGAAATGGCCGGAGCCGGAGTCATCGTTGCGGGCGATCATGGTAGAGCCATCGTACGATGCTGCCTTGCCGACCAGAATGGTAGTGCAAGCCATAGGTTTTCCCTCCATATTCTATAATGTGCCTCTATTGTAGAACTTTTGCGCCGGAATTGCAACCGGGACGAGCTGAAATCCTTATTGTACCCCCTCAGGCTCACTACGTTCGCCAGCTCCCCCAAGGGGACGCCTTTGCGCTATGCCGGAAACTTTCCCGCCACCGCCAAAAGCCGTCCCCTTGGGGAAGGTGGCTTGACGCGAAGCGGCAAGACGGAAGGGGTACGTCGTCTCGCAACAAAAACCGCCGCGCTGCGTACCACGGCAGAGCGGCGGGAGATGGAATGCTTTTTTCAGGCTGTTACTGGGCTGCCCAGTAGAAGTCCTCGCCGGGCAGCGTGCCACCCACGGCGGCGGGGTCGGCATCGTAGAGCACCTGCAGGTAACCAGAGACATCGGCCTTCAGTTCCTCGCCGGTCAGACAGACGATGTTACAGTTGGGCAGTGCCTTTTTGGCGATGGCGGCTTTTGCCACCACGCCCTGCTCCTCGCACAGAGCAGCGGTGCCGTCCAGATCGGTGTTGGCGGCGTTCACGCTCTGGGCGTAGTCTGCCAGAAAAGCAGCCACCACGTCCGGGTGCTCCTCGGCGTAGGCCTTGCGCACCACGGTCACACCGGTGATCAGCTGGGTGTCTGCCACCTTGTCCCACTCGGCGGTCAGGTCAAGGGCTACCCGCAGGGTGTCGTCCTTCAGCCCGGCAGCGGTCACATAGGGCTGGGGCAGCACCGCAATGGCGTCCTGCGTACTGGCCATCTGGGCGGTCACCTCGGTGGCCTCGCTGTAATACTGGATGTCCACATCCTTGTCCGGGTCAATGCCGTTGGCGGTAAGCAGATAGCGCAGCACATACTCCGGGGTAGTGCCCTTGCCGGTGGACAGGATAGTGCGCCCCTTGAGGTCGGCCATGCTGTGGACGGTATCGCCCTGCTCCACCACATACAAAA
>OLGM01000181.1_pt1 | contig 46732 bp, 41 predicted proteins | sample 1606001 | NCBI WGS metagenome assembly OLGM01 (sample SAMN03283294) | human gut metagenome | biome: human-associated habitat; material: feces | host: Homo sapiens | place: Peru | collected 2012
CTTACGAGAAGCCGTCTGTTAAGCGCAAGAAGAAGTCCGAAGCAGCCCGCAAGCGCAAGTTCAAGTAATTGATTGCTTGGAATCGCACGTTGCTTTAGATTTTAAACGCGTTGCTAACGCCGATGTAGGGGAGCCTGTTTATGCAGGTTCCCCTATTTTCATTTTAAAGCCGCTTTGCGCAGGGCAGACTGAGAGGGTCTATTTATGCTCATTACCCCCGAATATGTTTTTAAGGACGTTACCCATATCACGCCGGAATGGCTTTCCGCCAAGGGCATTATGGCTCTGGTGCTGGATATCGACAACACCCTGACCGCAGACCGCAGTCAGGAGCTGCCGGAGGAGGTCGCCGCGTGGCTTGCCACCATGCGCAAAGCCGGGGTAAAGCTGACCATTGTTTCCAACGGTGCAGAAAAGCGGGTGCGCCCCTTTGCTGAAAAGCTGGGTCTTGCCTACCTGTACCGCGCCGCCAAGCCCCTGCCCTTTGCGCTGATGGTGGCGCAGCACCGCATGGGCGTGAAACACCGCCAGATGGCCATGGTGGGCGACCAGCTCTACGCCGACCGCATGGTGGCGGCGCTGTACGGCATTCCCGGGCTGATGGTCATCCCCCGTGGGCCGGACTTGGGCGCACAGGTCATCCTGAAACGCAAGTGGGAAAAGAAGCACTGGCAGAAATACTACGACCGGGGAGGAAAGACCCTGTGAGTGAAGTTTGGAACATCCGGTTCGGCACCGCAGGCACCAGCGACAGCTTTGCCGCCCAAGGCTACAAAAGCAGCTTGGACGTGCCGGAGTACACCGCCAAAATGGGACTGGATGCCTTTGAGTACCAGTGCGGGCGCGGGGTGCGTCTGGGGCTGGATAAGGCCGCCCGCATGGCTGCCCTTGCCGCGGAGCGGGATATCCTGTTCAGCGTCCACGCACCTTATTATATCAGTATGTCCAGTCTGGAGGAGGACAAGCGGCTGAACAGCATCCAGTACCTGCTGCAAAGCGCGGCGGTGTGCCGGGCGCTGGGCGGCAGACGCATCATCTTCCATTCTGGCAGCTGCGGCAAGCAGAGCCGGGAGGCCGCGCTGGAAAAGGCGCTGGATACCATGCGCCGCGCCGTGGCTGCGCTGGACGAGGCGGGCTTTGAAGATATGACCCTTTGCCCGGAGACCATGGGCAAGGTGGGGCAGCTGGGCACGCTGGACGAGGTGCTGGCACTGTGCGGTGTGGACAGCCGCATCACCCCCTGCATCGACTTCGGCCACCTGAACGCCCGCACGCTGGGCGGCATCCAGACAAAGGTGGACTATGCTGCCATTCTGGACCGCATGGCCGAGGTGCTGGGCGATGACCGCGCCCGGCAGTTCCATGTGCACTTCTCCCGCATTGAGTATTCGGCGGGCGGCGAAAAGCGCCACTGGACCTTTGCCGATACCCAGTTTGGCCCGGAGCCGCAGCCCCTGATGGAGCTGCTGGCACAGCGCCAGCTGACCCCGGTGGTCATCTGCGAGAGCGCGGGCACACAGGCCGAGGACGCGCAGACGATGCAGCAAATGTACCGCGCAGCGCGGAATGTGTAAAAGATTTTGTGTTTTTATCGTCTTTTTTGCCCAAACCCCTTGCCAAACAGGGGCAGATTGGGTAAAATAAATAAAGATATGCGTCAAGCATCTGAGATTAAATTTATGGAGGAATTCCTATGATTTCTGCAGGCGAGTTTCGCAATGGCGTGACCTTTGAGCAGGACGGCCAGGTTCTTCAGGTCGTTGAGTTCCAGCACGTCAAGCCCGGCAAGGGCGCTGCCTTTGTCCGTACCAAGACCAAGAACGTCATCACCGGCTCTGTGGTCGAGACCAGCTACAACCCCACCGCAAAGTTCCCGCAGGCTTTCATCGAGCGTAAGGACGTGACTTACAGCTACGAGGATGGCGACCTGTACCACTTCATGGACAACGAGACCTACGATGACATCCCCGTCAACGCAGCCGACGTGCCCGATAACTTCAAGTTCTGCAAGGAGAACGAGCTGTGCAAGCTGCTGAGCTACAAGGGCAAGGTGTTCAGCGTCGAGATCCCCAACTTCATCGAGCTGGAAGTCACCCAGACCGAGCCGGGTGTTAAGGGCAACACTGCTACCAACACCCTGAAGCCCGCTACCGTTGAGACCGGCGCCGAGATCCGCGTGCCTCTGTTCATCAACGAGGGCGATCACATCCGCATCGATACCCGCACCGGCGAGTATATGGAGCGCGTCTGATCATTTGTCGCATACCGGGCAGCGGGCAACCGCCTGCCCGGTTTTTGTATTACAAACAAGGAGGGCATTTCAGATGGAACTGAACAAGAAAGCAGCCTACCTGCAGGGCTTAGTAGACGGTCTGGGCGTGGATGAGAGCACCAAAGAGGGTAAGATCATCAAGGCCATGGCCGCTCTGCTGGGCGAGATGGCCGATGCCATTGCCGCCATGGACGAGGATCTGACCCGCGCTTACGACCAGATCAACGATCTGAGCGAGGAACTGGAGGATCTGGAAGCCGACCTGTACGAGGACGAGGATGCCGAGGACGAGGACGACGACGCAGCCGACGAGGATGAGGATGCGGGAGATGACGACATCGCCAGCGAGCCCTTCTACGAGGTAGCCTGCCCCGCCTGCGGCGAGACTGTCTACGTCAGCGAGGATGATCTGGATGCAGGCGAAGCCAACTGCGCCCACTGCGGTGTGACCTTTGAGGTCGCGCTGGAAGGCGACGAGGACGAAGCCAAGGACGCCCCTGTGCAGTACGAGGTGACCTGCCCCGCCTGCGGCAGCACCGCCGTATTTGAAGAGGACGAGCTGCTGGACGGTGCACCCAAGTGCCCCAACTGCGGCGAGCCGCTGGATTTTGAGGTGACCGAGGAGTAAGATTTTCTCTTATTCTTGTGAAAATGGGATCCAGAAAATAGCGCTTTTTGCTGCTGTTTTCCTTTACGACCCCGCTCGTGAAAAGGCAATTTTGGAAAATCCGCAGATTTTCCAAAATTGCAACTACAAAATAAAATTCCTTATAAAAAACGCAATGCCGGGCAGTCCGCAGACTGTCCGGCATTGTTCATTTTAATTTGGTTCAGCGGGTCCCGTTGGCCTTCTGCAGCCAGATGCCGCCAATGTCCAGCGCGTTGTACAGGCCATGCTTGGTGGTCTGGCGCGCTACGCGCTCCTGCGGTGCCTTGGTGGTATCGGTAGAAAGCAGCATCAGGTGTACCTTGTCGGCTACCTGCTGCTCGCCCACCGGGGTGGTGGTCAGGATCTGCAGATACAGCACATAGGGATCGGTCATGCTGCCGTAATACAGCTCGTTGTCCTTGCGGACGAGGGGCTTGCCTTTATAAGTCAGTTTCGGTGTATATGCCATCGTGAAAGCCTCCCTGTCGTTTAATTCATCTTAGTATAACACATCCTGCCTATGGGATGCAAGCGTTTGCAGCAGTGCTCTGTCTGTTTTGCACCAAAACTGCCCAGAACCGTGCAAAACCGGCGGCGCTTTTTTGGCAAATGGGGCTTGCCGTTGGGTGCAGTTATGCTATACTATAAATAGAACAGCCCGTATCCCGGGCCGGAAGTGAGGGAAGGACATGGCAGATTATCAGGAATACCGGCGGCGCATCCTGCACCGGCGCTGGCGCAGGGTGTTTATCATCGTTGCCCTTCTGGCGCTGTTGGCACTGCTGAGTGCCATCGGCATCTTGTGGAAGGTGCTGCACCGGGAGCGCGTGGATACTACCTTGAGCCAGAACACTATTCTGCGGCAGGTGACTACGGACAACACATGGAACACAGTCAGCTACCCGCTGGCGCGGCAGCTCCGGGTGCAGACGCTGGAGGACAGTACGGAAACGGCGCTGGACTTCCGCATGGCGGCGCTGCCGGCCAGCGCTCCGGTGGAAAAAAGCTGGTTTGCACAGGCCAGTTTTGTGGGCGACAGCCTGACACAGGGGCTGCAGATCTACGATACCGGCCTGCCCGGGGCGCAGTTCTGCGCCTATAAGGGGGTGGGTCCCAACGCCTTTGTCAACGGCACCAGCTGCAAGCGGGTGGACGGCGTGACAGAGATCCCGCTGGACGCTTTGACCGCCCAGCAGCCCAAGGCCGTCTATGTGTTGCTGGGCAGCAATGTGCTGGGACGGGATACCGATTACACCAGTTTTCTGACCTACTACCGACTGATGCTGGATATGATCAGTCAGGCGCTGCCGGATGCAAAGATCTATGTGCAGTCCATCACGCCGGTGCGGCCGGAGGTGAGCGCGCAGGAAAACCACGCAGGGCTGAACCGCGACCGCCTGTGCCGCATCAACAACGAACTGGCCGCCATTGCGCTGGAAAAGGATTGCTATTTCCTGAACCTGTGGGAGGTACTGGCAGACGAAAACGGCGACTTGATTGAAAGCTACGCCCAGCCGGACGGCTACCACATCAAGCCGGAGGGCTACGCCGCATGGGTGGACTACCTTTGCAGCCACACCATGGAGTGAAAAAGTATAAAAGGCGCTGTCCTTGCGGACAGCGCCTTTTGTGTTTATCGGGCTTTTTTATCAGAACAAACCGGTGATTTTGCCGTCGGCGTCCACATCAATGTTCACGGCGGCGGGCTTTTTGGGCAGGCCGGGCATGGTCATGATGCTGCCGCAGATCACCACCACAAAGCCTGCACCGGCGGCCAGACGCACCTCGCGCACTTCCATGGTGAAGCCGGTGGGTGCACCGGTCAGTTTGGCGTTGTCGCTGAAGCTGTACTGTGTCTTGGCAATGCAGACGGGCAGGTTGCCGTAGCCCATCTCGGTCAGCTCGGCCAGCGTCTTGCTGGCGGCAGCGCTGTAATTCACACCGTCGGCGCGGTAGATTTTGGTGGCAATGGCGTTGATCTTGTCCTTCAGGGGCATCTCCAGCGGGTAGGTGTACTGGATGGGACGATCCTCCAGGATCTCCAGCACCTTCTCAGCCAGCGCCTTGCCGCCCTCGCCGCCCTTGGCGAACACCTCGCTCAGCACGCAGGGCACGCCCTGCTCGGCGCAGACCTGATCCACATAGGCCTGCTCCTCGGCGGTGTCGGTGGGGAAGGCGTTGATGGCCACCACTACCGGCAGACCAAAGCCGTTCTTCAGATTGTCGATGTGGCGGATCAGGTTGGAAGCACCGGCTTTGACGGCCTCGAGGTTGGGCTGGTTCAGGTCGGCCTTGGCTACGCCGCCGTGGCTCTTGAGGGCGCGCACGGTAGCCACCAGCACACAGGCAGAGGGGGAAATACCGGCATAGCGGCACTTGATATCCAAGAACTTCTCCGCACCCAGATCGGCGCCGAAGCCAGCCTCGGTAATGGTGTAGTCTGCCAGCGAAAGGCTGAGTTTGGTGGCCAGCACGCTGTTGCAGCCGTGGGCAATGTTGGCAAAGGGGCCGCCGTGGATGATGGCGGGGTTGTTTTCCAGCGTCTGCACAAGGTTTGGATCCAATGCGTCCTTCAGCAGGGCGGTCATGGCACCGGCTGCGCCGATCTCACCGGCGGTCACCGGCTTGCCGTCGTAGGTGTAGGCGCACACGATGCGGGACAGCCGCTCTTTCAGGTCGGAGATGCTGGTGGCAAGGCAGAAGATGGCCATGACCTCGCTGGCTACGGTGATATCAAAGCCGTCCTCGCGGGGGGTGCCGTTCACCTTGCCGCCCAGACCGTCCACGATGAACCGCAGCTGCCGGTCGTTCATGTCCATGCAGCGCTTCCATGTAATGCGGCGGGGGTCGATGTTCAGCGGGTTGCCCTGCTGGATGCTGTTGTCGATCATGGCAGCCAGCAGGTTGTTGGCGGTGCCAATGGCGTGCAGGTCGCCGGTAAAGTGCAGGTTGATGTCCTCCATGGGCACCACCTGGGCGTAGCCGCCGCCGGCAGCGCCGCCCTTTACGCCGAACACGGGGCCAAGGCTGGGCTCGCGCAGGCAGAGCATGGTCTTTTTGCCCAGCGCGTTCATGGCGTCGGCCAGACCTACGCTGGTGGTGGTCTTGCCCTCACCGGCAGGGGTGGGGCTGATGGCGGTGACAAGGATCAGCTTGCCCTGCTTTTTGGCGTTGTGGATCAGTCGGTGGTCGATCTTGGCCTTGTAGCGGCCATAGGGAATCACACTTTCGTCCTCCAGACCCAGCTGGGCGGCAATCTGGGTGATAGGCTTCATTTTGGCTTCCTGCGCGATCTCGATATCGGTCTTCATACAGACATCCTCCTTGATAGCAAAAAAGGACAGCTTTGCGCAGCAATTGCGCAAGGCTGCCCAGACGGTCGGCATTGACATCCCATGCACCCCTGCACTGTGGTGCTCCACAAGGTTCCGTCAGCAGGGATGCGGTCTATGCTGTAAAGATAGCACACCACCGGGGTGTTTGTCAAGGAGGTACAGTTACAAAAATCACCCATAAATGCAGAAAATTTTTTGCGTTATCCAAGGGTTTGTGCTATACTTATTCTGGGTTATTATGAAAACAACGACAGAAAGCAGGAAATCCGTTTATGCTGCAAAACCCTCAGTTACATTATCTGGACAATGCGGCCACCACCATCGTAGCGCCCGAGGTGGCGGACGTCATCGACAAGGCCATGCGGGAGCACTGGGCGAACCCCTCCAGCCTGTACGGCCCGGGCGCGCGCAGTGAAGAAGCCCTGAACGCCGCCCGCGCCGCCGTGGCGCGCACGCTGGGCTGCAAAAGCCGGGAGCTGTATTTCACCTCCTGCGGCAGCGAGAGCAACAATCTGGCGCTGCTGGGTGCGGTGCAGACCCGCACCTTTGGCAAGGGCATCGTGGTGTCCGGCTTCGAGCACCCCAGCGTGCAGCGGCCGCTGGAGCGGCTGGCAAAGCAGGGCTACGACGTTACCGTGGTAGCCCCCCGGGCAGACGGCACGCTGGACATTGCCGCCATGCTGGAGCGGGTGGACAAAAACACCGTCCTTGTGGCCTGCATGATGGTGAACAACGAGATCGGCACCCGCAACGATGTGGAGCGCCTTGCCGCCGAGGTGAAGCGCCGCAACAGCCGAACCATCGTCCATGTGGACGCGGTACAGGCGTGGATGCGCGTGCCCATCAAACTGGACAACATCGATACGCTCTCAGTGAGCGGCCACAAGATCCACGCGCCCAAGGGCATTGGTGCGCTCTACCTTTCCGACCGGCTGGTGCAGGCCTTCCAGCCGCCTTATCTGGGCGGCGAGCAGGAGCGGCAGATGCGCCCCGGCACCGAAAACCTGCCCTACGCCATGGGTCTGGCCGCTGCAGCCACCCGTCTGGCAAAGACCATGAAGAGCCGGGACACCGCCATGCGTGCGCTGAACCGGCAGCTGCGGGAGGGGCTGAAAGCCTTCCCGGAGGTGGTCATCAACAGCCCGGAGAACGCTGTGCCCGAGGTGCTGAACTTCAGCGAGATGTGCATCAAGAGCGAGACCATGCTGGCATTTCTGGCCGAAGAGCAGATCTACGTCTCCTCGGCCAGTGCCTGCGGCCGCGGCCAGCCCAGCCACACGCTGGCAGCCATGGGACGCGACCCGCTTGCCATCGACACTGCCATCCGGGTGTCCTTCTGCGCCGACAACACCCCGGAGGATGTGGATGCCTTCCTCAACCGCTTCGAGGACGGCATGAAGCACTTGCAGAAGATCAGAAAGTAAAAAATCTAAATCAAAAGCCGCAGAACGGCTGATAGTTTCTCTTCGGACACGAGTTCGGGTTGCGGCACCCAGCATCCGCATCGTGCCTTGGGCGGCACTTGCGTCCTGCTGGCCGCTGCCCCAACAGCAACTCTCTGTTTCCGCCGCTGGCGGCGGTCGTTGCTGTTGCAAGCCATTCCATCGCCCGCCCTATTGCCCTGCGGGCAACAGGGTCCCACCCCAGCGGACGGTCCTCAGAGAAACTGTCAGCCGTTCTATGGGGAGATACAGTTTGCCTGCACGACCCCGATTTGTGAAAGAGTGAATGGAAAATGACCGCAGTCATTTTCCATTCACAGAGTAAAACAATTTTTCCGCTGAATATGGCCAGAGCGAAAGCGGAGGCCATTATAAATCCTACATCAGGAGATGCAACATTTATGAAGGAAATTATTATGGGCTATCAGGGCGAGATGTCCCTGAAAGGCCTCAATCGCAACCAGTTTGAAGCAGCCATGATGAAGATCCTGCGCTACCGTCTCAAGACGGTGGGCAAGTTCAAGGTGTACTGCACCCAGTCTACCTTTTATATGGAGCCCGAGGAAGAGGACGTGGATATGGATCTCGCCTTTGAGCGGGTCAGCAAGGTGTTCGGCCTTGCCGCGCTCAGCCGCGCCGTGGTGTGCGAAAAGGATTTCGATACCATCTGCCAGACCGCCGAGGACTATCTGGGCAGCGAGCTGCACGGCATCCGTACCTTCAAGGTGGAAGCCCGGCGCGCCGATAAGACCTACCCCATGACCAGCCCGGAGCTGATGCGGGAGCTGGGCGCTTACCTGCTGGGCAAGCACAACTATCTGAAGGTGGATGTGCGTAACCCGCAGTTCAAGGTGATCGTGGAGATTCGCGATTACGGTGCGTATATTCACGGCCCGAAAATACCGGGTGAGGGCGGTCTGCCTGTGGGCACCAGCGGCCGTGCCCTGAATATGCTCTCCGGCGGCATCGACAGCCCGGTGGCGGCCTATCGTATGGCAAAGCGCGGTCTGGCACTGGATCACATCCATTTTGCATCCCCTCCGTATACTTCTGAGCGCGCAAAACTGAAGGTAAAGGCGCTGGCGCAGCTTATCACCGTGTATACCGGCAGTGCCAACCTGTTCGTGGTGCCCTACACAAAACCCCAGGAATACATCCGGGATAACGCCCCGGATGTGCTGTTCACGGTGCTGATGCGCCGCAGCATGATGCGCATTGCAAACGTTATCGCCAAAAAGCAGGGGTGCGAAGCACTGGTCACCGGCGAAAGTCTGGCACAGGTGGCAAGCCAGACCGTCAAGGCACTGCAGTGCACCGATGCCGCACAGGATCTGCCCATCCTGCGCCCGCTTATTGGCATGGATAAGACCGAGATCATCGAGACCTCCCGCCATATCAATACCTTTGAGACCAGCATCCTGCCCTACGAAGACTGCTGCACCATCTTCACTCCGCCGCACCCGAAGATCCGCCCCGAGCTGGAGGAGATCCTTGCCGCCGAAGCCGCCATGCCCGGCCTTGCCGCGCTGGAAGCCGAAGCCGCAGAGCAGACCGAGCGCATCCGAGTGCGCATCACCGATCAGGTAGAATTCGAGGGTTGATTTGTCCATGACAGCAGAGATCATCAGTGTGGGTACCGAGCTGCTGCTCGGCAACATTCTTAACACCAATGCCCAATACCTCAGCCGGGAGCTGGCTGCGTTGGGCATCACCGTCCGGCGGCAGAGCACCATCGGCGATAACCATGGCCGTCTGGCGGATTTTGTCAACGAGGCAAAGCAGCGGTGCGACCTGCTGGTGTTCACCGGCGGGCTGGGCCCCACGGCGGACGACCTGACCAAGGAGACAGTGGCCGCCTGCTTTGGTGACACCCTTACCTTTGACCCTGACGAGTGGCAGAAGATCGTAGACTTCTTTACCCGCACCGGGCGCGAGACCACCCCCAACAACCGCAAGCAGGCCATGGTGCCGGTGCATGGGCATAAGGTGGTCAACCACCACGGCACCGCGCCGGGTGCGTGGTTCGAGCAGGACGGCCACTGTGCCGTGCTGATGCCCGGTGTGCCCCATGAGATGAAGGCCATGTGGGAGGAAAGCGTGCGCCCGTTGCTGCTGGCGCGGCAGAGCTGTGCGCTGCACAGCCTGACGCTGCGGGTGCTGGGCGGCGAGAGCAATCTGGAATACCGGGTGCGTTCGCTGCTGGAAAACCCGAACCCCACCGCCGCCATCTACTGCAAGACCGGTGAGTGCGAGATCCGCATCACCGCCCGGGCGCAGAATGACGCCGAGGCGCAGACGATGTGCCGCGCCTACGCCAAAAAGTTCTATGATCTGCTGGGCGATGCGGTGTATGATGAGGATGTCGCCGGGTTAGAAGAAACGGTGGTGCATACGCTGCAGGCCAACGGCCTGACCATTGCCACCGCCGAAAGCTGCACCGGCGGCATGATCGCCCAGCGCCTGACCAACGTGTCCGGCGCAAGCGAGGTGTTCGGCTACGGCTTTGTGACCTACTGGGAGCAGGCCAAGGCGAAGCTTGTCGGGGTAGACCCGGCGGTCATTGCGCAATATAATGTGGTGTCGGCTCCCGTGGCGGCGCAGATGGCGCTGGGCGCGGCAAAAGCCGCCGGTGCGGATATCGCGGTCAGCGTTACCGGTCTGGCAGGCCCCGGCGGCGGTGATGCCGTCCGGCCTGTGGGCACGGTGTATCTGGGCGCTGCCCGGGGAGACAGGGTGTATGTGAAAAAGCTGTTCGTCTCCCGCCCGGACCGTGCGCTCATCCGCGCCCGCGCCGCACAGACTGCGCTGGAACTGGCGCTGCGTTTGGCACAGGGCAAGACTCCGGCCGGTACGCAGGTGCTGGCCGAAAGCGCACAGCATGACCCCGCCGCCCTGACCGCCTTGGACGAGATCCTGCGGGCAGAGTAAGTGCGGCCCCTGCGGCCGCAGGGGGGATGCGTCATGACAAATAAGGAAGAGCGCCCGGCAGGCTGCGTGCTGCGGCTGTTCGGTGTGCCGGAGCAGACCGTGCAAAAGGCTGTAGAAAACCTGCCGGACACTTGGCAGGGCACGGCGCACTGCCGCACCCGGGGCGCAGAAACGCTGGTGGCGCTGCAAAGCAGCACCCCGCAGCAGCTGCGCCGAGCGGTACAGCTGCTGCGGACAAGCCTTGCCCCGGCGCTGTACGGGGAAGGGGAGCAGACCCTTGCCGCCGCCGCAGTGCAGGCGCTGGAACAGCACCGCAAGCTTTTGGTGTGCAGCGATGCTGCCGCCGGGGCGCTGCTGGAGACCCGGCTGGAAAACCTTCCCGGCGCGGAAAAAGTGTTCGATTTTGGTGCTATGAGCTACGCCAATGCCGCACTCAACGCCCGGCTCAGCCGCAAGCTGCACAAAGCACCGCAGGCAGAGCCTGCCCGCACACTGGCGCGGGTGCAGGCTATGCAGCGGCTGACCGGCGCCGCGCTGGCGGTGGGCTGTGTGGAACTGCCCCAAAGCCGCCTGCTGCTGGTGGGCGGTAAAAAAGGCTGCTGGCTGCGGTGCGTATCGCCGGACGAGAACCCCGGACTGTGGCTGCTGGATATGCTGCGCCGCGCCGCCTGCGGTCTGCCGCAGGCAGGGGGCACAAGCTGGCAGCCCTACGCTAAAACAGTACCGGATGCCGCCCTGACGCCTGCGGCGCTTGGGGCTGCACCGCCCGTGCCGCCGCGCCCGAAGCGCCGCAGGCTGGTCAAGGCGCTGGCGGTGCTTTCGCTGCTGGCACTGGCAGCATTGGCGGCGGGCTGGTACTATACCGGCGGCGACCTTGCCGCCCTGCCCCAAAAGCTGCAAAGCCTTGGCGCGGAAAGCCTGCCCCACGCCGGGGCAAGGCTGATATAACAAAAAAGAGCCGGAAACGATCGTAATCGTTCCCGGCTCTTTTACTGTTTACTGGTGCTCTGCCAGCCAGCGCAGCGCCATATAGGTGTAGGCTGCTGTGCCGCGGTACAGGATGCTGTCGTCAAAGCGCACCTTGGGGTGGTGCTGGCCGTAGGTGTAGCCCTCCTTGGCGTTGCCTGCGGCTAAGAACATACTCACGGTGGGCACTTCATGGCTGACAAAGGCAAAATCCTCGCTGCCGCCGCCGGGTTTGCCGCCGGTGAGCGGGGTCATATCCATAGCGCCCTTGCCCAGCAGCTCGGTCATATAGGTCAGGGCATCGCCCGCCAGAGGGGTGTCTACTACCATGCAGGGGCAGTAATCGCTGAACTCCACCTCGGCGGTGCAGCGGTAGGCGGTGGCTACGCCCTGCGCAATTTCGGTCATGCGCTGGTGGATGAGGGCGCTGACCTTCTGCTCCGGGTCCACGGTGCGGATGGTGCCCCACATATCGGCAGTATCCGGGATGACGTTGGAGGCCTTGCCTGCCTCGAACCGGCCGGTGGTGAACACGCCAAAGCCTGCGGGGTCCAGCTCGCGGCTGTTGATCTCCTGCAGGGCAATGTGGATGTGTGCCGCTGCGGTGATGGGGTCGATGCAGGCGTTGGGCATAGAGCCGTGGCCGCCCTTGCCGTGTACAACAATGTGGTACTGCTCGCAGCTGGCCATGGTAATGCCGCCGCCCGGCACCAGCACCATACCGGCGGGCAGGGGCATCCCAGCCAGCACATGGAACATGACCGCTGCGTCCACCTTGGGGTTCTCCAGCAGGCCGCTGTTTATCATGTCCAGCGAACCCTGAAAGATCTCTTCTGCGGGCTGGAACTCCAGCTTTACCGTGCCTTCGATCTCGTCCTCGTGCTCCTTGAGCAGCTTGGCCGCACCCAGCACCATGGCGGTGTGCATATCGTGGCCGCAGCCGTGCATCTTGCCGGGCAGCTCAGAGGAGAATTCCTCGCCGGATTCCTCCTGCAGGGGCAAAGCGTCCATGTCGCCGCGCAGCAGGATCACCTTGCCGGGACGCTTGCCGCCTGCAAGCGCCACCACGCCGCACTTGCCGCAGTCCTGCGGGGTGTAGCCCATCTCAGTCAGAGCCTTTTTGACCAATGCCTTGGTCTGGGGCAGGTCAAAGCCCACCTCCGGGTGACGGTGCAGTGTGCGCCGCCACTCCTGCAGCTGGGGTTCCAGCGCCTTGGCGGCTTCCAACAGTTTTTCCGGTGCGATCATTGTAAAATCAACTCCCTCTGTTTTATTATCCTGCATGAACCGTCTGACGAATAGACCGTTCCACAAGATTATTCAAGCTCATATTATGTGCTGCGGCGTAGACCACGGCCTGCTTGTGCAGTTCCGGCGGGATGCGGACATTGAAGCTGCCCTTATAGGCCTTTTCGGGGGTCTGGTGGGTCTGTTCGCAGAGCGCCAGATAGTCGTCCACCGCGCCGTGAAAATCGTTGACAAGCTCCGCAGCAGTGGCGCCCTCGTAGGAAAGCAGCGCACGGATGCCCATTACCTTGCCGTAAAAAAGGCCATCCTCCTCTGAGAATTCTACGCTGCCTACATAGCCTTTATACTCCATCGTATTGTTCACAGAAGTCCCTCCTGTTCCAGAATTTGAATCAGCTGTTTGATCTGATACTCCAAAAGCTCCTTGCGGGGATGCGGTTTGTGCATCATGATAGGCGGATGTTTTTCAGATACGAACAGGATGCGGGAGCCGCTGGTCTTGCCCTTGTTGGAGCGCGTATAGTCGAAATAGCGCAGCAGGCTCTCGGCATCATCAAAGGTGAATGTTTTTGGCTTTGCCTTCAATCGTTCGATCAACTTTTCCTTTTGTCCCATAACTCCTCCTACGCTTAGTATAGCACAAATAAAGGGAAATGCAACTATTTTTAGTTGCATTTCCCTTGACGTTATTCTTCCCCGCCGTTATTGCCATTGGGGTGGTACTGGGCGCAGGTGCACTTTTTAAACTTCAGGCCGCTGCCGCAGGGGCAGGGGTCGTTGCGGCCAATTTTGACCACACGCACCGGCTGGCCCTTGGGACTGCCCTTGACGCCGGGTGCGCCGTTGCCGGGCACAAAGCCCTCGCCGGTGGGCTTTGCCACCTGCTCCCGCTTGGGGGCAGCACCGGCGGCGCGCAGCTCGATGGTCAGCAGCATCTTGACGCTGGACTCCCGGATGGAATCCACCATCTGGTCAAACATATCAAAGCCCTCAATGCGGTATTCCACCACCGGGTCCTTCTGGCCGTAGCCGCGCAGCGCGATGCCCTGCCGCAGCTGGTCCATGTTGTCGATGTGGTCCATCCACTGGCGGTCTACGCACTTGAGCAGGCAGATGCGCTCCAGCTCGCGCATGACGGGTGCACCGTAGCGCACCTCCTTGGCCTGCAGGATCTGCATCCCGCGGTCGTACAGCATATCGGCAATGCCCTGCTGGGAGAGGCTGTCAAAGTCTGCCACAGTATAGTGGAAGTCGGCATCGGTGGTCAGCCAGCCCTGATAGTGGCGGCGCAGTGCACCAAAATCCCACTCGTCCTTTACATCGCCGGAAAGGAACTGGGCGCAGCTGGAATCAATGTTCTCCCGCAGCATCTTGTGCATCTCGGTGCTGATGTCCTCGCCGTCCAGCACCTTGCGGCGCTGCCCGTAGATGATCTCGCGCTGCTGGTTCATCACGTCATCGTACTTCAGCACGTTCTTACGGATCTCGAAGTTGCGGCCTTCCAGTTTCTTCTGGGCGCTTTCCAGCGTATTGGTGATCATGCGGTTCTCGATGGGGGTGTCCTCGTCGATCTTCAGGGTGTTCATCAGGCCGGACACCCGGTCGCCGCCGAACAGGCGCATCAGGTCGTCCTCAAGGCTCAGGTAGAAGCGGGAAGCGCCCGGATCGCCCTGACGGCCGGCACGGCCGCGCAGCTGGTTGTCGATACGGCGGCTCTCGTGGCGCTCGGTACCGATGATGAACAGGCCGCCTGCGGCGCGCACCTCGTCGGCTTCGGCGTCAATGGCGGGCTTGTACTGGGCGTACAGCTGGTCAAAACGCTGACGTGCCGCCAGAATGTTGGCATCGGTGGTCTCGCCGTGACCGTTGGCTTCGGTCAGCAGCAGCTCCACGGCTGCCGGGTCGGCATCCTGCGGGGTGTCGGGGTTGAGCAGGTTCTCGCAGAAGTGCTCCTTGCGCATCTGGGCCTTTGCCATGAACTCGGCATTGCCGCCCAGCATGATATCGGTACCACGGCCTGCCATGTTGGTGGCGATGGTGATGGCACCCTTTTTACCGGCCTGCGCCACGATCTCGGCTTCGCGCTCGTGGTTCTTGGCGTTCAGCACGTTGAAATCCCGGGTGTGGCGCTGTAACATTTTGGCGAGCGTCTCACTCTTTTCCACGCTGACAGTACCCACCAGCACGGGCTGGCCGTTCTTGTGGCACTCCATTACCTGCTCGATGACGGCGCGGTACTTGCCCTCCACGGTCTTGTAGATGGCGTCCGGGTAGTCCTTGCGCTGCACTGGGCGGTTGGTGGGTACGCTGACGATGTTCAGGCCGTAGATCTCGGTGAACTCGGTGGCCTCGGTGCGGGCAGTACCGGTCATACCGGACAGCTTTTTGTACATGCGGAAGTAGTTCTGGAAGGTGATGGTGGCCAGCGTCTTGCTCTCGGCGGCGATCTTCACGCCCTCCTTGGCTTCGATGGCCTGATGCAGACCCTCGTTGTACCGGCGGCCGATCATCAGACGGCCGGTGAACTCGTCCACGATGATGACCTGACCGTCCTTGACCACATAGTCGATGTCCCGCTGCATCACGCCGTAGGCTTTGATGGCCTGATCGATGTGGTGGGCAAGGGTCATGTTCTCGGCGGCGGCAAGGTTTTCTACCTTAAAATAGGCTTCAGCCTTTTTGATGCCGGCGGCGGTCAGGGTACAGGTCTTGTGCTTTTCGTCCACAACGTAATCGCCATCGGCCTGTTCGTCGGTGGAAACCTTATCTTCCAGCTCCACCACCACGCTCTTGTGCAGGGTGCGCACAAAGCGGTCCACCTGCGTGTACAGGCTGGAGGAGTCCTCGCCGCGGCCGGAGATGATCAGGGGCGTGCGGGCCTCGTCAATCAGAATGGAGTCCACCTCGTCCACGATGGCGTAGGCGTGGCCGCGCTGCACCATGTTGGCCTTGTAGGTCACCATGTTGTCGCGCAGGTAGTCAAAGCCGAACTCGTTGTTGGTGCCGTAGGTGATATCGGCATTGTAGGCGGCCCGGCGGGCATCACCGTCCATGCCCTGCACGATCAGGCCGACGGTCAGCCCCAGCCAGCGGTAGAGCTTGCCCATCCACTCGCTGTCGCGCTTGGCCAGATAGTCGTTGACGGTAACGATGTGCACCTCTTCGCCGGTCAGGGCGTTCAGGTAGGCGGGCAGGGTAGCCACAAGGGTCTTGCCCTCACCGGTCTGCATCTCGGCAATATCGCCGCGGTGCAGGGCAATGCCGCCGGTCACCTGCACAGGGAAGTGCTTCATGCCCAGCACGCGCCACGCGGCTTCGCGGCAGACGGCAAAGGCATCCGGCAGAATGTCGTCCAGCGTTTTGCCCTCGGCCAGCTGCTGCTTGAAAGCGGCAGTCTGCGCCTGTAAGTCGGCATCGGACATGGCTTGATACTTGGGCTCCAGCGCCAGCACCTGTTTGGTGATGGGGTTTACCTTTTTCAGCTCCCGGTCAGAGAAGCTGCCAAAAAGTTTTTCAACAAGGGACATAGGTCACACCTCATAAATCTTAAAAATCGGGCTGTGATGCGCCCGGGATCGCGCATAACAATACAAGTATATGATACACCAAAGCGGCAGACACGTCAAATCTGCAAGGCTATTTTAGCCCGTTTTTACATGAATTTTCTGTAAAAAGATGCTGCAAGCCGTTCACAGTTCCCTGATAAACCCGGCGGCACACTTTATTTTCGCCCTATCGCTTTTGGGGGAATCGTGGTAGAATAGGCTTATCATTGATAGGGAGGGCTATACTTATGCTCAAACGGCTGCGCACCGCGCACCCCATTCTATATTGTGTTTTGTCTGAGGTGCTGTTCCTTGGCAGCATGGTCGTGTTCAGCCTGCTGGCTACCATCGGGCTGGCAGCGGCAGGCGCGGACTTTGACACCATGGACGGCTATCTGTTTGGCTCTGTGCAGGAGGCTGTCGGGCTGGCGGTGGCACTTTTGCTGCTGGCCCGCACCGGCAGGCTGGATCTGCTGCGCCGACGCGGCTGCGGTTTTCTGAACGGAATGCTGGTGGGCATGTACCCGCTGTTCTTCATCGGGTATACGGTCTGCGGGACACTGGCTTTCAGCCGCCCGGACACGCCGTTGCTGCCGCTGCCCCGCATCCTGACCTTTATACTGAACATGATCCTTGTGGGCGTGGCCGAGGAGCTGGTGTTCCGGGGCATTATTGCCCAGACCTTGCTGGAGCGCTACGGCACCGCCCGCGCAGGGGTGTGGAAAGCCTGCCTTGTGTCCGGCGTGCTGTTCGGTGCGGCGCACCTGAGCAACCTGATCGGCTCGGCACCCTTTGGCGTGCTGATGCAGTGCGTGTTTGCGGCCTCGCTGGGCGTGATGCTGGCCGCCATCTACTTCCGCACCGGCAATCTGTGGGTGACGGTGTTCCTGCACAGCGCCATGGACATTGCCGCCATGCTCATCGGCGGACTGTACGGCACCACCAGCGTGGCTGAGAGCGTGAGCGGCTACGATGCATCGCGGCTGCTGTCGGTGGCGGTGTACCTGATCCCCACCGTGTTTCTGCTGCGCAAAAAGAAGCTGCCGGAGGTGCAGCTGTACTGGGGCGGCATTGTAAAAAATTAAGGCTTGCGGACAAAAATCTTCTTGCAATCTGCTGTGCAATCTGGTATACTATATTTATTACCGTGGCACGGGGCTGGGAGTATGCCCACTTTTGGGAGAACCGTTTCCCGCCGCTGTGCCATAGGCAGATAAATTACTTGAAAGAGGTACTGTATTATGAATAAGCAGGAAGTTATGGCCAAAGTCGCTCTGACCGAGAAGGACACTGGCTCCCCCGAGGTTCAGGTCGCTCTGCTGACCGCTCACATCAACGAGCTGAATGAGCACCTGAAGAAGAACCCTAACGATCACCACAGCCGCCGCGGTCTGCTGAAGATGGTTGGCCGTCGCCGCAATCTGCTGGCTTATCTCCAGAAGAAGGACATCGAGCGTTACCGTGCTCTGATCGCAACTCTGGGTCTGCGTAAGTAATTTTAACGGAGGGCAGGTACCGCAAAGGTACCTGCCCTTTGCTTTATGTATAGCTCCATGTATCCCATGCGCACAAAATAGCGGTGGCAGCGTATTGCAGCAGTAAATCGAACGCCCGTGCCTGCAGGCAGGGACGCTGGATTTATTGCTATAATGCGCACGCCACGGCTTTTTGGATAGAACGATCCGAAAAACAAGGAGGCAGAAACAATGGCAATCGAATTTGGTTCCCGCAAAGAGACCTTTGACAACTTCAAGGTCTACGAAACCATGTTGGCCGGCCGCCCGTTCAAGGTTGAAATGGGCAAGATGTGCGGCCTGTCCAATGCCAGCGCACTGATCCGCTACGGCGAGACCTGCGTGATGTGCAACGTGGTCATGAGCCCCAAGCCCCGCGAGGGCGTGGATTTCTTCCCGCTGAATGTGGAGTACGAGGAAAAGCTCTACGCCGCAGGCCGCATTCCCGGCAGCTTTATGCGCCGTGAGGGCCGCCCCGGCGAGCGCGCCATCCTGACCAGCCGCGTGGTGGACCGCCCCATGCGCCCGCTGTTCCCCAAGGAGATGCGCAACGACGTGTGCATCACTATGACCGTCATGAGCCTTGACCCGGATTGCAGCCCCGAGATCGCCGGTATGATCGGCGCTTCTCTGGTGACTGCCGTGTCCGATATCCCGTGGAACGGCCCCATCGGCGGCGTGCAGGTGGGCTTGGTTGACGGCGAGATCGTGCTGAACCCCACGCAGGAGCAACGCAAGGTGAGCGACCTTGCCCTGACCGTTGCCGCCACCATGGACAAGATCGTGATGATCGAGGCCGGCGCCAACGAGGTGGACGAGGACACCATGCTGACCGCCATTAAGACCGCACACGTTGAGATCAAGAAGATCATCGAGTTCATCAACAAGATCGTGGCCGAGCGCGGCAAGCCGAAGATCGACTTCCAGGTTGTGGGTCTGGACATGGACGTGTTCCACGCCATCCAGAACAAGTACCTCGACGACTTCAAGGCCGCTATGGACACCGACGACAAGAACGTGCGTGACGCAGCCCTGCTGCCCATCATGGACAAGATCGCCGAGGAGTACCCCGACCTGTCCGCCGCAGATCTGGATCTGGTAAGCTATAAGATGCAGAAGTTCGTGGTGCGCCGCTGGCTGCTGGATGACGGCAAGCGCGTGGACGGCCGCGGCATCAACGAGATCCGCCCGCTGGCCGCAGAGGTGGGCATCCTGCCCCGCGTGCACGGCTCCGGTATGTTCACCCGTGGCCAGACGCAGGTGCTTACCACCTGCACGCTGGGCGGCACCAAGGACAACCAGCTGATGGACGACCTGACCGACGAGCAGACCAAGCGCTATATCCACCACTATAACTTCCCGCCGTACTCCGTGGGCGAGGCACGCGCACCGCGCAGCCCCGGCCGCCGCGAGATCGGTCACGGTGCACTGGCCGAGCGTGCTCTGGTGCCGGTGCTGCCCTCTCTGGAAGAGTTCCCCTACACCATCCGCTGCGTGTCCGAGGTGCTCAGCTCTAACGGCTCTACCTCTCAGGCTTCCATCTGCGGCTCTACGCTGGCACTGATGGACGCAGGCGTGCCCATCAAGGCTCCGGTCGCCGGTATCTCCTGCGGCCTGATCACCGAGGGCGAGCGCTGGATGACCATGCTGGACATTCAGGGCGTGGAGGACTTCCACGGCGATATGGACTTTAAGGTCGGCGGCACCCGCAAGGGCATTACCGCTATCCAGATGGACATCAAGATCGACGGCCTGACCTACGACATCATTGCCGAGGCCTTTGAGAAGTGCCGCAAGGGCCGCCTGTATATTCTGGACGAGATCATCAAGCCGGTGATCGCTGAGCCCCGTCAGGAACTGAGCCGCTGGGCACCCAAGATGTTCAGCATGATGATCCCCACCGACAAGATCAAGGACGTGATCGGTAAGGGCGGCAAGGTCATTCAGGACATCTGCGCCACCTGCAACTGCAAGATCGACGTGCAGGAGGACGGCCATGTGTTCGTCTCTGCCGTGGATCAGGAGGACGCAAAGCGCGCCATCTTCACCATCAAGACCATTGTGGAGGACCCCGAGATCGGTGCCATCTACAAGGGCAAGGTGACCCGCCTGATGAACTTTGGTGCCTTTGTGGAGATTGCCCCGGGCAAGGAAGGCCTTGTGCACATCTCCAAGCTGGACACCAAGCGCGTGGAGCGGGTAGAGGACGTGGTCGCCGTGGGTGATGCCATCGTGGTCAAGGTGACCGACATCGACCAGCAGGGCCGCATCAACCTGAGCCGCCGCGACGCCATTCTGGCTCTGGAAGCCAAAAAGGCCGCCCAGCAGCAGTAAAACTTAAACTAATTGCATAAAGCAAGAGCCGCTGTACAGTTTGTACAGTGGCTCTTGCTTTTGTTAAGGGGGAGGTTGAAAAATGCGATTGGAGTGATAGGCGTTAGGACATATCGCGGCAGGTCACAATGTCTGCACCGGTGCCGCAGACGTTGATCAGCACCACATCACCCACATGGATGGGCGCGTGCAGCACCACGCTGTCCAGCGCGGCGACCACTTCGGCCATCTGTCCCTTGGGCACGGGCTTGGAGGTCTTGACCGGGCAGCGGGAGTGCAGGCAACCCTCGGCGCGCACGGTGCTGGTGATGATGCGGGTGGGGTGGGTCAGCTCTTCCTTGCCGTAGGCGATGCCGTTGGGGCAGCCGTTGCCGGTCACCTTGTAGTCGTTGGCTTCATCCACCTGCAGATGGCAGCCCTGAGGGCAGCAGGTGCAAATTACTTCTTTCATATCGCTCATGCCTCCTCGATCTCAATGGTCACTTCGTCCACGGGGGCTCTGTCCAGCAGCACTCTGGGCAGGGCAATGTGCTCCATCTCGCCGGGGGCAAGGCGGTCGCGCTTGAAGCGTGCGATCACCGTGTCACCGCTCTTGACAAGGATGGTGCTCTTGCCGCAGATGCGGCGGACGCGGAAGGACACGTTGGTGCTCTTTTCCACGCCTTCCAGACGGATGCGCTGCGGCAGGGTGTAGCTAAGGTCTGCACCGGGCTTCACGGTCAGCACACGCCCTTCGGCCACGGGGCCGTTCTGGACGTAGTTGGCAGCGGCCACACCGGCCAGTTCGCTCTCGCCGGAAACAAAGTCCACCAGATCGTGCACCTGCACCACGTTGCCGCAGGCAAACACGCCGGGGATGCTGGTCTCCATGTTTTCGTACACGATGGCGCCCTTGGTGCGGGGGTCCATCTCAATACCGGCCTGCTTGGTCAGCTCGTTTTCGGGGATCAGGCCCACGCTCAGCAGGATGGTGTCCACGTCGAACTCCATCTCGGTGCCAAGGATGGGCTTGCGGTCGGGGCCGATCTCGGCCACGATGGCCTTCTCTACGCGGTCCTTACCCTGAATATCCACGATGGTGTGGGAGAGGTACAGGGGGATGTCAAAGTCGTTCAGGCACTGCACGATGTTGCGGGTCAGGCCGCCGGAGTAGGGCATTACCTCTACGCAGGCCAGCACCTTTGCGCCCTCAAGGGTCATGCGGCGTGCCATGATCAGGCCGATATCGCCGCTGCCGAGGATCAGCACCCGCTTGCCCACCAGATAGCCTTCCATGTTCACATAGCGCTGTGCGGCACCGGCAGTGTACACACCGGCAGGGCGGGTGCCCGGGGTACCAATGGCACCGCGGGTGCGCTCGCGGCAGCCCATGCCCAGCACGATGCTCTTGGCTTCGATGATTTGGTAGCCGTACTCCTTGGAGACGCAGTGCACCTTTTTATCCGGGGTCACTTCCAGCACCATGGTGTCCAGCTGCACCTTCACGCCGGTGTCCTTGAGCATCTCAATAAAGCGCCCGGCGTACTCCGGGCCGGTGAGCTGCTCGCCAAAGCGGTGCAGACCAAAACCGTTGTGGATGCACTGGTTCAGAATGCCGCCCAGCTCCTTGTCGCGCTCCAGAATGAGGATGTCGCGCAGACCGCTTTCCCATGCCTTGCAGGCAGCAGCAAGGCCCGCAGGGCCGCCGCCGATAATGACCAGATCAACCATTGCTCTTTCCTCCTACCTTCGTTTCGCTGACTAGAACGTTCGAGCCGTTCTTGTCCTGCAGGATGTCCAAGGGGTCTATGCCCAGCTCACGGCTGATAAGCTCCAGCACACGGGGACCGCAGAAGCCGCCCTGACAGCGGCCCATACCTGCACCGGCGCGGCGCTTGACACCGTCGATGGTGTTGGCGGGCACCTCGCTGTGGAGAGCTGCAAGGATCTCGCCTTCAGTGATGGTCTCGCAGCGGCAGATGACCCGGCCGTAGGCGGGCTGCTCCTTGACAAGCGCTGCCTTTTCCTCTGCGGAAAGCTCCTTGAAGCGGATGTGGCGGCGGCCATCCTTGTAGTCGGCCTTTTCCGCGCCCAGAACACCGCGCTCTTTCAGGATGGCAACAGCTTCCTCAGCCACTGCCGGGGCAGCGGACAGGCCGGGGCTCTTCATACCGGCAAGGTCGATCCAGCCGGGTGCTTCCGGCTCTTCGCCAATGATAAAGTCGTCCACGTCCAGATTGGCGCGCACGCCCGCAAAGCTGCGGATGGACTCGCCAAAGTTGATGCTGGGCACGCTGCGCTGGGCAGTGGTCTTGACAAATTCCAGACCGCTGCTGGTGCAGGAGGTGTCGTTGCCCTTCACCGGCTCGGCGTTGGGGCCGACGATCAGGTTGCCGTGGACGGTGGGAGCTACCAGCACGCCCTTGCCCAGCTCGTTGGGGCACTGGAAGATGACGTGGCTCACGCGGGTGCCCTCGCTCTTGTCCAGCAGGTAGTACTCGCCACGGGTGGGGATGATGCGGAAGTTGGCGGGCTCCACCATGGAGTGCACCTTGTCTGCCCAGATACCGGCAGCGTTGATGACGCAGCGGGTCTCTACCGTGCCGCCGGGCACGGTCAGGCGGTAGCCGCCCTCGATGAACTCGGCATCGGTCACCTTGCAGTTGCGGCGCAGCTCCACGCCGTTGCGTACCGCCACCTCGGTCATGGCCAGTGCGTACTCCCACGGGTTTACGATGGCGGCGCTGGGTGCCCACAGTGCGCCGCGGACATTCTTAGAAAGGTTGGGCTCCATGGCAAGGGTCTCTTCCTTGGAAAGAATCTTCATGCCGGGTACGCCGTTGGCGGTGCCGTTCTCAAACAGATGCTGCAGGTGGGGCAGCTCTTTTTCGTCCAGTGCCAGCACCAGAGAGCCGCACTGCTTATAGGAGACATCCAGCTTTGCGCAGATCTCCTTGGCCAGCGCTACGCCGCGCACATTCAGCCGTGCCATGCGGGTGCCGGGGGCGGGGTCGTAGCCTGCGTGGAGAATGGCGCTGTTGGCCTTGGTGGTGCAGTCTGCCACATCATTCTCGGCCTCAAGGATGACCACCCTGTTGTCGTAGCGCGACAGCGCATAGGCGGCAGCGGCACCAATGACGCCACAGCCGATGATCGCGATATCATACATTGTTCTTTTCCTCCTGTCCGTTCTGCCTTGGCCCGTCGGGAGCCGGGCATCCGTTGTTTGTACAAAAAAAGAGCGAACCGAAACAAAGGCAACTGCCCTTGTCCGTTTCGCTCATATCTCTTGAAACAAACAGCACTTGTTACATTTATGATACCCTCTCCCTGCACAAAAAGCAAGATGTTTTGCACTTTTTGTAACAAACTACAAAAACAGCTCCCCGCTTTTGCACACATTGCAGATGTGGGAGTTTACATATCCCATACAGCCTGATTGGTGGTAGAAATGGCAGTGATCCCGGCTTCCAGTGCGGCCATCACGTCCTCTTTATCCGCAATCAGGCCGCCGGTCAGCACCGGCACCTTGGCCCTGGCGCAGACGCGGCGCAGGATCTTGGGCATAGCGCCGGGCAGAAGGTCCAGACAGTCCGGCAGGTTTGCGGGGATCTTGTCCAAGCTTTCCAGCGCGATGGAATCCAGCAAAAACACCCGCAGAATGGCAGCCAGACCCAGTTCCTTAGCGCGGCGGATGAAGGACTGCCGGGTGGAGATGATGCCGTCGGCCTCGGTGGTGTTGCGGATAAAGTCCACCGCTACCTCCTTACCCGCCAGCCCGGCAATAAGGTCTACATGCACCACGGCAAAGCGTCCGGCCTCGTGGATGCGGCGCACAATGGAGGAGATATTGCAGATATCTCCATATAATACAAAGACCACCCGGATGTTCTCGTTGGTCAGCGCATTGCAAAGCCCTGCATCGTCCTTGACTGCCGCAATGACCGGCGTTTCCTGAATGGCATCCATCAGCTCCTGTTTCATGCTTTTCCTCCTGTTTTCTACTGCCTGCACACAAAGAGATATTATGAACATTTCTGACAGATAAAATCAAGCTCTTTGGATAGCTTCGGCCTGTTCGCTTTCTTTCATCTGTCAGCAGTCACAATACAATATTTCATTTTTTCTGTTTCTATTATAATAGAAGTGCGCATTTGGAACAAGAGGGCGATGCCTTATGGTATGGCTTCTGCTTCTTACGCTGTATAAGTTTCTTTTGTCTCGGTCTATTATACAATCAAAGCTTAACGTTTTTGGCAAAATTGTCGATTGCATCAAACATTGTTTTCAAAATTTCTTGGATTTCGGATTGCTTTTACTTGACCAGTTGCCGAATTGGCAGTAAAATTTAGGAAAAGATTATTGTCGCAGGGGCCATGCTCTGCGATATATGCAGCTTTTTAAGTCATGATGGGGAAGGTTCTAAAAAACTGATTAGCCAACTTCGTACCAGAGGATGGCTTAAATAAGGAGGGGGGATCTGTGTTCAAAGGACGATTCTTTTGAATCGTTGGCAGGACCGCTTTGGCTGTTGCGGCAGTCGTTTCGGCATGGCTCCTGTGTAGACAGGACAGAGGCTGAAGGAGCGGGTCGAGAATGAATATCAAAAAATTAGATTGAGGGGTATGAAAAGATGTTGAAAAAACTCAGAGCAACGGCTTCTATTCTGGTAGTGTCGGCGATGTTTCTGATGCCGACAGCATATGCGGCGCAGACGACAGTCACGCCGAGCCAAGAAGATGAAAACTGCATCAAGGCGGTAATGGAATTTTTGGGGATCGACACAGAGGAAAAGACGTCCGTTTGGCAGGGAAGTCTGTTCCGCAAGAACGGATTTGAAATACAGGACGGCAGGTTGTACCACTATACGGATGGTCAGCTGGACGTCTATCAGCCCGGTTTTGTGCAGATTGGAGACGGCGTATACCATGTGTCGGCAGAGGGCAGTGCAATCGACCCTTATCCTGCTGGGTTTGCGGTCGTGGACGGTGTGCTGTGTCATGTGTCTGTGACCGGTGATTCCTTCGACAGCTATCCCGCTGGCTTTGTGACCATTGACGGCAAGCTGTACCATGTTTCGCAGGACGGCTATGCCATCGACCAGTATGCCAAGGGTCTGCACGAGATCGATGGCGGGATGTATTATGTTATGGAGGATGGCTCATTCCTGACGAACGGTGTGGTGGGATATCTTACCTTTGATGCAAATGGCCGCTATACCTCCGGTAACGCAACGCTGGACAACTATGTGGATCAGGCGCTGGCCGAATGCACAAACTCCGACATGACAAAGGCACAAAAGCTGCGTGCTGCATATTTGTACGTCCGGAATCACGGCGCATATCTTGCCCGCCCGCATCAGGCAAGGGGCACGACTGCTTGGGCAGAGGAAAGTGCGCTTTTTATGTTTGAACACAAAAAGGGCAACTGCTATTGCTTTGCAGGCCAGTTCCTTTATATGGCTCGGCGGCTGGGCTACAATGCCTATGTAGTGTCCGGCGGTGTAGGCCGCAAGGATTCTGACCACGCATGGGTCATGATCCACGAGAACGGAACCCCATACATCTATGATGTGGAATTGGAGTGGGGCTATCGTTCTGGTAAATACGGCCATGCAGAATACAATATGTATAAAATGCCGCTGAATAAAACGGTGTTCAGCTACCAGTTTCCGTGATCGCTGAGGTAGCTGTAAAATGGTTTTTAGTTCCGTAATTTTCTTGTTCCTGTTTCTGCCGGTTGTGCTGGGCTGCTATTATCTTCTGCCCGGGCGGGAAGCGAAAAACCTTTGGCTCATTGCATCCAGTTTGCTGTTCTACGCGTTCAGCGGGCTGTGGTATGTTCTGCTGCTGCTGTTCTCCGTACTCTGCAATTATCTGGCAGGTCTGTTTGTCTCCGGCCGGAAAAGTGTGCTCTGTGCCGCAGTGGCTGTCAATTTGGGAATTTTGGGGATTTTCAAGTACCTGACGTTTCTGGTGCAGACGTTAGACCGCCTGCCGGGCGTAACGATCCCGGTGCCCTCCATCGTTCTGCCGGTGGGTATCTCGTTCTTCACCTTTCAGGGGCTGAGCTATGTGATCGACGTATACCGGAATGAACGCCTGAAGAGCACACATTTCCGGGATGTACTGCTGTATATTGCTTTGTTTCCGCAGTTGGTAGCAGGACCAATCGTCCGCTATGAGGATGTGGCAGATGAGATCCGAAGCCGCCGACATACACTGGAGCAGTTGGCAAAAGGGCTGCGCCGGTTTATTGTGGGACTGAGCAAGAAACTGCTGATCGCGGATGTCTGCGGCAGTGTTGTAACGCTGATCTACAATGCGGATCGCGCTGTGCTGGACAGCCGGACGGCTTGGCTGGCGGCGGTGTGCTATCTGCTTCAGATTTATTTCGATTTCAGCGGATACAGTGATATGGCCATCGGTCTTGGTCTGTGTTTTGGATTCCACTTCAAGGAAAATTTCGATTATCCGTATATTTCGGCCAGCATTCAGGAATTCTGGCGCAGATGGCATATCTCCTTGTCCACTTGGTTCCGAGAATATCTGTATATCCCCTTGGGCGGTAACCGGAAGGGCAAGGCAAAGACCTACCGGAACAAGCTGATCGTGTTTTTCTGCACAGGCCTGTGGCATGGCGCTAACTGGACGTTTATTGTCTGGGGCTTATGGCATGGCTTTTTTATCGTTGCAGAGGATGCCGCTAAAAAGTTGTTCCGGGGTGAAAAACACGGGAAAGGCAAACAGAACCCGGCGGGTGCGGTACTGAAGCATCTGTACACCCTGCTTGTGGTGCTGATCGGCTTTGTGATCTTCCGTGCAGACAACATGGGACAGGCATTCTCAATGATAGGGGCAATGCTTTCCGGGATCTCTGCCTCTGCGCAGACAGGGCTGCTGCTGGCACAGTGTCTGACCCCTCTGACCTTGTTTGCACTGGTGCTTGGCTTGGCAGGCAGTACACCGATCCTGCCGCTGATCTGCCGTAAAGCAGAGCAGCAGACCGGAAGGATGTATGTGTGTATTCAAGTATTGAGCTATGCAGGGGTGCTGGCGCTTCTGCTGGTGGATATCCTGCATCTGTCGGCTGCATCCTATGTGCCCTTTATCTATTTCCAGTTCTGAGGTGGAAAAATGCAAGTGAAAAAATTAGGATATATCCTGTTTGTGGGAATCATTGCCACAATTTGCATTTTGCCGGTGGCCGTGATGCCTTGGCAGACGGAAAAAGCGGTGGGAAATGAGCAGCTTGCTTCTCTTCCAGAGTTGCGGAAGGAGGATGGAAGTTTCAATACCGGCATCCTGAATGAGTTTTCGGAGTATTTTGCAGATCATTTCGGCTTTCGCCATGAGATGATCACCCTGAACGACCAGCTTACCGGAACGATGCTCAAAACGTTGGACAGCAGCAGTGTGCTGTTGGGAAAGGACGGTTGGCTTTTCTACAAAAGCACCCTTGAGGACTATACCGGTGCGAATCTTTTTACAGCCCGGCAGAGCTATGCAGCTGCTCGTGTGCTGGGGCTGATGCAGGAGTACTGCGAACAGAACGGCATCGATTTCTGTTTTACGATTGCACCGAATAAGAATTCCCTGTATGGCAGTCAGATGCCGACGCGTTATGCAGAAGCATCTGTACGGAACGCCGAATTGCTTAAACAGCAGATGAAACAGCAGAACATCCGATTTGTGGATCTGTTTGAGACGTTATCCGACCCCGAAGAGCAGCTGTATTACCGTCTGGACAGTCACTGGAATATGCGGGGCGCACAGCTGGCAGCACAGACATTGCTGAAAGAACTGAAAGGCTCTGAAGTGGAGTTTGATTCCCTTATCACCGGGAAAACGCTTCCTCACACTGGTGACCTGTACGAGATGGTGTACCCTGCCGGAAGTGAGATGGAACAGGACACGGCATACAACTTTACCTATCAGTATGACGAAAAGTTCCACTCGGCAGATGATATCACGATCCATACGGAAAACTTGGAGGCGGACGGAAGCATTTTTGTTTACCGCGATTCCTTTGGCATCAATCTGCATCCTTTCTTGGCACAGAGTTATGGCAGCGCCTGTTTCTCCCGGAATATGCCCTACCGTTTGACGGCTGTTACGGAAGAACAGCCCGATGTGCTGCTGGTGGAACTGGTGGAGCGCAACCTGAACTGGCTGCTGGAACGCGCCCCGGAACTGCCTGCTCCGGAACGCACGGCAATCTCGGCAGCAGATACCGGAACAAGCCTGAAAGCGCAGCGAAAGGACAGCCGAATGGAGGAGACTTTCTGTCTGACAGGCGACCTGAACGGGCAGCGGGTGGATGACGATTCTCCTGTCTACATTCTGACAGAGACCGGAACCTATGAAGCCTCTCCCTGTGGAGAGGGAACACAGCCGTTTACAGCGTATCTTCCGCAGAATGTACAGGAGCAGGAGCTGAAAGCAGCATTTTTGTCGGACGGAGCATGGGTCTTTTGCACCCTGACCGACTGACTGAAAGAATAGAAAGAAGGATCAAACAAAATGAATGTAAACTATAAGATGATGGGTGTAGCACTCTGTGGTGTGATGCTTCTGGCATCAGGATGCGGAGCGAAAGCAGAAACGGCCGCTTCTTCAGCCGCAGAGGCTGTATCGGTTTCTGCTGTGATGTCAGAGGCTGCTTCGTCGGAGGCGGCATCGGAGGCTGTGCCGGAAAGCGAGGCAGTCTCTGAAGCAGTTTCCGAAGCTTCTTCTGCGGCAAGTGAGGCGGCGTCAGAGACACCGGCAGAGTCCAAGGCAGAACCGAAGGCCGAGTCTGCGGCAAAATCTAAGCCTGCAAAGCAGGAAAAGGCTGCTTCCTCTAAAGAAGAAAAAGCCAAGCCTGCGGAAAGCAAGACTGTTACAGAAGCTGCCCCTGCAGAGCAGGCCGCCCCGGCAGAAGCTGCTAGTTTGGAAACTGCCCTGAAGTATGTGGGTAAAGATGTTTCCAAGCTGTATGCAGCTATTGGCAAGCCGGCTAGCTCGGAGTATGCGTCCAGCTGCATTGGCGACGGTGAGGATGGCCTTTTGTATTACAACGGCTTTACGGTGACGACTTACCGTGAAAATGGCAAAGAGACCGTGCAGGACGCCTATTGAACATGAAATTCGGCCTCTGGCTTTTCACCGGGGGCTGAATCTTTGTATGGGAAGATGAGAATGAAACGCCAGAAGATCAAGCGATATCGGTTTAGTGTGACGCAGAATACGCACAGAAGAAGGGCGGCAACGCCGCTGAAGGCTGTCGGTGTGGTACTGGTGTGTCTGTGCCTGATCGCAGGGGCTGCTTTCGGGGTTTACAAAGTGATCCAAAGCAAGACTACGGGCTGGCAAGGCGAAGAACTGCACCGCTACTATATCTCGCCGACTACCAGCACCCGTGTGCAGGGTCTGTATGAGATCAACTACAAGCTCTATTATTTTGGCAGCAACGGTTTTTTGAAGATCGGCTGGATCAAAGAGGACGGCTATGTCGGCTATGCTGACAAAGACGGAAAAATCACCCAAGGCGAAGCCAAGGTGGACGGGAAATACTACTATTTCCAGCCTGAGACCGGTCAACTGTACACCGGCTGGGTCACGCTGGATGGTGTGACGTACTGCTTTGACGAAACCGGACATCCGCGCACCGGTACCTATCAGGAGGACGGAAAAATCTGGGAACTGGATACCGATGGCCGGGTCAAAAACCGACTGAACGGTTGGAGAGAAACAGACGGCGTCCTGAAATACTACGACAACAGCGGTGCACTGGCACAGGGCTGGACAGAGATCGACGGAAAGGATTATTTCTTTGTGGACGGCGTCAGTCAGACCGGTTGGGTGGAAACGGATGCAGGTACGCGCTATCTGGACGGCAACGGAAATCAGATGACCGGATGGTATGTGATCGACGGACAGCCCTATGCCTTTGGCGCAGATGGTGAACTAAAGCAGGGATGGGATCATTCCCATGAAAAAAGCTATTATTTTGTCAACGGCGTCAGTCAGGCGGGGACATTCCGGGAGGGCTCACTGAGCAGCGACCTGAACGGCAGCGGCAGTGTTCAGCCGACTGGGGATACGGCACCGGAGGAAGACCTTGTGGAGGATGCCGAGGGTGAACCGCCGGAAGAAGAACTGCTGGAAGAGCAGCCGACACAGACGGAAACGGAAGCAGAACAGACCACCCCGGCGGCGCAACAGCCGATGCAGTCGCCGGAGGTATCGGCGGCAGAGCCGGAGACCGCGCCAAAGGCATCGACAGAGCCGGAAACACCCGCACAGGAACAGCAGGAAGAAAGGACGGAAAACACATGAAAACGACAAGACGTGAGTTTCTGTGTCTTTCGGCCATGGCGTGTGCATGGTTTCTGACAAGCTGCCAGAAACCCACTGTGGAAGAGCGGGCCGTCAGCTGGCAGCAGCAGAAAGCCATCGATCCGGCCGCTGAAGCTGGCCCGATGCTGAATACGGCATTGGACGACAATGCGATTCTGCGGGATGGCATCCGTGTTCCTCAGAACTTTGAACTGCCATTGGAAGGTGCAACAGGCTTGGCAGGAGCGGCTGTAATGCCGCTGTACGAGAAACCGGACGAGTCCAGCACCGTGCTGCGCAGGCTTGCGGCAGGAGATATGTTTTACATCCGTCAGGAGTCGGGCGCATATTGGCAGGTCTGCCTGTTGGACGGCACTGTGGGCTGGTTGAAAAATGAACTGTGCATGATCAATTTGCCCGATGTTCTGCCTTCCATCGTATACGAAAATCCCAATGCAAAGGCATCTATCTTCAAAACCTGCGGAAAGGATATTGAGGGCATTACAGGACAGAAACTGTATGACGGGATGTTCTATAATCAGCGCCTTGGGCGGGATGAATATGTAATGCCTATCAACTACGCCATGGCCAAAAAAATTGGTGTGGCTCAGAAAAGTGCTCTGCAGGCGGGCGACTGCCTGAAAATCGTAGAGACGTTTCGCCCCTATGAGGTGCAGATGTTGGTAAAAGATGCGGTGTACGCCAAGGCACGGACGGACAAGGAACTGATGGCAGCGCTGAACAAGGGTGCATGGAATATCGGCTGGTTTATTGCAACATCTCTTTCCAACCATCAGCGCGGGGTGGCGATGGATACGACTCTGTTGCGCATCACAGAGCAGACAGAGCACAAGATGGCAGGGTGTCCCTTTGTGCAAGTGACGGGCGAGGAATACACCATGCCTTCTGCCATGCACGAGCTGAGCAGTGCGGCAGCATGCTTTACCAGTCCGGTAACTTCCAACTCGGCCACCGCATGGAAGCGGGCCACTGCATCAGCATCCATGACGGAGGGGGCACGGCGGCTGCAAGGTTACTGCACGGATGCTGGCATGACGCCGTTAGCCTCGGAGTGGTGGCATTTTAACGATCTGGATGCACAGAATAAGGTGCGTATGACCTCTGGAAACGGGAAATTCTGGTTGGATGGCTGTGTCAGCTGGAAAATGTTTGAGGCGTAACTTTATGCAGTCAGTACTCTGCCTTTCAGGTTACAAGAAACTGATACAGCTTTCGGTCGTCATTTTCTGTAAGCATCAGAAAGCGGATGGCTGAATTAGTGAGCAAAAGTGTGAAAGACAGCGCAAAAAACCTCCCCAGCATCCTTTTTGGAAGGAATGCCGGGGAGGTTTTCAATATTTTATGGAATCAGTTGTCCGGTATCAGCCGCTGACGAGGTACTTATCAGTGCAGCTCCGGCCAGTAAGCCTTGTTGGCAACGATCATATCGTCCAGGATCTTCTTGGCGACCAGCAGGCTGGGCACGGTCTTGGACAGGGTAAAGGCCATCAGTGCCTTCTCGTAGGAGTGCTCCACAGCGGCATCCACGATCAGCTTCTCCACAGCCTCCTGCTGCTCGATCAGACCCTTGTAGAAGGTCGGGATCTCACCCACACGCACGGGTTCCGGGCCGCGGTCAGTGATGTAAGCGGGAACCTCCACCATGGCATCGGAGGGCAGGTTTTCCACAGCACCGTTGTTTTCCACCATGACCAGATAACGCTTGCGCAGGTCGAAGGCAAGGCTCATGGCAACGTCCACGATGAACTCGCCGTGCACACCGCCGAAGAACTTGGTCAGATCCACGTCCTTACCGGCACGATAATCTGCCACTGCATCAAAGATGCGCTTCTCGCGGCCTTCCATGACCTCGTTGGCACGGGTGTGGTTGGGGTCGCTGCTCTTTACAACTTCATCGCCCAGCAGGTAGTACTGCATATAGGTGTTGGGCAGATAGTCGTGGAAAGCAGAGCAGATGTTCTTGGCGTTTGCATAGGTGTGCAGCCAGGACGGATCGCTGTGCAGCACGTCGCTCTTGGCGTTCTGGGGCATATAGCCGTGCTCTGCCACATAGCTCTTGAGCTTCTCGGTCACATCCTCGCCGTTCAGGCGCACCTTGGTGAACCAGCCGAAGTGGTTCAGGCCAAAGTAGTCTACTTCCAGATCATGACGGTCGCACTCCAGAATCTCGGCCATGTTGCGCTCGATGGCGACAGGCATATCGCAGATGTTCAGGATACGAGCCTTCGGGCGCAGACGGAAGGTTGCCTTTGCCACGATGGCAGCGGGGTTAGAGTAGTTGACGATCCAGTAGGTGGGCTTTGCGTACTTTTCGCAGTAATCGATCAGCTCCACCATGGGGTAGATGGTGCGCAGGCCGTAAGCCAGACCGCCGGGGCCGCAGGTCTCCTGACCCACAACGCCGTACTTCAGCGGGATCTTCTCGTCCTGCTCACGCATGGCGTACAGGCCGACACGCATCTGTGCAAAGATGAAGTCTGCATCGGTCATGGCAACTTCCGGGTCGGTGGTCAGGGTCAGCTTCAGCTCCGGGTCGAACATCTCCACCACATGGCGGACGATGACACCCACAGCCTCCTGACGCTCTGCGTTGTTATCGTAGAGCACCAGCTCATTCAGCTTAAAGCGATCCTTCTGCACCAGCAGGCTCTTGACGATGCCGGGGGTATAAGTGCTGCCGCCGCCGGCGATGACCAGTTTGAACGTTTTCATAAGGTTAGCCTCCTATTATAAAATGTATTTGTATGATGAATAAAAGTGGATATCTTATTCTGCGCGGCCAAGGCAGCTATCAACGATGGCACGCATCTTTCCCACTTTGGGGCCGTAAATGATCTGGATGTTGTTGCCCTTTACCACAAGACCTGCGGAGCCGGTGGGCTTGAACCACTCCTTGTCCTTGACCAAAGCGGCATCCTTGACCTGCACCCGCAGGCGGGTCATGCAGTTATCGGTGTTCAGGATGTTCTCTGCACCGCCCAGTCCTTCTACGATCCGGGCTGCGGTCTGTGCATCGTCTGCGCTGGCGGCAGTCTTTTCGGCTGCGCCGCTGCGGATCTGCTGCTTGACGGCAGCAGCGTTTGCGGCAAGGTCGGTGACTGCCTCGCCGTCCTCACGGCCGGGGGTCTTGAGGTTCATCTTCACGATGAGGAAGCGGAAGACAATGTACATCACCACGATCTCCACCAGACCCACCAGCACATACAGCGGCCAGTGGGTGCGGCCGATGCCTGCGGGCAGGTTCAGCACCAGAAAATCGATGATGCCGTTGGTGGCGCAGACCCGGATGCCCACAAGGTAAACGATCATCTGGAACAGACCGTCCAGAACCGAGTAGACCAGCCACAGCGCAGGGGCTGCAAACAGGAAGGTGAACTCCAGCGGCTCGGTCACGCCCACCAGACAGGCGGTAAGGGTTGCCGGGATGATCTGTGCCTTGGTGGCGGCCTTCTTCTCCTTCTTTGCGGTGGAGATAAAGGCCATTGCCACGCCGATCACGCCGAAGGTCTTCATCAGACCGTAGGTCAGAAAACGTGCGGAATCCCGCATCATTGCCACGCTGGGGTCACTGAGCAGGGCAAGGAATACAGGCTTTGCGCCGACGATCTGCTCGCCGCCGATGATCATGCTGTCACCCAGTGCAGAGTAGAGGAACGGCGACCAGACCAGATGATGCAGACCCGTGGGGATCAGCACGCGGTTCAAGAAGCCGTACAGGAACACGCCGAACGCACCTGCACTGGCCATAACACCGGTCAGGGCGTTGATGCCCGCCGCGGCCACAGGCCAGACATAGCTGGCAACTACCGCCATGACCAGAACGATGGGCAGCAGCACCACAAAGACGAACTTGCTGTTGCCGTACATGGCCATGGCACCTTCAAACTCGGTGTCGATGAAGCGGTTGTGGACCAGTGCCACCACCACGCCAAGGATCATGCCCAGAAATACGCCCATGTCGGTAACGTGGTAGCCGAGGCAGATGGTCTGACCGGTGCCGTACAAAGCACCTGCCGTATCACCGGCGATGGTCAGCCCTGCCACATCCAGCCAGCGGGCGTTAGCTGCCAGCCAGACCAGATAGCTGACCAGTGCCAGAAATGCCGCATCCGCCTTGCGCTTTTTGGCAAGGCTCATTGCGATGCCCACGCAGAACAGGATTCCCAGATTGCCAATGACTGCGCCGACGCCGCCATTGATGAATTTGCCGAGGGTCCAGACAACACCGCCCTCTGTCACCAGTGCCGTGTTGCTCATGACCGAAGAAATCGCCTGCAGCATACCCGCAATGGGCAGGAACAGAACGGGACCCATCAGAGCTTTGGAGAAGCTCTGCATAGCATCCATAACTTTTTGTTTCATTGGTGTTCTCCTAACGTTCCATGATCTCTCTTTTCGAATTCTCTCTTCGTTTCGGGGGTGCACCTTACCGTTTCGATGGCTTGATTATATCACTCTGCACAAAAAAATCTACCGATTTGGACTGTTTTTGAACTTGTTCGCAAAAGCCGAAACATGTTTCACTTTTATGTTGGATACATCGAAATGTATGTTGACAAAATTTTCGATTCAGCGTATACTTCAGAAAAATAAGCCATTCTATGATTCGGGAATCGGAGCAAAATATGAAACGCGACCTTTACAAACTGGCAAATCAGTACCATCTGAATGCCAACGAGCAGCAGCTTTTGCAGGCGGTGCTGGAAACCGCAAAAAACGGCGGGCAGTGCAGCGTGCGGGAGTTTGCAGCGCAGAACTACACCTCCCCGGCCGCCGTGATCCGGCTGAGCAAAAAGATGGGCTATACCGGCTACACCGATATGATCTACCGCATCGGCTTTCTGATCCAGAACGAGATCGACAACAAAAACCACGCCTCGGACATCACCGCCTTTATCGGGGACATCCCCGAAGAAAAGATGCACCGCTTTGTGGAGCTGCTCCACGCCAACCGGCAAAAGCCCATCCTTGTGACAGGCACCGGCTTCTGCGCCCCTTTGCAGGAATTTATGGTGCGGAAGCTGCTGGTTCTGGGCTACTGCGCCATCGGCTCCAACAGCTACGAGGTCTACGAAAGCGGCGCACTGGATGCCGGGCTGGTCATTGCCATCAGCAAAAGCGGAAAGACCGATACCATCCTGAAGCCGGTGCAGGACTCCTTTGCACAGCACCGGAGCATCATTGCCTTTGTGGGTGCCGACAATTCTCCCATTGCCCGCTGTGCAGACCCCGCCTTTGTGCTGCTGGACGACAAGATGCTGGACGACCGCAACCTTACCGCCAACTATTTCTATGCCCGCGTCCTCATCACATTTGAATATCTCATGGATCTTGTTCTGGAAAAGGACGAGCATCCAAGCGGAAAGGAAGGGCAGTGAACGATTCTTGGGTCTGAGAATTCGTTTTCTTTTCTGCTTCCATCAGAAAAGCCGCCCCGGCTAGACCCGGAGCGGCTTTTTCAGGTGCAGATATATAGAAGGGAAGAGAAGGAAAACGTTTTAATCAGATGCCTGCGGCAGCGTTCTGACCGGCAAGGCGGCCAAAGGTGGCACTGCGGCCTGCGGCGGCACCTGCCATCAGGCAGGGATAGCTGCCGGAGAAGTAGTTGCCGCTCATGTCGCCGATGACATACAGACCGGGAATGGCCTTGAAGTCGTGGTCGATGGCGTGCATATTGTCATCGATCTGGATGCCGTCCATTGTGCAGATCAGGTAGCCACCAGCCTGACGGACACCGTAGAAGGGTGCCTCGCTCAGGGTGGAGAGGCGGTAGCTCTCCTTGCCGAAGTCCTCGTCCTCGCCCTTGGCGGCCAGCTCATTGTAATGGTCCACCGTAGCGGTAAAGGTCTCCTTCGGCAGACCCAGCTTGTCGGCCAGCTCCTCGATGGTGTCGGCCTCCACAATGTAGCCCTGATCCTGCAGGTCGGCGTTCATAGCCTGCACATAGCCCATGGGGAACACCGGGTTCGTACCGTTGACATGGGGGTACAGACGGCTGCAGCCGTGGGTAGCAAACTTTTCGCAGTCCTCGGCATACTTGCTGTCCCACACGGTGCAGTAGGTGTGGTAGGGCTGGCTGGCGGCAGCGTGCAGCACCAGATCGTAGGGCATATATTCGTTCATGAAGCGCTCACCCTTCAGGTTCACCTTCAGGAACGGCTGGCTGCCCATCCAGAACAGCGCACCATCGCTGGCCTTGCCGTACTCGCCGGTCTGGTCCGGCTTGATGGCACCGCGGTCGAAGATCATGGAGGTGTGGGTGGTATCCATGATGGCACCAGCCCACAAGCACGCCTTGATTCCGTCACCCTTTGCGCCGGGCTTGGAGTAGTTGATGCAGGTCTGCTCCACGCTCTGGGGCTGCAAGGCGTTCATCATGGCGTCGTTTCCGCTGTAGCCGCCGCAGGCAAGGATGACGCCCTTGGAGGCGTTGTAGCGCACATACTCATCGCTGGCATTCTTGGCGATGAGGCCGGTCACACGGTCGCCGTCCTTTTCCAGCTTGACCATGGTGATCTCGTACTGCACCTCCAGACCATCGGCCTCGGCGTGCTTGAGCACGGCATCCATGGTCAGCTGCTCGCTGTATTCCTCGCCATACTGGGTGCTGTGGCCGACATCCAGAACCTCGTAATTGTCGCCCTTGTGCTTTTCGTCGATCTCGTGGCGGAAGTCGATGCCGCTTTCGGCTAGAACATCCGTGAACCAGTCCATGGTCTCGCCGCTCTTATCAGCCCAGACCTGTGCCAGACTGTGGCGGGTGTAGCCCTGACTCCAGTTGCACAGGTAGCGCACGGCGTCCTTCTTGCTCACGTCATCGCCGTCCTCCTGCTGCTGCTTGGAGCCGCAGGCTGCCAGCGTATCCCGGATGCCGCTGGCCATATCGTGACCAAACTTCTCGATGAGGATGGTCTTGGCACCAGCCTCGGCGGCAGCAGCAGCCGCAAAGGTACCGGAAGAACCGGCACCCACCACCAGAACATCGCAGTCCACAGTCTGCTTAATATCGCTCTCGGCGATCTCCGGTGCCTCACCCAGCCAGTCGGCGGAGGAGGAAGCCTCCTCGGTGGACTGCTGTGCAGGGTTAATGGCACCACCGCTGGCCTGCTGGATGCAGTCTGCCACAGCGTTCTGCACGGCCTTGCTGGTGACGGTGGCACCGGTCACGCCGTCGATCTGACTGGTCTGGGCGTTCATGATCTGCTCGATCAGCTTGTCCTTGGCAGCACCGCCGATGCTCTCTGTCTCGCCGGAGAGATCCAGCTCCACCTTGGTGATGGTGTTGGCGTCAAAGGTGACGGTGGCGGTGATCTCGCTCATGCCCTTGGCAGTAGCGGTGTAGGTGCCGGGAGTGTAGATCCCAGCTGCACTGGAAACGCTGGAGGAGCCGCTGGCTGCATTGCAGGCAGCCAGACCGGCAGCGGTCACACCGCTCATGGCAGCGGCGGCTGCGATCTTCAGAAATCCTTTACGGGAAATCTTTTCCATAATAATTCCTTCCTTTTCTTACTCATATCCTCGTATCGACAAATCTTCCATGTCGTTCTTGTTAAAATTATCACATTTACAGGAAAAGAAAAAGGAGTTATAATATCCCTATGAGTATCAAGTAAAACTTGCGTTTTGCAAAAAGGAGCACACCATGACCATCCAGCAGCTGCGCTATTTTCTGGCGCTGTGCGAAGATTTGAATTACACCCACACCGCCGGGCGGATGTACCTGTCCCGGCAGGCTTTGCGGCTGAGCATTGCCGCACTGGAGGAAGAACTTTGCGGCAAGCTGTTCGTCAACACCCGCAATCATCTGGCTCTTACTGAAAAGGGTGAGCGGTTCCGGGCACAGGCTGCGCCGGTGGTGCAGCAGTTCAATGCCTTGTGCCAGCAAGCTTATCAGGACATCCGGTCTGCACCGCTGCGGCTGGGCATCAGCGTGGCACTGGTTCCGGACTATCTGCCCAATCTGGGAGAGGTTTTGGAAGCATTCCGGCAGCAGTACCCCGGCATCCCCTTGAAGCTTGTTTCCCTGTCCAACGACGAAGTCTCAGTGCAACTGCAACGGGGCGCACTGGATGCCGGGCTGGTGATGGACCTAGGCGGCTGTGCTGCGGGGCTTGCACGCACTGCCCTTTCCCAGCATACCACCGCCGTCATGGTCTCCCGCAGCAGTCCACTTTGGGAGCGGACACATCTTGTACCCGCAGAGCTGGACGGGCAGACCCTGCTGGTGCCCGGTCTTGCCCCGGATGCCCTTGCGCCGCTGTGGCAGGCGCTGCAGGAAAGCGGCGCACACCCACAGCTGGAGCTGGTCGAGCAATTTTATCAAGTACTTTACCGCACACAGGAGCAGAATTGTGTTTCTCTGAACCGTTTCGAGAAATCTTCCAGCAACCAGATGTCCAATGTCCGGGATGTGGTGTTAGACGGTCTGCCGCCTATTTGTGCCGGATTTCTCCGCCCTAAAAAGCAGCATAATGCCTGTGCGGAGTTGCTGTGTCGCTTTTTGCAGGAGCGGCTGAAGTTCTGAATAAGTGCCCGCAATGGGCAGCAGGCGATGAAAAAATACACGTTCGCTTCAAAATAAAAAATGCGAAAGTCGTCTTTCCCATGGAAAAGTGACCTTCGCATTTTCTTAAACTGGCGTCCCCGATGTGATTCGAACACACGGCCTTCCGCTTAGGAGTAGCCCGTGCATCTGTAAACCCATTACAAAATAGGGTAATATATTCTACTCTATATCAATGAATTTTTTGTTGGGATGTCAACGTATGTAAATGGATTCGAACCTTTTTTATTCTGTGTAAACAGATGTTTATTAGCTGGAAATTAGCTGAGCTAATGAAAAGTGGCCGCTCTATTGTACAACGCTCACCTTTTATTAGCTGGGAGGTGTATGTTTCCCTACGGATATTTGCTTGTTTAGCATTCGTGAACCAGACCATACAGCCGTAGCTGGTGTGATGGACAAATGTTTTCAATAGAAAAAGATCAGAGCTTTCTGCGAGAAAACTCTGGTCTATGTAACAGTGCGAATGGAAATGCGCATTGTCTTGTAAAAGGAAGGGGCTTATGGTATTCTTACTTTAAGTAAGGGAGTGGCAACGATGTGCAGAGCATTTGAAGAAGTACGAGAAGAAACAAAGCATGAGCAGTCGATTGAAATTGCAAAATCTTTGCTAGAAGTTGGAAAAATGACCTATGAAGAAATTGCTCGGTCGGTTCAGCTTCCTGTTGAAGAAGTAAAGGCACTAGATACAAAGAAACCCGCCTGATCTTAATTCAGCCAAGATATTCTTAAAAACAAACAGCGGCAGTTTTCCCAATCGGAAAGCTGTCGCTGTTTATGTATAGGGATTATAGGTTCTTTGCAAGATTTTTGATGAGTTCAGCCATAGAGGGGTTAGCCAGCAATTTGGTAAGTGCTGCTGCTGCATCAGCATCGACCGCGCTGTTTTCAGGGATGGGCTGCGCTGTTTGATGGGGCATTTCAGGCTCTGAGCCCTGATGCTGGTAGAAGAAATCATCAAAACGCTGTGCATTCAGACGCCGATCATCATCCAAGATATGTGCATACTGCTCTGTGACCATCGAAGCCTGTGCATGGCCGGAGTCACCCTGAACAGCTTTGATATCACCGCCGTTCAGTTTGAGTTTGTATGTAATACTGGAGTGTCGGAAGCTGTGAAAGACCACTTTGGGAAGATCGTTTTTCTCAATCAGTTTCTTCAATGCACCGTTGATGGTAGACTGCTCGGTTGGCATTCCCAATGGGCCGGCAACCACAAGATTGTAGTCGGTATATTCTGCACCCAGTGCCTCCTTTGTCATATCCTGCTCTGCTTTGAATTCAACGAGCATTTCAGCGACCGTTTTGGGCAGGAAGATGGTTCGGATACTGCTATCCGTTTTAGGACTTTTCAGAACCTGAACCGTAGTGCAGCGGGAACTCAGCGATGGAAAACGGGTGATAACATTTTTGTTTTCCAATGCGTTCAGTGAAGCAACGTCCACACGCTGCAATTCCTTATTTATGTAAATGGAGGCTCGCCCGGCTTCGATACTTTCAGGGGAGATATCTACACAATCCCAAGTCAGACCGAGCAGCTCGCCCAAACGCAGGGAGCAAGAGAACGAGAGGTTGATGCACAGCCGCAGCTTCGGATCATCACAAACTTTCAAAGCACGGAACAACGTTTCGGCTGTCCAGATATCACGTTTCTTGGAAGTGTACTTGGGCAGGGTAGCGTAAATGCAGGGATTCTTTTCCATGAGTTCCCATTTTACAGCCTGCTCAAAGGCACTCCGCAGAATCTTATGAACCGAACGGACTGTACTGGGGGAAACAAACTGGTGCTTCCGCTTCCCACACATAGGGTCAGCAGCCTCATATTTGAGCAACCGCTGATAATACCCCTCGATCACGCGGGTGGTGATATCCTGCAACTTCATCGAGCCGATGAGCGGAGTTATGTAATTGGCAATCAGTGCAGTGTTTGCCTGATAGGTTGAAAGTGCCCATTTGCTTTTTCCATAGAGGGCAACATATTCAGGAAGCAGGTCGTTAAGGGTTTTGCACTGCGGAACTACAAAGGTTCCAACTGATTCCTTGTATTCGACCTCTTTCTTGCGATTCTTGGCATCCGAAAGATCGGTGAAGGTTTCCCACTTCTGCTTGGGGGTGCCATTTGCATCCTTATAGGAATAGACAACACAGAAATTATTGTTGCGCTTGATAATGCTGGCCATTATGTATCTCCTTCCACTTTACGTTTGGATTTCAGAACATCATCGAATACATCTTTTCGGACGCGTTTTGCCCGCCCTACATCAATTGTGGGGATTCCTTCCTCACGAATCCATGTAACAAGGGCGGTGCGGCTGATGCCGTAGAAGTCTTGAATCTCTTGAAAACTGTAATATTTGCCGCTTTTGGGAGATTGCAGTTTCAATGGAGGTTCTTCTGGAACATCTTCGGCCTGTGGCTGAACCTGATATGTAGATTGACTGAGAAGCCATGCTTCAAAGCTGGCTTTGGTAATGCGCCGCCTGTCGGCCACGCGCTCAATAACGAAACAGTCTCGGTATTTTTTGCAGTCGAGAATCCAGTAGACCTTTTCTCTTGGAATGCCGAGCAGTTTTGCCATTTCTGGGATGGAGATGGTTTGTGCTTCGATTTCTCGGTCACGCTCCCGATCAGCCGCAGTGCGGTGGCGGCTTTGTGACCGATACCAACGCTCAAATTCCTCTTTCGGAATCCGCATCCAGAAGTCTACCGTTTCTGCTTTCAACTTTCCCTGACGGACGAGTGTATAGACAGTGTCAGAGTCTACCTTTAATATTTCAGCAACTTCCAAAACAGAATATGACCGCTTGCAAAGTTCCTCGCCCGGTGGAGGACCATTGACCTTATGGTATTTGACCTGATTGGCGTACCATTTTTCAAAACTGGAAATAACGATACGCATTTTGTCGTTTATCAGAATGACTTCAAAGAAATTCTTATGAAGCAGCCAATAACTATCCGTTTTGCCGAGACCGAGAAGATGCTGCATCTCACGAACCGACATGGTTGTTTTAGCGGTGGTAGGTTCGGCTTTTCCGTATAAGGGAGCCGAAATATTCTGCACATCATCCATGAAGGGCACCTCCATCTATGTAAAAATTTAGCCGGGATTTCTCGTCCCGGCTAAAGAATAGCAGATTTCGCTTGAAATGTTGAGGATGTCAAACAGCAGAATTGGGTTCGATAATGCCATCGTTCAGCCACGCATCGAAGCTGGTTTTGGAGATACGATAGGCACCACCAACTTTGAACCAGCGAAATTCATTCTGCTTCAGCAGACGACAGACGGTGGGGCGGCTTAAAATCAGCATTGCCATCAGATCTTCAATCGTGTAACAGCGGATATCCTGTACTACGGGCGTGGGGGTGGAAGATGCAGTAGGTATTTTTTCTTCGCAATTATTCATGGGATAAAACCTCTTCAATTATACGTTAAGTTAAAACTTGAGCGGCAGTGCGGCCCGGCGGCTTCCACCATTATAAATAGTATAGACCTGCTGAAGGTACTTCGTCTTGCCGGGAAGGCTTACGCCTGCGGTTCGAGCAAGGCGAAAAATCGTGAACGCATCGACCTGCCGCAGTTTGGCAATCAAGCGGCCTTTGTTATATTCGGAGTGATACAGTTCTACAAAGCGGCAGATGCCGAGCAGGTTTGCGGAACTCATGGAATCAGGTTCGCCGTTCCAAGCGTTCAGCAAAACATCAAGGGATTCGATATACAGTTCCGGACCCAGCCGGATGAATTCGTGATAGGCGGTTGCAATGCAGCTGATCCGCTGCTTGCCCCGGCCTTCTTCAAAAGAAAGATGAACGCCAGCCAATTCGGTGGCCTGCTGGAATGCAACGGCAGCAGGCTCCCCTGCAAAAATCAGGGCACGGAGCTTCTGCCCTGCACTCAGCCGTTCCGAAATGCCTGTCTGCTGTGCAAACAGGAGGGCTTCTTCTCGTTCTGTCATACCAAAATAAACCTTGCAGCGAATCTGCAAATCTTCGCCGCCGTTCAGAAATTTCCGTGCAGCGATGGTGTTCTGTCCGTCCATCACATAGTAGTGACCATCCCGGAAGCTGATCTTCGGCTCATTGGCAACCCGCTCGTCAAATTCTTTTGCGATGCGGGCAACACGAGCGGGGTGAAGAGCACGCTGATAAGTGTCGCGCGGCACGATCAGTTCGCTGCTGTTCAGGCACATCTCATGGTAAGGTTTTACAACTGCGTTCATCATAAAGGAACCTCCTTCTTCTTTTGCAGAAAATCAATTCCTGATTGGATAATCAAACCGATTTTCTTCTTTTCGTTATCGGATAAGCGGAAACTGGAATACCGTTCATAACAGATATTCCAGCGGAACATAAGCGATTGAAGTGCATCATCCAGTTCTGCGACCATGAACTCAACAGAAGATTCTGTCGGAGTGGAGAGCATCCTTTCCGATATCTGCTCAATGCTATGTAGATCGCCTTTTGTGTGCTTGGCGAGAGCAGGGGGCTGACTGTTCAGCACACGAAGATTCTGAAACTGCTGGGAGAGCAGCTCTTTTGCAGCGGCGAGAACATCCTCCTGCGGAGGAGCCGTAAGGTATTTTCGGAATGACTTGTATCCAATGAACCCAAAGCTGTACTGCAGACACACTGACACTTGCCGCATTTCATATTTGGACAGGTGCCCAAGGTAGCTTAACACTCTGGATTTATCTGCGGGGCGCGGGCTTTCGCAAATCGCCATAGATGGCGCACTCAAAAAACGATTGTGCAGAATAAAATGCGTTGGCATATTTCGCTTTTTGATCTGTGTTGTCAGCGGAACGACCAGAAGAACATTGGAGTAAAAATTACCGTCATCGTTCTGGACAACAATGGCAGGTCGGATGCCGCCTTGCTCGGAACCGCTGTAAGGATTCAGATCCATCATGTAGACATCCCCGCGCTTGTACATCCAGTTTGCGGGCATAGGCGGATACTCTTTTTCTTTTTTACCTCGTGTGGCCAATTTGGATTTCTCCTTTCTATCCGTATATGTAACAGTGGGCTGCTCGCACAGCCCACCCTACTATCTCAAACAGCAAATTGCTGTGATTTATAGTTCTATACCTTTCCGTATTTGTCCCCGACATCCCCGGAAACCGAAAACTCTGTTTTCGTGTGGGAAATCTTTCAGCCGTCCGGCAGCGTACCGAATCCATAGGGTTCTCACCTCTCCGTGGTTCTCACCGAGCTGCCCGAAGGCAGAAGTATCATTATTCTGTGATGGCTCTTAGCTATGGAGAAGCTGTCATCCATTTACCGTCAACCTACCGCTCATTCCCTCAGTGGGAGATCATCGCATTTGTTACGGACGTGGCTCATCATCACAGGAACGTGACTGAAGAATGCGTGTTCAATTTTCAAGGGGCGGGATAGCTTGAGGACTGCTTTGAACGCTTGCCGAAGCTATGGCTGTATTGTAACCGATGCGGAACGAAATGAACAGGAACTCAGAGTTCACAATTTTTGAGGAAAATAGGAAGTATCGTTCCTGTTTCTCGATGAGCCGTCAAAAATATATTTCCTGACTTTATGTAAGAAATGAAGTATTATACTCGTAAGAAACTAACTTACGAGTATATAAATTCGATAAATACACTTTGGGGAGGGAACAAAATGAGCCGATTTTACTGCCGCGATGAGGAACTTCGGAAGTTAAATAAACGATATGAGAATACCGTAATGAAAAAATCGGTTTGGACGAACTGGAACTGATTCGGGAGTATGCAGCAGTCTTTGGGAAAGGAACAAACTACCACTACTACATTTTCTCGAAAGGCGGATTTACGGACGGACTACTTCAGGCACAGGAACGCGGAGAAGTACAGCTGCTTACCCTTGCCGATATTTTTGAATAACACAAGAAACGCTCTTGCCGGTGTAAAACTGGCAGGAGCGTTTCTTGTTGAAGTGATTATAAAAGACCTTTGATTTTTTCAAGATGATCTATAGCGGCTTGCAGTTCATTTTGAAACTGATCCCTAGAAGGATCTCGACCCAAAAGAAGATAATCCATACTGACATGGAAGTATTCTGCAATATCGATCAGGATTTTTACAGAGCCATTGGAGCTTCCCCTTTCAAGATCGCCGAGGTGTCGATGGGAAACACCAAGTTTTTCAGCAAGTTTTTCCTGCGATAACTTCGCATTTGTACGCAAAGTAAAAATACGGTTACCAATAGCATTCGGATCAAAGCTCATGTGTGACCTCCAAATTTTCGATAAAGCGTGAGAAGTCGAAAACTCGGAGTTGCTACGGATATCTAGCCGCTTGGGGCATCCACGAAAAACGGACAAACATAAAGCCTGCTCCTTTTTACGGGAGCAGGCTTCCTGAAGGCTAAAAAAATAGCCGGACAACAACCAACTGAGGGATCTTCAAAGAAAATCTCTCAATCAGCTGTTGCCCGGCTATTTGGAGCACGTTTCATACATTGCCTTGCGGCAATGGCCCGTTGCTCGGAGCGAACAGTCCATATTCAGGGTGCAATGCACCCGTATTTGTTAAAATGACTGGAAAATCACCGGCATCTAAATGCCAGATCAAGTCTCAGGGTTTCTTTGCATCTATTGCACTTCACTTGTAGTATACCTGAACACCCCTCGATTTTTTGGTATAACTTATTTCCACAAACAGGGCAAAATCTCCAGCCTATGCTAAATTCTGCCTGCTGTGTAGTAGTCGGTGCTTTACCGGCAAAGGGACGGTTCTTTAACTGAATCATATTCATTCTCCAAATCGCATGATGTCCAATGGATGGCAGTGGATGGGTTTACCTTTTATAACCTGCATCTGCTGCAGTCTGATCCTGATTGCAGACCAAGAAACCCCAATCCGTCGAGCCATCTCCAGAATTTTTTCATAGTTAGGGTCAGACACTGATTTGTACAGAATCCCATTTGGCAGAGTCAACGCTACACGTTCTATTTCGGCATTGATCAGAAATGTTGGCATCAGCAGCTCTGCTGCAAGGGTATCCGCCTGCCATTCTTCCCACGAGGGCTTTCCGTTTCTCTCCCGATAGGCAATGTGCCCACGGCACTTGACTGCTTTTCCGTAGTCGTTCGGAAACAGATCAGCCAAAATCTGATGTGCTGCTTCATGCGCTATTGTGAAATTGCGGCATCCAGTGCATCTGTCTGCCGCAAGAGCAGAATCGATTACGATATCCCTCGGCATAAATACTTCAACAAGCTTTGTTCCATCCTCAAGGGTTGCTGTGAAGCTACATCTCTGGAAAACCGTTAATCCAAGGATGTGACCATCGCTACACAGCGGCAACATCTTCAGGTTCAGTCCAAGAACAGAATTTGCAAACTGCTCTGGGTTAATAGGAGCGGGGTCATTTTTGCTTATTCCGAAGAGTGCATAGTACATTTCAATATATTTGCCTGCTATGTACGAAAGTTCTGCACGCGATAAGTATCTTGCCATTATGAAGCCCTACCTTCTGATGTGGCACAGTAGGCTTCCACGAACCACTTGCCCTTTTCAAGCCAAAGATTCCGCTTCTGCCCGCAAATCAGGCAGGTGAAGCAATGTCCTTTCACGCCAAAACGTGATGTACCGTGCTTGACTGCCAAGACACGATCAATTC
>OLGM01000183.1_pt1 | contig 46687 bp, 42 predicted proteins | sample 1606001 | NCBI WGS metagenome assembly OLGM01 (sample SAMN03283294) | human gut metagenome | biome: human-associated habitat; material: feces | host: Homo sapiens | place: Peru | collected 2012
AAAAGGCAAATTCCAATTTGAAAAATGTAATGAAAAATGTGAAATTTATACAGGGAAAAGGAGAGAATATAAGTATAGTAACACAAAATGGAGAAATATATGAAAAAGTGAGCCAAAATGCTAATTCAAAGATAAAAGATGCAAGAAAAATAATATCATCTTCTAATTCAAAGTATGTGATAAAAAATGATGGAACCTTATGGGCAAAGGGAATGTACACAACTGGAATGTGGGGGGAACCAACGCATAAAGACGACTACGTACAAGTAACGAAAGATGGCACGAATGCTTTCTCAAATGTGAAAGACATATTTACTTCTACTAGAGGATTTTGTGCATTATTTATAACAATGGATAATAAAATATATTGGGCAGGAGATGATGGATATATAACATTTCCACAAACAGAGGGAGATTATAAATATCAAACATCAATATTAACATATTATCCCAAAGAAGTAACTAGTGATGTAATTGAGAGTATAAAAAATAAAATAAAAGATATAGAATATTCGAATATAAATAGAGCAGGTATTGTAGGTGGAAATACACTAATATTAACAGAAGATGGAAAACTATATACAATGGCACATAATAGGAATATGTCAGGGAATAATACTTATGTAGATAAAGAAAACGGAGACTTCACTGAATTAACGATAAAAGAAGGAACTACGGTAAAACAAATCCTAACCGAAGATGGATTTAGTCTAGCTCTATTATCAAACGGCGAGGTCTACGGTTGGGGCTACAATACCTACGGTATCTTAGGTCCAAACTACGAAATAGGAGGAGTATACCCAACTCCAGTAAAACTAGAAGGATTACCAGCCAACATTCGCTATATGAGCCTAGGCAATGGATTTGCAATATTTGCAAGCAAAAGTGGAGAAGTATACGGAATAGGCAAAAATGACTACGGCCAACTAGGTACAGGCGACAGCATAGGCAGAACTGAATTTGTAAGATGCACTAAGTTGGAAGAATAAGAGCCAATGTTTATTGAAACAGAGTAAAAAGACATTAAGGAATCTTGTGGGACTATATCCTAAGAATCACAAGGAATATATAAAATAAAAGCAACAAAATATTTTTTGTGTTTTGTTGCTTTTTTAATTTATTTGGATTGAAATTAGTTAAACTATGTATTAAAAAGAATTAGGATATTATGATTTAGCTTTGATGTTATGATTTGTCCTGAAAATGGGGACAGTTTAAAAAATATATTGAAAAATAATATTGATATAAGTTTGATACAAAAATGTACAGGATTAAGCTTTGGAGAAGTGAAGAAGATTAAAATGTAAGGTTTATTTTTAAATAATCATATATTTTTCAAAAAAAGTGTTCAAATTGTTAAAATAATGATATAATAGCTAACAAAACAGAAGATTTTGGAGGAGAACATAGAATATGGGAAAAATTGTGTTATTAGATGAACTTACTATAAATCAAATTGCGGCAGGTGAGGTTATTGAGAGACCGGCATCTGTTGTTAAGGAAATGGTGGAGAATTCCATAGATGCTGGGGCAAGTAATATTTGTGTTGATATAAAAAATGGTGGAATTTCAAGTATTAGAATTACTGATAATGGTAAAGGAATTGCTCCTGATGATATGGAGATTGCTTTTGAGAGACATGCTACAAGTAAGATAAGAACAGCCGAAGATTTAACTACTGTTAAATCTATGGGGTTTAGAGGCGAGGCTTTGGCTAGTATTGCTTCTATTGCTAATGTGGAAATGATTTCTAGAACAGAGGATGAAGAATTTGGACAAAAAATAGTTGTTGAAGCTGGAAAATTGCTAGAAAGAGAAGAAGTTGGAGCAGGTGTTGGTACTACTATTACTGTTAAAAATTTGTTTTTTAATACACCGGTTAGATATAAATTTTTAAAAAAGGATTATACCGAAACTGGTTATATTGAAGATGCCATAACCCGTTTGGCTCTAATCAATCCTAATATAGCATTTAAATTAACTAATAATGAAAAAACTATTATTCAAACAACAGGGGACGGAAACATAAAGAATTGTATTTATAGTATTTTTGGAAAAGAAATTGCAAATGGAATTATAGATGTTAATTATGAATATGAAGGCATTAAGATTTCAGGAGTTATAGGAAAACCTGATATTGCAAGAAATAATAGAATAAATCAAATGTTTTTTGTAAATAAAAGATATGTAAAAGACAAAACATTATCTGCTTCAATTGAGCAAGCATACAAAGGAATGCTAACAATCGGAAAACACGCATTTTGCATAATAAATATTGATTTAAATCCTAGCGAGGTTGATGTAAATGTGCATCCTGCTAAATTGGAAGTGAGATTTAAAGAAGAAAACAAGGTGTTTAAAGCAATTTATCATGGAGTAAAAGAGGCTTTGCTAACATCTGATTTGGTTGTACATACTGAAAAAAGTGAAGAACAAACTAGATTAAACGAAGTGCAAGCTGATATTCCTGCTAAATTTAGAGAAGAACCTGAAAATAATAGCAGAAATAAATTTGCTAGTTTATTTAAGAGAAAGCCACAAGAATTAAATTGGGAAAAAGAAGAAGTTAGTGAAAGATTAAATTTGGTAGAGGCATTATATAATCAGAAAAAAGAAGAAAATGCAAATAAAACAATAGAGTCAAATGAAGAACAAAAAGTAGAAAATACTGTTCAAAAAACAGAACAACAAATGGCACAAAACGTTCAAGGAACAGAAGAACGAATGAACCCAGAAGTGCAAGGATTGGAAATAAGAAATGAACAATTTAATACACTAGCAGAAAACAAAGACGGAGAAAAAAGACAAACAACAGAAGAAATGAATTACAAATTTGAAGAAATGTATGAAAAAACATTTGGAAAGAAAATAACAGACAAATTACAAGAAGAAGGAACTGCATACTCAGTAGAAAATAAAGATGAACAACCTCAAATAGGACAAGTGGCAGAAGAAAGTGCAATGACTACTACTACTGAGACTGTTAAAGAATTACAAAAACAAGAACAACAAAATATGTTTGAAAATAAAGAGACTTTTGTAGAACCTGTAAAATACAAATTTATAGGAATTGTATTTTCAACTTATATAATATTAGAAATTGACAAAGAAATGTACATATTAGATCAACATGCTGCACATGAAAGAATAATGTACGAAAAAATAAAAAAGAACTTTTATAACAATGAAGCCAAAGACTCACAACTTATGTTACTTCCAGATATAATTACTTTAACACATAAGGAAATGGATATTGCCAGATCTAATTACCAAATGTTTGAACAAGCTGGATTTACATTAGAGGAGTTTGGCGAAAACACAATAAAATTAACTGGTGTGCCTAATATTTGTATAGATTTGGATACTAAAGAATTGTTTATGAACATATTAGATGAAATTGATACTGTTGCAGTTACTGCTAGACAACAAATTGAAGAAAAATTTATAGCAACTGTTGCTTGCAAAGCGGCTGTAAAGGCAAATATGGCATTGGATGCACAAGAAGTGGAAGCTTTAATGAATGAACTTTTGAAATTGCCAAATCCATTTACTTGTCCACACGGAAGACCAACTGCAATAAGAATGAGCAAATTTGATATAGAAAGAAAATTTAGTAGGAGATAATATGGAAAAGCAAAAAGTTATAGCTATTGTAGGACCAACGGCTTCTGGAAAGACTGATTTAGCAATAGAATTAGCTGAAAAAATCAATGGAGAAATAATATCTTGTGATTCAATGCAAATTTATAAAGAAATGGATATTGGAACTGCAAAACCAACTGAGGAAGAACAAAAAAGGATAAAACATTATTTGATAGATGTTGTTTCACCAGAGGAAAGATTTAGTGTATCTGATTATCAAAAACAAGCAGAACAAGCTATTGAGAAAGTTTTAAGCAAAAACAAAGTGCCTATTATTGTTGGAGGAACTGGTTTGTATGCTAATTCCTTAATTTATGGAATAAAATTTTTAGATATAAAATTTGATGCAAATTACAGAAGAAAATTAGAAGAAAGAGTAGAAAAAGAAGGATTAGAAAAATTATATAATGAAGCAAAACAAATTGACGAAGAAGCAATGAAAACAATAAGTATAAATGACAAAAAGAGAATTCTTCGTGTTTTAGAAATTTATAAACAAACAGGAAAAACTAAAACAGAACAAGACATTTTATCAAGGATTCAAGAAGTTAAATATGATTATAAAGTGTTTGGAATAAATATGGACAGACAGCTACTTTACAATAGAATAAATTTAAGAGTAGACAAAATGATAGAAAATGGATTGATTGAAGAAGTGCAAGATATATACAAAAAATATAATTCTTTTCCAACAGCTTTACAGGCAATTGGTTATAAGGAAGTTGTAGAATATCTAAAAAAAGAGATAACCAAAGAAGAAATGATAGAAAAAATAAAAATGGAATCTAGAAGATATGCTAAAAGACAACTTACATGGTTTAGAAAAAATAAAGAAATAATATGGCTAGATGGATTAGAAGATAAACAAAATAATATAGAGATTATTTTGGAGGAATATAGTGGAAAAAAAGAACAAGAAGGTAACAAAGAAAAGCAAAGTTAATATAATAATGCCAATGATAATTACAACAATTGTTGTTGCGATAATTATTTTGTATATAGGAAATTCTATGTATGATTGGCTAAAACAGCCTACCAACGTATTTTTAGTTGAAAATGGAGAGGTAATACAAGAAGAAACGGCAACTGGATATGTTATTAGAGATGAAAGTGTTGTTCAAGGTGAGAATTACAAAAATGGAATATTGAAAATAAAAACAGAGGGGCAAAGAGTTTCAAAGGGAGATTCTATTTTTAGATATTTAAGTGAGTCAGAAGAAAGTATAAAACAACAAATATCAGAAATTGACAACCAAATTCAAAAAATAATGGACAATAATGCTAGTGGATTTTCAAGTGAAAAAAAATTACTGGAAAATCAAATAAAAGCACAGGTTGACGAATTATATAAAAATAACAATATACAAAAAAATAATGAATACAAAAAAGAGATAGATTCAGCAATAACAAAAAAAGCCAGAGCTATTGGTGAACTTAGTCCGACAGGAAGCGAACTTAAAAATTTAATTAACAAAAGGGATGAATTGGAAAATAAATTAAAAGCTAATTCAGAATATATAAAAGCTCCTATAAGTGGAATTGTTTCATATAGGATTGACGGACTAGAAGATAAGTTGAAAATTGACGATTTTTCGTATTTGAACAAGAATTTCTTAGAAAGTTTGAATTTAAAGACAGGTAGTGTAATTGCTGAAAATGACGAAAAAGGGAAGATTATAAATAATTTTGAATGTTATATTGCTGTTATTTTAAATTCTAATGAGGCAAAGAATGCCAGACTTGGAGATAAAGTAAAATTAATATTATCTAATTTAGAGGAAATTTCGGCTATAATATCGTATATTAATGTAGAAGAAGATGACACTAGGACAATAATATTTAAAATTACAAATAATATAGAAGAATTAATAAAATACAGAAAGATTTCAATTGATATAGTTTGGTGGAATTACAAGGGATTAAGAGTTCCAAATTCTTCTATTATAACAGAAGATGGAAAAGCGTATGTTGTAAGAAATAGAGCTGGATATTTGGATAAAATTTTAGTTAAAATATTAAGACAAAACGAAACATACTCAATAATAGATAGATATACCACAGAAGAATTTAAAGATATGGGATATACGGCAAAAGAAATAAATAGTATGCCTAAAATTTCATTATATGATGAAATTTTAATAACCCCAAGCAGGTAATTTGTTACAATAATATTACAGCAATGTTATTTTTAGATTACAAACAGCAAAAATGCTTGACAAAATTCTCTAAAAGGTGGATACTATATGTAAAGTTTTAAAAACAAAGGAAAATTGTGGGAGGTATTCGTATGGCAGGAGCTATAATGAACAAAGTGTTAGATTTTTTAGGAATGGAACAAGAAGATGAAGAAGATTTCGATGTACAAGAAGAAAATGTACAATACGGAATGGAAGATGATGAAGAAACATCTGATAAACGATTTTTTGGAAAAAGAGGAAAAGTTGTGAATATGGCACAAACACAACAAGTAAAAATGGTTGTGTTCCAAGTAACATCTTTTGAACAATCAGAAACAATATGTAATATGTTAAAACAAAAACAATCTGTTATTGTTAGTTTAGAATATGTAAACAAAGATATTGCAAGAAGAGTTGTTGATTTTATAAGTGGTAGTGTTCATGCATTAGATGGACATATTCAAAAAGTTTCAAATGCAATATTTGTAGTTGCACCATTTAACTATGAAATATCTAATGAACTTGCAAGAGAAGAAATAAAAAATAAACTTTCTGTATCTTGGTTAAAAAATAACAATAATAATAATGGATTCTAAAAAACATTTAATTAGGAGGCAAATATATGTTAACACCTTTAGACATTGAAAACAAGAAATTTTCAAAGCAAATGATGAATGGATATAGTGTTTCAGAGGTTGATGACTTTTTAGACGAATTAACATCAGATTACGAAAAAATGTATAAAGAAAATTCGGATTTAAAGGATAAACTAGAAGCTGCATCAAACAATTTGAGTCAATATAAATCAATTGAAACAACATTGCAAAATACATTAGTAATGGCTCAAAGCACTGCTGAAAATATACAAAATGTTGCTAAACAAAAAGCAGATCAATTAATAAAAGAAGCAGAATCAGGAGCAAGACAATCTGTACTTGAATTAGAACAAGAGATTGTTTTAAAACAAAAAGAATTAGAGAATACCAAAAAACAATTTGATATATATAAAGCAAAAATGGAATCATTGTTAATTTCACAATTGGAATTATTAAAAGATATGAAAGCAGAAGATTAAACAAAAGCGGGAAAATTTATCCCGCTTTTTAGCACACTTATCACATATGAAAAATATTAAGAAAATTTAACAAGTGTTACATATTTATTAAATATATATTACAATTCTGTTATTACTATTGACATATAGATAAATAATTATAAAATATATATGTGATTAGAGGTGCAATATGAGGATAATAAGTGGAAAAGCTAGAGGAACAAAGCTATTTACGTTAGATGGATTAAACACAAGGCCAACACTAGATAGAGTAAAAGAACCACTATTTAGCATAATTCAAGAATATGTGGTAGATTCAAATGTACTTGATTTATTTGCAGGAAGTGGAGCTTTAGGACTAGAAGCACTAAGCAGAGGCGCAAAAAGTGCAATCCTTTGTGATAATTCAAAAGAGGCTGTTGATATAATTTATAAAAATATTACCAAAACAAAGCTAAATGCAGAAGTGATTAATAATGATTTTGTTAAAACTTTAAAAAGACTGGATGGAAGGCAATTTGATATAATATTTCTAGACCCTCCATATGAAACCAATTATTTAGAAGAAGCGATAAACAAAATATTAGAATTAAATTTACTAAAAGAAAATGGCTTAGTAATAGCCGAAACCGATAATCAAGAAAAAGTAGAAAAAATTAAAAAATTAGATATAACAATAAGCGATATAAGAAAATATGGAAGAGTTATTCTAATATTTTTGAATCGAAAGGGGTAAAACAATGGAAATTTTTACATTGCTAGAAACTTTGGAAGATATTTTAGAAAGAAGCAAGACAGTTCCATTTACAAACAAAGGGATTGTTGAAAAAGAAGAATTGCTTGATATAATAAAAGAAATTAGACTTAAATTACCAGATGAGCTAAAACAAGCTAAATGGGTAAAAGAAGAAAGACAAAGAATATTAGAAGAAGCTCAAAAAGAAGCAGACGATATTGTAAAAGAAGCAGAAAATAGAATAATAGCAATGATTGACGAACACGAAATAACAAAAAAAGCATATGAACAAAAAACAGAAATAATTGAACTTGCGAATGAAATGTCAAGAGAAATTTCAAAAGGAACAAAAGCATATGCTGACAAAATTCTTGAAAATGTAGAAGATACATTACAAAAATCATTACAAACAATGAAAGCAACTGTTGATGATGCTCTTCAAACAATGCAAAATCAAGTTGGTGGAGCTTTAACAGGAATTGAGAATGATTTTGAACAAACAGTTGATGGAGTAATTAAAACTGTAAGAGAAAATAGAAGAGAATTGGAGTAAGATAATAGGAAAGTCAGAATTTGGAAGTCAGAGAAGGAACAAATTTGATTTCCTGTTCTGACTTTTTGCATTAAAGGAGCGATTTTTTATGGCAAAAAGAAAGAAAAAACAAACACAGGATTTGAATGCTACTATATGGGTTATTACATTAATTGCAATAAGCTTATTATCAGCAGTACTAATATACTCAGAATCTGGAAGCATTGGACAAACACTTAGCCCAATACTTGGAGGATTATTGGGATTTATAAAATACATATTACCAGTTGGTATATTTATTATGGCAATAAGCATTGCTTGTGATAAAAAGGAATATGCAATAAAGAAAATAATTGAATACGGAATAGTTTTACTATGTATATCTGTTATATTATGTGTATGGCAAATAAATGCAGGTAACCTAAATATTTCTGGTGAGTTTTGGGATGGGGTAAAGAATGCATATGCCTTAGGTGAACAAAACAAAGGCGGAGGAGCTATTGGCTCAATGGTAGCGATTTTACTATATAATTTAGTCGGAGGTTTAGCTACATTAATTATAAGTGCAATAGCAATAATTGCTATGTTGGTAATTGCATTAAAAATAGACGTAAATAGCTGGATTGCAGGCAAGGTTGAAGAAATACATGAAGACAGGCAAGAACAAAAAGAGGAAAGAAAGAAAAAACAAAAAGAAATAAAAGTAAAACCACAACAACAATTACAACCAGAAGTTTTAGAAGACCAGATAACTATTGATATTCCATCTTTTAAAAATGCTGAAAAAGAAGAAAAGAAAAAGTCCAAATTTTTAAAAAAACAAGTGATGGAGCCTGAGGACGATTACATAGAAGCAAATTTATTTAAAAAGGAAAAAGAACAAAAAGAAGAAAAAACAAAAGAAGTTTTAACATTAGACCATACTTTAACAGTAGAAGATGAGCATTACGAATTTCCACCAGTTGAGCTATTAGAAAAAACACCTAAAACCTCAAAAACTGGTAAAAAGTCTGTAACAGAAACGGCTAATAAATTACAAAAAACATTGTATAATTTTGGGGTTAGTGCAAAAGTAGAAAAGGTATCTGTTGGACCTTCTATAACTAGATATGAATTAAGACCAGCAGAAGGAGTAAGAGTAAGCAAAATTGCAAAACTTTCAGATGATATTGCACTTAATTTAGCAGCAGAATCCATAAGAATAGAGGCTCCAATCCCAGGGAAACAGGCTGTTGGAATTGAGGTACCAAATAAAGAGAATGAAATAGTTCATTTTAGAGAAATTATAGAATCAGATGCATTTATAAATGCAGAATCTAAACTATCAATGGCACTTGGAAAAGACGTAGCAGGGGAGCCAGTAGTTACAGACATAGCTAAAATGCCCCATGTTTTAATTGCAGGTTCAACTGGTTCTGGTAAGAGTGTTTGCATAAATACACTTATTGCAAGTATAATATACAAAGCCAAACCAAGTGAAGTAAAACTTGTAATGGTTGACCCAAAGGTAGTTGAACTTTCTGTATATAATGGGATACCACATTTACTAATACCAGTTGTTACAGACCCTAAAAAAGCCGCTGGCGCACTAGAATGGGCTGTTCAAGAAATGGTTAAAAGATATGGTTTATTTGCAGAAAAAGGTGTAAGAGATATAAAAGGATACAATGCTGAACTTGAAAAAGAAGATGGTGGAGAAAAATTACCACAAATAGTAATTATAATAGACGAACTTGCAGATTTAATGATGGTTGCAGCAAAAGAAGTAGAAGATGCAATTTGTAGATTAGCCCAAATGGCAAGAGCTGCTGGAATGCATTTGGTAATTGCAACTCAAAGACCATCTGTTGATGTAATTACAGGTATAATTAAAGCCAACATCCCATCTAGAATTGCATTTGCGGTATCTTCAGGAGTAGATTCTAGAACAATTTTGGATATGGTTGGAGCAGAAAAACTGCTAGGAAAAGGAGATATGCTATTTGCACCTATAGGAGCAGCAAAACCACAAAGAATACAAGGTGCTTTTGTATCAGATAAAGAGGTTGAAAAAATAGTAGATTTCCTAAAAGCCGGAGGAGAAGTTACATATAATGAAGATATTTTGGAAAAAATAGAAAATAGTGGAAAATCTGATAAAGAATTAGATGAAGATGCTGATGATGACACAGACGAAAGACTAATGGAAGCAATAGAAGAAGTTATAAATGCAGACCAAGCATCAACATCTTTTATACAAAAAAGATTAAAAGTAGGATATGCAAGAGCTGGAAGAATAATTGACCAAATGGAAGAAAGAGGAATTGTATCAGGCTATGCAGGGAGTAAACCAAGACAGGTTTTAATGACAAAAGAACGCTGGCAAGAATTAAAAACAACACCAGCAACAAATGTTAATAATGAAGAAAACTAATGAAAAAGGAGGTTTTAATATGACTAAAAAAGACTTTTTTTCTAAACTAAAAAATTATAATAATGAATTAGAACAAGTTTTAGAGAAAAAAACATTTTCAAGTGATATAAAAAACCTCCTTTTAAGCATGTTTTATAAAGTTGAAGTATCGTATAAAGATTATCAAAAAGTTAAAAGAGTTGATAAAGATAAAAACGACTTAATGGAAGAACTTATAAAAGTAATTGAAAAAAATTGCAATAAAATTGAAATAGTAGAGCCAAATTCTTCAAAAGGGAAGGTACTACAAAAATATAACTTGCATTCAATTTCAGATAGAACATACAAAAAAATAATATCATATCCAATAGAAGCAGATTTGTTATATGCAATTGCAGATATTGAAAGAAGCTATTATTATATAAATGAAGACCACTATATAGAAAATAAAATTTTTGAAAAAATGCTAAGTATAGGTTATTGCATGAATTTAAAAGAAATAATAAGAGATTTTAGTGGTTGGTCTTGGAAAATAGAAACAAAGGAAATTGAGAATATTTCTTATAATTTAATATATCAAATTATAAGAATATTGGTAGGATACAAATTCTTGGAAGACTGGAAAAATGACGGAACAGAAAAAACAGATTATGTGATAAAATTGCAAGAAAAATTAAGCCATAATTATGGAGCACAAAACGCAGTTCTATTATACAAAAGTCTATATGTGGCACTTGCAGTAATTGCGTGCGAAAAAAATGAGAAACTAAAACAAGAATTAGCAGAAGAAAACAAAAAAGCATTGTACGAAATAGAAGTAGTACAAGATAAAGTAAAATATTTAGACGAAATAACCAATAGCAAAAAACAAATGGCAAAACAAATAAAACAAATAGATGAAACAATAAATAATGAAAAATTATTAGAAAAAGAGCTTGAAAAAAGAAGAAAAAAAATGGGTAAAAAGAGTCAATTGCTTAACAAACAATATTTAAAAGCATTGCTAAGTGATGAAAGAAGAAAAATTATAGAAAAAATGCAAAAGCTAACCTATTTAATGAACCCCAAAAATTATGAATCAAACAAAGAAAAAATAGAAGAAAAATACGAAAAAACAAATGAAATATTGCAAATATTAGAAACACAAACAGCATATGAAAGTTTACTAGAACTTCAAAAACAATTTTTAAATTGTATGGAAGTAAAAGTAAAAAATACAAATAATAAAAAAGAGCTAATAAATTTAATATATTATATTAGATATTATGTGCAATTACCTATAAATGAGGAAAAAGCAATAAAAGATCTAGATAAATTAAGAATGCAAATAAATAAAATAGAAGAAATGATAATTGCAAAATGCATTAATTTGAAAATTATAAATGTAATAACTCATAATGGAGAAATAAATTATCGAATAATTAAAAAAATATTACTATCACAAGCTGTAAACTTAGAAAACTTAGAAATAGAAGCAAAACCAAAATACAATAAATTAAAAATAAATGTTTATGATGGAGAAGAATTGGAAGACAGCTTTGAAATAGAAGTAGAAGGAACAGCAGAAAAAGTAAATATCAAAACAGAAAAGAAATTAAAATTATTTAATTAAATGGAGGGAACATATGAAAATAACTTTTTTAGGAGCAACTAAAACTGTAACAGGTTCAAATTTCTTAGTAGAAGGAGCAGGAAAAAAATTCTTAGTAGACTGTGGTTTATACCAAGGAAAAGCCATAGACGAATGGAAAAATGAAGAAGACTTTGCTTATGATGTAAACTCAATAGATTTTATGCTATTAACACATGCTCATATAGATCATTCTGGAAGGATACCAAAACTATATAACGAAGGATTTAGAGGTGAAATATATGCAACAAAAGCGACTTGCGACTTATGCTCAATAATGTTACCAGATAGTGGGCATATTCAAGAAAACGAGGTAGAATGGAAAAACCGAAAAAGAAGAAGAGAAGGACTTTCAGAATTACCACCATTATACACGGCAGAAGATGCTATAAAATGTATGGAAGTATTCCATCCAGTAAAATATGACGAAATAATAGAAATCAGTGACAAAATAAAAGTAAGGTTTAATGATGCTGGACATATGCTAGGTTCTAGCATAATAGAAATTTGGGTTACAGAAAATGATAAAACTGAAAAAGTAGTATTTACAGGAGATTTAGGAAATAATGATATTCCACTTTTAGATGCACCAACAATGATAGACAATGCAGACTACTTAGTAATGGAATCCACATATGGAAACAGACTTCATATAAGAAATGATGATAAAGCAGAACTATTTTTGGATATAGTATCAGAAACCTTAGATAAAGGTGGAAATGTAGTAATACCATCATTTGCAGTAGGTAGAACACAAGAAATTTTATATGAACTAAATAAATTAAAAGAAAGAAATAAGGATAACGAAGAATTCAAAAGAAAATATCAAAAACTAATGGATTCACAAGTATTTGTAGACAGTCCGCTAGCAATATCTGCAACAGAAGTGTTCAGAGAAAATATGGACTTATTTGATGAAGAAGTAAGAAAAGAAATAGCAAGTGGAGATAATCCACTAGAATTTCCTGGATTGCAATTTACAAGAACAGCAGACGAATCAAAAGCTTTAAATGAAACAGCACATACATCAATAATAATATCAGCAAGTGGGATGTGCGAAGTAGGAAGAATAAAACATCACTTAAAACACAATTTGTGGAACCCAATAAATACAATACTATTTGTAGGATACCAAGCACCAGGAACACTTGGAAGAAATATTGTAGATGGAGCTAAAAAAGTAAAAATATTTGGAGAAGAAATTGCGGTAAATGCCAGAATAGAATATATAGAAGGCTACTCAGGACACGCCGACCAAGAATGGCTACTAAACTTTGTGTATTCATTCATAAACAAACCAAAACACATCTTCCTAGTACACGGAGAACCAGAAGGGCAAATAGTGCTAAAACAAAAACTACTAGAAACAACAAAAATACCAGTAACAATCCCAGACTTTGGAGATGTATATGAACTAAATGATGAACTAAAACTACTAGAAAAAGTAGAAGTACCAGACAAATACAAATACATCCGCCTAGCCATCCTAGAAAGAATAGACACCCTAAAAGAAGAAATCGAAGACATGGGCGAAATAATAAAAGACACAATGCTATCAGAAGACACCAAAGACGAAGACCTATCCAAACTAAACGACAAAGTAAAAGACCTAGAACAACAAATAGTAAAAATAATAGAAAACACATAGGGGACGTTTCCTTTTGAGTCAAAATGACTCATTGGGGACACATCTATGGTGAAAAAGGAAGAGAAAAATGAGAAATAAATATTTTAATGATGCGATAATTGGTAATAAGAATATGGTTGCAAGTTTTAGTGAAAAGGGCGAGTTGTTGCGCCTTTTTTATCCTCAATCAGATTATAAGCAATTTGTTGATTTTTTTGATGTTGGAATGAAAATAAATGATTCTGGAATTATATATATGCACAATGATATAAATAATAGCTATAATCAGTATTATTCGGAAAATACAAATGTTTTGAATACTGAAATAACAAATTCATATTTTGAAATAACAGTATTGCAAACTGATTTTGTGCCAATGAGAGAAAATGTTTTGATTAAAAGATATACATTTGAAAATAAAAATTCAATAGACTTAAATATAAATTTGCTAATTCATTCTGGGCTATTAACTAATGCAAATAATCAAGTAAGCGGAGCATACAAAGAAGAAACTTTGATGCAATATACTCATGATTATACATTTTCAATATTTTCAAAACAAAGTCCACTTAGCTTCCAAATAAATAACACAAAAGAAAACATCACAAGTGGAGTAATTGGAGGAAAAGATTATGTTGGAATGTCAAATGATTCTAGCATAAGTTATGATATTGGTACTATAAAGCCCGGTGAGAAAAAGACTATTGATGTATGCATATACATAAGCGAAAATAGTCAAAATACTGGGCTTGCAGAAAAATTAGTTGAACTAAGAAAAATGGATACAAAATCAGAGCTAGAAGCAACTAAAAGACATTGGAGAAAATATGTTGCAAACCATATGGGAATTGAGTTAGAAGAACCCAAAAGTGAATATGATAAAAAAATATATAACATATACACTAGAACTATATTGCTATTTCCACTTATTATTAATGAGAAAACAGGAGGAATATCAGCTGCAATAGAGGTAGATGAAGACAGGACAAGATGTGGAAGGTATTCATATTGCTGGCCAAGAGATGCAGTATCTATAACAGAAGCATTTGATATATTGAAAATGAGAAAAGAAACAGAAAAGTTCTATAAAAATTTCTGCAAAAACACGCAAAATAAAGATGGAATGTGGGAACAACGTTTCTACACAGACGGAACACTTGCACCTTGTTGGGGATACCAAATAGACGAAACAGCATCAGTTGTATATGGGGTGTATCAACATTATTTAGAAGTTAAAGACGAGAAATTTATAAAAGACAACCTAAAAATGTGCGAAAAAGCAGTACATTTCTTAGAAAGATACATAGACGATTTACTAGAAGGAACAAACAAATTCGGAAAAAGCTATGATTTATGGGAAGAAACAGAAGATGTTCATACATATTCGCTATCTGCAATATTTGCAGCATTTGAAGCCATGCTAAAAATGTATGAAATAATAAAACCGCAATATGAAGAAAACAGGCTAAAAATAGAGCAAATAGCAAAAGCAAACAGAAGACTTGGAAAGAAACTAATACAAATAAAAGAATATGTATTAAAAAATCTATATAATAATGAAACTAAAACATTTGTAAGAAACAGTAAAGACGGTAAAATGGACATAAGTTTACTTGGATTAGTATATCCATTCAAAATGTTCACACCATCAGAAAAACAAATCGAAAACACAGTAGAAAAAATAAATTTAACACTAAGAACCTACACAGGAGGCTATTTAAGATACGAAGGAGACAACTACATAAACGGAAACCCTTGGATAATCTCAAACATGTGGCTTGCCAACTACTACCTAGACAAAGGCAACAAAAACAAAGCCAAAGAATGTTTCGACTTCGCAGTAAAAACAGCAACAAAACACGGCTACCTAGGCGAACAAGTCAACAACCAAACCCTAACCCCAGCCTGGGTAACCGGCCTAGGCTGGTCCCACGCCATGTTCATAATAACATTAAAGAGATTGTTTTCATAGGGGACGTTTCCTTTTGAAGCATTTTGCTTCATTTGGGACACATCTTAGGACACACAATGAACATAAATATAATGTATAATTATAAAAATTAAAAAGAGAAATCAAATATTTATTATAATGGGGGCTAAATGATAAAGAAATAGGGAGGAATTCATTTGGCTCGAATGGCAAGAACGATTAGCTCAACAGGGGTTTATCACATAATTTTAAGAGGGATAAACAAAGAAAGAATATTCATAACGGAATATGATAGGGAAAAATTGATAAAAGAATTAAAAAGAACAAAAGAAAAATTTCATTATAGTATTTTAGCATATTGTTTAATGGATAACCACATTCATCTGTTAGTTAAAGATAATGAAAACAATCTTTCAAAGGCAATACAAAGCTTTGCTGTTGCTTATGCTTTATATTTTAACAAAAGGTATAATAGAGTAGGACATCTATTTCAAAATAGGTATCATAGTAGATGTGTTGAGAGTGAAAATTATTTATTGAATGTGCAAAGATATATACATAGAAATCCGGAAAAAGCAGGAATAGCTAAGACTGAACAATATCATTGGAGTAGCTATAGTGAATATATTGGGCAAGAAGAGATTTCTGATACAAAACTTATATTGGATATATTTGGAGACAATCGAAAAGAAGCAAAGAAAAATTTTGCTATTTTTAATACAAAAAATTGTGTTGAGAATGAATTATGTCAATATATGGAATTTGAGATAATGAATAAATTAGAGGATAATGAAGCTAAGGAATTAATTGAAAAATATTTAGAAATAGATAACATAGAAGAAATAAAAGATTACAATAAAACAATAATTGGAAATACATTAAAAAAATTAAAAGGGATAAAGGGAATATCTGTGAGACAAATTTCAAGAATAACAGGGATTGAATTAACTGCTATACAGCGAATTTTTAAATAAAGATGTGTCCCAAGTGAAGCATTTTGCTTCAAAAGGAAACGTCCCTTAGGAGGTAAAAATGGCGAAGGGTAAGAGTGTGTTTGTTTGTGGTGAGTGTGGGTATGAGTCGGCTAAGTGGCTGGGGAAGTGCCCTGGGTGTGGTGCTTGGAATAGCTTTTATGAGGAGAAAGTTGTTAAGGATAGTGGTAGTAAGAGTGGTGGAGAGAAGAGAAAGAGTGCTACTGCTAGGAAACTTAATAGTTTGGAGAGTAAGAAAACTACTAGAATGTCGACTGGTATTGGGGAACTTAATAGAGTGCTAGGCGGTGGATTGGTTGAAGGTTCTTTGGTGCTTTTGGGAGGAGAACCTGGCATTGGAAAGTCTACTTTGATTTTGCAAATTTGTGATAAGGTTGAAGCTAATGGGCCTGTTTTATATGTATCTGGCGAAGAATCTGCTGAGCAGATTAAGATTAGAGCCGACAGGCTTAATATAAAGAGCGAGAATATCTTATTTTTGGCTGAAACCGATATTGATTTAATCGAAGAAACAATTACCACTCTAAACCCTAAACTTGTGATAATAGATTCCATACAAACAATGTACTCTGATGACATAACCTCTGCACCTGGTAGTGTGAGCCAAGTTAGAGAAATTACTGCTCGTATTATGAAAATGTGCAAATCAAATGGAATTACAACAATCATAATTGGACATGTTACAAAAGACGGAAATATAGCAGGACCAAGAGTCCTAGAACACATGGTAGATACAGTTTTATATCTAGAAGGAGAAAGGTATTTCTCATACAGAATTCTAAGAGGTGTTAAAAACAGATTCGGTTCTACTAATGAAATTGGAATGTTTGAAATGCAAAGCGAAGGAATGGTGGAAATAGATAATCCATCTTCAATACTAATTTCAGAACGTGAAGACAATCCATCACGGTTCAGTCATAGTTGCTAGCTTAGAAGGAACAAGAGTGCTTTTAATTGAGTTACAAGCCCTTACAACTCCAACTATATTTGGAATGCCAAGAAGAACAGCTAATGGAATTGACTACAACAGATTAACTCTTCTAATTGCAGTGTTGGAGAAAAAAGCAGGACTAAACCTAGGCAACCAGGATGTATACCTAAATGTAGTAGGAGGACTTAAAGTAAATGAACCAGCTGTTGACTTAGGAATGGTTTTAGCTTCTGCTTCAAGTTTTAAAAACATAAGTATAAAGCAAGATACTGTCGTAATAGGTGAGGTTCGGACTAACAGGTGAAGTTAGAGCAGTAAATCTAATAGAAAAAAGATTAAAGGAAGCCGAAAAATTAGGTTTTAAAACTTGCATTATACCAGAAAATAACAAAAAACTATTGAAAGAGAAATTTAAATTAGATATAATAGGTGTGAAAAATATAAATGATGCAATGAGAGCCATTGGTTTAAAATAAGGATGTGAGATTTCTTTGGAAGAAAATGCAAAAAAAGAAGATATGCTAACAGAAATTTTAAAATTGATAGCACCTGGAACAGCCTTACGTGAAGGCTTAGAAAATATTTTAAAAGCAAAAACAGGTGCTTTAATAATAATTGGAGATTCAAAAGAAATAATGGAAATAGTGGATGGTGGTTTCAAAATAAACGAAGACTATACTCCTGCTAGACTATACGAGCTAGCAAAAATGGATGGAGCAATTGTGCTAAGTAGTGATATGAAAAAAATTCTGCTTGCAAATGCACAAATAATGCCATCACACACAATTCCTACACAAGAAACAGGTACACGTCACAGAACAGCAGAACGTACAGCAAAACAAACTGACGAATTGGTAATTAGTATATCTCAAAGAAGAAATATAATAACAGTATTTAAAGGAAATTTAAGATATACAATAGAAGAAACATCAAAAATAATAACAAAAGCTAACCAAGCACTTCAAATTCTAGAAAAATACAAAAAAGTATTTGATAGTAACCTAAGCATATTAAATGAATATGAATTCAATGATATCGTAACACTAGACAATGTAATAAACTGTTTACAAAGAGCAGAAAAAGTTATGATGGTTGTAGAAGAAGTTAAGAAAAGCATATATCAACTTGGAACAGATGGAAGGCTTGTGCAAATGCAGTTAGACGAGTTAATCGGAGGCTTAGAAAACGAAGAATTACTAATGATAAAAGACTATTTAGCACAAACCAAAAGAAAAGCACCAGAAAAAGTTTTAGAAGAAATAAGAAAAACAGGTGCAAATATAAATGAAATAATAATAGCAAAAGTATTGGGATACGAAAATTTCGAAAATTACGAAGAAATTGCAGTATATCCAAAAGGATACAGAATACTAAGCAAGGTGCCAAAAGTTCCATCAAACATAGTTGATAATCTGGTAAAATATTTCAAATCATTCCAACACATATTACTTGCCGAAATAGAAGAACTAGACAAAGTAGAAGGAATAGGCGAAATCAGAGCCAAAAACATAAAACAAACATTAAAAAGAATGCAAGAACAATTTGTGTTTGATAATATAATGATATAACAAAAGAAGGGAGAACAAATATGCTATCTTCAAATAAAGGTATAACTCTAATGATGCTAATAATTACAATAATAGTGCTTTCAATATTAACAGCAGTAACTGTATCAGTCGGAAGCAGTACACTTAAAGAGATGCAAGTTGAAGCATATGTTGCAAAAATGAATATGGTGCAATCAAGAGTTAATGTAATAAGTCAAAAGGTGCAAGAAGGGGATACTTCATATGCTAATATAGGAACTGAGATAAGCGCACTTAGTGAAACTAATAAAAATAAAGTTGCCAACATATTAAATGGAATTTCAAGTGATGGATTTAAATTCTATAACCAAACAGATTTAAAAGAATTGGGAGTAGAAAAAATAGATGAAGATGTTATTATAAACCTAAACACGAAAAAAATTTACTCAATGGTAGGAATAAAATATGAAGGCAAAACTTACTATAATCAATATGATTTACCAAATGGAGTGCAAGTAGTTGACTATGGAACCTTACAAACACAAGGACCAGACTTCACCATTGAAAAGGAAAACTATGGTTTAACAGTAAAGGTCAATATAACAAACATAATATATGACGAGCAAATAAATGGCTCAGATATATATTATGGAGAAGTAACAGATAGTACAACAAATCCGGTAACAGTAAGCTTTTGGCAAAGAGCAAATGGTACAAGCTTTCAAGTAACCAAAACTGCAACATATGCTGTAAAAGTGGTTGACAAAAACAATGGTCAAACCATAAAAACAGTAGATGTAGTAACATGCAACAGCCCAGAAATAACAACAGGAATGGTGCCAGTAATATACGAAAATGGCAAATGGAAGAAAGTACAAGACAATGAAATTGGCAAGTGGTATGATTATGCTGAGAAAAAATGGGCTAATATAATGTTAAGTGATGGGCTAGTAGTAAATGCAGATGGAACGATAGACGAGAATAAAATGGGAAGTATGTTTGTGTGGATACCTAGGTATGCTTATCAGATTACAAGCAATTACCATAATGGAGGAGAAGGAATAAGCGGAAATATAAATGTTAAGTTTTTGAAAAATTTAACTTATTTAGCAACAGATGAAACAACTACTAAAATGACCAATGCATCAGGAGAAGGCAACTGGAATGTACATCCTGCATTTACAGATGGAAGTGAGAATAATTATGCAAACGGAGGCTGGGACAGAGAGCTAACTGGTATTTGGGTAGCTAAATTTGAAGCTAGTAGTTCTTCTCCAAGTTTGGATTATGGTGGGGGAGATGTGACAACACTTAATGTGAAGGTGTTGCCTAATGTAACTAGTTGGAGAAATATTAGCATAACAAATATGTTTAGTAATTGTTTGAGTATGAATGGAAGCGGGAATATATATGGAATTCCTAGTAATGCAGTAACTCATTTGATGAAGAATAGTGAGTGGGGGGCTGTGGCTTATTTGACGCATAGTAGGTATGGTAGAAATGGGGAAGAAGTTACTATAAATAATAGTAGTTCGTATATTACAGGAAATGCCGGTAATACAGTATCAGCAGAAGGTGCTAGTGGAGTAACTAATGCTTATAATACTGATAAAGGTGTATTGGCAAGTACGACGGGAAATGTGTATGGAATATATGATATGAGTGGAGGAGCTGACGAAATGGTTGCTGCTACATTGAAAAAGTTTATGAGTACGGTTTTCCCAAGTGCTAGTTCGAAAATGATAGATACATATGATGGTGAAGGAACCTATGAACAAGTGTATGAAAAAAATTCGAAAAGGTATGGAGATGCTGGCTATGAAATATCAAAAGCTGGAAATAGAGGAAATTATTCAGATTCATGGAATGGAGATGCAGCACTAGAACTTTTTGCAGAAGAAGGAAACATAAAAATACATATTAAGAAAAGGGGAAATACTTTTGATAGAACTGTTAATGCTGGAATTTTTTCTTTTTATGAAACACATGCCGTTAATTTAGAAAATACCAGTGCCGCTTATCAGGGATTTCGTCCAACAATAGTAATTGAATGATTTTTGAGAACGTAGGAAAAAAGTAGATCTTAAAATTGGCTGTTGAAAAAAGGAGGTAGAATATAAAATTTGATTAAGATTTCGTACGGATATTCCGCGGCACATTCCTCCTTTGTCAACTACTCTATGTAGTTAAGGTAAGAAATATAAATTGGAAAAATAAAATTTGAGAAAAGGTGAACAAAAAATGAGCGAAAGAAAAGAAATAAAAATGAGTTTGGGATGTTTTATTGCAATTGTGGTTGTAATGGTGATTTTGATTGTAACTATTATAATTGCTGGATTTAATATTATGAATAAGGAAAAAGAAAATCAAATAAATGAAAGCCAAAAAGATATGGAAATTGTGAGTAATACAATAAAAAAAACGGAAGATAGTAATATTACAAGCAATAATAACATAAGTAGCAATTCTACATCTTCATATAATCCTACTGAAACTAAAACAAATAATGCAACTGCAATAGATCTTAAACAATATATTTTATATAAAACTGGAAAAAGAGGAAAAATGGATAAAGACGATTTAGATTATAATACTGTTTTGAGAAGTGAAATAAATCCAGATAAAGATGTAAATAGTGTTACAAATTATACAAGCTCAATGAAATGGTCAGTATATAGTAATTCTGATTATAGTATAGAATATCCAACAGGTTGGACTGTAGAGTATCCAACAAATGGGATAGAAGAAATTAGAGTTTCTGGAAAACTTGTAGGTAAACAGGCAGTAGATGCTGGGGTAAATGGAGATAAAGTTGTAGAGGCAGAAACAATTCTTGTGGCATATAAAGCAGTAACCTGCACATTAGAGGAGATAAATCAAATAGGATTAGAACAAGATTATTGTGGTGCTATAGAGGGCGAGTATGGGAGATGGACACAAACAAGCTTAGAGGGGAAAAATGTAAATGCCTTAGATAATTATCAATTTATAGATAATGGTGATGGAACATATAAAGTTATCAAAACAAGAGTTTTAAATTCAAATGACGAAGAAACTACACATAAAACACTTAACCTAGAAACTCATTTTGTATGTGAAACAAAAGTAAAATGATTTTGGAATAAAAAATAGAACAGGAAGGAGCGAAAGAATGGCATATGAACTTACAGGAATATAAACAAAAGATTATAGATTTTTTAACTGAAAAGACCAATTGCTGTGCTATTGTGGTATTTGGAAGTTTTGCTCGTGATAGCCAAAGAATGGATAGCGATATAGATATTGCTATTAAAACTGATAAAAAGATAACAAATACGGAATTGTTTTATTTGCAAAATGAACTTGCCGATATATTAAAAAGAGATGTGGACCTAATTGACTTATCTTCTGATTTGGGAGATGGTTTTAGATATGAAATATTGATAAATGGTGTATTGATTTATTGTACAAATGAATTTGAATTTGATTTATATAAATTAAGAATGTTTAGAGAGTATTTAGAATTAAATGAAAGCAGAGCAGAAATATTAAGGAAAATTAAGGAAGGAAAATAATATGGAAAACAAAGCTGTTATAATAAATAAATACGAGATAATTAAAAGATGTATTAATAGAATAAACGAAGAATATGCCGAGAATCCTGATAGTTTAGAAGATTACAGAAAAGAAGACTGTATTGTATTAAATTTACAAAGAGCATGCGAAGCTGTTATTGATATTGCAATGTATGAAGTTTCTACTAAAAGATTAGGTGTGCCACAGAGCAAAAGAGAAGCTATTGAGCTTTTGTATAAAAATAATTTGATTGAGGAAAAATGCTATAAAAATATAAAAAACATGATAGGTTTTAGAAATATTGCAGTCCACGATTACCGAAAAATAGAACCAGAGATATTACAAGATGTGATTGAAAATCATTTAAAAGATTTAGAAGATTTCGCAAAGAATTTTATTTAGTGCTTTGGAAGAACGAAGGAAAATGGAAGAGGTATTTTTCCTCTGTTCCCAACAATAGGTGTGTGAAAGTTTGGTAAAATTGGAAATCTGTATTGACACATTTTGAAAATAAATATATAATTCAAAAATAGAAAAAGGGCTATATGCCGAAGAAAGAGGAGAGAAAATGAAAAATTCAAGAACATGGTTAATTGTGTTGTTGGTGGCACTTTTAGTTGTTGCTGTAATACTTGGTATAGGGTATTATAAAAAATTAACTGAAAATAAACAAAATCCAATAGTTACAATGAATATTAAAGATTATGGTACTATAAAAATGGAATTATACCCAGATATAGCACCTAATACTGTGGCTAATTTTATAAAATTGGCTCAAAATGGATATTATGATGGCTTGACTTTCCATAGAGTTGTAAAAGATTTTATGATTCAAGGTGGAGATAAAAAAGGTGATGGGACAGGCTCTGTTACTTTAAAAGATTTATATCCAGATGGAGATAGTGAAGACGAGTATACAATTGAGGGAGAGTTTGTGGCTAATAATTATACAAAAAATACTCTAAAATTTGAAAGAGGAGTATTGGCAATGGCTAGAGGAGATTATACTTCTATTAGTTCTTCTTTAAAAACACAGTCTTACAATTCAGCAGGTTCACAATTCTTTATTATGGTAAAGGATACACCAAGATTAAACGGACAATATGCTGCTTTTGGTAGAGTTTTAGAGGGAATGGACATTGTTGACCAAATTGTAAACTTAGAAACTGCAACTGAAACAAACGAAAAAACAGGAGAAACAACTACAACAGATACACCTGTTGATAAACCTGTAATTGAGAGTGTTACAGTTGAAACATATGGAAAAGATTATGGTAATCCAACTACACAAAAGCCATTTGATTATATGAGTTATTTAATGTCATTATATAATTCAAGTTCTAGTAGTAAATAATATTAAAAGAGTAGATAAAATATCTACTCTTTTAACACAAGGAGGATAAAAAAATGGAAAAAAACACATTAATTATAGTAGAAGGCCCACAAGGCGCGGGAAAAAGCACTTTTACTAATTATTTAAGAGAAAACCTAGGTTCTAGCGATTTGCATAGATTAACAGGGATTAAGGACAAAACCAAAACAGGACTTACAAAAGTAACAAAAAGATTTCAAAGAGAGTTAGATTATATAAAACAAGGAACAGACGCATCAAATCCAATTATGGTTTACGATAGGCACTTTTTTACAGACGAAGTGTATGCTCGTCTTGGATATAAGGAATATTCTTTTGAAGAACAATATCAAAATTTTCTAAAACAACTAAATGAAATGGAATTAAATATATTTTTGATTATTCTTTATTTAAAAGATGAAAGTTTATATGAGGAAAGATTGGCAAGTAGAAGTAAATTTGAGTATCAAAAATTCGATATTCAAAATAGCATAAATCAACAAAGGGAATATTTAAAACTAGCAGACGAAATAGAAAAGCAGTCTACAAATATAAATGTAATTAGATTTGCTAATGATAATGAAGAAATGTTTGAAACACAAATGAAAGATTTTTTTGAAAAAATACAAAAGCCCTAAATGCTTGCAAGAGTAAGTAAATATTTGTATGTGGATGCTTTTTTGAAAAAATATAAAATTTTTTTCAAAAAAGTATTGACATATGGTTCTATATAGTTTATAATCATACTTGTCGAGAGGAACAGGAACAAAATATGCGGGTGTAGTTCAATGGTAGAATCCCAGCCTTCCAAGCTGGCTACGTGGGTTCGATTCCCACTACCCGCTCCAAACATTAAAATCTTGTAAGTGCTTTAAATTAGTGCTTACAAGATTTTTTATTTATAAAACAAGACTATTAATATGTAATAGATTTAAATTTTATAATACTTTAAGTTAGGAGATAAAGCATATGAAAGAAATAACAAGACCAACATTTATGGAAATCAGTTTAGACAATTTTTATTATAATATAAAGCAAATAAAAGCAAAATTAGAATCAAATGTTAAAATAATGCCTGTTATAAAAGGCAATGCCTATGGTACATATATAAACCATAGATTAGATGTTATAAACCATTTTGATATAGTTGCTGTTGCAACAGTTGATGAAGGTGTGTTTTTAAGAAATTTAGGCTATGAAAAAGAAATCTTCGTACTAAATCAACCTTTTGAAACTGAAATTGATAAAATTATAAAATACAATATTGTTGTGGGAATTAGCTCAAATCATTTTGCTCAAAGTTTGGGAGAGTATAAGCAAAATATAAAAGTTCATTTAGAAATTGGAACTGGAATGGGAAGAACAGGAATAAATCCTAACAGAGTTGAGGAATATTTGAATGCTTTGCCTAAGAATATTCAAATAGAAGGAGTATATACACATTTTTCTTCTGCTGATACAGATGACGAGTATTCTAAAAAGCAATTAGCATCATTCAATGTGGCAATCGATAAAGTAAAAAGCATGATTGGAGAAATAAAATATATCCATGCTTCTGCTTCTAATGCAATTTTGAATTATCCAGAAGCTCATTTTAATCTAGTTAGACCTGGAATTATAATGTACGGATACGCAGGAGCCGATGATACTTTGCAAAAAATTGATTTAAAACCAGTTACAAAATTAAAGTCAACAATAACGTTTTTAAAAGAAGTTAAAGAAGGTACTAGCATTGGATATAACAGAAGCTATGTTACTACAAAGCAAACAAAAGTAGCAACAGTCCCAATTGGCTACGCTGATGGATTCAGAAGAACTTTTTCAAATGGCTGGCAAGTACTTATTAATGGAAAAAAAGTGCCTATAATAGGAAAAGTGTGTATGGATAGCTGTATGGTAGATGTTACAGGACTTCCAAACGTAAAAGTAGGTGACGAAGTTGTTATTTGGGATAATGAAAATATAAAAGTTGAAGATTTAGCCGAAAAATGCCAAACTATAAATCACGAAATCTTATGCATGATAACTGATCGTGTTCCTAGAAAATTTATTTGTCAAAATTATCATAATATGGTATAATTATCTTATCTTTAACAAATGAGGTGTTAGGAAATGGAAGTTTTGGCAGTTATATACATTTTGGTTTTTTTAATTTTTGCATTGATTGCCTTTGCGGTAATGCAGATTAAAATGTCAGGTTTGAAAGTAAAAGATTTCTTTTCTTTTATTGAAGCCAACGAAATGTTAGATAAATTATATAGATTTGCAGTTAGGTATGAAAAACTAACTCCAATGGAACAATTGATTTTTTTGAAAGAAGCAGAAAAGGTATTTAATGCCTATGAAAAAGTTCCCGAAATTTTATGGGAAGACGAATATCAAAAATATATGGAAGTTTTAAATACTTATAAAGACATAAAAGTATTAAGATGGGTATCGTAAAAAGCGCACGAAAGTGCGTTTTTTGTTGCAATTTTGGTAAGTTATTGTTATAATTTACAGTAAGTTATATGAGGTGAAATTATGGAAGAAAATTTAGTAGTGCCAAACCTTATGGACAAGGAAGAAGAAAAAGTTGAAAATTCTTTAAGACCAAAATGTTTGGATGAATATATTGGACAAGAGAAAATAAAAGAAAGTTTAAAAATATATATAGAAGCAGCCAAAAAAAGAGGAGAACCACTAGACCATGTTTTGTTATATGGACCTCCGGGACTTGGAAAAACTACGCTTTCTAATATTATAGCAACTGAAATGAATTCTAATATAAGAATTACATCAGGTCCAGCAATTGAAAAGCCTGGTGATTTAGCTGCTTTATTAACAAATTTATCTGAAAATGATGTGCTTTTTATTGACGAAATTCATAGAATGCACAGAAGTATAGAGGAAATTTTGTATCCTGCTTTGGAAGATTATAGCTTGGATATAATAATTGGAAAAGGTCCAAGTGCAAGGTCTATAAGACTTGACTTGCCTAAATTTACTTTAATTGGAGCAACAACAAAGGCTGGTTCGCTTTCAACACCTCTTCGTGATAGATTTGGGATTGTAAATAGACTAGAATTATATACAACAGACGAGCTTGAAACAATTGTAAAACGTTCAGCTAAAATTATGAATATTCAAATTGAAGAAGAAGGAGCAAAAGAAATAGCATCAAGGTCAAGAGGAACACCGAGAATTGCAAATAGATTGCTTAAAAGAGTAAGAGATTATGCATTAGTGCTATCAGATGGAAATATTGATTTGAAATTGGCAAAAAATGCTCTAAGCAAGCTAGAAATAGACGAATTAGGACTAGACAGTATAGATAGAAAAATTCTTGAAACAATAATATTAAAATATGCGGGCGGACCTGTTGGAATAGAAACTTTATCTGCAACAATTGGCGAAGAAACCGACACAATCGAGGATGTATATGAGCCATATTTAATGCAAATTGGATATATAGCAAGAACCCCAAGAGGAAGGGTTGCAACACCACTTGCTTATGAACATATAGGAGTAGAATATAATAAATAGGAGCTAATAAAAATGAAAATATTGTTACATACTTGCTGTGCACCTTGTAGTGTGTATTGCATAGATAGATTAAGACAACTGAACATAGATATGGATGTGTATTGGTATAATCCCAACATACATCCATATCTAGAATATAAGCAAAGACGTGATTGCTTAAAAGAATATGCTAAATCAATAAATGTAAATGCTGTATTTGAGGATGAATATGGGCTAGACGAATTTTGCAAAAACGTTGTATATGATTTAAAAAATAGGTGTATGAATTATTGTTACAAAGTAAGATTAGAAAGAACAGCAGAATATGCAAAAAAAAATAATTATGATGCTTTTTCGACAACATTACTTGTAAGTCCGTATCAAAACCATGAAGGTATAAAACAAATTGCTGAGGAAGTAGCAAAAAAATATGAGATTCAATTTTGGTATGAAGATTTTAGAGTAGGTTTTCATCAAGGGCAAAACAAAGCAAGAGAATTGGGATTATATATGCAAAAATATTGTGGCTGTGTATTTTCAACTACACCAGCAAATATGACACAAGAAATTAACAAACCTAAGTTACCAGAAGGGTTTGAATTTCTTCCGGTAGAAAGAAGTATAAATATAAAAAAAGAAAAAGTTAATAAAGAAAAATATAGGGATTTACTGTTTGAAACAGAGCCAAATAAAAAGATAATAGATAGTTATTTAAGAGATGGAGATTTGTTTGTATTGACATATAAACATGAGGTGGCATGTATAGCAGTTGTATTAGAAATAGATAAAGATATAGTAGAATTAAAAAATATGGTAACTAAAAACAAATACATAGGACAAGATCTAGAAGGTAATCTGCTAAAATATTTAGCAGACAATTATAAAACACAATACAAAAAAATGATTGTTGGAACATCAGAAAATAAAATTCCTTTTTATGTAAAACACGGGTTTGATCAATATGAGAAAACAATAAAAAATTATTTTGTGGATAATTATGGAAGAGAGATAATAGATGGAGAAACAAGATGTATTGACATTTACTATTATTCAAAAAAGTTAAAGTAAAATTGTAAGGAAGATAAAGAGATGAAAGTAAACAAGAAAAAATTATTATTAATTGCTGCCATTGTATGGTGTATCGCGGTTTTTTATTCAGGAATAGGAGCTTCACTACTAATGGCTGGAATTTTGTTCGGAATAAAGTATTTCTCTAAAAAAATATTATATAAAAAAAGAAAATTATATTGAGGATTATTATACGAGGAGAATAAGTTATGAATTTTAAAGAAAACACGGAATGTATGGAATGTGAAAGCTTTGAAAAAGAGTTGGAAAGAAGAGTAAGATTAAGGGTGCAAAAAAATGCACAAGATTTTTTTATAAGTTTTAAGCAAGGAGATAATATATCTGATATAGCAAAAGAAGAATTACAAGGACTTGATGATACTTTGTATGAGTATTATATTAGTGCATTTGGAACAAGCAACGAATGGAATAAATTAAGTAATGAAGATAGGTGGGATATTTTAGATGAAAAAGTTGATAAATTTTTTCACAATTTTACAGATAATAAATTGAAGGAAATGTATGCAAATATTAGTTTTACAGAAGAAGAAAATAAATATATTCAATTAAAAAATATGAGATATATACAAGATCAAACATCAGCAAAAAATGCTTTAATTGAAATTCTAATAAGAAGGAAACTTTTTGAAGTGTTTGGAAAAGAAGAAATTTCAAAAATGTTAATGATTATATCCCAAAAAAATTTTAAAGGTAGAGAACATATTGAGCAATTGATGTCAGATAAACCATTTGGTAAAGATGTAATAGAAAGATGGAAAAAGGAAATTGATGAAAGAGTTCAGTATTCCTTTAATAATAGTATAAATTGTGGGGGCTATGCTTTTAAAATAGACCAATGTTTTTGGACACCTACATCTAATAAAGAAAATGAGAAAATAAAGGTTGTCGAAGAAGATGCACAAGTAATTTCATCGTATTTAGAAAAATTTCCGTTTATAAGATTATTAGGAAATACCAAACTAGAAGATGATGAATATATGGTTATTTATAGAACTGTAATGGGGCATGCATCTGAATATCGCCATTTTATACGAGTTGAAAAAGATGGAACAATAACAGAAAAAGATGGTAATGGACCTATAAGAGAATTTGAAAAATGGAGTTCTACTTTTCAAAATGAAGATAAAATTGAAGAAGTTGTTTTTGCTGTAAAAGAAAAACATCCCATGTTTGGATATACATTGGATGATGTAAATTCTAATTGTAATGGTAAAAACTTTGAACAAACAGTAGAACAAGCTATAAAAGAACAAAAAAATGCTTTGGAATATCATTGTAAAGAATATTTTTTGAAAAAAGATAAAGAAGGAAATGTTATGGTGTGTTCTACGGAGGGAGAAAAAAATGTTATTGTAGCAGATGTTCTTTTAGATAATGAAGCAGATGAACATATAGAATGTGCTACTGTGATAAGAGAAGGGTACAATGGAATGATTGAAAATTATGAAGGAAAAATAAAGCCAATTATAGTAGAAGGTAAACTGGTAAATTATAATTCTTTTAGAAATGCTAAGAATAAAGTTGAAGAAAAAGAATTTATGGAGAATGATAACCGTTTTTAAAAATATCTAATGTGATTTATAAAAAAATGGTGAATAGAAATAATGGAGGATTATTATGAAGTTTAATAGCTTGATTCCAGAATTCAGTGTGTCGAATATTGACAATAATATAACTAAGCATAAAATTTGATATAATGATAAAAAGACTGCAAAAAGTACATAAGAGGTTGTATATATGAAGGAAAAAAGTAAATTTGATAAATTAAAAAAAGGAATTGGAGTAGGAATACTTGCGGGAACACTAGGATTGGCTAATGTAAGTGGTTCAAATGATTCTATGAATTTAGATGATAGTGAACAAGGAACAAAGATTAAAAATTCTATTTTATTAGATAAACCGATTAACCTAAATTTGAAGGATGGTATTTCACTTGAAGATAATAAAGTACCTAACAAAAAGTTTTTTGAAAAACGAATAAGTGAAATGGAAGTAGATGATTCACTAAAACCAATTTTAGTAGATATTTTAATGAGAAGAAGCTTGGAATATGAACTAAATAAAGAAGAAATAGAAAGAGATCTTAATAGACTTAACAATAACGTAGAAGAAATAATTGTAGATGACAATGAAGGAAAAGATTGGGGAGGATTAACAACTCCTGCTGAAAGAACAATAAGATTAGGAACTACATATTTAGATGCTATTAAATTAGACAAAAATAACAGAGCGATATTATATGAAACTTTAACACATGAAGTTTATCATGCCTTAGATTACAATGAGGAAGATGACAAGTTCGGATTAGAAGGTGAAGATGGATTTGTAAATAGACCTTTACATGAAATAATTGTTGAAAAGGCAGCAGATAGAATGCTAAGTGAAAATAATAGTTTAATAAATTTACCTCACGAATGGAATTACACAAATGGTTACCGAAATTCTACATTTATTACTGATATAATAGAATCTACATATGGAGTAACGGAAAAAGAGTTTTTAAGTAGTGCTATAAAGGGTGGAAAAGAGAGGCTGATTAAAACTTTGGCTAATAAGGTGGGAGAAGAACCAGAAGAAACAAAAAAGTTTTTAGAAGATATTCAAACACATTTTAATACACAATTTTATTTGTATTATTACAAAGAAGAAGAAACAAAAAAGAATGTTGACAAAGATAAAGTGAAAATATCAATGGCCAATATATATAAAGTTAGTATAAATAAAATGAATAGTTTAATTCAAAATAAAAAACTTAATAATTTAGAAGAAACCAAAGAGTATGTTGAAAATTTAAAGTATAATTATAATAAATTAAATCGAACTATGGAACAAAGTTTGAGCATTCAAAGGATACAAGGTACTGTGTATGACTCAGCTTTTAGAGAAACCATATCAGATAGAGCCATATTAGAAAATAGAATACATAATATGGATGAAATATTAAAATATAGTAATGAAATTGAATCAAAAGAAAATATACTAAAAATGTTAAACGATGCAAAAGACAATAAAATCTCTAAGGAAGATGAAAATATAAAAAAAATAGACGAAAAGAGCAAAATAAAAAGAAGTAAAATAAAAAGTAATTTGCAAATTGATGGAAATTTAAGAAATGAATATAATATTGGAATTACAGATTGTGAATACTGGGAAAATAGAGATAAAAGCAATTTTTTTTGGAATATTGGAATTGAGAATAGTAATGTGAAAACAAAAGAAAAATATATTAAATCAGATTCTCATAAAAAATGGAATAATGAAGAAGTAGGAAATCAATTGAAAGATGGTTATATGAAATTATATTCCGAACATAAAAAAGAAAGCAGATTCAAATCAGGAATAAGATTTATGAGGGCAGCAAAAAACTATTATACTGCTAAAATAAAAAATATAGTGAAAACCTGGTTTAAAAATATAAAAGATAAAGTATTTTTGAAAAAAGCACCTCTAATGCTTAATAGTGGTGAAGAGGAGAAACATACTAGAACCTTAGAAGAACAAAAGAAGGAATTTATGGATGAAATAAAGGTTGATTTGGTTAAAATGAAATCTTTAAAAGATGAAAAATCAATGTCTATAATAGATAAAAACAAAGAAAAAAAGGAAGAAATCGAGAGAACAATATAGAAAATAGGGGTAGTGCATTTGGAACAAGCAAAGAAGGAAATGTTATGGCGTGTTCTAAGGAGGGGGAAAAGGCAGAAGAAAAAGAATTTATGGAATAAATTTATTTGAGATTAAACGAGGTAAAGAGATGAAAGAATTTATAGAAAAAAATTTGAAATGGATTATATTATTTATTTGCTTAATTGGATTTTTAGCACTGGCAGAAGATGTATTTCACCAGGAAATAATGCAAGGAGATATAATAGGATATGAGTTTGTATCAAAATTTTTAATCTCTGATTTTGTAACACCAATAGCAAAATTTGTTACAAATTTTGGAGGAGCAATATTTTTAATATCACTTACAGTTATTTTATTTATAGTAATAAAGAATAAGAAAATTGGAGTATCAATTTTAGGTAATTTAGTTATTGTTACAATATTAAATCAAGTATTGAAAGCAATACTACAAAGACCTCGCCCAACAGAATTTAGAATAGTAGAAGAAACTGGATATAGCTTTCCATCAGGACATTCTATGGCAAGCATGGCTTTTTATGGATATTTAATATATTTGATTTATAAACACATTGAAAACAAATACATAAAATGGACGTTAATTGCACTATTGAGCATACTAATTTATACTATCGGTGTAAGCAGAATTTACTTAGGAGTACATTACACAAGTGATGTTTTAGGCGGATTTTTAATATCAATTTCATATTTGATTATTTACATAAATTTAGTTAAAAAAATTTAAAAATATTATTTGAAGTAGCTATAAAAGCAATTATAGTATTTAAAGTAGTGAAAATATTGATATTTAGAAATGCACTTAGAAGGTTAGAAAAATAATCTCCTAAGTGTATTTTCCGTTAATCATAGTATGATATATATTCTTATTTGCAAGCCATTGGAGTGATATATTCACATGAGGAGGAGTGCTTTATGTATAGAAAATGAAGGTATCTATAAAATTTCTACAAAATTTCCCAAAATCATAGCCAAAATTAAATTGGTATGATATAGTAAGGGAAAAAGAGAGCGAAAGGATATTTTTAAATGTTGGAGAATAAATTGGGAATAACTAATGCCATAGAGCTAGCTAAGGAAGAGGAAAGAATTACTAAGAAAAAGGCTTTGGAGTTGTTTGAAAATAATATGTTGGATAATTTGGAAGTTGGAACTTTTAAAGGATTGGCAGAAATTCATAGATATTTGTTTGAGGATATTTATGAATTTGCTGGCAAACTTAGAAAAGAAAATATTTCTAAGAGTAATTTTAGATTTGCTTCTGCTATGTATTTGAAAGAGGCCTTGGAAAAAATAGATAAAATGCCTCAAACTAATTTTGAAGAGATTATTGATAAGTATGTTGAAATGAATATTGCACATCCTTTTAGAGAAGGTAATGGAAGAAGCACAAGGATTTGGCTAGATTTGATTTTGAAGAAAGAGCTTGGAAAAGTTGTTGATTGGAGTTTGGTTAATAAAGAGGATTATTTGCTTGCTATGGAAAGAAGTCCAATAAAAGATACCGAAATAAAATTATTATTGGAAAGTGCTTTAACAGATAAAATTGACGATAGAGAAGTGTACATGAAAGGCATTGATGCAAGTTATAATTATGAAGGATATAGTGTGTATAAAACAGAGAATTTATAAATAAAAAGGGGTGTAACCTATGTTAAGGTTGGAGAATGTTTCGAAATTTTATTATAATAAGGGAATTATTGCATCTGGTTTTACAAAGGTTAATTTGGAGCTGAAAATAGGAGAATTTGTTGCTATTACGGGTGAGTCTGGAAGCGGAAAGAGTACATTGCTTAATGTTATTTCTGGGCTAGATAGCTATGAAGAAGGCGAAATGTACATAAATGGCAAGGAAACTAGCCATTATTCTGAAAAGGATTTTGAGGATTATAGAAGAAAATACATAGCAAATATTTTTCAAAGTTTTAATTTGATAAATAGTTATACTGTATATCAAAACATAGAACTTGTATTATTACTTAATGGCTATAAAAAGCACAAAGTAAAGAAAAAAATCTTGGATATTATAGATCAAGTGGGCCTTACAAAATTCAAAAATACAAAAGTTTCCAAATTATCTGGTGGGCAGAAACAAAGAGTTGCAATTGCAAGAGCCATGGTAAAAGATACTCCAATTATTGTAGCAGACGAGCCAACTGGAAACTTGGATTCAGAGTCTGCAAAAGAGGTTATTAAAATTCTAAAAGAAGTTGCTAAAAACAAACTTGTAGTAATTGTAACTCACAATATAGAGCAAATTGAAGAATATGCAACAAGAATAATAAAAATGTATGATGGAAGAATTATACAAAATACAGAAGTAAAAAAGATTGAAGAAGAACCAAAGGCCATAGAGAGCGAATATACCAATATTAGCTTAATAAATAAATACAGATTAGGCATAAGAAATACATTTAATATTGCATCAAAGTTTTTGCTATTATTTGCAGTATTTTTCTTTATGAGTTCAGCAATTTTAGCAGAATATGCCAGCTTCCAAATGTCAGAAGAAGAAAGCACGGATGAAGGATATAGCATAGGTTTTACAGATTTATCTGAAAATAGAATTTTGATAAACAGAAAGGATAGAACGTATTTTACAGAAGAAGATTATGAAAAAATTAAGACTTTGCCTAATATAGATTATGTGGTTGAAGATGATGTTTTTATAGATAGCGGAGTACCAATTGCTAATAATGACAGGAGCTTTTTTGGAAATTTGTTAGATATAAATAATTTCAAAGGTGATTTGACATATGGAAGAATGCCAGAGAATGAAAATGAAATTGTTTTAAAAATCAATGAAAATAATTTTTATGTAAAAGAAGAAATGAATGAATTATTAAACAAAACATATTCACTTTTAAAATCCTCAGGCTATAATTCTTGGACAGATGAAAGAGTAAAAGAGTTGATAATAGTTGGAATACAAACATATAAAGATTCTAGTTATAATTGCAAATTCTATGTTTCAAAAAGTGTATTAGATTCATTAAGAAGTAATATGAACAAAAATTATAGTAAAATGAAACTAATGTTAAACAATAAGTATGTAGACTACACCATAGAGCCAAACGATAATGTAGAAAGTGGAAAAGCAATAGTTGATGACGAGCTTAAATATCAATTTAAAAATAACAAAATTACAAATCAACCAATATATGTTTATGTTGATAATATTTACTATAAAGGTGAACTGGATTTAACTGTATCTAGAACATATACAAAATCTAATTTCAAAAGAACTTTGGGATTAGATAAATATGATAATAATAGATATAAAATATTCATAAATACAAACGACTATAATTCACTTTTCGACAAACCTTCATATCAATCTAGTGTATATGTAGAAGATACAAAATTGATAGACGAAACCATGAGTGAGTTAGAAAACCTAGGAGTAACACCTAAGAAAGTAACTGATTTTAAGGTAAATCAAGGCGAAATTTATAAAAGAATAATTAAAATAATCAAAGTAGTTGTAACAATTGTGCTTCTTATAGTTTTATTCTTTATTTCATATTTGATTATAAAAATTATACTAAAATCAAGAAACATCTATTATACAACATTAAGAATACTTGGTGCCACATATAAAAATGTAAGAAGAATTTTAGATATAGAGCTATTTGCAAATTCTACACTTGCATATATTGCATTGATGGTGTTTATCAAATTGGTAAATATGAATGTTATAAATTTAGAGTATATAGCAAAACTTAGCGAGTTTTTGAGCATAAGAGAATATGCGGGAATGTACATTATACTAATTGTAATATCAAGATTGATCTCAATAAAATTTGCTAGAAAATTGTTTAAATCCACTGCTATAAATACTTATAATGAGGAGGTGTAGTAATATGGTAAAAATAGAGAAAGTAAATAAATATTTTAATAGAAGAAGAAAAAACGAAATCCATATTATTAACAATGCTTCATTAGAACTTGGAGATAAGGGGCTTGTAGCAATACTTGGACCATCCGGAAGCGGAAAAACCACACTTTTGAATGCAATAGGTGGACTTGACAAAGTAAATAAAGGTAAAATTTATATAAATGGCAAAAAGATAACAAGAAGAAGATCAAATACTGTTGATAAAATAAGAAATTTGAATATTGGCTATATTTTTCAAGATTATAAATTGATAGAAAATATGTCTGTATTTGACAATATTGCAATTAGTTTAAGAATGATAGGTGTAAAAAACAAGGTAGAAATCAAAAAAAGAGTTGATTATGTTTTAGAAGCTGTAAATATGTACAGATACAGAAATAGACCAGCAGGAATGCTATCAGGAGGAGAAAAACAAAGAGTAGCAATAGCAAGAGCTATTGTAAAAAATCCAAGTATAGTTATTGCTGACGAGCCAACTGGAAATTTGGATAGCAAAAATTCACTAGAAATAATGAATATTATAAAAGCTATATCAAAAGAAAAATTAGTTATTTTGGTAACACACGAAGTGGATTTAGCAAATTTCTATGCAACTAGAATAATAGAGGTACAGGATGGTAAAATAGTAAAAGACCACGAAAATGAAAACAAAGAAGCCCTAGAATACAGATTAGATAATAAGATTTACTTAAAAGATTTAAAGCAAATTGACGACTTAAAAAGTGAAAAAGTAAAGGTAAATATCTATTCAGATGAAGAAAATAATTCGGAATTAGATATAAAATTAGTCATAAAAAATGGAAATATATTCATTCAAGCTGAAAACAGAAAAATAGAAGTAGTAGACTCCAATTCTGCAATAGAGCTTATAGATGGTCATTATGAGAAAATAGATAAAAGTATATATGAAAAATATAAATACAATATGGATGAAATAATAGACAAAAAATATAAACCAAGATATAGCTCAATATATGGAATGGTAAAATCAATAAAAGTCCGGATTTAACCGAATTTTAAATTATTCTGTACTTAGAAAAATACTGTTATTAGGATTTTTTGCATCTGCAATGTTTATTATATATGGCATAAGTAATATTGCTGGAATAACAAATATAAAAGAATCTGATTATATAAATATAGACAGAAATTATTTACAAGTAGATATGGCAAAAGTAAATGTAGACGATTATTTAAAATACGAAAACCTAGAAGGAATAGATTATTTATTACCACGGAGATGGGAAAGCAAGTTTTAAAATTAAAATGGATACATATTATCAGTTATCTAATTATACATTCGAACTTTCTGGAACACTTGTAAGTAGCGAAAAATTAAATGAGGACCAATTGATAAAAGGCAGAATGCCAACAAATGATTATGAAATTGTGGTAGATAAAAAAATAATAGACAATATGCTAAATAGTGATTTTTCGTCATTTTCAAGCATGGGAATAAAAGATGAAGACGAGCTTATAAATAAACAAGTAAAAATAAATGATATGAAAGACTTTACAATAGTTGGATTTTCAGATACCAGCACAGATTCAATATATGTAAATAAAAATTTATTTGTAAATATATTCAATTTATCAGAACAAAGTGATTTTTCATTTGGGTTATATTATACAGACAGCGAAAATTCTGGTTCAACAGTAAAAGACTATAATTTGTATTTAGATGATATTTCTATTACCAAAGGTAGATTGCCAGAAAATGACTATGAAGTAATTATAAATAAAGCGAACCAAGATACAGTAAAATTAAATAAAACTATAAAAACAGAAGTTAATGGAAAACAGCTAACAGTTGTAGGATATTATGATAGCAAAAGCAACAGACAAGATTATTTAGTAAATAACAATACTGTAAAATATGATGTTATTTCAAAACGCAATGGATTTATGATATATGCAAATGATAAATATGGAGTAATGGATAAATTTCAAAATGAATATCGTTTAAACATAATAGATAAATATGAAAAAGACAAAGAAACATATCTTGAAGAAAAGCAAAATGAAATCCGTAGTGCTGTAATATTTGCAGGAGTTATTTTAGCAATATCTTTAATAGAGATATATTTAATGATAAGATCTTCATTCTTATCAAGAATAAAAGAAATAGGAGTGCTAAGAGCAATAGGGGTAAAGAAAAGAGATATTTACAGAATGTTTGTAGGAGAAATTATATCAATAACAACAATTGCCAGTGTACCTCGGAATAGTATTAATGTCCTACATATTAAGCCAAGTATCAAAAATACCATATGTAGATAGAATGTTCATAATAAACTTTGCAACAGTAGGGCTTAGCCTACTAATAGTATACGGCTTCAACATTCTAGTCCGGACTACTTCCACTATTTAAAGTAATCCGCAAAACACCAGCCAAAATTCTAGCAAGACATGATTTGGAATAAATAAAAAAGGACACTTATATAAGTAAAAAAGAAAGGAGAAAACTAAAAATGAAGAAAAAAGTTTTAATAATTATAGCCATAATAGTTGCAATTGTAATTGGAGTAGTAGCGTATTTTGTTGTTTCTGACATAAATCAAGAAGAAAAATTGAGAACAGAAATATCTGAAATTGATACTTTAATAGAGGATTTAAATAATGATGCCATAAAACAAAAATTAGATACAATAGTAACAAAGGGAGACTATGCTATTGTAGAAAAAGCATACAAACAATACTTAAAAGATATTTGTAATAATGCAGAAAAAATAGCTAGTATATTAGAAGACGATAATATAACAAAATTGTTAACAGCAGAAAATTATAAAATAGATGGACCAGAGTTTAAAATAACAAAACAATATATCACAGAAACTATGCAAACATTAGAAGAATGTAAAAATAAATATTATGATTTACTAACAGAAAAAACAGCAATGTCTTACATAAATGACAAAGGGTTAGATAGCTATTATACAGATTTTTATAAACAAGAATTTTTAACAGAATTAGAACAAGAAAGAAATGACACAACTATTCAAAATTCAATAGACGACCTAATCTCAATGCTCCAAAATGCAAAAAAAATAATAGACTTCCTAATCCAAAATAAAGGCGCCTGGGAAATAGATGGAGAAACAATTGTCTTTGATTCAGATAGTTTAATAGATGAATATGGAAAATTGACAGACCAATTGTAAACAGTACCGAAAGAAAAATTTTTTGGGGGGACGGAGGAAAAAACATTAATAAAATGTTTTTTCTTCTGTCCTCAAACTTTAACCAAATTCATTAATAATTATAGAAAAAAATAATTTAATATGATATAATTTGCAATAAGTTTTAGGAGGAATAAGATTATGGCAAAATTATTAGTAATCGACGGAAATAGTATAATAAACAGGGCTTTTTATGGGATTATGGGCAGTAAAATGCTTATGACAGCTGATGGAAAATACACAAATGCGGTATATGGATTTTTGGCAATCATGTTTAAAATAATGGAGGAAACAAATCCGGATTATATGGCAATTGCATTTGATTTAAAAGCTCCAACTAAAAGACATCAGTTATACAAAGAATACAAAGGCACAAGAAAAGGTATGCCTAATGAACTTGCAGAACAAATGCCAATTTTAAAGAATTTACTTAGAGCAATGAATATCGTAATAATTGAAAAGGAAGAATATGAAGCAGATGATATACTAGGAACTCTTGCAAATTTAGCTAAAAAAGAAGATATAGAAACAACAATATTATCAGGAGATAGAGATACATTTCAGTTAATCAATGATAAAATAAATGTAAAAATACCACATACAAAAGCAGGCAAGACTGAAACAGAAGAATACAATGAGGAAAAAATCAAAGAAATCTACGGAATTGAGCCAATTAAATTGATAGAAGTAAAAGGGTTAATGGGGGATACTTCTGACAATATTCCAGGTGTCCCAGGTGTTGGAGAAAAAACAGCACTAAAATTGGTTAAAGAATATGGTAGTATAGAAAAATTATATGAAGCAGTAGACGAAGGAAGAGCTGAACTAAAAGGTGCTTTAAAGGGAAAAATAACACAAAATAAAGATTTAGCAATGCTTTCAAAAAAATTACGGAACTATAGATACAAATGTACCATTAGATGTAAAAATAGAAGAATTAAAAATTCAAGAATGGGACAAAGAAAAGGTATTGCAAATTTTCAAAGAATTAAAATTTAGTAGATATATAGAAAGATTTGGATTAGTTGAAGATAAAAAGCAAGTTCCAATAGAAGAAATAGAAACAGAATTGGTAGAGATTACATATAAGTCTAAGCTAGTTAATTTAATAAAAGAAATACAACAAGAAAAAATAATGTATTATATGTTTGAAAAAATAGATAGTGCAAATGACGAGTTAATTATAAAAAAGAAAATCAATGCTATAAGCATATACAGTAAAGCACAAAATAAAGTATATTATATAGTTGCAAATAATAATTTAGGTAATTTAAAAGAGCTTTTTGAAGACGACCAAATACAAAAATGCAGTTATGAATTAAAAGAAGATATTATATTATTAAAACAAATAGGTATAGAATCACAAAATATGAGCTTTGATATAAAAATTGCTGCATATATACTAAATTCAGCAACAAATCAATATGATATCAAAAACTTAACAGAAGAATATTTAGGCATAAATGCAGAAGATTATATAAAAGACGAGGAAAATGCGAATAATAAAAATCAAATTAGCCTGTTTGAAGAAACTAAATTAGAAGTAAACAAATGGGAAACAGTAAAAGCATTGATGGTTTATAAATTAAAAGCAATATTAGAAGAAAAGCTAAAAGAAAATGATGGTTTTGAGTTATTTACAAACATAGAAATGCCACTAGCACCGGTACTTGCGGAGATGGAATATAACGGAATGTATGTAGACAAAGAAGGATTAATCGAATTTGGCAAACAATTGCAACAAAGAATAGAAGAAATGACAAAAGAAATTCACGAGCTAGCAGGAGAAGAATTTAATATCAATTCTCCAAAACAATTAGGTGAAGTTTTATTTGAAAAACTAAAATTAACGGTATATAAAAAGACTAAAACAGGATATTCAACAGATGTAGAAATCCTAGAAAAACTAAGAGAAGAACATCCAATAATTGAAAAAATACTAGAATATAGACAACTTGCAAAAATCAATTCAACATTTGTTGAAGGTTTAATACCTTTTATAAATCCAAAAACAAAAAGAATACATTCACATTTCCATCAAACTGTAACTGCAACAGGAAGAATTAGTAGTTCAGATCCAAATATGCAAAATATTCCTACAAGAGTAGAACTAGGAAAAATGCTAAGAAAAGTATTTGTCGCAGAAGGAAATGATAAAATTTATATAGATGCAGATTATTCTCAGATTGAATTAAGAGTATTTGCACATATCTCACAAGATGAAGAAATGATCAAAGCATTTAACAAAGATGAAGACATACATGCCCAAGTTGCTAGTAAAGTTTTTGGTGTAAATATAAAAGATGTAACATCAGAACTTAGAACAAAAGCAAAAGCTGTAAACTTCGGAATTGTATATGGAATAAGTGATTATGGACTAGCTGCACAATTAAAAGTAAGAAAATCAGAAGCCAAAGAATATATAGAACAATATTTAAACAAATATAAGGGAATAAAGGCTTTTATGGAAGAAACACCTAAAAAGGTAAAAGAAATCGGCTATGTAGAAACTTTATTTAAAAGAAGAAGATATGTTCCAGAAGTAAATTCAAACAATTATATGGTAAGACAATTTGGAAATAGAGTTGCTATGAATATGCCAATACAAGGAACAGCAGCAGATATAATTAAAATAGCAATGATAAATGTTGACAAGGAGCTAAAAAAGCAAAATTTAAAATCAAAACTAATTTTGCAAGTACATGACGAATTATTGATTGAAACTTATGAAGATGAAAAAGAAGTTGTAAGAAATATATTGAAAAATTGCATGGAAAATGTTATAAATTTAAGTGTGCCTTTAAAAGTAGATATAAACGAGGGGAAAAATTGGTACGAAGCAAAATAATAATGTATCAAGGAGAGAAAAAATTTGAAAATAATAAAAAAACTTATAATAATATTTTGTGTTATTATAGGCATTTTAATAATATTTAAAATATCGGGACTTTATGAATACACATTAAAGGAAATGTATCCATTACAACATCAGGAATATGTAGAAAAATATTCCGAAGAATTTGGGGTAGATAAATATTACATTTATGCTATAATTAAGGCTGAAAGCAATTATGACACACAAGCAAGCTCACATAAAGGAGCGCAAGGCTTAATGCAAATATTACCAGCTACTGCAAAAGAAATTGCAAGTAGTTTAGGAATGAATGTTACAGAGGAAAATTTATATGAGGTAGAAACCAATATAATGCTAGGAACAAAATATTTTGCAAATCTACAAAAAAGCTATAACAATGTAATGTTAGCATTAGCAGCATATAATGCAGGACCACGGAAATGTAAACAAATGGATAGAAGACCGGAAGTCTGCAAAAAGATGGCTCAGATATAGAAAATATTCCATATAAAGAAACAAATATGTATGTTAGAAAAATAGTACAAAATTATAAAATATATAAAAATTTATATAAATAGAAGAAAAAGAAAGGTGGAATGTAAAAATGGCAATATTAGTAACAGGAGGAGCTGGCTTTATAGGAAGCCATATATGCGTAGAATTATTAAAACAGGGAAAAGAGGTAATAGTTGTAGATAATTTCTGTAATAGCAAACCAGAAGTGTTAGACTATATAAAAGATATAACAGGAAAAACATTTAAATTTTATGAAATAGATATGACAGACAAAAAAGCCTTGGATAAGGTATTTTTCAAAAATCATATAGATTCAGTTATTCACTTAGCAGGACTAAAAGCAGTTGGAGAATCAGTAGAAAAGCCAATTGAATATTATTCAAATAATTTAATTTCTAACTTAAATTTATTAACACTAATGAAAAAATATAGATGCAAGAAATTAGTATTTAGTTCTTCTGCAACAGTATATGGAGATCCAGAAACTGTTCCAATACCAGAAACAGCAGGACGTTCAACAACAAATCCATATGGAGCAACAAAACTTATGATGGAAGATATATTAATGGATGTTGCAAAAGCTGATAACACATTTAGCATAGTTTTACTTAGATATTTCAATCCAATAGGAGCAGACGAAATTGGATTAATAGGCGAAAATCCAGAAGGAATACCAAATAACCTAATGCCATATATTGCAAATGTCGCAGCAGGTAAATTAGAAGAATTAAAAGTTTTCGGAAATGACTATCCAACAAAGGATGGAACAGGTGTAAGAGACTTTATTCATGTAGTTGATTTAGCAAAAGGACATTTAAAAGCATTAGAAAAAATAGATAATGAAAAAGGTTTATTTATATACAATTTAGGAACAGGAAAAGGATATTCAGTATTAGACTTAGTAAATACATTTGAAAGAGTAAATAACGTAAAAGTTCCATACAAAATAATAGAAAGAAGACCAGGAGATATTGCAGAATGTTATGCAGATCCAACTAAGGCAAAAGAAGAATTAGGCTGGAATGCTACAAAAACACTAGAAGATATGTGCAGAGATTCTTGGAACTTTATAAAAAAGCAAAATAATATGTAATTAAATGTAACCCTAAATAGACTAATGAAAAGAATTTAAGATAATACAGTAAAGGGGAAAAATAATGATTATAGAAAGAATAATCTTTAATTTATTAGCATTTACACTATTTATACTAATGTTTGCAAAAATGATAAGCAAAAATGACACCAATTATATAGCCATAATTGCACTTCAAGCATTAGGAATGGCTATTAGCTTTTTTGAAACTGTACTAGGGCAAAGCTTATGGATAGGACTTAAAATATTAACATATGCGTTATCTATAATATTGCCAGCTGTAATAATATATTTCGATTTTAAAAAAGTGAATTTAGTAGAGCAAACATATGCTATATTAGGAAAAATCTTATTTCACTTAGGATATAGGAAAACTGCTAAAAAGATATTAGTGAATATAGTTACAAAATATCCTGAAAGCTACAAAGGACACAAATATTTAGCAGAACTGTATGAAAGAGAAGGTGGAATGAGAAGGTCAATAGACGAATATGTAAAAGCCATAGATATTAGAAAAAACGACTATGATTCTTATTATAAAATAGCTGAGTTGCTAAATGGATTATCTCAAAAAGAGGAAGCTGTAACAATGTTAAATAATCTGTTAAGGAAAAAGCCAGATTTCTACAAAGCTTCTAATTTGTTAGGAGAATTACTGATAGAAAATCAAAAATATAAGGAAGCAACAAATGTATATTTAGATGCATTAAAATACAGACCAGCAGACTATGAAATGTACTATAATTTGGGTATTACATATACAATGCTAAATGATTTTCAAAATGCAGAGTCAGCATATAAAAGAGCTGCACAAATAAATCATTTAAAATATAATACAAGCTATACACTTGGTCAAATTGCACTAATTTGTGACGAAATAGAAAAAGCAGAAAAATATTTTACAGAAGCTTTATATGGAGAAGAAGTAGAACCACTTGCATATTTTGAACTTTCAAAAATTTGCTTAAAAAAAGGCGAAAAAGAAAGAGCAATAGCATTTTTAAACAAAGCCCTAGAATTGGAGCCAGAGCTTGAAGAAAAAATGAAAGACGAAGAAATATTTATACCAATAAAAGCATACATTGTAAAAAATGAAAATATTGAAAAAACAGAACGCAAAAAACTAAAAGAAAAAGAAAAAAAGGTTCAAAAACATTTAGAAGAAACTTTGCAAAAAGTACAAAAATTAAATATAAGAAGTAATTATAGAAAAATAAAAACAGAACAAAAGGAAAAGCAAACAGAAGAAAAATCAAAGGAAAAATTTTAGAAAAAGAGGGAGAAAAAGATGGATATATTTCAAGCATTGGTACTAGGAATAGTACAAGGATTAACAGAATTATTGCCAGTATCTAGTTCAGCACATTTATTTTTAATACCATGGATATTTGGATGGCAAGAAATAGGAGATTTTGATGTTGCGTTACATTTTGGAACTTTACTTGCAATAGGAATTTTCTTTTTTAAAGATTGGATTGAGCTTATAAAAGGCGGATATAATCAAGTTGTAAAAAAAGAAAACTCAACAGAGGGAAGAATGTTTTGGTACATAGTAATTGCAACTATACCAGGTGGGGCAATAGGATTTTTGCTTGATCACTTTGCAGATGATATTTTGACAAATCAATTTATAATAGCAACTGCGCTTATTATTATGGGTATTATTTTGTATGTGGTAGATAAAAAATCAAAGTCAGAAGTAGAATATAAAGATATGACATTTAAGCAAACTTTCTTAATTGGATTATCACAGGCATTAGCTTTTATACCAGGAGTGTCACGTTCAGGAGTAACTATGACAACTGCAAGAGCAATGGGAGTAAAAAGAGAAGCAGCTGCAAAATACTCATTTATGCTATCAGCTCCAATAGTACTTGCTGCAACTGCCTACAAAATAAAAGATTTCGCATTTGGCGACATATCTTTCTACATAGGAGTACTAGCAAGCTTTATAGTAGGAATTTTAGTAATCAAATTTTTACTACAATACCTACAAAAAGGGAGCTTCAAAGGTTTTGCCATATACAGAATAATCCTAGGAGTTATCGTCCTAGCAATAGCTTTTGCGAGACTATAGGGGACGTTTCCTTTTGAGTCATTTTGACTCATTGGGGACATAGGTTTGATGTATTTGGTTTAGGAGAATTTTGAATGGATAAATTAGTTACGATAGAAAATGTATTATTGTATTTAATAATTATAAATGTTGTAGGATTTCTTGCTATGGGAATTGATAAGGCTAAGGCTAGGAGACGGAAGCTGGCGTATTCCGGAGAAGACGTTGTTTACAATTACCGTTTTGGGTGGTGGAGTTGGTACTGTTTTGGGAATGTATGCTTTTAGGCATAAGACACAAAAGCCACAGTTTGTGATTGGGTTTCCTACGATTTTGATATGCGAAATTGCAATTGCTATATATGTTTGGATAAAATATTTTAAATAGAGTAGAGAAGTATGAAAATTTGAGTGATTTTGAAGAAATTTTCATACTTTTTATTTTTACCAAAATATTGTTCTGGACACATAATGCAAAACGAAACGAAAATAAAGTTACCATAATATAATAACGTAGAAGAAATGTGAACAAAATGTGAACAAATTATGCCCATATATAAACTATCCACAGACTTATCCACATTATCCACAGTTATTATTTCGACAAAGATGTGTATAAAATTAGTTACATAATGTCGATTTATTGCCATATAAACTAAAAAATAGTCAATTGTTTGCAAACGGTTTAACTACTTTTGCTTTGTTTATTTTACTTATAAAATTGACAGGAAAAATTGGAAAATGAGCAAAAGGTATTGCAATTTGGAAATTTGTTGTGGTAA
>OLGM01000185.1_pt1 | contig 46628 bp, 49 predicted proteins | sample 1606001 | NCBI WGS metagenome assembly OLGM01 (sample SAMN03283294) | human gut metagenome | biome: human-associated habitat; material: feces | host: Homo sapiens | place: Peru | collected 2012
ATTTAAGAGGTATCAGCACTTATGTGTACTAATACCTCTTTGTGGTGCAGGTAACATACTTTTGTTTTAGAAAAAACTTTTCACCTCGCCTATTGCGGCTTGTTCATAGTCAAAGTATCATCAACGCTCTCACAAAAAACAGGCTTGGTATTTTCATACAGAACCGTACCGCAAGAAAAGCAAGCGAGAATTAACGCTTGATGAAATCCGTGATATGTTCGGTTCTGAAAAGTATAACCACAGCGAAAGCAAACTGCCTGTACTGCACAGCTAAAAAAGAGGGAACAGCCGAAAAGTTGTTCCCTCAAATTAAAATTAACTTTTAAAATTTATTTAATGGCAGAATAGATTTACATAAATTTTGAAAGTTATTTTAAAATAATATTGAATTTTCACATATTGTATGCTAAAATAAAAATGCCAAACAAATTTAATTATAATGCTTACACAAGTGTGTATTTTTATTTCGGTAAAAATGCAGGCTCTATTTCAGCATACTTGTAGTAAGCGTTGAATTTGTTTGGCGACAAAAGGGCTATGTGTTTTTCGAGGTGCGTAGCTTGTTCTATGCACCTTTTTTATTAGAAAAACGGTGATGTTTTAAATTTTTTCAAAGTTTTTAAATTTTTTTAAAAATTTTCAAAAAATTTCTCGAAAAAATGAACTTTTTTGACATTTAAAGTGTCTAATATACAGAGCTTACAGCATAAGCCCTTTGTCGCCTAATATGTTAAAAAAAAGGAAATGAAATTTTATGAAAACTAAAAAACTAAAATGTCTTGTAATGCTGATTGCAATGTTAGTGCCAATGACAAGCGTTACATTAAGTGGTTGTAACGGAAAGAATGAAGTTTCAAACGCTACACCCGACCAAGCAACTACGCAAATTACTACACAGCAAATAACTACACAGGAACAAACAAAACCAACGGTTGCAGAAACTACACAAGCTCCTAAGCCAGATTATCACGAAGCCTATCAAGCGTATAAAACCGTTTTGAAACAAAATGCCTTTGAAATCAGAGCGTATGATTATCAGAACAAAACAGATGAGTCAAAGCAAATTGTTTTTGAGGATATAATGGGAGATGATACGCCTGAACTGATATTTGTTAAGTCTGTTGAAGATACATACAACGATTACACATATGTAACGCTAAATATATATACTTATTCTGACGGAGAATGTAAAGAGATTTCTTTTAAAGATAAGGACGAATACCAGTTACAAACATCACTTCAATATACATATGACCCGTACATTTTATTTAAATCATCAGACGGAAAAGATTTATACTTGTTTACACAGAGAAGAACGACATCTAATGTGTGCAGATTTTTCAAATTTACAACTGATAATTGTGAAGAAAATGAAATTGATTTTAAAATGATTATGGAACAGACAAAAACTGAGATTCCTAATATCAGCAATTCAGGCAACCTGTTTGATGAAGAAGTCGGTTACGATAAATGTGATAAGTATAAATACGATATTCTTGATAATATGGGTTCTTTGCTGTTATACAGTGATTATCTGGATAGTGATTACGGCAATTATTACAGCCCTGAGAAATGCAAAGGTATGTCATATTCAGAAGCAATGTCTTTTTTAGCTAAGTATGACAGCGACTCCCAAAACAATACAGATTACAGCCCAATAGCAGGATTTTACAGAGTGCGTAAAAACGGTATGGTAAGCAGTACAGTTGAAATAGCTGATGACGGTACTTTTGTAAGTGAAGTGAAAGGATTTTCAGCAAATAAATACTATGAATCTATTTGTCACGGTGTAATTACAAACCTTAAAAAGGTGAATGATAACAAATATACATTTAATTGCAGTGATACTGTCCTTGATGAATCTGAAACAAGGAATATAAGCGGTAAAACTTGGACAATAGAACATTGTGATAATGATTTTGACACAACAGATGAAATTACTCTTTATACAGAGGGAACAATTCCTGCTGATATGGATTCAGACGATTATAAAAATTATAAATATTGGGATGCACCTAATATTGAACAAGCGATAAAGAATAAAATCATCTTTTTACAAAACGGTTCAATTTATGATTTGAGCAGTAAAAATTGATTTTTTAAAAATTTTCAAAAAATTTCTCGAAAAAATGAACCTTTTTGCGTTTTGGATTGTCTAATATATAGGAACGCAAAAAATCATAAAAAGGAGGAAATATTATGAAAACAATCAAAGAGCTTGTATTGAGTGCTAAAAACGGCAATAAAAAAGCATTTGATAAGCTGTATGAGCTTACACATAATGATGTGTGGTACAACTGCCTTTCTTTGCTCAAAGATGAAGAAAACGCAAAAGACATAATGCAGGAAACCTACATTACAGCTTTTTTGAAGCTTGACACACTCAATGATGAACAAAAGTTTTGCGGTTGGATTATATCAATAGCTGTAAACAAATGCAAAAACAACTTGAAAGGAAAGGTGGAATATCGGATAGATGATGAAGTTCTGATTACAGAAGCAGAAACAGATGAGTTAATGCTACCCGAGGAGTACATAACCAAAACCGAAAAAAGAAAAGTACTGTTACAGATTATGGAAGACACACTTTCATTCAATCAGTATCAGACTGTTTTAATGTTTTATTTTGATGAAATGTCAATTTCTGAAATTGCACAGGGACTTGAAATTTCAGAGGGAACGGTAAAATCTCGCCTTAACTCTTCAAGAGCAAAGATGAAAACCGCAATTGAAGATTACGAAAAAAGGAGCGGTGACAAGCTTCACGGCGTTGTTATTGTACCTTTCTTTACAACTATTTTCAAGGAAGAAGCAAAGAACCTTGCAGTACCGAACATTACAATCAAGCTCCCGAACGGACAGACACTTGCGACCTCTGCAACAAAAGGCTTTGCAACAGGTGCAAAGTCAACAGTATCATCTATCGTAAAGGCAACAGCAAATGCGACAGTAAAAGCCAAGGTAATCGCAGTCGTCTGCGGTGCTGCAATACTTGCAGGCACATCAGCAGTCGGCATAAGCATTCTTGCAGGCTGTAACGCTGAGAAAGAACCGACAGAACCGTCAATAATATCTTCAACTGTACAGACTTCAACTGTATCATCTGAGGTTAGCAAGGCTATTGAGGATAACGGTCTAAAAATTGATAAAGATGGCAATATTACTGACAAAGACGGTAAGAAAGTCGAAGTAAAAGACGGTAAGGTAGAAGTTAAGACCGACGACGGTAAGACAGTTACAGTTAAGGCTGACGATGTAAAAACTACAGTATCTAACAACAATAACAGCAACAAGGGTAATACTGAAAAGAGAGAAGATACTAAGTCAAATACCAATACATCGGGTAACAACCAGAAGCCAGCGTCTAAGCCGAGCAACTCTTCAAATAATAACCAGTCATCAGCGTCAAATACTAAAGCGACTGAGGCTCCAAAATATAAGTACTATAAGCATCACGATGCTAAGACAGTATATCACGAGGCTGTGACAAAGCATCACGATGCTGTAACAAAGCATCACGATGCAGAGTGGGTTGTAACAGGTACTCGTGAGGAACCAGTATATGAATGGGTAAGCTTTGATGTATGCAATGACTGTGGTATGAAGTTAGTAGATGCTAACCAGAGAAAAACCCATCTTCTTTGGGAGTTAAGAGAAAATGGTGGCAGAGGTTCATACCATACTGAAGAAGAGTATGTACAGACAGGCACTAAGACAGTAGAAGATGGTCATTGGAAAGAAGCTTATGACGAAGTTATTACTCCAGCTTGGACCGAAACAATTACTCCAGCTTGGACCGAAACAATCCCAGCTTACGACGAGGAAGTATCTGTAAATGATGACTGGGATAAGAAGATTCTTATCAACTAAGTGTATTGAGGTATTAATTAGATAACAAGTACAAATCCTTTAAAAAATTATTAGGGAAGGAGGGTTCTATATGAGCCCTCTTTTTCTATGTTAAAAATAAATATTATACCAAAGAAAGTATTCAATTTAATTATAATATATGGTAAAATAATAGGAAAGGTTGTAGGGTATGGGTATTGATGGATGTTTAATGTTATTGTTTAACTATTTAATAGTAGTAGTAACTTCGTGTGTGTTAAATTTATATGATTGGTATAAGAGAGGCAACCATAGTGTGGCTTGTAGTGTACTGATGACTGTTCTTTAATGGAAGATGTGAATATGAATTGTGGCTTGTTCATAGTCAAAATATCATCAACGCTCTCGCTAAAAACAGTCCACCGGACTGTTTTCTTAACCCTCGTCTTCAAGTCCTGAAAGAAAATCAACAAAATTTAAGAGGTATCAGCACTTATGTGTACTAATACCTCTTTGTGGTGCAGGTAACCCTGACAAGTGGCTTATTTATCGGCTTTTTATGGTGTGACAGTAAAGTTGACAGTGCATTTTCGGACAGTCATACTATTGCAATGTTATTGCTCTTCATATAGCTGTCAGCTACAGCAAGATTTTCCATACTGTATTTTTGGAAAACATCACAGTATGTATCAAGCGTAATTCTTATATCAGTATGACCGAGAAGATTTTGCAGTACCTTTGCAGGCATACCTGATTCAATACATCTTGTTGCATATGTGTGACGAAGTGAATGTAAATCAACCTTTCCGTAAACACTCTTATCAAGTATATCAAACTTTTTCAGAGCGTTTGCGTATTGATAATTTACCTGATTAGTTGTGACAAGTTTATCCACACTTGAAGCAAATATAAGACCGTCTTTTTTATCTCCGATACACTGTTTTAAAAAATCAGCCATATCATCATTAAAATAGATTGTACGCATACCTGCTTTAGTCTTTGTTGAGCCGCTTATATATGTTTTGCCGTTAAGACCTCTGCTGACAGTCTTACAAATCTTTATTGTACGGTCATTAAAGTTAATATCTTTGACTTCTAAAGCGTTGATTTCTCCCATTCGCATTCCTGTGAACATTGATAAAAGCATTTGTTCCGAATAGCGTATATCCTCGCTTTTGAGAACATCTATCAGCTTTTTCTGTTCATCAACAGTCAATGCTCTTACTTTTACAAGCTCCTGCTTTGACTTTGGCTTTCTGATGTTCAGCATAATGTTTTCTGTAACAATTTTCTTCCTTACAGCTTCATTGAAAACTGACTTTAAAAGCTGATATGCTTTATCCAAGTATGACTGCGAATAAGAGATTTTAGAAATGAAAAAATGCTTTATTACATCTTCCGTAATCTCACGCATTGCTAAATCATAAATAGGACTCATTGACTTTAATGTTTCATTCTTGCGGTCATATGAAGTTTGCTTAATCTCATTAAGAGAGAATTGTTCTTCAATCATCTTTTCGGCAAGCTCATAGACAGTTGTGTTATCGGGTTCGTCAAAAAATCCTGCTTTTGCCTGAATACGATATTCAAGCAACTTATTCTTAACAATGCGTTCGGTTTTACCGTAAGCCGTCTTGCATTTTTTCTCACCGTTAATTTCAAGCGTTATCTGACCTGCAAAGCATTTTCTGCTTTTAACATAGTATACAGAACCGTCACCGTAATCAAGTTTCTTACATTTTGACTTTGGTTTTGTGCTTTTTGTGTTAATAAAAATCGTTCCTTTCCCAACCGTAAAGCACAAAAGATTTTTACTATATCAGTATTGTATAGCCTTAAATCTTTTGTGTCAATACGGTTGCTTAAATATTATGTAAATGCTTTAAATGCTCATACCCTTCTTTTCTGCGACCAGTTAAGAAAAGCATTTAGCTCAACTTTAAGATTTTTACCTACCCGTATTAAAGGGAAATCTGCTCTCAACATAATATTGCGTGCAGTAGGCAAGGAACAACCAAGTGCTTCGGCAACCTCTTTAGTACCGATGAATTTAATCTCTACACTCATATTAAGTCCTCCTTTTTATCGGGAAGACTTTCTGCAAGTTTTAAAAACGCATAAACAAACTTTTCCTCATCAATCATATAGTGTCACCTTCCACTTCGCAATGAGGATACTTGATACCTTCAAAGAGGGCATATTGCAAAATCTCGTCTGCAACAACTGGGTTAATAATAAAATTATCGAAGTCATATTCTTGACGAAAAGCTATCTTATTTGCAAATGCAATATAAATACCTCTTAAAAAGCGCTCTAAATCTAAGGCATATTGCTCTCCGTTTCGGGTATAAATATGGACATCTCCACCCTCGGCAATCGGAAATAATATATCGTCAGTGCCTTTGGCATCACCCACATACCGAGTTGCTTCTACCCAATGCTGTGCGTTACCGAAAAAGGCTAAGTATAATATGTGGCTTAACGCTTTCTCTGATAACTTCAAACTTTTGTATACCACGCTATTGTAATAAAAAGAGTATACACATACTTTCACTTTGTGGCTTCTATGCCACTTTTCACTTAAATTTCCATACATAGTGAAAACACCTTTCTGAATTATAAATATAAAAAGAATATTGAGTTAAAATATTTAAGTATTTCGGTTTCTCGGTTTTTCGGTTTTATATTTATTTGAATTAGTTAGTTTTTAGGAAATAGGTTTCTCGGTTTTAAATATTTTACTCCATATCCTTTGAATAGAACGTGCGTTCAAATTCTTCATCAGATACTATCTGAGTATCTACAATGTTTTTGTTACTGCTTGTATTTATTGCAGTAAGCGTAAATGGATTGTCACTTTCAGAAATTTTCTTTATAATCTCTGCAACATCAATCTTTGTAAGGTCAACACTGACAAAGCAATCTGATAAACTTTGCTGTGATAAACTAAGAAAATTCTTTTTAAGCCAAGCCCTTATCTGAGGGTTAATTTCAAGTTTTTTCTTATGGTATTTCTTGTATATTTCATACAGAATACTCCAAAATTCAGCAACAGCTTTTTCACCCCATATAAAGCTGATTTTATATATCAAAGGAAATAAACCGCTACCGTAAATGATATGCTGAATACTTTTATTCAGGCTATTATTAGCAGGACTTTCACAACGCAAAGCGTGAAAATTACTGCATTCAATTACTTTAAGCAGGTCGTTTGTGAAATCAGTAAAACAGCTGTTAAGAGGGTCATAAAAACGGTATCTGTCACATATTTTGCTTGCAATGAACTGCGATACAAAAACATCATCTGTTATATGTTCCAATTGCTCGGTTATTTGATGAGCATAGTTTCCTCTGTATGAAGCCTCAAATCTAACCCAACTGTCGCACTGCAATGCTTCATCAAGGCGAAAACCGTTGTTGCTAATTTGTTCCGATTTTTTATCATAAACCCTGAGTAGTGACTGTGAATTTTCAGCCCTAGAACCGATATATATTGACTCCGTCATCAAATTTTTTTCAACAGAAGAAATCTTTCTTTTACTGTGTCTATAATTACAGTCAAGCACCTGTAAACTTTCGTCCTTTAACCTGCTGTATATGCTATGCGGTGATAAATCATAATTTTTGTAGTCAGCAGTTAAATCTATACGGCTCAGTCTGTATCTGTATAACGGACTTTCAATGTTGCTTAAAAATTTTCCGATATTTATATTCTCACCGTAGAAATCAAAATACCGCTTTTGATATACTGCCCAAGAGTGAGCAGAGAAACGAACTAATATTCCCATATGCACAAAAGTTTCGTGTAACGCTATAGTGAAGTAATATGGAGCGTTCTCAATAGTAAATGCTTGTGAATATGCCTGCGGCTTTTTATCACGCATTTCTACAACTTTACCGAGCAACAATTCTATGTCCGCCTTATAGATAAATTCCTGTATCATTGAATAAGCTGTACTTTGCCAATCGTTACAAACATCATCAATCGGATAAAACAAAACTAAAGAAAATTCATCAACACCGACTGTTACTTCTTTATCCATTCATATAATCACTCCTATAATGTCGAACGCATATTCGATAAAATTATATTATCCCCTTCATTAAAAGTGAGGGGATTGACTTGCCGTCAGGCGGTTCGCACCTTGACGGTGCTACCGCCCACGGCAAAGACTTACCCAGCCTTTTTGGGCGGATTGACAGGCTTTATACCAGTTGCAGTAGTGCTGATACGATAGCCTTGCGGTGTCCAATAGGGTGTCAGAGTTAAGTTCTCAAGTGCAACGAATACAGCTTCGTTCTCTTGTAACTCAATTCTCAAATCACCCTCAATCTTAACTGAAACCTTGTCATAAGCACGCTGTGGCAGTACAATCTCGTACTTGTACCCGACAATTTTATCGGTTCTCTTGCCGTCCTCATAAGCGTATGACGGTGCAACACCGACCAACAATAACTCTGTGCCTACTGTTTTGTAGGCGTCAATAACTACATCTTTAATATCCATAGCTATCTCCTTTATGTTTATTTGAACTTCATTTGAAGTTCTTGATTATATAAAAACACATGGAGTTGCGAATTTTGGGATACTTTGGACAGGAAATACCCCTTTTTAAGAATTTTTAAAAAATTTTTCTGCTTCTTCAAGCCACAACTTCAAGATTTGCGTTTGCTTTGCATAGTCATAATTACGAAGTAATTCCATAAGTTCACAAGGAAAGCCCTCTAAGAGATATGTACCATACAATAAGTAATCTAACGAACATTTTGTAGTGAGCGAAAATCTAATCAGATACTCAAGAGCAGTATTTCTTATGTCTGTATACTTTTTGCTCTGAACATCACTTTTCTTTGAATGATACTTGTCCATTGTGTTTTTAGATACACCTAACAACTCGCTGAACTGTTTTTGTGTCAATTTCCTTTGTTGATGATTACAAAAATACTTGCGTACCTCATCTAATCGAGCTCTATAATCAAGAAAAAAATCTTCATCTTCATCATCAAAATCTTCGGTATATTTTGAATTACCCTCTAATAAATTAAAGCAATTAAAGCAAAAATCGTTAATCTTGCTTTTACCTGAATGTTTACAAATTCTCCTTAATTCATCAATTTCTGGTAAATTATTACCGAAAACCAAATAATCTAAAGAAACATTAAAACGCAGATGAATGAGAAATAAAAAATCAGTGGACGGAAAAACGATTCCGTGTTCAACCTTACTGACATAATCCTTTTTATAGCTAAATTCAATGTCAGTAAGCGAATAGTCACCGTAATTATCATAATCATCATCAATTTTCGGGTTTAAAAACTCAAGAAACTCATTTACAGTCTTAGGCTGACCGTTAAAGCCTTCTTTTCTAAGCCCCTTTCTCAACTGCTGTATTCTTTCTCCAATAGCCTTCTTGTATGCATTTCTTTGCATAATTATTGACAACTTTCTTGTGCCATAAATTTACACAGAGTGCAGGACACACTCTATAAGTGCTTATGTTAGAAACGCAGGGAAGAATTGATACTCAACCAAGGTTCAGATGTATCAACCACGACAAAAAAGGTATGGTTTTAGATTTTGAAAGTGTTAGGGTACAAAGAAATGTGTTATAGGGTATAGTGCAATTTAGGCTAATAGTAAAAAACGCTATTTTATCGACCATAAAACATTGCCATAAACCACAAGAAACGACAATTTATTTTAAGGTATAAAAAATAGCCCAATCAGAGTAATGATTGAGCTATTCTTGTGCATAAATATTCAATTTGCTGTATAAATAATTATCGGGATAAAGCTGTTTTTATAACGGCTTTTGTATCGTTTATGTTTCGTAATTGAGGAACAAGTATTTCTCTTAATGCTTTTCCGTCAGTCTGGAGATAACCCATTCCTCTTGATTTTGGTTGTATCAACTCCTTGTTATCATTAAAGACCATAGCTACACTTTCCTTGCTGAGAGTACCTAAACCTACTACATTTCCGAAATTATCACGCCCTGTGATATATGTTGAATCGGCTCTTTGTAGTGACATAATGATAAAAATATTTGCACCTCGACCTAACATAAGAATGTTGGCAAGTTTTTGCTTGTAGTTATCCTGCTCTTTCTTTACGGCTAAAGAACTGAGGAAACCCGACCACTCATCAATACATAAATAAATCGGTTCATATTCTGAATTTACACTTGCATTTGCCATTCTGTTTTGTAATTCATCAAAAACACAATCAACAGCTTCACCGACAGAATTATGCTTATAGTAATTCCGACAGTCATTAAATTCAATAAAATCAATGCCTTTAAAGTCTGCCAAAATCAATTTGACAGACTTCTTTGCTATTTGAACTAATATGTATGTTAGAAGATAAGTTTTACCGCTTCCGCTTGGTGCTACAATCAGCATATGAGGTACAGAGGAAAAGTCCACCGTAACAGGCACTTTTACACCCTGTGAAAGAATAGATAAATCTACACCGACAGTTAATTTACTGCTATCAAACCTCATCGTCATACACCTTATCTGTTGTTATATTCAGCTGTTCATCTCTCTTTTTGGACTTAATATAATGCCTTACATCATCTTCACAGCTAATATACATCACGGCAAATTTTAGTAAATGCTGTTCCTCGTTATATACAACCTTTTCAATATATACGCTCGGTATCATACCGTAGGATTTGCTGTTGTAGTATGAGGGTAAATTAACCATGCCGTAATTAAGCAATTGAGCTTCAATATACGATTGGATAATTTGCTTTAATGTATTATCATCAAAGTCATATGATTTTTTTGGCATAATAATCTGAAAGGTGTAAAAAATACAGTTGTCAACACATAGTGGATTGTACCCCTCTTTTAAGAGAGAACTGCAATCTTTACCAAGCGGAAGTTTTAAAAACTCGTTGTTGCTCTGTAATACATCATACAAAAAGTAAAGTAAGCTCGGATAAACGCTGTTTACAACTTTCATTCTTGCTTTGTTTGAAGCAAAATTAGCTGTTAAGCGAAGAGCGGATTTGATAGATTTTCTGTCGCTCAATTCCAATACCAACAAGAAAACAACAACCAAAACAGTCATTACAATTAGGCAGATAAACCCTGTCAGCAAATAACTTACTGCTCCTGACAAAGAAAACGGTATTCCGAGTTTGTTGCACTCTGAGAGATATTCAGTGCCGAAAGCCATAATTACGAAAAAAGCTACTGCAAAATAGGTGAGCAGTACCACCCTAAAAGATTTTTTATTCATAAAAAATCCTCCTTCAAATTATTTGAACTTCTAAAGCAATCTTTCAAGTTCTTGATTATATAAAAACACATGGAGTTGCGAATTTTGGGATATTTGTAACTAATCATAACGAAACCGCAGGGAATTTTATATTTTCTGCGGTTTATTTTTATAAGGTTCGCTATGGTTAAAGCCATAGCGTTATTTTTTTGTCCGATTTTTGCCGATATTCACGCTCACAAGTCTTAACTGTTTTCTATATTCAAATCGTCACCGTAGGCTTTAATTTCACATTTTGCTCCGCTTCCGATACTGTAAAATATTTGTTCAAACATTTTCTCCTTTCGTTTTTGCCACGCTTATTAACTTTAAAATTGAGTACTAAGGTATTGAGATATTACTTGCCTGTGCTTGGCTCATTAATAGCCTTATAGCAAGTGGCATTCCACTCCTTAAAAGCATGACAGAGGCACTCGCTTTTTGCGTTGTCGCTCGGCTGTTTTTTATGTTTTTGAACTTTAGCACATTCTGTGCGATATCTTTGATTTTTAGATTTTGGCACAAATGCTTTACCGCAAATCCGACAATGCTTTTCATTGCGAATTCTCATAACCTCTGCAAACAGTTCTTTGTCAGCAGGGAAAACCGAAGACAAGAGATAATTGCAGTAAACACCATGTTTGCTGACGAGTTGAACGCAGTTGTGCTCCTCGCCATCATCGAGCAATAAGCAGTTGCCGTTTACGCAGTTACAGCACAAGCGTCTAATTAAAGCGTTTATTTTTCTTGACTGCTGTAGATTGATTTTTACAGCCACAATCGAAACCTCTTTTGCATTTGGTGAAAAGGAGTTGCAATCAGGAATATCCTGCTATTTGCTCTTGATAGAATGTATAAAACATAAAAAGGTCCTTTCCCGAACAAACAGGAAAGAACCTAACACGGTACGAAACAAAATCGAGCAACAAAAATGCCACAGAAAACAGATACACAAAAGATGGCAATTATCCCTTTGTATATCCGGTTTCGTACGGCGCTTGGTAGCTTAGTTTCTTAAAACTATCTCCGCTTGCTCGATTAGAAATCGTAAATATTCATTTGATATTACAAGTCTACATTATTTAATTCTGAATTTCAATAGCCATTTTCAAATTCACAACAAGGTGTCGTCATTTGACGACACCTCAGCGTGTTGAAGTATATCATTTAAATATAAGAGAGCAAGATTCATCCATAAAGTCATTATTTTTATATTGACAAAAGTAATGACTTTATAGTAGTATATATTAATATAAATAGTTAAAAGGAGGCGTAGTGATTGTCTCAAAAAAAGCCTGTATTGCCTGATTATGAATCGGTTACGCCGTTCTTGAAAGGGCAAGCGTCAAAAATATTCAAAGAAGTAGCCGATAACGATAAAGTTTTAATTGTGCAAAAACAAAATAAACCACAGAATGTTGTTATTTCCTATAAGCGTTATTTAGAATTAAAAAAGACTGGAGCGGATATATAATGAAATTAAATGAACTCTTCAAAAACACATCTTATGATGATACATTGTTTCCTTCCGAAGCAATCGTAACCATTGAAAAAGGGATATTTAATAAAAATATAAAAGGGAAAGAAGTTCCTTATTTCAAATGCCTTGTTCGAGAAAAAGATATTAAATTAACACCGGAAGAAGCGGTTCGTCAATTATATATTTGGAAATTGGTACACGATTATGGTTATCCAACCAGTCGCATTCAGCTTGAAACACCTATACATTTTGGACGTGAAGTTAAGCGTGCAGATATTACAATTATGGACAAAGACCGTCCTATGGTTCCGTATATAATTGTTGAACTTAAAAAGCCTAAATTAACTGACGGAAAAGAACAACTCAAATCATACTGCAATGCAACGGGCGCACCTATTGGCGTTTGGACAAACGGTGAGCAGGTTTCCTGCTATAACCGTAAAGATCCAAACTTCTTTGAAATGATTAGTGATATTCCGCAAGCTAATCAAAAATTATCAGAGATTTTAAGTGAGAAATACACTTATGACGATTTACGTAGCAGAGATAAAATCAGTAAAGAGAAACGTTCTCTTAGAAATCTTATAAAAGAAATGGAAGATGAAGTGCTTGCAAGTGCTGGCGTAGATTCTTTCGAGGAAATATTCAAGCTCATTTTTGCAAAATTGTATGACGAGCTGATTTGTGCCAACGATAAAACGGCATATTTAAAATTCCGTAATAGTGGTGATACTGACTTTGAATTGAAAGAAAAAATCCAAGGTCTGTTTGACGATGCAAAAAAGAAGTGGGAAGGTGTGTTTGCTGAAGAAAGTAAAATACTACTCTCTCCTTCTCACCTTGCAGTTTGTGTATCAACTTTACAAGATATTAAGCTTTTTAATAACAACTTGGATGTTGTCGATGATGCCTTTGAATATTTGATGAGCAAAGCACAAAAAGGTGAAAAAGGACAATATTTTACACCTCGTTATGTCATTGATATGTGCGTAAAAATGATGAATCCAACAATCAATGATAAAATTATTGACACAGCTTGCGGTAGCTCCGGCTTTACTGTTCACAGCATTTTTAAGGTATGGAAAGAAATTCGTCTTTCTAAAGGTCTTGAACCCGGCGAAGATTTCACCGCTTCAGAAAGAACAAATGACGAAAGAGACTTTGTACGTGATAATGTATTTGCGATTGATTTTGACGAAAAAACTGTGCGTGTAGCTCGCACTCTTAATCTTATTGCTGGTGATGGGCAGACTAATGTTTTACATTTAAATACACTTGATTACTCTCGCTGGAATGAGGTAACAAAGCAAGAAGATTGGAACGATACATATAATGAAGGTTTTAAAAAGTTGAAAAAGCTGCAACCAAAGGGTAGCAGTGATTTTAGCAAATTCAATTTTGACCTTGTAATGGCAAATCCACCGTTCGCAGGAGATATCAAAGAGCAAACTATTCTTTCTCATTACGAACTTGCAAAGAACGGTAAAGGAAAATGGCAGAAAAAAGTTGGCAGAGATATTTTGTTTATTGAACGCAATCTAAACTTCTTGAAGCCAGGCGGAAGAATGGCTGTTGTTCTCCCACAAGGTCGTTTTAACAATTCCAGTGATAAGTATATTCGTGAATTTATCGCTGAACGTTGCCGTATTCTTGCTATCGTAGGTTTGCACGGAAATGTTTTTAAACCCCATACTGGAACTAAAACCTCGGTTTTGTTTGTGCAGAAATGGGATGATAAGCTATGCCCTAAAAAAGAAGATTATCCTATTTTCTTTGCAACAATGCAAAAGCCAAGCAAGGATAATTCCGGTGAAAAAATCTATGTAAAAGATGAAAACGGCGAAATTCTACTCGATCACCATAATCACTTTATTGTTGACCACGACTTATATAATCACGATGGAATGACAGAAGACGGAATCGCAGAAGCCTTTATAGAATTTGCGAAAAAAGAAAGTTTAAGTTTTTTTCAATGAGCCCATCTGTTAAACCTTTTAATGAAGCCAAGTACAAGGCTTTGATGGATGGGCTGGAATGTAGTGAGGTGCTTTTTTCCGAAATCAAAAACGATAACGAAAAATATAGATTTGATAGTGAATTTTTTCAAAAAAAGTTTTTAGTGGCTTATGATATAATTAAAAGTCAACCTTATAGTACGATTGAAAATGAATATTCTTGTTTAACTGATTTTCATGCCAATGGCAGTTATGAACACATAGCCCAAAATTATACATTACTTGATAAAAAAGATTATGCTTATATGGTTAGGACTACTGATCTTGAAGCAAATGATTTTGTTAATAATGTAAAATATGTTTCGAAGTCAACCTATGATTTTTTATCCAAGAGTAAAGTATTTGGTGGTGAAGTTTTAATTAACAAAATAGGCTCTCCGGGAAGAAGCTTTTTAATGCCAAACCTAAATATGCCAGTTTCCCTTGGAATGAATTTATTTATGATTCGTTTGAAAAATGATGCGACAATTGATACAACTACATTATGGCTATATCTCAACACATCTATTGGAAGTACAATTGTAAAAAGAAAAATAAACGGAACTGTACCACTTACTATAGATAAAGCTGCAATCAAATCAATTTATATTCCATGTTTTTCAAATGTTTTTAGAAACATTTTAATTATGATGGTTAAAGCCGCCAATGAGAAAGATAAACAAGCCAAAGAATCATATGTAAAAGCGGAAAACATTTTGCGAAACATCTTGGAAATTGACCAAAATAATTCTTCAAACATTTCGATTAAGAATATGTCTGAAAGCTTTTTGGATTCTGGTCGTTTGGATGCCGAATACTATCAGCCGAAATATGATGAGTTATTTACCTCTTTGAAAAAGCACACTACTCAATTACTTGGTGGTAAAGATGGTATTGTTATTATCAATAAGTCGATAGAGCCCGGCAGTGATTCATATTGCGATGAAGGTATACCATTTGTTCGTGTTAGCGATGTAACAAAATATGGCATAAGTGAACCTTCAATAAAACTCCCACGCAATATTGTTGCAGAACCCAATAAATTGTATCCTAAAAGAAATACAATTTTGTTTTCGAAGGATGGTAGTGTTGGCATTGCATATAAAATAGAAAAAGACACAGAAGTTATTACATCAGGAGCCTTGCTACATTTAACTGTGAAAAATCCGCTTGAAATACTGCCTGATTATTTAACTTTAGTTCTGAATTCTCCTATCGTGCAGTTACAAGCAGAAAGAGATTCAAACGGTGCTATTATTAAACATTGGAAGCCGTCTGACATCGAAAATGTTATTATTCCGATTTTGGATATAGAAATTCAGCAAGAAATTGCATCTAAAGTTCAAGATTCATTTGCTTTACGTCGCAAGTCTGAACAATTATTAGAAAATGCAAAACAAGCGGTTGAACTGGCTATTGGGCTGGGAGAGGAAAAAGCTATGGAATGGTTGAAATGTAAAAATGCGGAGGTATAGCCATGACAGAGATACAAACATATAAGAATTGGAAAGCTGTTACTGAAGCTGATTTCGTATCACTTTTTATCAAGACTTGGTTTGCCTATATTTCCACATTACGAGTAATGTTTCCTGAAGCACAAAACACTCGAGGAGACGGCAAATATTTGAATGCCTATAATAAGTTCTACCTCCAAGAAGGTAGAAAGAAGTTTATAGTAGACGATACAATAATGGGACATATTGAAGCTTTGTATCGTGAAGGCAGAAAGATGATTATGGAGAACTATCCAGAATATTATTTTTGTGATTTTTACAGAGCGAACGAAGACTTCGAGTATACTTATCGTGATGTCCCGCCTGACAAATCAGAATGTTTGATTGTCGGTATGAAGATGAAGCGAAATCACGGTACAAAATGGAGTTTTGTTATTACTGGATTCGTACGATTGTTCGGTAAACATTACGGCGCAGAATATAATGAAAATATACAATTTGCTTGTAATATTTCTGATGTTTTATCTCAATCAACCGATTACATAAGCAAGCACCCAAAGACAAACGAGCAAGAGTATTTATCTTGGATTCTAAGGGAAATTAATAATGAAGTAAGTCATAGTATAATTCAGGCATTCAAAGAACATTATGACCATACGACATATGCTTCAAGACTATTGTCCAAAATTCAGAGCTTGGAAAAACGAGCCCTCTCAATTGTATTGTCTATATTTACACTTAACGCAAAAGATGATAGCAATAAAATATACGATGAAATGATTCTGTCACGCAATTCATACGAAGTGATAAGGCAAAATCCTTTGAATTATTTTGAATATCATATGGAAGTAGATTTACAACCTAATCGAGTTTTGACAGCAAGCGAAGAAGCGTGGTATAAAAAGCTATACGAAACAAGAAATCAAAATAGCGTAATTTGGTTTTTAAGTTTTGTCTATCGCTTAAGGAATGCACTTTTTCACGAAATCATCGACCCATTAAACGAAGAATGGCAATTGATATTCAAAAATGCATATCTTGTGCTAAAGGAAATTGTAGATTTGAATATCTCAGAAATAGGAAAAACTGCTATTACTGAAAACAGTGTCGTTTAGCTATAAGAGTTAAGTTAAAACCATTAGTGTACAGCAAGGTCTTAGGGTGTCCCTAACGAGTGTTTTACCGTTTGGATAACCAAATGGTCTGCTCGCTAAGATTATGCATTCGAATTCCACAAATAAAATTAAGGCACAGCCTACGGATTTTTTCTCCGTAAGTTGTGCCTTTTTCTCATCTATAAATTACTTGTTTATTAACGATTTCTGTTGCTTGGTTGCGAATGTTATTCATCTTTTGCACCCACAACATCATATTCCTTACTTTGAGTTTTTCTGTAACATGCTCCTTTTCGACAAGTGATTTTACTGTCTGTTCAAATAAATCTTCTGCTTGACACTAGATACCGTCAAGATAGTCATAGAGTCTTTCGCTCGTCAAAAGATTATAATATCGCACCTTATGGCTTTGCTTTAGATATTGCCTGTGATGGTTTGCCCAAACGCCTAAATGTATTTCTTCTTGCTCCTAAGTTCTTATGCAAGGGATAAGATAATTGCCTTGCTGTTCATACTGCACATTCATGGTCAGCCCTCCTGATAAATTATTTTGAAATTCTTTTTCTTTGCACCGATAAACTCCACAAGCACTTCATCGACTGCATCGGTATATCTGTCCTGTGCGATTAAGTCGTTTCTCAGTTTATTTAGTGAATTGATAATTAAACTGTATTCGTTATCGGTCAGTACAAGGTGGTATTTGATAGTTCTTATTGGGAATCCCTCCTTGACTATATTTTACTCGGCTGATTTTTAAATTGCGAATGTGCGGATTTTAGATACAGAAAAAGGCTCTGACTTTTTACAGTCAAAGCCTTTCTCCATTCTTTGCAATGCCCTATAAAGTTGTATTCTTATAATTTTTAAGTTACTTCCTTATGTGGAGTTAGCAAAAACCGAGTCCTCTTTTTATATTAGCTGTTTTTAATAGAATTATAAAACTGTTCAATTTCTGAAATTTTAGAATCAATTTTATCATAAAACGATTTATTGATTGCAGCAGTAATGCAGTCTTTTTTGTTTTGTTCAGAGTTATTTAGTCTGTTTTGTAATTCTCTCAGATTCGCTATTGTTTCTTTTACATCATGATCTGAATATTCATTATCACGAAAATCTATATCGAGAAAAGTAAAACACATTTCTCTTTTACTAGCATTGTTTGATTGTAAATATTTTTGACAAAACATTTCCATGAGATTTTTATCAAAACATCCTATGGGCTTGTGTCTAAAATCGTAGGTGTTTTTACTATCAGTTGATTCAAGATATTTTTTAAATTCCATTCTAGGTTCTAAAGCATACATCATTGAATCAAATTTTTCAATGTTTTCATACAAAGAATATGCTTCTTCGTCAATTTGAGATTTTTCAGAAAAAGTTTGCCTTTTAGGCTCAATTGTTTTAAAGTCAAGTATCCATTTTTTTCTAATTTCAAAACCACTTTCAATTTTTGAATAGTCAACATCGTAAGGTAAAGAAAGTGAGGATATTTTTAAATAATGAATTTTTTGTAATAAATTAATAAGTTGATCTCTTGTTAATTTTCCATTATAAGCATTTTCTATTACTTTTGGTAAACCGTTTTCTATATCCTTTTGTTCCAAATCCCAAAGATTAAAATACATAAATTTTTCATCTGCTGTATATGATTGTACTTTGAATGTTTCGTTAATTTCAGATATAAAATTTTCTTTACTCCATACATTGTTTAAAATCCAATCCTGACAAGCTTTAAAATTATATGTATTATTCCATTTTAGAAATTTTTGCATTAAGTCACTGGATGATAATAGCAGTCCGTGTTTTCCTTTTTTATAATAACCCATTTTAACTCCAAATGTCATAGCACCGAAATTGTAAAACATATTTGGTTCATTTTCACTGGAAACGTTTGAATTTTGCCAAGCTTCATGTAATCGTTCATAATCTATAATAAAGGCTTTTACTGAACGGAAATTATTTGAATCACTTTCAATATATATCTGATAAATAATATCCTTGTTATCTATAAGAAAATCTTTGTAGCCTATAATTATTTCTTGGTAAGAACTTAGGATAGTATCTATTACAGTTTTATAATCGGGTTCAATTTTTAATGTTCGAGATATAAGTTTTTCTTTAAAATCAGAATAGTTAAAATTGCTATCGGTTGTACTGAGGTTTGTATTGTTAGTGTTATCTATTTGATGGTTAGTATCGGAATTATTTTTATCAGCTTTATTACTTGCTATTTTCTCTTCGTCTGCAATAATAATTACTTTTATTCCTCTGTTTTCAGAATATTCATTGATTACACCCATTAACTCAATTCTATCAAGTTTAGAGCGTTCAAAATCATCGAAGAATAAGACCAATCTTTTTTTGATGAATTTTTTACCTTTTTCAGTGTTTTTATTATGGCAATTGGTTGTTTCAAAATTAGTTTTATAACAGTATATGTATTTTTCAACATTAAAAAAATCTTGCCAACGAATATTAAGAGCCTTGTTAATACTTTTGGCAATTTGAAAAGTTTCACCTAAAATTGCAGTTGTGTTATTTGAAAAATTCTTTATTTTAGAAAATACATTCTTGCCCTTTTTATGTGCCTTTTCAAATCCTCTGCTAAAAAACACCTTGTTTTTAATTTCTTTATGTAGCAACTCAATTGAATCAACGCCAAATAATGATATGGAAACTGCAATAAAATCGTTTCCTTGGTTAAGCTCGCTGATTACTTGATTAGCTAAGTAAGTTTTTCCACAGCCCCATTTTCCTGTTAATAGAAGAGCACCATTATCTTCCTTTTGTGTTATAAAATATTTAATTTCATTTACTGTATTCATTACTACTCCCTGTAAATCTATTGTTATAAAACTATTATACATAATGCTTTAAGTTAAATCAATAATAAATAATTACCAAAAGGGTAAGCGTTCTGATTGCTTAACATCTTGCCATTTTAATAGTAAAAAATCTTTGTGCTACGGTGTAATAAAATTTAAAAATATATTATCTTGTTTCCTTGAAAATCGGCAGGCAAACTAAAATGACAGTAAGTTTGACAGTAAGTTTGACTGCATTTTATCTTGTTTTAACTTAATTCAAAATTACTCAACTGAATTTTTGAAATCTCAAAAACCCAGTGTTTAAGCCACTTTTAAGGCATTTTAAGTGATTTTGGCAAAAAATAAAAGGCGGTTAAAAAACCACCTTTACTGGTGCAGGTAACAGGACTTGAACCTGCATGAAATTGCTTTCATATGGACCTGAACCATACGCGTCTGCCAATTCCGCCATACCTGCTTATTTATTAATTTGTGTTCTTGCGACAGGTTAGTCTGCCTGCATATAAAATAAATTAATAACATTATGATTATAACAAATATTAGCGGAATTGTCAATTAATTAATAAATATTTTTTGCTGATATCCTGCTCACTTTAAATTTATTTAATGATAAAGGCTGAGTCCGATTTATATTATTATTTTTTCTCGCCAAACCTCTTAGACGGGCGGTATATCATAAGTGCTATGAATATCAGCACTGCTGTTGTGGAAAGGCTGACGGGGTAGGCGGTCATTATTGCAGCAAAGGTTCGGTTTGCTGGGAATACAGTGTTTATCCACACTATTCGCACCACGCACACACCTATGGTAGTGAGTATTGCCGGCACAAGTGAAAATCCGAATCCTCGCAAATATCCCGACATTACTTCATACAGCATTGAGAATATGTAAGCTATAAAAATAATTACAAGTCTTGTGTAGCCGATTTCAATTACCTCAGGGTTGTTATTGAATATGGAGAGCAAAAACTTTCCTGTTATAAGCACTATAAAAATTGCCGTTCCTGATGCGATTGCGTCCTCAATAAGACAGAGGAAAAGAGTTTTCTTGCAGCGGTCAATTTTATTTGCACCAAAGTTTTGTCCTACAAAGGTTGTGCAAGCCTGACTAAACGAGTTCATCACATTGTAAGCGATAATCTCTATATTGAATGCCGCACTTGAGGCAGCTATTACGGTAGTACCAAGGCTGTTTATCGCACCCTGAATTACAATATTCGCAACGGCAAACACTGCACTCTGTATTCCTGCCGGAAGTCCTATCTGCATAATTTTCGCAAAGACTTTTCCGTCTATTCTTAATTTTTTAAATTCTACTTTTATGTATTTGTCGCTTTTTACAAGTTTTACATACAAAATGCCTGCGCTCACAACATTGGCTATAACCGTTGCGGTTGCTACACCGTTTACCGACATTTTAAGTACGATTACGAAGAACAGATTAAGCAGTACATTCAAAATTCCCGACAGCGTAAGCGCAATAAGCGGCATTTTGGTTTCGCCTATACTTCTGAAAATTGCCGCCTCAAAGTTATACAGCAGTATTACGGGCATACCGAGAAAATATATACGAAGATACAGCAGAGCAAGCTCAAGCACATCATTTGGCACATTAAGCGCCGTAAGAAGTGGCTCGGCTATTATTTCGCCGATAACCGCCACCAATACACCGCCGATTACCGACACCACCATTGAGGTATGCACCGCCTTTTGTACGGTCTGCCTGTCATCTCGTCCTATGGCATTTGCTATTACAACATTTGCGCCAAGCGCTATGCCTATAAATAAATTAAGTATCAGTCCTATGATAGGACTGTTTGCGCCGACTGCCGCTACCGCTGCGGTTTTGTCGGTCTGCGCAAAGTTTCCGACTATTGCTATATCCGAGGCATTAAAAAGCTGTTCAAGTATACCCGTTGCCGCAATCGGCAGGGCAAAAACAGGCAGTTTGTTCCATATACTGCCGTTGAGCATATCAAGTTTTTGCTTTTTTAATTCTTTTTCCATTCAATCCACCTTTTCGTATTCACACATAACATATATATTTCATATATAATAAATTATATTCCTTATTTTTACATTTTTCAACACCTAAGTTGTTTCATATTGCATTTTAAAATAATAGTGATTATAATAAAAATATAAGGATATTTATTGCTTTAAAATGCCTTGACAGATAAACAAAAATAAATAAAAACGGAGGAATTAAAAATGAAAAAGTTAATAGCATATTTTTCGCCAAGCGGTAACACTAAGGCAATGGCAGAAAAACTTGCAAAGGCAACAGGCGCAGACTTGTTTGAAATCAAGCCGCAGACACCTTACACAAGAGCAGACCTTGACTGGACAAACAAGAACAGCCGTTCTTCGGTTGAAATGAACGATAAAAGCTATCGTCCGCAGATTGCCCGACTTCCTAACAGCCTTGCGAATTACGATACAATTTTTATCGGTTTCCCAATCTGGTGGTATGTTGCTCCAACAATTATCAACACATTTGTAGAAAATGTTGACTTAGACGGTAAAAAGGTTATTCCGTTTGCAACTTCCGGCGGCAGCGGAATGGGTAAGACTTTGGCAAATCTAAAGCCGAGCTGCCCGGGCGCAAATTGGGTTGAGGGTAAAGTAATCAACGGTATGAGCGAAAAAGCCCTTGCCGATTGGGCAGAAAAACTTTAATTTAATAAGGTAAAGATATGCATAGGCTGTATGAGTGTTGGTGCGGCGGAGAAAACTATGACGGCGCACGACCGTGTAATTTTGATTGGGTAAAGCACCTTAGAGAGGAATGTGAAAAGTACAATGTCACTTTTTGCTTTATAGAAACGGGTACTGTGTTTATCAAAGACGGCAAAACTTATCTTATGCCAAAAAAACAGCTTCAAAGCAAGACGGCTTATAAATCTAAAATGAATTTAAGCGGAAAACCGATCGAATGGAAACTTTGCGATAACTTCGGTGACAAAATCCCGAAAAATAAGCTCTATGTGCCATTAAGCGGAAATTAAAATACAGATAAATATTTTACATTATACTTGACAAGATATATTGAATTTTTGTATAATGGCAACAGTTTGTTTTAGGAGAGTTTCTATGGAAAGAGAAAGTTTTAAGTCAAGGCTGGGATTTATTCTTGTAAGTGCGGGCTGTGCAATCGGCATCGGCAATGTTTGGAGATTTCCTTATGTTGCAGGTGAAAACGGCGGCGGTCTTTTTGTTTTGTTCTATCTTATTTTCCTCGTTCTTATGGGTATTCCCGTATTGACAATGGAGCTTGCAGTGGGCAGAGCAAGCCGAAAAAGCGCCGTACTCGGCTACAAAAAACTTGAAAAGCCAAAAAGCAAATGGCATATTCACGGTTGGTTCTGTATGCTTGGCTGTTATCTGCTGATGATGTACTACACAACCGTTTCGGGGTGGATGACAAGCTATTTTTACAAATTTGCAACAGGCACTTTTGAAAGCGGAATGACCTCTGAGCAAGTCAGCGGTGTATTCTCTCAGTTGCAGTCAAACCCGATTGAAATGGTTATATGGATGGCTATTATTACCATACTCGGCTTTTTGGTGTGCAGCAGAGGTATTCAAAAGGGAATAGAAAAGGTGAGCAAGGTTATGATGATTGCTTTGCTCGTACTCATCTTGGCACTTGCCGTAAACAGCATTTTGCTTAGCGGTGCAGGCGAGGGACTTAAGTTTTATCTTGTTCCCGATTTTGAAAAAGTATCCGAAATAGGTATCGGAAACATTGTTTCCGCCGCTATGAATCAGAGCTTTTTCACACTCAGCCTCGGCATTGCGGCTATGGAAATTTTCGGAAGTTATATGTCAAAGGACAATACTCTTCCGGGCGAGTCCGTAAAAATCTGCGCACTCGACACCTTTGTTGCCATTATGGCAGGTCTTATTATTTTCCCTGCGTGTTTCTCATACGGAGTTGAGCCTGACCAAGGCCCTGCACTCATATTTATTACCCTGCCGAATGTATTTGTAAATATGGCAGGCGGTAGAATTTGGGGCACGCTGTTCTTCCTCTTTATGACATTTGCCTGTTTCTCAACAATCATTGCCGTGTTTGAAAATATTATTTCGTTCTGCATTGATATGTTCAAAATCAGCCGCACAAAATCAGTGATTATTAACGCCGTTATAATTCTGATTGCAAGCCTGCCTTGCGTTTTCGGATTTAACATTTGGAGCGGTTTTGAATTGTTCGGACAGAATGTTCTCGGTATTGAGGACTTCCTTGTAAGCAATATTCTGTTGCCTGTAGGTTCACTTATTTACCTGTTGTTCTGCGTTACAAAATTCGGTTGGGGCTTTGACAATTACCTTGCCGAAAGTAATACGGGCAAGGGTATGAAATTTGCCGGATTTTTAAAACCTTACTTCCAATTCGTACTCCCGATTCTTGTGCTTATTGTACTTGTACAGGGCTTTATAAAATAATTTAAAATCAAATCTCCCGATATTGCATTAATCTTGCGTATCGGGAGATTTTTTTGTCTGAACAGTGAGTTAAACCGTAATTCTAAAATTTTCAAAAATATTTTCAGAAAAATTATTGCAATTAGTGCAACTTTTACCTTTTTTGCTATGTAATTGAGGTGATAATTTTGAAAAACATTAAAAACTTTTTTACATTACCAAACGAGGTTTTCTGCCTTATGCTCACTCCGTCCGAGCTTGCCGTTCTAAGCTATCTTGTGCGTTGCAGTGACGATACAGGCATTTGCTATCCGTCTATTCATACAATTGCAACAGCTTGCGCAATATCAGACAATACAGTACGCAAGTGTGTGCGAAAACTTGAGGACAGAGAGATTATCTCAAAGTCCGGCGGCTTTCGTGCGAGCAAATTCGGCAAGGAGCAGAACACTTCTTTTATATATGAACTCAACCCGAGTTTTTACAACGAAGGTTTTGCAAGAGCAAATCTTGTGGAGTATTTTACAAAGAGAAACGCTCAACCTTAAAAAATCAATGCAGTAGGGTGCTTAAAATATTGAGGATAACCGCTTTATTTTTTGCACCTGCCTGCTTCATAATCTGAACCCTAATAAAACTAAATAAAGAAAACTTATTAAAAAATACTAACCGAACATTCGCAGTCGGTCGCCGATTGTGAGTGCTTTTTGTATTTTCTCCGTTTAAGTATTTTTACTGCAATATAACAGTGAATTTTATATGCTGAAAAGCATTATTTTTGAAAAAATTGAGTAAACTTTTTTGCTTTTGTGAGGATGATTTAGCGTTAGCTAAATTTCAATGCCCGACCGACACTCCGCTAAATCATAATTTACTAATGCTAAAATTCAGAGCAGAACGCAAAAAGCAAAAAAATAAAAACCACTGCAAAAATGCAGTAGTCTTTAAAAAATATGACTGTATCTGTAAGCCGGGTTCTGTCGTGAACAGCCATCTATCTTGGCAGCCCGTTGCCGGAACTGCTCAATGCCACCTCCTAAGGACACGCCGAGCAAGCGTATAATGTCCTACCACGGTGTTGCTTCAAATAGGGTTTACACGGCAGATAACTCTCGCTATCTCCGGTGAGCTCTTACCTCACCTTTCCATCCTTACCACAAAAGTGGCGGTAATTTTCTGTTGCACTATCCCTGGAGTCGCCTCCGGCGGCCGTTAGCCGTTATTTTTGCTCTGTGAAGCCCGGACTTTCCTCGCAAAACGCCTTTCGGCAATTTCCCGCAGCTGTTCAATACACTCATATCTATAATACTATATGATTTTTTGCAAAATGTCAACTTAAATTTTCACAAAATAGCTTGATATATCCGCTTTTTCAGTTTATAATAAATAAAGATTTGTAACAAAGGAGAGTTTATAATGGACATCAGACAGAAATCACTCGAAAAGCATTACGAGTGGAACGGTAAAATCGAGGTAGTTTCACGAGTTCCTATTACTAATGCTGAGGATTTATCTCTTGCATATACACCGGGCGTTGCCGAGCCTTGCCTTGAAATTCAGAAAGACTACGACAAGTCTTTTGAGCTTACAAGAAGAAACAATCTCGTTGCAGTAGTAACAGACGGCACAGCGGTTCTCGGTCTTGGCGACATCGGCCCCGAGGCAGGTATGCCTGTTATGGAGGGCAAATGCGCTCTATTTAAAGAGTTCGGCGATGTTGACGCATTTCCTATCTGCGTAAGAAGTAAAGATGTTGACGAAATCGTAAATGCTATTTACCTTATCAGCGGTTCATTCGGCGGTATCAACCTTGAGGACATTGCAGCTCCCCGTTGCTTTGAAATTGAGAAAAAACTTAAGGAAAAGTGCGATATTCCGATTTTCCACGATGACCAGCACGGTACAGCCGTAATCGTTGCCGCAGGACTTATCAATGCTTTAAAGCTCGTTGGCAAAAAGTTTGAGGATATTAAGGTGGTTATGAACGGCGCAGGCGCAGCAGGCATTGCAATCGCTAAGCACCTTTTAAATATGGGCGTTAAGAACATTATACTTTGCGACAGTAAGGGCATCATCTGCAAGGGTGACGAAAGACTTAATGCCGTTAAGAGAGAAATGGCTGAAATTACAAACCTTGAGCATATGACAGGCTCACTTGCAGACGCTATGAAAGGCGCAGATGTATTTCTCGGTATCTCTGCCGCAGGCTGTGTAAGCGAAGAAATGGTTGCATCTATGGCTAAAGACCCAATCCTCTTTGCTATGGCTAATCCTACTCCTGAAATTATGCCTGACCTTGCCAAGAAAGCAGGCGCTGCCGTTGTAGGTACAGGCAGAAGTGACTTCCCGAACCAGATTAACAATGTTCTCGCTTTCCCGGGCATTTTCAGAGGTGCTCTTGATTGCCGTGCAAGCGACATCAACGAAGAAATGAAAGTTGCCGCATCATTTGCTATTGCTTCCCTCGTAAGCGACAGTGAACTTAATGCAGACTACATTCTTCCTGAGGCTTTTGATAAGAGAATCGGCAAGACTGTTGCTGAGGCTGTTAAGAAAGCAGCTATCGAAACAGGCGTTGCAAGAATCTGATATTTTTAAATATTTTATAATTTTACGGGGCTGTCGCAAGACAGTCCCTTTTGTATTTGAATTTTTTGTAATTATATAGTATAATAAGAGTATTAATACAAAAAGTTGGTGCATAGCTTGATAATTCATGATATTTCAAGAGATACTCTCACCTGTAAGGTGTTTGACGGAGATCCGAAAACCGAGGTAACAAAAGTTAAAAGCATTAAAAACGGCGATGACTATAATTTGTCTGCCATAAGTATAAGCACCCACACAGGCACTCATATTGACGCACCGCTGCATTTTTCTGATGACGGCAGTCCTATATCAAAAATGCGTTTAAACACCTTTACGGGCAAATGTACGGTGGTTTCCGTAAGTGGTATTCTTACAGGTGAGGATATGGATAAAATTCTTGCACACAGCCGCAAAAAGCTGCTTTTGCACGGCAACGGCAAAGCCTTTGTAACCGCCTTTGCCGCAAGGGTTCTTGCCGACAGCGATGTGGCAATGATTGGCACTGACGCACAGTCAATCGCACCCGAATTTGACGAAAACGAAACACATAAAATTCTTGCCGAGGCAGGCATTGCGATTTTGGAAAACCTTGATTTATCGGATATAGCAGACGGCGACTATGAGCTTTTTGCATTTCCTATTAAGCTTGGCGGTCTGGAGGCTGCACCTTGCCGTGCAATTTTGTTTGAACAGGAAAGAGGTCTTTGATATGGTAAAAATGGTAGTATTTGATTTGGACGGCACACTTGTAAATTCTCTTGTTGACCTTGGTATTGCCACCAATGAGGGACTTAAGCAGGCAGGTTTGCCTGTACATCCTATGGAGAAATACAATCATTTTGTAGGCAACGGCAGAGAAATGCTTGTAAAGCGTGCAATGGGCGAGAAAAGCGAAGATAAGGCACTTTTTGATACGGTTATGAACGGATTTAACACTTACTACGGTGCTCACAGCAACGACCATACAGCTGAATACAAGGGCTGCACCGAGCTTTTGGAACAGCTCGACAAAAACGGCATTATGACGGCCGTACTTTCAAACAAACCCGATGAATTTGTAGGCGCTATCCTTGCAAAAGTGTTCCCGAACCATAAGTTTACCGAGGCTTGGGGCAACAAAAAGGAATATAAGTGCAAACCCGACGGCGAGGCTTTAAACGCAATTTTGAGCAAGCACAATGTAAAGCAGAGCGAGTGTATTTATATCGGCGACAGCGATGTAGATGTTTTCACAGCCAACAATGCAGGAGTAAATATGCTCGGTGTAGAGTGGGGATTTCGTGGTAGAAAAGAGCTTATGGACGCAGGCGCACCACAGGTTGCGTCTACCGCCGGCGAACTTTTGAATATGATTTTGGCACAGAAATAAGGACGAGCGATGAACAAGGTAAATTATCAGAAAATTCTTGACGGAATAATCTCAAATCTTCAAAAGACAAATGCTGTTCCGACACTGCTTTTGCATGTCTGTTGTGCGCCTTGTTCAAGCTATTGTCTTGAGTATTTGTCGCAGTATTTTAAAATCACGGTTTTCTTTTATAATCCAAATATTTCCGAAAGGGCTGAATATCAGCACAGATTAAACGAAGAAAAACGCTTTATTTCCGAAATGAATTTTAATTATCCCGTAAATATTATTGAGGGCGAATATTCTCCTTTAGAATATTTTTCTGCCGTAAAAGGTCTTGAAAACGAACCCGAGGGAGGGGAAAGGTGTAAAAAATGCTTTGAACTCCGCCTCGAAAAATCAGCCCGTATTGCTCGGGAAATGAATTTCGATTACTTTACAACCACTTTAACAATAAGTCCGCTGAAAAACGCTGGACTTCTTAACAGTATAGGAGAGCACTTTGCAGAAATTTATAATGTTAAATGGCTGAGCAGTGATTTCAAGAAAAAAGAGGGATACAAACGCTCTATTGTGCTTTCGGCAGAACACAATTTGTACCGTCAAAACTACTGCGGATGCGTATTCTCTAAGAGAAATGCAGCGGAAAACGAGTAATTTTGCAAAATTTTGAAAAATTTTCAAAATAAACTTGACAAACGGCTGAAAAAATGGTATAAAATATATCGTTGCGTAAGATAATCGGCAATACGGAGAGATGTCCGAGTGGTTTAAGGAGCTAGTCTTGAAAACTAGTGATCCCGCAAGGGACCAAGGGTTCGAATCCCTTTCTCTCCGCCATTTATTTAATTTTTTAAATATTTTTTTGTAGTTTAACTACATGGAGGATTACTCAAGTGGTTAAGAGGCTCCCCTGCTAAGGGAGTAGGTCGCTAACGCGGCGCGAGGGTTCAAATCCCTTGTCCTCCGCCAAATAAGAACCGTAACTATTGTTGCGGTTCTTATTTTTTGTCTTTTTGTAGGATTATGTCCACATTTTTACTAATTATCTAAAAGAAGATTGAAAAAGTTATTAAAATGGTATACTATTATAATAATAGTGTTTTATTATACATTGTTCTTAAAAAATATAATTTCAGGAGATTATTATGAAAGGTATAATTCTTGCAGGCGGTTCAGGCACAAGACTTTATCCACTTACAAAGGTTACTTCAAAACAACTTTTGCCGATTTACGACAAACCTATGATTTATTATCCCTTGTCGGTACTTATGAATGCAGGCATCAGAGATATTCTTATTATTTCTACTCCGCAGGATACCCCAAGATTTAAGGATTTACTCGGAAACGGCAATCAGTTTGGTGTTAATCTTACATATGCTGTTCAGCCAAGCCCGGACGGACTTGCTCAGGCCTTTATCATTGGAGCGGATTTCATAGGAGATGACGATGTTGCAATGGTACTCGGTGATAATATTTTCGCCGGTCATGGTCTTAATAAGCGACTAAGAAATGCCGTTAAAAACGCCGAAATTGGAAAGGGAGCAACCGTATTTGGCTATTATGTTGACGATCCAGAACGATTTGGCATTGTAGAATTTGATGCAAACGGAAAGGCTGTGTCTATTGAAGAAAAACCCGAAAAACCAAAATCCAACTACTGCGTTACAGGTCTTTACTTCTATGATAACAGGGTTGTCAGCTATGCAAAGAATCTTACGCCATCTGCAAGGGGAGAGCTTGAGATAACTGACCTCAACAGAATTTACCTTAAAAACAATGCTTTAAATGTTGAGCTGCTCGGACAGGGCTTTACTTGGCTTGACACAGGCACACACGAAAGTTTGGTAGACGCCACAAACTTTGTAAAGACGATTGAAACTCACCAACACAGAAAAATTGCCTGTCTTGAAGAAATAGCTTATCTCAACGGCTGGATTTCAAGAGAAAATGTAATGAAAGTTTACGAAGAAGTGAAGAAAAATCAGTACGGACAATATTTGCTTGATGTGCTTGATGGAAAATATATTGATGAGGAATTAAACTAAGGAGAATAATAAATGACAATTATAGTTACAGGCGGTGCCGGCTTTATCGGCTCTAACTTTGTATTTCATATGCTGAAAAAATATCCTGATTACAGAATAATCTGCCTTGATTGCCTTACATACGCAGGTAATCTCTCGACCCTCGCTCCTGTAATGGATAATCCCAATTTCAGATTTGTAAAGGAAAGCATTACAGACAGAGCGGCTGTTTATAAGCTTTTTGAAGAGGAACACCCTGATATGGTAGTAAACTTTGCGGCAGAAAGCCATGTTGACCGTTCTATCGAAAATCCTGAGGTTTTCCTTGACACAAACATTAAGGGTACAGCGGTTCTTATGGACGCTTGCAGAAAATACGGAATCAAGCGCTATCATCAGGTATCAACAGATGAGGTTTACGGTGATTTACCGCTCGACAGACCCGATCTGTTCTTTACTGAGGAAACTCCAATTCACACAAGCAGTCCTTATTCATCTTCAAAGGCAGGAGCAGACCTTCTCGTGCTTGCTTATCATAGAACATACGGACTTCCTGTCACAATCAGCCGTTGCTCAAACAACTACGGCCCGTACCATTTTCCTGAAAAATTAATTCCGCTTATGATTGCCAATGCACTTGCCGACAAGCCACTTCCGGTATATGGCGAGGGACTCAATGTGCGTGACTGGCTCTATGTTGAAGACCATTGCAAGGCTATCGACCTTATCATTCACAATGGCAGGGTAGGTGAGGTTTACAATGTTGGCGGTCACAATGAAAAAAGAAATATTGACATTGTAAAAATCATCTGCAAAGAACTTAACAAGCCTGAAAGTCTTATTACATATGTAACCGACAGAAAAGGTCACGATATGCGCTATGCGATTGACCCTACCAAAATTCACAATGAACTCGGTTGGCTGCCCGAAACCAAATTTGAAGACGGCATTAAAAAGACAATAAAATGGTATCTTGATAATCGTGAGTGGTGGGAAAACATAATCAGTGGCGAGTATCAGGACTATTATGAAAAAATGTATGGAAACAGATAAATCAGAGGTAAGCAAATGAAAGTTTTAGTAACAGGTGTTGCCGGGCAGCTTGGTCATGATGTTATGAATGAGCTTGCAAGGCGTGGCTATGACGGTATCGGTTCTGATATTGCAGAAAATTACAACGGAGCACAAGACGGCTCGGCTGTAACTAAAATGCCTTACATTCAGTTAGATATTACCGATGACAGCAAAGTTAAAAGTACAATTTCAAAACTTAAACCCGATGTCGTTGTGCATTGCGCTGCTTGGACAGCTGTTGATGCCGCCGATGACGAAGAAAATAGGGAAAAGGTTTATGCTATAAATGTAAACGGTACAAAAAGTATTGCAGAAAGCTGCAAAATAGTCGGCGCTAAAATGGTTTACATATCAACCGATTATGTATTTGACGGTCAGGGAACTGAGCCTTGGCAAGCTGACTGTAAGGATTATTCTCCGCTTAATGTCTACGGAAAAACTAAACTTGAGGGAGAACTTGCCGTAAGCAATATACTTGATAACTATTTCATTGTAAGAATAGCATGGGTATTTGGTGTAAACGGTAATAATTTTATAAAAACAATGCTCAAAATCGGCAAAAAGTTTGATACTTTAAAGGTAGTTAATGACCAAATCGGTACACCAACCTACACCTACGACCTTTCAAGACTTCTTGTTGATATGATAGAAACCGAAAAATACGGCTATTATCACGCTACAAACGAGGGCGGATATATTAGTTGGTATGATTTCGCCTGCGAAATTTTCAAACAGGCAGGGTACACTACAAAAGTAAATCCTGTTACAACTGAGGAATACGGTGTTTCAAAGGCAAAGCGCCCGTTTAACTCAAGACTTGACAAGAGTAAACTTGCAGAAAATGGTTTTGAGTCGTTACCAAGCTGGCAGGACGCACTTCAAAGGTATTTAAAAGAAATTGAATATTAAATTACTTTTAGCTGATATTTATATCGGCTAAAAAGTCTGTAATACAAAATTAATTTGAAAAGGAAATTTCTATGGGACAGATTAAAGTTACAAAAGCACCAATCGAAGGACTTTATATAATTGAACCGACCGTACATGGCGACAATCGTGGATATTTTATGGAAACCTATAATCAGAACGATATGCACGAGGCAGGACTTGATATGGTATTCGTTCAGGATAACCAGAGTATGAGCACAAAGGGCGTATTGCGTGGACTTCATTTTCAAAAGCAGTACCCACAAGGCAAACTTGTGCGTGTAATAAAGGGCAGAGTGTTTGATGTAGCGGTTGACCTACGAAAAGGCAGCAAAACATTTGGTAAATGGTTCGGCGTTGAACTTACTGAAGAAAACAAAAAGCAGTTTTATATTTCAGAAGGCTTTGCTCACGGTTTTCTCGTTTTGAGTGATGTTGCCGAGTTTTGCTATAAATGCACTGATTTTTATCATCCCGGTGACGAGGGCGGACTTGCTTGGAATGACCCTGAAATCGGTATTGAATGGCCTGAACTTGAAGGTGTATACAACGGCGCACCAACCGCTGATGGTTATAGCTTAAAAGACGGCACAAAACTAAAATTATCTGATAAAGACCAAAAATGGATCGGTATTAAAGATACTTTTACTTTTAATTAATCAAATCGCAGTTTTATACTCAAATTGAATAATAGAAAAACAAGCGATAGCAATATAACTGTCGCTTGTTTTTGTTATAAATCTTATATTAGTCATCTAAGAGATTTTATACAGTTGAACAAAGCAAAAGCGGAAACGGAAGCGTTACAAAAACAAAAATAATCAAAGTGATAATTTTTTGTGTTTTAGTAAGCTCTGAATTTCTGAATATAGTGAAACAATCAAAAAACAAACAGATTAACGGTGTAGCAATTAAAATAATACTAAAATTAAAAACATTTTGATTCAAAACGCTTGAAAAATCTGATGAGCTATCAATCAATAGTTGTATAACAATATAAATTACTCCACCAAATAAAGCTAAGAGATAGGCAATTAAGCAATTGCGGTAAAATTTATTTCTGATTTCTTTATCAATTATTTTTTCTTTATATATGATTTTGTTCACACATCTTGCTAATAAAACCTTAATGAAAGTCTTCAAAAACAGAACTGCAAAACAAAAAGGTATTAAATATAAAATTAAGTCCACATACATAAAAATCAACTCTTTTAATTATTTTGTTTCAAATTAATAATGTTTGTTTAAAATTATTATACTGTTTTTTTGTTTGATGTCAATAATATTAGTTGAATTTAAATAATTTTATTTATTTGCAAAAATTCAATAATTAAAATTATTTTGCATTTTATATGCCATATGATATAATAAGGTGTAAGTAATAATTCATACTATTCAATTTAATTTCATTTTAGATATTAAAACCGAAATTATATACCGTAAAGTAAAATGTTTTAAAGTAAAATGTTTTATTGATTGCAAATTTGTAAAAAGAAAAATAATTTAATCAACCATAGATTTAATTAAAATTTTATAATTGCAGGCTGAAATAAAATTAATATGATAAATATTTTAATTACGCAAATTGCATTAGCAAGTTGTAATAATCTTTTATAATAATCACTCAGAAAGGTAGAGGCATTTCAATCCAACTCTACCCTTGAATTAAGATATAGGCAACTATACAAAAGGCATATTTTGTATAGTTCGGGTGATACTGCACAAAGAAACTTTAACGCTGCGTTAATAGATTTCAGCATAATAACTACTTCAAACCGCTTTGGTCATGCTTACTTAAGATTATAGATAAATCATTCATAATATTATTTGTAACTTCAAGACGGTTTTTTGCTAATATAAATTCGAGCAAATCTATTGTATCATATTCATATATACGAAAGAAATCTTTGTACTGCAAGTAATCATTTTCAGCCCGTTGCTGTTCATAAAATATGTATTCCCACATCGCAATAATTTTATATTCCTGTTCTGTCATTTTACACCTCATATACAGAATCAGTCATATAAGCCATATATGAATAATCAGGAAATTGCCCACCTTCTCTGATTACACTATCTTTTAAATCGTCAAGTTCTTGCAAAAGTCTTCTATACTTTTGATTCAATTTAACTTTTCTGAATTTTTCGTCAAGTGTTGTAACAAGTCTGTCGATACCGTGGCACTTAAGATATGTAAAAACAGCTCCTGCAAATTGATTTTCAACTACTTTATCAAGTTTTGCTAAGTTATAATCAAGCCCCGGCTTAACAAACAAAGACTTTTGTTGAGTTGTGACAGAATACGCAAAAGCTACCCAATGTTTAGCAAGCTGCCAACGGGACTTATTCGAGTCAGTAGGATCAGGTTCTACAAATCTTAAATAGTGATTGAGAACGAGAAAATACAAGTTATCAACTGTTTCATTTTCTTCTCTTAGAAGTCTGATGAACTCATATGCTCTATCTCTTCTAAGCTGAATTTCACAACGCACCCAATGCGGAACCTCTTCGGACTTGTTACGCTCTGCTGCTTTATCGTAAATTCTAAACATTATGTCAGAGCGACAAGAACCAATAGTAACACATATTCCTTTGTCTGAAATTTGAACACTATGAGAACGCAGCGGACTAACAAAATTATATTGCTTTAAATCTCGACAATCAGGAACTGTATCATCAGCGATAGAATAAACATCAAGTAAACCCTGGAAGTCATCATAAGCAACATCCAAGCGAGTTACATTAACTATATCTGAATTATTAATGATAAAATCGAAAATAAAGTTATAATCAGCGTGAGTAGAAAGACTTTCAAAAGCTCTGCAGCCTTGACCGGACATCTCAACCCACATATAGTCAACAAGATTAGAATTGTAGTGAATAGTAATACTATTACTATAAAGTCTATTCTTAAAGCCGTGTATACCCATTATACCCGGTAACTCTTCAAAGTCTACATTCTCAAGACCAAGCAAAGATATTAAGTCTTTTTCTGTTATAGTTTCGAGCAGAACCCCATTAAGATCTACCCTACTTGTCTTAACTGTAAAACTAAGCCAGTCGAATATAATTTTATTTTCCATTTTAACACCCCATAAAACAAGATTTAATAATTAATTGTAGATAGTGCGTAGCTGTTAGCCTGCTACGCTAAGCGGATTTGCTATAAATCCGACAACATTTTATTATGTAAACAACTTTACCAAGTGCATTAGTAGTTAGATTATTAAAATAATACCTACAACAAGGCAAGGCTAGACAAGAGTGCATATAATATGTGTTCGCTCAGTAACAACATCTTATCAAAATTTATACTGTCAAAATAAATTTTGTTGCACTCAAAAGGTTGACAAAGGGACTTTGTCCCTTTACCCTACCCGGGAGCAGCGGCCCCCGGGACCCCAAATTCGGGACTGATAATTTGATTAAGTTCTAAATATTAAACCCGACCGAAATTTAAAGAATGCGTTCAGTCATTGCGATTTCTTGTCTGCTCATATATTCTTTACTCTTTGCAGTTCTAAGCATTTTATAACTGTCATAGCAATTACGCAGCTTGTCAGTCTGAATGAATGACATTGAGCGTTTAGCGTGAATTTTCATACGCTTGTCGCCGTGAACTTGATTACATTTTTCGTCATAATCCAAAGGGTCATACATGCGAGCAAAAGTGTAGCGACCGAACCAAGTGCCGCAATCGTAACAGCCAAAACTAAGACTGCGGAAATTTTTATCGACAAAATGCCAACGCTGAGCAGTATATAAGATTTGAATACCGTTCCCCTTCCTGACTTGCGTTAATTGAGTTAATAAAGCAATCGGAAATGACTTAAAATCTCTTGAATTAAATTCGTTTTGCACTTCGTCCCAGGCGACCAAAAGCGGTTTATCATAATCTTCTAAAAGCTGTTTCCAAGTTGTGAACTCGAAATCCTGGTCTTTGTAATGGTAATTAGTCATTATATAGATTTTATTACCGTATTTGCGCCGCATATCATTTAAGTACTTGCTCATACACATTGTTTTACCTTTGCCCGGCAAGCCGAAAAAACCATAAATTCCGTACAAATGTACTTTACCTTTATTTTTCGCTATGTCCGCATTAGCCAGGAAAATGATTACAGGTAAAAGCAATATGAAATTTATAATTATACTTATCATATAAAATCCCACCTATGTTAAGGGTAACAATTCCCAGATGAATTTAACAATACCAATAGTCATTTTAAAAGACCACCAAAAAGCAATACAGCCTGTAAAAATAAGAAGAATATCAGCCCCTACAACCCAAGAACCGTAAGAACATACAGTAGCAAGAGTATTAACTAAATCAAATGGAATCGATAAAAAATCGCATAAATTTAATAAACCCGAAAAAAGAGTAACTGCAAAATCAACTAAAGATTCAATTATCATTCTTATCACCGCCTGAGTTCATACGAGTTACAATATTAGCACCGAGAGATAAACCGCCAGCTCCTATGAAATGCAAAAACTGATTAATATTATATAAAAATATCAATAAAACAATAAAACCACGAACATAAGGACGAAAAGTAGCAACAGCAGAAACCAAATAACGAACATCAAGAAAATCAGCAGTAAAACTATAACCAAGAATTTCAACAGTGCCAGTCTGATTAGAGATTTCAGTTCCAACTCCCATAATTCCCGATAAATCAACTGTTTCAACACCAAATTTAGATTTAGCTACTTGTTTTAACGTATCAATCGACGATTGAATTTTATCAGTATCAGGAATAAAAATACGCTTAATGCCTTCTAAAAGCGCATCGGGAATGCCCTTAACTGCATTCCAAATATTTGAAACAACATCACCAAGAGAGCTAAAAGCACTTTCAAAGAACCCCCAAACCTGTCCGGGAATTTGTTTTACAAAGTCCCAAACTTGCCCCGGAATATCTTTGATATAATTCCAAAGATTTAAAGGAATTTGTAAAACACCTTCGGCAATAGACTTAAGCCAATCAACAATGCCAGACAGCCAATTCCACAAGTTGTCAAAATACCCAAATCCCCCGTTATCATCTCCCCCGCTCCCGGTACTAGGCTGAGTAGTTGACTCAGGAGCGTGGGTTGCTGAAAAAAAACTTTATCAGTGCCCTGAAATTTAACATCATAATTAGCAGATACAATTTGAGCTTGACCAGAAAACCAAGAACAAAGAGTACCATCATTAACTTCTGCAGAGTAATTTTCAGGTAATTGTATTTTTTTAACCCAATAACCATTAGGATTATTAACATATGTCATATTACTATCTTGAATAACAGCTAAATCGCCCACAGATAAAAAAACAAATTCAATACCACTGTTATAAGAAACAACAGTATAATGAGTGTATTCATCATCAGTAATATCATAATGAGGAACAGTAACAGCAGAACAAGGGAGAATAGAAGCAACAAGAACGATCATCACAGCAAGAGCAACAACAGCAATTTTTTTAATTTTATTTTTCAAATTTTCACCACCTAAAATTTTAGCATTAAAAGAGCCGTGCCGTCCTGAAGGAGCCGGCACGGCTTGCTTTTTAAAGAGCTGTAAAAAACTTTTTGAGCTTAGAGGAACTTATAAATGATACGAGGAATAAGACCGATACCAATCATAACCGCCATAATTCCTATACCGATAGGAACAAGAGTTGTAAGTCCGGAACTGATTGCATCAGAAATAGGCTTTACAAGCTCAGAAGTAATTGCAAAATCCATATTTTCTCCTTTCTGTAAAATTAAAGAAATGTTTTTATAACTTTATACAAGAGCAATAAAACAAGAATAGCAACGCTACAACCAAGTACAAACAGATGAATAGTATTGTTAAGTTGCAAATGCTCAAGTATCTGATCAGCAGTTGACATTCAAAAAACCTCGTGATTGACTAAGTCAAATTTCGGACCTCGTGATTGACAAGGTCACACTTTGGATACTTACCAAAGCTACAATCAAATGTACAATGCAACATATCACCTTTTTTCAGTCCAACAACATTGTAAGGTTGCTTTGCAATAGCATTATTAGAGTTACCGAGTTCATCCTCAAGATGAAACACATAATATGCATTGCCATTCTTAGAAACTTTACCCTCAATTCCGCGAAGTTCAAAATCACCGTTTAAAATCATTCAATATCACTTCCTTTACTTTCTTCAACATCAATTTTTTTACCGTACTTCTCTTCCCTCATCTGCTCAATCTTAGCAGCCAATGAATCACGAATTTTTAAAATAAATGACCAAATTCCATACACTGCAAACGCTAAAAACAGAATTGAAAATAAATAATTCAAAATGTTCACCTCTTTATTAATTTTTAGGGGCACCCGGAAAGACTTAACTACTGCCAGCCCCTGACTAAAGGACGAGTGTAACTCTTTTATTGTCTTTTTTATGTGTCTTAAACCGAGTGATTAATATATTTCTTTAACCAAATCGAACTTAAACAAATCATCATGAGCAACTACATATGATACACCTGAATAGCGTTCAGATAATCTTACTTTACCAATACAAACAAATAAGTGAAACTCATAACTAATGCACTCAAGTTTAAAAAAACTACCGTTTTTAGAAAAATAGAAATCATTAAATTTTTTATTGCGAAGTTCTGGAAAATAAAACCGACAGAGTTTTACCATCTTTGATTTATTTACATTAAGTCTAAATAGTTTAAGTTCTTTATGTTCAAGCATTTTTTATGTACCCATTTAAGTAAATTAATAGTCAATATATGAACTATCTAATATTATTATAGTTGACATATGAACTAAATGCAATAGTTAATATATGAACTATGATAAAATCTACTAAAGCAACAAAAAAGAGGTATCAAAATATGAATTATGCACAAAATATTAAAAATCTTAGAGAAGATAACGATTTATATCAAAAAGATATAGCGAAATTATTAGGAACTACACAAAGTTATTACGCTCAATATGAAAATGGTAAAAGACCACTACCAATAGAACACCTAATAACATTATGTAAATTCTATAATGTTTCTGCTGACTATATACTTGGACTTACGAAAAATCCAAAGCCAAATTGGAAGATAAAAAATAATATCAATATTAACTATGGCAATGTAAAAATGAAATAAGGTGAACAAATGAACTACAATCCATTACCAAATTATCAGCAAATGAAATACTTAAACTCAAATGGGTTCTATCCATACAAACAAAGAAACTTACTAACACAAAACGAATACAAATTCTATTGTAGCTTAATAAAAATAGCTGATAAATATAATTTATCAATTCAAGTAAAAATGAGATTAGCAGATATAATAGAAGTTGATAAAAGGAAAATCAACAATAAAGATTATATGAGCTACTTTGGCAAAATAAAATCAAAACACATTGATTTTGTTTTAACTCATAAATACACAATGCAAATGATAGCTGCAATAGAGCTTGACGACAAAAGTCACGAAAAACAACAAAGAATAGAGCGTGATGCATTTGTAAATAATGCACTAACAGCAGCAGGTATTGATTTTATACGATGTTTAACAATAAACAATCTTGAACCTATTATAATTTACATATTAAGGAAAAAGCATATAATCCAATAATTAATTTTGACAAATAAAAAAATTAAGAATATAATTTACTTATTTTAAAATTATACAAATTCTTAGCAAGGCATATTTTGTATAGTTGAGGCGAGGAGTAAATGGCACATGGGAGTTTCTTTTATTGATGACGCACCGCAGATCATCAAGGATTACTTATTTTATATGCAGACGGTCAAAGGCAAATCTCAAAAGACCGTTGATGAATACTACATAGATTTGCGCACATTTTTCAGATTTATAAAGTTACAGCGTGGACTTGTGCCTGAGGATGCGGAATTTGAAAGTATTTCAATAGCCGATGTAGATCTTGAGCTTGTGAAAACCGTTACGCTCAATGACGCATACGAATTTATGAATTATATTCAGCGTGAGCGCAACAATCAAAATGTTACACGAGCTCGCAAATGCTCAAGTCTTAAAGGCTATTTTAATTATCTGACTACTAAAAAATGCGTTTTAAGCACAAATCCCGTCGAACAGCTTGAAGTTCCGAAAAAGAAAAAAGCTTTGCCAAAATATCTTACACTTGAGCAAAGTCTCGAACTGCTAAATGCCGTTGACGGCGATTATAAAGAGCGTGATTATTGCATATTAACCCTGTTTTTAAATTGCGGATTGCGTGTGTCTGAAATGGCATCTTTAAATTATACCGATATTCGTCAGGACAACACCCTGAGGGTTGTTGGCAAAGGCAACAAAGAACGAGTTATTTATCTCAATTCTGCCTGCGTATCTGCTATTCAAAACTATATGCGTGTGCGACCTGTTGACGGTGTCAAAGACAAGTATGCACTGTTTATCAGCCGCAACCACCGCAGAATGAGTGTTAAAACCATTCAGGCTATGGTGTATAAATATCTTGAAAAAATCGGACTTAATGCTCAGGGATATTCCTGTCATAAGCTCAGGCACACTGCCGCAACGCTTATGTATCAGTACGGCGGAGTTGACATACGAGTGCTTAAAGATGTACTCGGTCACGAAAACCTTGGCACAACCGAGATTTACACCCACCTAAGCTCCGAGCAAATGAAAAATGCCGCCGAAAAAAATCCGTTATCAAATGTTAAGCCAAAGGCAAACAAGAAAACAGAAAACAGCGAAAATAATTAAATTGTCGATTAATATTATTTTCCTTTCAGCATTCACTATTGAGCCACTTATTATTGATGACAGGGTGTGCATTTCCCTTATAGTGCCTGATGTTTATATTGAAAAAGACCGGACGGATTTTTAATTAATATTTGGGAACATAGTATGTTCTCAAACACTTTAACATTAGCAAACAGAATAAAATTTCCACAGTTGGGACTCGGCACTTGGTTTATTTATGACGCAGTAGTGGCAGAAGTAAAAAACTGACCTTGTTATACAAAGTCAGTTATATTCTCAATGCACCGCCTATATCTATAAGCGGTGCATTTTCTATTAAATTAATAATTTTTACATTATGAATTATACAAAACTTCTCAATTTCTCGGAAATTCGGGTGTGTTTTTATATCACCGAAAAACGCCAAAGTGTCTTTATCAAGCATTGTGCAAGCGCCGCCGATAAATCCGTAATCGTACCCGTCAAGTCTTATATTTCCGCTTTCAATCTTCAGCACATCAACTCCGCTTTTTGTCAGAGCATTATAAATTGTGTTGTCGGCGGTAATTGCGCTATTTTTGCATATAACAGCCGTAGAGCATCGAGTGTAGCCTTGCTTTACATTAACAATTTCAATGCTGTTTTTCTTGCAATAATTTTTTACGGAAATATCTATAACATCTTCCCTGCCGTATAATTTTCCGCCCAAATACAGGCAATTTAGCGCTACACAATCGGGATATTTGCCTTTAATATTATTCTCACAAAGAATTATATTGTATCCTTTATTCTCAAGGTTTTTCCTTAACGATATACATTCCTGTAATAAAAAAATGTTATTTTCTATCATTAGCAACTGCATATCAATATGCCTTTGCTCCGGAGTATTGAATTTTAAAATTTTATCAGAGGAAATTATATTATATCCGTAACTTTCAATCGCACTGCATAGCTTTGGATATTCGTCCGACATAACAACATAACTCATATGCTGACAGCCTCAAAAGCCTGTCTTATATTTTTTACGCCGACAAGCTCTGCCCCATCACATTTTACGGCTTTTATGTTGTGATACGGCAAAATGATTTTTGTAAATCCGAGCCTTACCGCCTCGTTTACTCTGAGTTGTGCCTGAGAAACCGCTCTGATTTCACCTGCAAGTCCGATTTCGCCAAATACAACAACATTTTCGGCAATCGGTACATCTTTAAGACTGCTGATAAGCGCCATTGCAACCGCAAGGTCAATGGCAGGCTCGTCTATTCTCAAACCGCCGACAATGTTTATGTACGCATCGTTATTAGAAAAATAGTACCCTGCCCTTTTTTCAAGTACGGCAAGCAAAAGTGAAAGTCTGTTGTAGTCAAAGCCTGTTGCCATTCTGCGAGCGTTGCCGTAGCCGCTCTGAGTTGCAAGTCCCTGCACCTCAGCAAGAATTGGTCGAGAACCCTCAATAGTGCAGGTTACACAAGTACCCGACACTCCCTTTGGTCTGCCTGAAAGCAGCATTACAGATGGATTTGGCACTTCTACAAGTCCTGTATCGGTCATTTCAAACACACCAATTTCGTTGGTTGAGCCATATCTGTTTTTAACAGCTCGCAAAATTCTGCAAGACATCTGCTTGTCGCCCTCAAAATGCAATACGGTATCTACAATATGTTCGAGCACCTTAGGGCCTGCGATTGAACCCTCTTTGTTTACATGACCTACAACAAACATTGGAATATCAAGCGACTTTGCGGTGCGCATAAGGCAGTTTGTCGACTCTCTTACCTGCGTTACACTGCCGGGTGACGAGCTTAACTCGGTAAGATTCATTGTCTGAATTGAGTCAATCATTACAATGTCGGGCTTTTCGGCTCTTATCTGTTCACAAACAATTTCTACATCTGTTTCGGTCATTACATACAGATTAGGAGAATTTACACCGAGTCGGTTTGCTCTCAGCTTTAGCTGTCTTTGCGATTCCTCGCCCGACACATATAATACTTTCATAGAATTGCCGAGATATTGGCATATTTGCAAAAGTACGGTTGATTTGCCTATACCGGGGTCACCGCCAAGTAAAATAAGACTTCCTTTTACAATTCCGCCGCCAAGCACTCGGTTCAGTTCGCCGCAGCCTGTATCGTAACGGTGTTCGTTTTCGGTAGTGATTTCAGTAATTGAATACGGAGCAGAAACAGCCGAAGTTACCTTTCTTTTTACAGCAGGAGTGGTCTTTACGCTCTCCTTGATTTCTTCCTCCATAGTATTCCACTCGCCGCAGGTAGGACATTTTCCGTACCATTTAGGCGATTCGTAACCGCATTGCGAGCATATATATACACTTTTGATTTTTGCCATATTAAACTTCCTTTAATAAACATTCATAAATCCCACAGCTATTGAATAAGCCATTTTTTGCTGGTAGGTATTTTCTTGCAGTTTTGCACATTCGCTTTCGTTTGAGATAAAACCGCACTCGCAAATCACAGCAGGCACAGTTGCATTTTTTAAGAGATAAATGCTTTTATCCGCCTTTTTACACTCTCTTTCGTTTTCAGGCTGAAGTAATGTTACCACAGACTGTCTAATGCTTTCGGCGAGGTCTGCACTCTGAGGATTGTTTGGCGAATAGAAAATCTGCGTTCCGCTGTATTTGCTTTCGGTAAATTTATTCTGATGAATACTGATTACAACATTGTCGGTGCATGAATTAAACATAGAAAGGCGGTTTTTCATATCGGAAACCTTGCGCTGTCTGATATTATCGCCCTGCGTATAAACAGATTTATCCTCAGTTCTTACCTGCTCGGTTTTGTAGCCAAACAGTGTGAGCATATCGGATAGCTTTGCGGAAATCTGCAAATTAATATCCTTTTCCACCACATTGCCGTAAACAGCTCCGCCGTCCTCACCACCATGACCTGCGTCAATAATAATCGTGTGCTTACAATCGCCGACATTGCCCTCGCTTGTCATAACATTCAAACGAAAGTATGCGGCAGTTATCAGCCAAACAAATGCCGAAATGAGAACTAAACATATTGAAAAGTAAATAATTTTCTTAATTTTCATAAAGCCATACACCCCATAAAATTTTTATGTAGAATACGGCTTGCTTATAACAATTATATCATAGTAAAATTGAATTTAAAAGCAGAAAAGCAAATTTGTAACTATATACTTTTAGCTGAATACTCTGTTATTAATAAAAAAAGCAGGCATAGCGCCCACCTTTCGGCGCTATGCTTAAAATTCGGGTGAAGTAATGAATAAAACAACTCTTAATAAAATTCCACTGAACTGCGAGGCTTATATAGACAGCATTGAGTGTGGAAACGGCATAAAAAACAGAATTAATGATATGGGCATAACAGAGGGCGAAAAAATTATTCCGATTATAAAAAGTCCGTTCGGAGATCCGAGGGCGTATCTGTCAAAAGGCACTGTAATTGCTCTCAGAGAAAGCGACTGCGCCAAAATTACGGTGCATCCTACACAAAGCTACACATAAAATCTAAAGTTGGGAGGTTTTTACTTGCTGACAAGAAACAGCCGTAAAACCGAGGCAAGCGGAAATATGTGCAATAATGCAAGCTATAATGTGGTACTTGCAGGTAACCCGAATGTGGGCAAAAGCACGATTTTCAATGCGCTTACAGGTATGAAACAGCACACAGGCAACTGGACGGGAAAAACCGTTGAATATGCAAAAGGCTGTACGAAAATCAACGACAAAACATTTTCAATCATAGATTTGCCGGGCACATACTCTATGATTTCCTTTTCTCCCGAGGAGGATGTTTCAAGGCAGTTTCTTGTGCGAGATGACATTGACTGCACAGTTATAGTAATAGATTCAAGCGTGCTTGAGCGCAACCTTTCCTTTACCTTGCAGGTGCTTTCTGTTGCCAAAAAGGCGGTTTTGTGCCTTAACCTAAGCGATGAATGTGCCAAAAACGGGTTTATCATTGATGAAGATGAGCTTTCGCTGAACCTCGGCATACCTGTTATCAGCACTAACGCAACAAAGAAAGCCGATATTAAAAAAATCAGAGAAAAAATTTACGATGTATGCACAGAAAAAACAAAGTGCTTTCGAGTTTCTCGGCTTTATGATGGCATAGATATTTCAGACACAGAAAAGCGCAGGCAAAACACAGAAATTTTATCAGCAAGGGCAAAGGAAATTTGCAGCCATTGTGTAAAAAAGTGCGGCGAAAATATAAGTGCAAAAACGAGAAAGCTCGATAAAATACTTACTTCTAAAATTACAGGAATACCGATAATGATACTCCTGCTCGGACTGCTTTTTTGGATAACAGCAGTAGGAGCAAATTATCCGAGCCAACTGCTGAGCTGTATGTTTGAATATATAAAAATCGGTCTTGTATATATCTTTGATTTTTTCAATTCTCCCGATTTTATAAAAGGCTTTTTTATAGACGGCATTTATACTACTCTCAGCTGGGTTGTAGCGGTAATGCTGCCGCCAATGGCGATTTTCTTTCCGCTGTTTGCCTTAATAGAGGACTTTGGCTATTTGCCGAGAATTGCATTTAACCTTGACAAATTCTTTTCTAAATGCGGAGCGCATGGCAAGCAAGGCTTGACTATGGCTATGGGAATTGGCTGTAATGCCTGCGGAGTTACAGGCTGCAGAATTATTGAATCACCAAAAGAACGGCTTATAGCCACTGTAACCAACAACTTTATGCCATGCAACGGCAGATTTCCAATGCTTATTGCGGTAATCACAATATTCTTTTCGGGCAGTGCCTGCGTGCTGTCAGGCTCGGTCGGCGTTGCCCTTATACTCGTTTTGCTTATTCTTTTTGCGGTTGCCGTCACTATGTTTGTTTCAAAAATTCTCTCCACAACACTGCTAAAGGGTGAGCGCTCGGCATTTGCACTGGAGCTTCCGCCCTACCGCAAGCCGAGAATTTTAAAAACAATAGTAAGCTCGTTTTTAGACCGCACATTATTCGTGCTGGGCAGAGCGGTTGTGGTGGCTATACCTGCCGGCGCACTCATATGGCTGCTTGCAAATATTTATATTGCTGACCAATCACTGCTTGCATACTGCACAGAATTTTTTGATCCGTTCGGTAAAGCCATCGGACTTGACGGTGTAATAGTAATGGCGTTTCTGCTTGGCTTTCCCGCTAACGAAACCGTTATTCCCATAATAATTATGTCTTACCTTTCAAACGGCACTCTTACGGATTTTGCAAGCTACGAAGAGCTTTTTGCATTGCTCACGCAAAACGGCTGGACGCTTACAACGGCAATCTGTACAATAGTAATGTGCATCTTCCACTTCCCTTGCTCCACAACCTGCCTTACAATCAAAAAAGAAACGGGTAGTATGGGCTGGACGATGTTTTCGATAGTTATGCCGACAATGATTGGCATAGCACTTTGCTATCTGATTTCTCATATTATGTAAATCAACTTAATTTAATAAATCCAAACAGAAAGCCTGCCCTTACATTATGCAAGGGCAGGCTCAGCTTGTCGAAAAAGTCCAGCATTTGCTGGGCTTTTTGCTATTTTTGTGGTATAATAAAAGCGGTGATGAAAATGTTGG
>OLGM01000188.1_pt1 | contig 46097 bp, 35 predicted proteins | sample 1606001 | NCBI WGS metagenome assembly OLGM01 (sample SAMN03283294) | human gut metagenome | biome: human-associated habitat; material: feces | host: Homo sapiens | place: Peru | collected 2012
TATAATTACCATCTCCGAGGATTGAAAATTCGTTGTCGCCCCTGTATAGGGGGTACAGACTTATCAGCTCTCGCCGAGACTTTTTCAGACAGTCTGGGGGGCTATGGAGGCTAATGGCTTAACTATTAATGAGATGATATGGTGTACTCTATGCCATGGGGAGTAGAGTGTTGTAATTACCTTGTATCAAGTGATTTATCCTCCACAGGTTGGCTGCGTCAGCGTTGGCAGCGTTGACAGCGTTGGCAGCGTTGACAGTGTTGTCAGTGTTGTCAGTGTTGTCAGTGTTGGCAGCGTCAGTGAGTGAGCGTTCCGCCCCAACCAAGACGAAGAGTTATTCCTGCGGTGTCAGGGTAAAGTGATCCTTTGTCTGCGTAAAGGCCGATGCTGAGAAGGGTCGTGTTTCCAATTACGCGTTTAGGCAACGTGAGCTCCAATGCTCCTGAAACCTGCCTTGGAACCGAATTATAGAACGGGTCTGATTGGCTGTACTTTCCGAAATTCTTACTGTATGTAACTTTCAATAAGTAGGGTACTTTTCTGAATATTTTTCCTCCCAGACCGACATTCCACGCGATGATTCTGTTGTTGGACACTCCCTTGGTGATTCCGTTCTCATCCTTAGGGGTAAGAGTGAAAAGAGGAAGCCCTATCGAACGCCCATTGTAAGTCCATGCGGACTGATATTCACCATTGTTGAAATAATTGTCGCAACCACCTACGATGTAAACCTTTTTGTCAGGATTCCTTTTCAGCTCCTCTTCCGTGGCCGGCCTGTCATGCCGCGTCCCCGACTGCCACTTCGTGTAGATGAATTCCAAAAGCAAGTCACTGACCCATTTGTCCTTGTTCTTGAATGAGAGATGAAGGGTGTTCACGGCGTCGGGAAAGTTCTGGAACCCGACCCCGGAACCATCCTCGAACGGCCTGTCGTGCTGGAATGCCAGACACCATCTGTCCTGATCCAGGTCCAACCTTAAAAGTTCGCGTCCAAGGTGATTGCCGAGCGCGTTGATCTGGTCGCTTTTTGTCGCTCCTTCCCCTCCGCTTGCGGCGACCATGATCTTCAGATAGTCGGAAAATTTCTGGGGCTGTTTGCCGTAGACCGGCGATGTTCCGCCCCATTGTGTCCAAAGGTCCAATCCTCCTGTGAAAGAGATCCTCTTGCTGATGTTCACCTTGAAGTGTAGGGCCTGGTTGTGGAGCAGAGTGTGTTTTACGTACCTGTTGTCCCAAAGCCCATAATCCCCGAAGTCGAATCTTGCGGAAAGGATGCCCTTGGTGAAAGGTATCTTGATCCAATCGGAATGCAGGCGGTACCCGGGAAAACTCTGGGCGTTGTCTGTAAGCACGAAATTTCCTCCGGTCACAGAAAGTCCTCCGAAATCTGTCGCGCGCCGACGAATTCCAAGATCAAGATTCAGTTTCTTCCAGCCGGCGCCGACATAGAGTTCCTGAACCATGCCTCTTTTGCTGCTCCCGTCGCTGTTATGCACCTCCGCATTCCCCTCGGCGGCGGCATAACCGGCAAGCCCGATTCCCCAGTCCAGCCGGAAAGTGTTTTTGCCGTAGCTTGTTCCGTTTACACCTCCTCTAAGAAGTCCTCCGCAGGTCTCGGGATAGACTCCTCCTTTGTTGGTGTGGCTCCAGAACGGCAGTGCCCTCTTCGTGGAACCCATTCCGGCCATCTCCACGTACCATCCACCGTGATCGATCTCTGCTCCATGAACTAGTGCCTCGGTGGCTGGGATGGCAAAGAAGAGAGCTACGATTTTCTTGAATATCAAGTATTTTGTCCCCATGTTGACTTTTATCAAACCTATCATCGGGCGGATCCTGTAACCTGCCGAAGTTACTGACTCAGTGTGACACCGATCTCTTCCGGTAAGATCTTCGCTGGCTTGCCGTCCAACGCCGAGGTCTCGATGCGTATGAAGCGGCATTCAATCGTGGAATTGAAAGATATTCTCATTGGAACCGGATTGTGCATGATGTTGCTGAACTCTCCTTCTTTTATGATTGTGTGCCACTTTTCGCCATCATCACTTGCCGAAAAACTAAAGCGGAATGCCATTTCTTCTCCTACCCTGCTTTCAAGAGGCGCATATGTGAATGCGGTCAACGCAGCTTTCCTGCCGAGATTCAAGACCAGCGGATGATCGTTATCGACAGTCCACTCTTCTCTCGGAATGTCGTTCCAATCAGCGCCGGTTGCCTTGTCCGCGATGGCAGGGGCATGGAAAACACCGACTCTGCTCAGATGAACTTCAGCTCTGGAACCTGTGATGCGTACCTTGATGGCTTTGAGATCTGATTCCTCAAAACGTACAAGACGCTTGTGTCCGATCGTCGTTCCTTCGCAAAGAACTTTCCAGCCAGTATTCTCCAATCCTTCCACAACGAATGACTCTACCCTTTGCCCACGCTTGATGTCCTCCTGAAGCATCACGACATTCACGCGCGAACCTTTTTTCAGTTTGTAAACACGTTCCTCCCCTTGGACAGCATTCCACAGGAGGCTCCCTTTCCGCACCCGGTCATCGCTGAACGTGCGTTTCAGGTAGTCAGACAGTTCTTGAAGTCTCACCGAGTCTGCTTCGTGAATATGTCCTCTTTTGTCCGGGGGAACATTGAGCAGCAGCACAGAGTTGCGGCCAACTGACTGGAAATATATGTCCACCAGTGTCTTGAGACTTTTTACCTTCTCATCTTGGTCGGCTGTGTGGAACCATCCTGGGCGGATGGAGACATCCACTTCGGATGGATACCAGAACATCTCGGTAGCCTTTTCGATCATATTCCTGCTGCCTAGATCCTTGGACAAGTTGGTGATTCCCAACCGCCCGTTGTTGTCATCAGCCTGGGCGTATGCTTTTGGGGTGAGCACCGTGGCGCTCCACTCGGTCTCGCGTCCCATGCCGCTTTCGTTGCCGACCCAACGCACGTCGTCACCCATGATGGCTGTCACGGCATGCGGCTGCAGGGAGTGGATGACATGAAGGATGGAGTCCCAGTCATAGACCTGGATTTTTCCGTTCGGCCCCTCACCGTTGGCTCCGTCAAACCACACCTCGTCAACCTCTCCATAGTCGGTGAGCAGTTCCGTGAGCTGGGCGATGAAGAATTTGTTATAGGCTGGAGAGTCTCCGTAGCAAGGGGCGTTGCGGTCCCAAGGAGAAAGATAGACTCCGAATTTCATCCCGTATTTAGCGCAGGCATTCCGTACTTCACGCACCACATCACCTTTACCATCTTTCCAAGGGGATGAAGCGACAGAATGAAGGGTGGTCTTGGTCGGCCAGAGGCAGAATCCATCGTGGTGTTTTGCCGTCAGGATCGCCATTTTGAATCCGGCTTGGCTGAGGGTTCGGATCCATTGTTCGGCATCAAGGTCCGTAGGAGCGAACAGGGATGGGCTTTCCTTGCCGTCACCCCACTCGCGTCCGGTGAAGGTGTTCATTCCGAAATGGAGGAAAGCGGTCATTTCCAGATTCTGCCAATCAAGCTGCTCTTGGGTCGGGACAAGCCTGGCGGCAAGGCTTATCTTGTCCTGATGCGGGCAACCTTCAGGGAACACAAGATGTTTCACGGAATATTCCTGACTGTTTTGGGCGCAGACCATCCCTGCGGACAAGAGCATGAGAATAGAGGTGATTAAATGTTTCATTGATGTAAAATTTTTCCTGAAATCATGCAAAGTTAACAAGTTTGTGTTATCTTTGCACCAAAATAGCCACATAATGATAGCCGCATGGAACACACGACCGTCATCATCTATAGAAACACCTATAGAACCTTTGCTTGGACAGAATTGTTCGATCTTATTAAGGTGTAAATAATAACCTGCATCATTTCAAAATAATAATAAGTTAATATTCAAAGGATTCCTTATTATCAGTTTTATCGATTGATGCAACTTGTTTTTTCAATATCACTTAATAATTACTTACCTAATGTTTTCTAAAACAAATCAGAACAGAATCATTCATTGTGTCCTGACTTTGCTGCTTGCCCTTATGGCGTTCACTGCACAAGGACAGAGAAACACAACGGTGACAGGTGTCGTCACAGACACGCAGGGCCCGGTGCCCGGAGTCTCCATCATTGTCAAAGGAACATTGAACGGGACAACTTCCGACATCGACGGAAAGTTTTCGTTGAATGTCAAGGACAAAGACATTCTACAAGTTTCCTGCATCGGCTACCTGTCGCAGGAAATCAATTGGAACGGACAGGCATCGCTTGAGATAGCCTTGGAAGCGGACCTCCAGAAATTGGAGGATGTCGTAGTAGTGGGTTTCGCCACCCAGAGGAAGGTGGATTTGACAGGTGCCGTCTCCCAGGTGAAGATGGAGGATGTGCTGGGCGACAGACCTCTTGTCAGTGCCTCGGCCGCCTTGCAGGGAGCCATGCCTGGATTGATGGTTTCGGGCTCGTCATCTCCTGGACAGGCGAAAAGTTTCAACATCCGAGGCACTTTGTCCATCAACGGAGGCTCGCCTCTGGTCCTCATCGACAACGTTGAGGGTGACATCAACAGCCTGAATCCGGATGACATCGAAAGCGTCTCGGTTCTCAAGGACGCGGCTTCCTCGGCCATCTATGGAGCCAGAGCCGCGGGCGGTGTCATACTCGTCACGACCAAACGTCCGAAGAGCGACGCCACGTTCAAACTTAACTACAGTTTCAGTCAGGGTTGGGAGAACACGTTGACAAGGCCGGTGCAGGCATCGCTTTCGGATTACATCTCCGCTTACGAGGAGGCCGGATTCTCGTCCCAGTACTGGGCGGGAAACGGACAGATAAGCGAGTGGAAGAACCTGCTTTCCCAGTACGAGGCCGGTACGCTCAGCGGAGTGTATGACAATGGTATCTACAAGGCTGAGGACGGCAGTGTCTATTATCTTAAGGAAGGAGATGTGGCAGGCAACGCGCTTGGCACAGGCTTCCTTTCCAACCATGCGGTCTCTGTCACCGGCGGAACCGACAGACTTCGTTTCAGGGTGTCCGGTAACTACGGCTACGAGAACGGACCGATGATCACGGACAAGGACAAGTACCTGAGAAAAGCCATCTCGTCATTCGTCTCCGGTGATGTCACGAAATGGTTGACCCAGGAACTTACAATGTACTACACGGACATAAAGAGAACGGCTCTCTCCAATAACATCCGTGATCCGTATGCGACAAGGCTTATCAACTGGTATCCTGAGGGTTACATGCCAAAGGAGATCCTTGGGACAAGCGAGGATCTGATAATGGATTCTCCTAAGAATTCCTATCTTGTCTCTCCGACCTCCACAACCACCAACTCGATGCCTCGCATCCAGTCCAAGACGATCATCCGTCCTTTGAAGGATTGGGAGATCATAGCCGAGTACACTTATAACCAGAACTCCTACAAGTACCGCAATTACTCAGGCATCCTCCGTTACGCGGATGTGCAGCTGGCGGTCAAGACCACTCCTACCGATCCTACCAGGGATCTGTACACGATCAACTCGTACACCACCAAGTACAACGCCTTGAACCTCTACACCAACTACAAGTTGAGTCTTGGCAAGCATGCGATGACCGCGATGGTCGGTTTCAATCAGGAAAGCTACGACTATTCCGGTGTGAACGCATCGATCGAAGGCCAGTCCGTGCCGACGGTTCCGTCCTTCGGCGGTGGTACAGGAATCAAGAACATCAGCGACAATTACTCTGAATATTCCATCAGAGGTATGTTCGCCCGTCTGACATACAACTATGCTGACCGGTATCTTCTGACAGTGAATGCCCGCTATGACGGTTCGTCAAAATTCCCGAAGGAAAACCGTTTCGGCCTTTTCCCTTCCGTTTCTGTCGGCTGGCGCCTTGGCAAGGAGAAGTTCATGGACTGGGCTGACAACTGGCTTAATGAGTTCAAACTCAGGGCTTCCTATGGCTCCATCGGTAACCAGAACATCAATCCGTACGGCTTCGTCGCTTCCATGGGCATCAACGAAGGAACCTACTGGCTTGACAACAACGATAAGACAATCTACATCTCCACACCTGGCCTGATCCGCGCCAACTACACTTGGGAGACTGTCACGACCCTCGACTTCGGTTTTGATTTCTCGGCCTTCAATGACAGGCTATCAGCCACGTTTGACTGGTACAGGCGCGACACCAAGGGAATGCTTGCGGCCGGAGCCGAGCTTCCTGCCCTTGTCGGAGCGAGCGCTCCTCTGCAGAACATCGCTGACATGCGGACTGACGGATGGGAACTGTCCGTCGGATGGCGCGACCACATCGGAGATTGGGGGTACCGCCTGAATCTCAATGTCTATGACCATAAGTCCAAAATCACAAAATTCAATAATCTTTCAGGCTCCATAGACAACTATTATGTAGGAAAAGCATTGAACTCCATTTATGGCTACAGGGCTGACGGCTATTATTCCATCGATGACTTTGACATGGAAAAGGCCAAGGTCGGCACTTGGGTGCTCAAGGAAGGCGTCGTGTCAGTCAGCGGTTATTCAGTGCAGCCTGGTGATGTGAAGTTCAAGGATCTGGACGGTAACGGTGTGATCGACGCCGGTGGCTCGACTCTTGAGAATCCTGGCGACAGGGAAATCATCGGAAACAGCACTTCCCGTTACCAGTTCGGCGGCAATCTTGGAGTCTCATGGAAGGGGCTTGATCTGAATGTTCTTCTTCAGGGAGTCGGCAAACGTGACTATTGGCTGGGCGGAGCCGCCCTGTTCCCGTTCGGAGCGGCCGGAGCGGACGGAGTTTTCTGGCCGTTGTACTACAACCAGACAGACTATTGGTCAGCGGTCAGCTACGACCCTCAGAGCCCGGACTACATGGTAGCGAAGAATCCTGACGCCAAACTGTTCAGGGTCTATGGTCAGGATGGCAACGCCGGTTCGAACGCGAGGGTGAGCGACAAATATGTTCAGAACGCCGCCTATCTGCGTGTGAAGAATGTCACTCTGTCATATTCATTCCCGTCATCATTGCTTCGCAAGGTGGCTTTGGACCAGCTTCGCCTGTATGTGAGTGTGGAGAATCTCGCCACTTTCACTTCCTTGCCAAAGGGCTATGACCCGGAAAGTCTTTCGTGGTCTTATCCGTTCTACCGCACATGGTCTGTCGGAGCAAGCATAACATTCTAATGATCAAGAATTATGAGAAATAAAGCATACGTTATTGCAGCAGCAATCATAGCCACCGTCTCCGGTGTATTCTCAAGTTGCAACGATGATTTTCTTGAGAAGCTTCCAGTCACAAGTCTCACGGAGAAGAACGCTTTCCAGACTTACGATAATTTCAAGGCCTACATGAATCCTTGCTACTCGTTGTTCACGGACGGCAACATCATGACAAACTTCTCCGGAGGTTCTTATTATTGGGGTGGCCAGTGGAGCAGTGACTACTATTCCGGGATAATGACAACGAGGGACAACTCGTTCAACCCTTACGGGTACCAGACGATCACAACGAGAAACACCCACGGATCGTGGAGTTTCGGTTGGATTCGAAGCATCAACATCATGCTCAGCCATCTTGGCGACGGAGTGCTGACCGAGACTGAGCAGCGCCATTGGCGTTCTGTAGGTTACTTCTTCCATGCATGGTGGTATATGGAACTCATTTCCAGGTACGGTGACATCCCTTGGGTGAACATGGTCCTGAACGATGAGTCGGAGGAGGCCTACATGCCTCGCACCCCTCGCGCGGAAGTGGCCGACAGCATTGTGGCGAGGCTTGAATATGCCGCCGCGAACATCGGTGACTCCTCCAAGGACGGAGACAACGCTCTGACCGCTGACGCCATAAAGGCCGCCTTGAGCCGCTTCCTGCTTCGTGAGGCCACATGGGCCAAATACCACGGGCTGAATGAGCCTTATCAGCAGTATCTGGAGAAGTGTCTTGCCGTCTCTCAGGAACTTATGGATAAGTATCCTTCGCTGTACTATGGCAGCGGGATCAACAAGTACCCTGCCGCCGGCTACGACGAGGTCATGACTTCCGAAGACCTTACCGGCAAGCCGGGCATCATCATGTTCAAACAGTATTACACTGGAATATTGATGCATCGCTTCAGTGATTTGGTTCACGTTGAAGCGCATCGTGCCGACGCTCCGCAGCAGACGGTTGACATGTTCCTCATGAAGAACGGCAAGCCGATAGGCAACCCGTCTTCAGGATTCAAGGGCGGCGAAGGAAAAGATCTTTGGGACTATTATTCAGACCGTGATCCTCGCCTGCACATCAACTTCCAGCCACCGGCACAGGCCAAAGTCACCGGAAATAACCCGAACGCAGACAATGTGACCACTTTCAAGAAATGGACATTCTGGAAGGCCGGTGAGACACTGCAGGGGCTCGGCAACTTCACCATCACTGGGGAATATGAGAAAAAGTTCCGTGAGTACATCGACTATTTCGGCCCGAATGTGTTCTGTGAGAACGGAACAGGTGATGAATCAATAGGTTGCAAAAGACTCCCAGGGCATAACTGGGGTGGCTCGATGTCTCACAGCGCGCCTAACATCACAGGCTCCGGGATCCAGATGGACAACTACATGCGCTGCTGGACCGGTTATTTCTTTTGGAAGCACTACACGAGCTGGGAAGTCGGCAGCAACGGCAATTTCCAGACATCTGACAAACCGATCTTCACGATCGAGGAAGTCCTTCTGAACTATGCGGAGGCCGCTTTTGAGCTTAACCGCTTTGACCAGGGTGTCGCCGACAGGACAATCAACCTGCTCCGTGACCGTGCGGAAGTCGCAAGGATGGTCGTGGCTGAGATCACGGCTGATTTCGATCCGGATCGTGACAAGGGTACGGCTTCATGGACCCGTGGCTACGACGACACCAAAACCAACTATGAGGTTCCGCCTGTCCTTTGGGAGATCAGGCGCGAGAGGATGGTCGAGTTGATGGGACAAGGTTTCAGTTTCTATGACATCAAGAGATGGCACAAGGCTCCGTACTATGTGAACAGGCAGCCTTGCGGCGCATGGATCACCTCCGCAAACGTCCCTTATGGCACAGGAAAGTACACCGGACAGTTCGTCAATTACAATGAGATCCGTGAGAAGGGCTATTCGGAAGCCTATGGCAACGAGGCCGGAAGCGGATGGATCTACACGAAGCACGGCCCGTTGTCAGTCGGCAAGGGATGGCTTGACACCTACTATCTGGATCAGGTCCCTACCCATGAGATCAACATGAACCCTGCCCTGACGCAGAACCCTGGCTACGAGGAACTATTCGGAAAATAGGATTACATGATCTCTGAATATAAAAGCGGGCGGCTGATACTCTTCAGTCGCCCGCTCTTAATGTCTGGAACCTACCTGGCTCTTGCTGTTTCTCCTTTAAGAATAGGGAAGTCCGGGTTCGGAATATGCGCTTCCGACATGATTGCCTGAAGCTCGGCGACTTTCTCCGGGTTGTCCGCACTCAGGTCTGTTGTCTCTCCCGGGTCGGTGGCGAGGTTGTACAGCTCGTATTTGTCGTTGTCGCTGCGGATGTCCAGATGAACAAGTTTCCATTCGCCTTTCCTGACGGCTTGGCGGCCTCCAAGCTCCTGAAACTCAAAGTAAAGCCATTCGTGTTCTTTCTGCATTCCCTTGTTCTCCAAGGTCGGAAGCAGACTGATGCCGTCCATGTTTTCAAGATCCTTTTCCTTGGCCCCGTTGAGCTCGCGTAGTGTCGGCATGACATCCCAGAACGAGCACATGAGATCCGAGTCAACGCCCTTTTGGGTGTGTCCTTCCCAACTTACAATCAAAGGAACTCTGACACCACCCTCGTAAAGATCCCTCTTGTAGCCTCTCCAAGGTCCGTTGGAGTCGAAGAAGTCAGGATCCGCACCTCCTTCTTTATGAGGTCCGTTGTCGGATGAGAAGATTATTATGGTGTTGTCATAGACTCCAAGTTCCTTGAGTTTTGAGACTATCTGCCCCACGTAGGTGTCAAGCCTTGTCACCATGGCCGCGAAAGTGGCATGAGGATATTCCTGCGAACAATAGCCACCCTTTCGGAACGCCGGCCCGCTGTCCACACCATGATAAGGTGTCTCGGGATATTTTCCTATGAATCTGTCGATTATGCTGTCCTGCGGAACAATCAGCTCGGCGTGCGGTATTGTGGTCGGATACCAGAGGAAGAAGGGTTCTCCGTCCTTGACCGAATTTTCGAGGAATTGGAGAGCTTTTTCATGGATAAGTTCTGGAATATACGTTCCCTGCCCGTAAGGGACAGAGTCCACATTGTCTTTCAGTTCAATTCTTTCCGAGTTGTGCCAGATGTGGCTCGCATAGTAGCTGTGGGCGAGAAGCTGGCAATTGAAGCCATAGAACTCATCGACGCCTTGGTTTGCCGGATCTCCGGTTGTGCCGATGTAGCCAAGTCCCCATTTGCCGAACGCTCCGGTTCTGTAGCCGGCCTTTCTCATGTCATGGAAGATCGTCTCGGCTCCGTCAGGAAGCGGAAACTGTCCTTCCGGATCAAGTTCGAGGTTTCCCCTCACCGGAGTGTGCCCGCTGTGGGTACCGGTCAGAAGACACGATCTGGACGGGGCGCTCACTGTGGTTCCCGAATAGCATTGTGTGAACCGGACACCTCCACGCGCGAGGGCGTCGATGTTCGGAGTCTCGAAATTCTTCTGCCCGTAGCAGCTCAGATCCCCCCAGCCAAGATCATCCGCCAGGATGAACACGACGTTCGGAGTACGTGCCGGTTTCTCTTCAGCGCAGGCTCCTGTGGCGAGAGCGACTCCGGCAAGAAGCATTGAGTCAAGTACTTTGGTCATAAAATCCTGTTATTTGAAGATTAGTGAAATGTCTCGGATTATTTCTTCCCTTTCACGGAAGGGTGCGCCAGAATCTGCACATCGATTCCGTCAATCTTGTAGCCTTTGAAGCGGCGTTCGAGAAGCTTGCCCTCGATCTGCTGATAGAGCTCGTCGTCAATCACATCTGAGAAAGTGTGGTTCATCGTGTCATAAAGATGAAAATGCTTGAAAGTGTTGACGTCGAAATACATCTTGTTGTTCTCGCTCATCCTGTGGTGGTATATTCCCAAAAGAGAAAGCTGGGTCAGGATGTTATAGACGGAGGCGACAGTGACCTTCGTCTTTTTCGCCGCAAGGATTTCCGCCGTGACCATGTCAGCGCAGGCGTGTCCAAGCCTAAGCATCGCCTCATGTACGGCGATTCTCTGTGGTGTCACTTTCAGTCCGTTTTTTCTAAGTAGTTCACGGAAGTATTCGATTGTCGGGGCCTTGTTGTTTCTTTCCATTAAAGTTTGATTCCTGATTATTATCAATTCGCTTTTGCGACGCTACAAATGCAAATTTAGATAAATTCTGATAAACAACATCACGTCTATGGAAAAAACACGATTAATGCTGGAATCAAGGTGGAACTTATCGCTTGGCTAATCACGAATTATGGCTATATTTGCAAGTTAAGATTGAACTCGAAAGTATGGAAAAAATAAGATGCCTGATCATAGGAGGCGGCCCTGCCGGGTACACGGCTGCCATCTACGCTTCCAGAGCCGCTTTGGAGCCTGTCCTTTATGAAGGTATGGAACCAGGCGGACAGCTTACGACCACGACTGTTGTCGAGAATTTCCCTGGATTCCCTGACGGAGTTGACGCCAACCAGCTTATGGACGGGATGAGAGCCCAGGCGAAGCGTCTTGGGGCTGACATAAGAAGGGGAGTGGTGACTGCCGCGGACCTGTCCAAGCGCCCTTTCCGTCTTACGATTGACGGAGAGACCGAACTGGAGGCCGAGGCTCTGGTCATCGCCACAGGAGCGACCGCGAAGTATCTTGGTTTGCCGTCTGAGCAGAAATTCAGAGGCATGGGCGTGAGCGCCTGCGCGACCTGTGACGGCTTCTTTTACAGAAAGAAGGATGTCGCTGTGGTCGGTGGAGGTGACACAGCCTGCGAGGAGGCCACCTATCTCGCCAACCTATGCCGCAAGGTTTACATGATTGTCCGCAGGGATGTGTTCAGAGCGTCGGTGGCCATGCAGGAAAGGGTTAGGAACACTCCGAACATAGAGGTCCTTTGGAACTGCAACACACTGGAAGTGCTTGGGGATGAGTCAGGTGTGACCGGAGTCCGCGTTCAGGACAAGGATGGTAAGGTTTTTGATGTCAAGGTCGACGGATTTTTCCTTGCGATAGGGCATCATCCTAACTCTGACATATTCAAGAAATATGTGGAGACAGATGAGAACGGCTATATCATCACAAAGGGCAAGACCTCTGAGACTAATGTGGAAGGTGTTTTCGCCGCTGGTGATGTTCAGGATCCGCGTTTCAGGCAGGCGATAACCGCCGCCGCGTCCGGGTGCCGCGCCGCTCTTGAGGTGGAAAAGTTTCTTTTGTCACACTGATGATTAAGTTGGAAGCGGGGATTTCCTGCTTGCGAAGTTGAATTTTGAACGGAATGAATAATATGTTAAAGACAAATCTGAAGCTTGTGTCTGTCGCCTTTCTTGCCGTACTGTCTTTCCAGTCGTGCAAGTCGGAGTACGAGGCTCTTCTGAATGGAAGTGATGTGGATGCGAAATATGCCGCCGCGTTCGGTTATTTCAATCATGGGAAGTACAGCAAGGCCGCGCAACTGTTTGAGTCTCTCGCGGTCCTGACCAGCGGAACTGATCGTGACGACACTGTCCAGTACTATTGGGGACTGAGCAATTACCGCTTCAAGGACTATTACACGGCTGAGACCAATTTCACGAAGTTCATAACGAATTTCCCACGCAGCCCGTTCGCCGAGGAGGCGTCTTTTCTCAGGATAGACTGTCTTTACCGTTCCACACTCCGTTATGAGTTGGATCAGGTTCCTACCTACAACGCGATCAATGTCATCAGTCAGTATATGGTCGAGAATCCTGGAAACTCCCACGCCGCGATCTGCAACAGGATGCTCAAGGAGTTGAATGACCGGTTGGACAAGAAGGCTTACGAAAATGCCAGACTCTACTACAGGATGGAGGACTACAAGGCCGCCAGAGTCGCTTTCAGGAATGTCCTTAAGGATGACGCGGAGAATATCTACCGTGAGGACATTCTCTATTACATCGCCAAGTCTTCCTACAAATATGCTTCCCTGAGTGTCGAGAACAAGCAGAAGGAACGATATCTGACTTTTGTGGATGATTATTACAACTTCATCGGCGAGTTGCCGGACTCTCCGTACCGTAAGGAACTGGACGCGCTCTATCGCCGTTCGCAGAAGGCTCTTGGACGTTACACAGGAGCTGACGAGGATCTTGGAACTAAGGAAAAGGACTTTGAGAGGGACAGAAAAAAATTATTGAAACAATCCGCTCAATAGGCCACGTACAATATTTAGACAAGAATTTTTATTGAATATGGAAGTTAAGAAGAAGGTCCCTTCAAACACAATCACAAGGGACATCAAGTATCTCGCCGAGCCGACGGGCAACATTTACGAGACAGTCGTACTCCTTTACAAAAGGGCGAATCAGATAGCGCTCGCCGAGAAGAAGGAACTCGCCAAGAAGCTGGAGGATTTCCGCACCGATCGCGACACCATGGACGAGGTTTTCGAGAACCGGGAGCAGATAGAGATTTCCAAATATTACGAAAAGCTTCCTAAGCCGGATCTCATCGCGATTTCCGAGTTTGAGGATGGTGAACTCTACTACAGGATGGCAGGATCCGGCAATGAGGATGAGATGCAGGCCCGTCCGGTAAAGGATAATGTTTCTGACGCTGAATAGTTTGCGGGGCCATGCTTGAGTCCCTTCAGATAAGAAATTATGTTTTGATAGACTCTCTGGACATCAGGTTTCCGGAGGGTCTGATCATTATATCCGGCCAGACAGGAGCCGGCAAGTCTATCCTGTTGGGAGCCCTGTCTTTACTGCTGGGCTCCAAGGCTGACGCTTCGGTGATCGGAGGCGAGGCGGACAGTTGTGTTGTCGAGGCCGTATTCAGGATTCCAGAGTCGGATCTTGTCCTGAAGGAAATCCTTGACGACAACGATGTGGAGGCAGGGGACGGAGAACTGATCATCAGGAGGGTGGTCAACCGTTCCGGCCGCTCGCGTTCGTTCATCAATGACTCTCCGGTGAATATCCAGATTCTTCAAAGCATATCTTCCCGTCTGGTTGACATCCACTCGCAGCATCAGACTCTTCTGCTGTCGGACAAGTCTTTCCAGCTTTCAATGCTGGACCACTTCGCCTGTGATGTATCCCTTTTGGCGGAATGTGATAAATCCTACAAGGCCTTCAAAACCCTTGAAAAAGAATATTCCGAAGTTTCCTCTCGCCTTGCCAGGATGAGCGAGGAGAAGGAATATGTCCGCGCGCGCTGGCAGAGACTTGAGGACGCCCGTCTTCAGGAAGGGGAACTTGAGGCCTTGGAGACGGAGCGTAAACAGCTTGCCAATGCCGAGGAGATCAAGGAGAATCTTGGCGGGGTGGAGGAGTTGTTCGGCCCTTCGGATCCGAACTCGGAGACTCTGCCGTTGTCCTCAGCCTTGAAAGAGGCTCAGAAGATGTTGGAAAAGGCCGCGAAGTTTGTTCCGGATGCTGCCGGTCTGGCTGAAAGGATAGGATCCGCGCGTACGGAGTTGGATGACATTCTTGAGGATGTCACGACCATGAATTCCCGTGTGGAACTTTCCCAGGAACGTCTCGAAGCTGTGGATGAGCGTCTTTCGCTTCTCTATGATCTGATGAAGGGCTACTCGGCCGCGTCAGTGTCGGAACTGATCGCAAAACGTGACGCTCTTTCGGAATCCCTTTTCGATTCCACAGCCCTTGAGGCTCGGAAAACTGAACTCGAGGGTCTGATGGCCTCTGAAAGGAAAGCCCTTGAGGCTGTCTCCAAACGACTTCATGACGCCAGGGTCAAGGCTTCCGGACCATTCTCAAAAGCGATCACCGAGTCAGTCCGCTCGCTTGAGATGGACTATGCTGTGTTCCGGATCGAACTCTCGACAGCTCCGTTGTCGGCAAGCGGTTCTGATGCTGTCAAGTTCTTGTTTTCGGCTTCAGGCGCCAATCCGATTGATGTCGCGAAGTGCGCTTCCGGTGGCGAGATGTCCCGTCTGATGCTCTGCCTGAAGGCCATGATGGCGAAGTTCGTGAATATGCCTACGCTCATATTCGATGAGATTGACACGGGAGTGTCCGGTAGCGTGGCCGACAAGATGGGACGGATGATTTGCTCGATGGGCAAGGACATGCAGGTCTTCGCCATCACCCATCTTCCACAGGTGGCCGCCAAGGGTAACGCGCATTATGTAGTTGAGAAAGAATACGATGTGCTTGGAAAAGCCACCACTACAGTCCGTCCTCTGGATGGGCAGGACAGAGTGATGGAGATCGCCCGTATGCTGAGCGGCAGCAGTATCACCGCCGCCGCTGTTGCAAACGCGAAGGCCTTGCTTTCTATCTGATCAGATTCTCTGAGTAGTCCGAATTGTACACAATCCGTCTGACGGCATCGTTCACGTAGCCACCTCGTGATGTTTTCACAAGATTGAAGTCGGACTGGAGTCCAGTGCCTTTAAGGTTTCCGGACTTGTCCCGTTTACTTCCATATTCAGAATGTGCGGTCGTGAAGAATTTCATGAGGTCGTAGCCTTGGAACGCCGTGCGGCTTGGCTCCGTCCCATAGAGCGCCCTGTATTTCATCAGGAAATTCTGTACATCCTTCGAGTCATAATCTACAAAGTAAGACACACTTGAGTGTAGATTCAAGGTGTGCAGCTGCTCGACGTCGATCTCTTCGAATGTCCTGAGTTTGGATGTGCTGTAAAGCACGATTTCCTTTTTCTGGCTGGAGATGAGGTACAGTAACCTGACCACCTCGATGACAAACGCCTTGCTGTCGGAAGCCACGACAACCCTGTTTGTGCCGTTGTCCGTCATCATCGCCGAGATTCTTCCCATGATCTGCCTGCCCTCAAGGATGTTGAACGATAGGTCTGAATGCCTTAACCCTGAGTTGCGCACCTCGTTGATCACATTGGCTGAATAGCCATTTGCCGCTACCCCTTTCTGAGTGATCAAAATCACCTTGTCGTTAGTTTTCAGATCCGAATCTACCCATCTGACCATGTCCGCTATCTGTGCTTTTGTAGGAGACGGGGCCTGAATGATGTTGGGAATTGTGTCGGCAAGGACCTCCGCCCTTGGGTCAAGAGGAGAGACTATCCAAGTCTTGCCTTTGGATGCGTTGATGGTTCTGGCTATGTCAGTGTTGGACACAGGACCGATCACGAAGTCGCTCTCGGAGAATCTTTCTTCTGTGACAGGCATCGCTCCGCCAGCCACATCATAGACATTCATGTCGATTTCATGGCCTTCTTCCCCCAGGTCCTTCGCGGCGAGCAACGCTCCGCAGTAGAAATCCATCATCTGGCTGTCCGCTTTTTTCGCTGTGTTGAACGGCAGCAAGAGAGCCATGCTTGTCTTGTGTCTCTTATTGAATATCCTGTCAAACACACCATCGTTCTCTGAACCGGTCGAATCATCACCTGTCACCGCACCTGTCGAAGAACCTGATTCAGTTGAAGTTCCTTCGGTCGATGATCCTGCGGAAGCCACCTCGTAACCGGACCCTTTCTCCCATTTCTCCGGGTGCGTAGGAATCTTGATCTTGTCCTTGCGCCTGACCTTTTCGGATGTCATCCCGTTGATATTCATTATGGACTCCTTCGAGACCATATATTTTCTGGCTATGGATGTCAGGTCTTCGAACCACTTGACACGGTGTATGGTATATTCCTTGGCCTTGTCATCTCCACTGTCCGCCTTGTTGTCCGCCGTGGTCTCAACCTTTGTTGTCCGGGTTGGTGTCTGTGTGACCCCTTCTTTTATCGGAATCAGGATGATCTGGTCTTTCTTGAGTCCTTCCGTGTTGAGATGCAGGTTCGGATTGGCGTCGTAGATCTCTTGAAGGGTCACATTGTAAGCCTTGCTGATAGAGTAAAGGGTCTGACGTTCCTGCACTATATGCGAATAGTACACCTTTCCGTTATAGCGTACCTTGTCAGTGGACACCACAACCTGCGGCGCGACGTATTCCTGTGCGGCAGTTATGGTGCCGGACGCGGCCGTCAGACATAACGAGGCCACGAAAGTAGTCAAGTATCTGTTCATCTTTGCTTGTACAAATTGTCGGAGAACTCCAGCATCCTTTTGCAGAACGTCTTCCATGACAGCCGTTCTTTCTCGGCCCTGATCGAGCTGATGCAGAGAGTCTTGATGTTTGTGTCAGAGAAATATGTCCGGATCTCCCTCACGATGCTGCCGGCGTCAGCCTTTGGCGCGACAAGTCCAGTGCCGCAGTCTCCGATGGCCTGTCTCAGGCCGCCGACATCGGTGACCACCATCGGCACCTCAAAGTGGTAGGCGATGGCGCTGATTCCGCTTTGGGTGGCGGACCTGTAAGGCAACACCGCAAGGTCGGCGGCCGAGAAATAATCCTTTACCTCGGAGTCTTTGATGTAATGGGTGAACAGTCGGATTCTGTCTTTGGCCGGAGAACTGTCGATCAGCCTCTGGTATTTGTCGAACGATCCGTATGGCTCGCCCGCAATGATGAGCTGGTAACTGTCGTCCAGTCCGGCGAAAGCCTCCAGCAGAATGTCCAGCCCTTTATATTCCCGGATCAACCCGAAAAACAGCAGGTTTCTCTTCCCCGGTGTCAGCCCGAGAGCCTTTTCCGCCTCACCGCGGGGCAGCTTCTCGCCGAAGTGCTCGTAGATTGGATGGAAAAGTGTTGCGTTCAAAGCTTTTGGCGAGAGCCTGTGAAGGTCTTCCGCAACCTCGTCGCACAACGTTACATTGCCGGTGCAGCCTGACAGAAAATATTTCGTCAGAGGAGCGTCAAAGAACTTAGGCTCGTGCGGAACGACATTGTGAAGCACGGAGATGACCTTGCATCGCTTCCTGAGCCTTCTGGCCACGTAACCTAACGAAGGTCCGAAGTAGGACATCCAGTAACTGATGATCACAAGGTCAGGTTTCCAGTCACGGATAGCCTTGTACGTGCGCCGGTAGGTAAAAGGATTGGCCGTATCCAACAGAGCCTCGCTCTCGATGGGTACGGCGTCATCATCCTTCGTGACATATTGCGTCTTTCCCGGAAAAAGAAATTCCGGATACTGCCTCTTGAAATTGAAAGCCTTGACAGTGTGGCTTTTCCCCAGTTCCAAGTAGAGACTTGCGTTGAACTGGGAGATCCCTCCTCGAAAAGGGTAAAAGCAGGAAAGGAGAGCGATTCTCAAAGCCTACTTCGTTTCTGACTCCTCAGCTGTGGCAGGGGCTGCTTTTCCACCTTTGCCTTTGCTCTGGATGTACTCGTCGTTGAGTCCGGCGAGGATCGCGTCGGTCACGTCAAGATCAGGATCTCCGGTGGCGACAGGCGCCGGGAGGACACTGCCCTGGGTGGCGATGATCATCGCGTATTTGTGCTCCTCGTTGAACTTGTCGAGGAAAGTCTTGATCGCGTCTCCGATCTGGTTCATCATCACCTGCTGCTCCTCGGCGATCTCCTGCTGCTTCTGGGCGGCGTAGTTGTTGAAGTTGTTCTGCTGCTCCTGAAGCTTGATGTTTCTCTGCTCGGCCACAGAGCGGACGAGAAGACCCTTGTCAAGGTCAGACTGGAACTTGTTCACATCACTCTGGAGTTTGTTGCCCCTTCTGTTGATCTCTTCCTGGATGCTCTGAACCTTGGTCTCAACCACTGATCTGAGGTCGTTGGCCATGTCGTACTCGTTGAGAACCCTGTCGAGGTCGAACCATACGATCGAACCTGGCTGCGCCGTGACCTCCACGGCCTCGCCTGAAGTGGTCTTCTTGCTGCCTTTACCGTTTGACGTGAGTTGGAAAATTCCGAGAGCGGCCACAGCAACAAGGGCTATGACGCTGATAATCAGTGGTGTCTGTTTCATTTTATTTTTTGTTATTAATATTCAAGGTTACAAATGTAATTAAAAAATCTTAATCTTCGACAGATAAGCCTGTATTGTTTTTTCGAGACCCATGTAAAGAGCGTCGCAGATGATGGCGTGACCGATGGAGACCTCGTCCGTCCAAGGGATTGTCCTGATGAAATATTCGAGGTTCTCAAGGTTCAGGTCATGCCCGGCGTTCAGACCCAATCCAAGTTCCTTTACAGCCACTGCCGTCTCAAGATACGGCTTTATGGCCTTTTCCCGCCCGGCGGAATATTCAGCCGCATAATCAGCGGTGTAAAGTTCCACACGGTCGCAGCCGCAGGCCTTGGCTCCTTCCGCCATAGTGGGCGATGGGTCTATGAATATGGACGTGCGGATCCCTTTTTCCTTGAACCTTGCGCAGATGTCCGTCAGAAACCCTTTGTTGGAGACGGTGTCCCAGCCTGCGTTGGATGTGATGGCGTCGTGGGCGTCCGGCACAAGAGTGACTTGGTCAGGGACAACCTCAAGGACGAGATCCACGAAACTCGGGATAGGATTGCCTTCGATGTTGAACTCTGTCGTCACGGTAGGCCTGATGGCCCTGACGTCTGAATATCTGATGTGTCTCTCGTCCGGCCTCGGATGTACCGTGATGCCTTCCGCCCCGAATCTCTCGCAGTCGACCGCGGCCTTCTCCACGTCCGGCATATTCCCGCCACGCGCGTTGCGGATCGTGGCGATCTTGTTGATGTTCACGCTAAGTCTTGTCATATTCGTACACATATAATCATACAAAAATAATGATTTCTGTTCAGTTTTATGCGGAATTGTGCTATTTTTGAGATTCAAATGCTTTCACTATAACCCAAGTCGTGCTCTGATGAAGATAGCGTTATACTCAAGAGACGGTCGCGCCATGAGCGACGGAAGGCTTTCCAGAATGTTCGGAAAGCTTGAAAAAGAGTCGTTTGACTTCTATGAGATCAGCGGGGGAGAAGACATTCTTCCGGAGACTGACCTTGTCATGAGCGTAGGTGGTGACGGGACTTTCCTTTCCGCGTCGCAGTGCGTGGGACAGTCTGGGATCCCGATCCTCGGAGTGAACCTCGGCCGGCTCGGGTTCCTTTCTGAATATAGCCCTGAAGAGGCGTGTGACGCCCTTTTGTCAGGCGGTTGGTATCTTGAGGACAGGGAACTGCTCAGGACTGATGTGTCGGGAGGAGCGCTGGCCGCGGATCCGCAGTTCTGTCCTTTCACGCTTAACGAGGTTTCCGTGCATCGTTCTGGCGCCGCCTTGCTTGGAATTGATGTGAGGATGGACGGACACCCTTTGCCAACCTACTGGGCCGACGGGTTGCTGGTCGCCACAAGCTCCGGCTCGACGGCATATTCATTGAGCGTCGGAGGTCCGATCTGCGCTCCTGAGGCGAAGGTGCTCATCATCGCGCCGATCGCTCCGCATAACCTGAACGCGCGTCCTCTTGTGGTTCCGGACACCACTGAAATCTCGATTTCCATGAGATCAAGGGATGACAGCGTCATGCTGTCGATGGACAACAGAAACCATTTGGTCGAGCCTTCTGTGAGCCTTGATGTCAAGGTGGCACAATTTTCGCTAAAAAGGGTTCGGCTTAAAAACACCAGTTTTATAAAGGCTCTGACCACGAAGTTGTTCTGGGGCGAGGACATCCGGAACAGCGGAGAATGAAATTTTGGAATATGAACGAAATCAAGAATATACCGGAGCACGTCTCCATTATCATGGACGGCAACGGACGTTGGGCCCGGCAACGGGGGCTGGAAAGGGTTTCCGGTCATTATAACGGCGTTGAGAGCGTCAGAGCCTGTGTGGAGGCTGCTAATGAGGCAGGGGTCAGGTACCTGTCGCTTTTTGCGTTTTCGGAGGAGAACTGGAACCGTCCGGAGTCCGAGGTGAGCTCTCTGATGAGCCTTATGCTGAAATCGATCGCGGACGAGATTGATTCCCTTGCGGCCAAGGGAGTCTCTTTCCGTGTGATAGGGAATCTTTCAAGGCTTGATGACAATCTTGTGGAAGCTATAAAAAAGGCAGAGAGACTGACCGCTCCAGCCTCCGGCAAGGAACCTCTTCTGACGCTTGTCGTGTTCCTGAGCTACAGCGGGAAGTGGGATATCCTTCAGGCCGCCAAAAGGATGGCCAAAGAATATGCTGATGATCCCGCTGGCCTCGAATCCGTTGGCATAGAGGATTTTGACCGTTATCTGGCCACCGCCGACATCCCGGACCCGGACCTTATCATACGCACTTCCGGAGAGGAGAGGATAAGCAATTACCTGCTTTGGCAGGCGGCATATTCGGAATTTCTTTTTGTCGATACCTTGTGGCCTGATTTCAGGCGCGAGGACTTCAGGGCGGCTCTGGAAGAATATTCCCACAGGAACCGTAGGTATGGAAAAGTTAAATAACTTACGTATATTTGCATCTTAAAATGAAATATGATTCGATGAAAGTATATCGTCTATTGTGTCTTCTCGCCTTGTCCGTGGCCGCTGTTCCGGCCTTTGGACAGGATTCGGTAAAATCTTCCGCCCCCGTTGAAGTAGATTATGACCACCCAAAGACTTATTATGTGGGAGGTGTTACCGTGGAGGGAAACCACCAGTTCTCCAGCCAGCAGATCGTCTCTCTGACCGGACTCCAGAAAGGCATGAGAGTCACTGTGCCAAGCGATGACATCTCCTCGATCGTGTCCAGACTTTGGATGCAGAGGTATTTCGAGAACGTGGCCTTGGAGATAGACCATCTGAGCGAGAAACAGGACTCCGCTTTCTTTGTGATCCGCATCCAAGAGCGTCCGAGGGTGTCCAGATGGCTGTTCACCGGCGTGAGAAAGGGTGAGCAGAAGGATTTGGACGAAAGGCTCAATCTTCGAAGGGGAGGGGAGTTCTCCGACTATGTGGCGAAAACATCCACCGACATCATCAAGAGATTCTATGCCGACAAGGGTTTCCTCAACTGCAAGGTCGATGTCCAGACGCAGAAGGATACCATTGTCCGGAATGCCATAAAGGTCAACTTCGCCGTTGACCGTGGCTCCAAAGTCAAGATCAAGGACATCAATTTCCAAGGAACGGAAGGCTTCACGGACTTCAAACTTTCCCGTTCCATGAAGAAGACGAAAGCCAAGAAATGGTATAACTTCTTCAACAGCAAGAAATTCAACGAAAAGGAATATCCTAACGACAAGAACAGCCTCGTCAGCAAGCTCAACGAGGCCGGCTATCGTGACGCGCGCATCGTAAAGGATTCCATCTACTATGTGACACAGGACAGGCTTGGCATCGACCTCAAGATTGACCAGGGCAAGAAATATTATTTCAGGAATATCTCGTGGACCGGCAACTCCGTCTATTCCACCGATCAGCTCAACGAGATCCTGAACATCCGCAAGGGAGATCCGTACGATGTGGTGACCATGCAGAAGAGGCTTCTGGGAGGAGGCAAACAGGGGGATCAGGATGTGTCCAAGATCTACCGTGACAACGGTTACCTTTTCTTTAATGTCACTCCTGTCGAGCTGAACATCGAGGGTGATTCCGTGGATGTGGAAATGAGAATCTCGGAAGGAAAGCAGGCTACCCTGAACAATATCGTCATCAATGGCAACAACCTGACCAACGAGAGGGTTGTCCGCAGGCAGGTCGCCACAAGGCCGGGCTACCTTTTCAGCCAGACTGATTTCGAAAGATCCATCCGTGAGATCGCTTCCTTGGGACAGTTCGATCCAGAGGCCATCACTGATCCGTCGAAAGGTTACTCGATTCTTCCTAACCAGTTGAACAACACTGTGGATGTGGTCTATAACGTGACAGAGAAGCCTTCCAGCCAGCTGGAACTTTCGGGAGGTTGGGGCGCCAACACCTTTGTCGCGACTGTCGGAGTGAACTTCAACAACTTCTCCACGAAGCGCATGTTCGAGAAGAACGCCTGGAGACCGGTACCTCTTGGAGACGCGCAGAACCTTTCGCTGCGTTTCCAGACAAACGGAACCTACTACACCTCATTGGTGTTCGGATTCTCGGAGCCTTGGCTTTTCGGAAAGAAACCGACATCCCTGAACATTCAGGCTTACTATACCAGACAGACAAACTCGTATCTTGCGATCGGACTTCTGTCCAACGACAAGGTCATGCAGGTCTATGGATTCTCGGCCGGAATCGGAACCCGTCTGAAGTGGCCGGACAACTATTTCGTGTTGTACAACGGCCTCAGCTGGCAGATCTATGACCTGAAGAACTGGATCAACGGTTACTTCATGTTCAATGATGGTAAGTCTCACAACCTGAGCTACACGATCAATCTGAGCCGAAACTCGACCGACCAGCAGATCTATCCTCGTATGGGATCGAACTTCAGCGCCAGCCTTCAGCTGACTCCTCCATATTCCTTGTTCAGAAAGAAGGATCTTGGCACGCTTGACGCGAACGGCAATCCTACAAAGGTCTCAAGCTACAAGGACATCAACTACGACAAATGGGCCTCGGCTGACCGTTACAAGTGGATCGAGTACCACAAGTGGAAGGTCAGCGGCGAACTCTACACCAAGGTCATCGGTGACTTCGTGATCATGACCCGCGCGCAGTTCGGCTACCTTGGATATTACAACCGCAAGTGGGGTTATTCTCCGTTTGAGGGATTCCGAGTCGGAGGTGACGGTATGTCTGGCTACGACACTTATGGTGCGGACATCATCGCGCTTCGTGGTTACGAGAACTACTATCTTACCCCTTGGGAGGCGACCCCGTACAATTCCAACGGCTACTACGCCGGTAACGTCTATGACAAGTTCACGATGGAGTTCCGTTATCCGGTCATCCTCCAGCCACAGTCCACGATCTTCGTGCTGGGCTTCCTTGAGGGTGGAAACTGCTGGTCGGACATCAAGAAGTTCAATCCGTTCCAGATCAAGCGTTCCGCAGGTGTCGGCGTGAGGGTGTTCCTCCCGATGATCGGTCTGCTCGGTATCGACTGGGGCTACGGTTTCGACAATCCGGTGAAGAAGAACAGAAGCCAGTTCCACTTCCTTATCGGACAACAATTCTAAATAATATTCTTACATTTGCATCGGAATCAAAACACGTAAACTGATAAAATTCTATAAAAATGAAAAAGATTCTTTTGATCGCCGCAATGGCGTTGTTTACTCTGACGGCTTCGGCGCAGGCGAAGTTCGCTTATGTCGATTTCAATGAACTGGTGATGCTCGCCCCTGAGGCTGACGCTGCCAGATCACAGATGCAGACTGCTCAGAAAGAGGCTCAGGAAACCCTTCAGAGTATGATGGAAGAGGCTCAGACCAAGTATAACGAGTACCAGCAGAAGCAGTCCACATGGACTCCAGCCATCAAGTCCAGCAAGGAGAAGGAACTCGGTGAGATCCAGAACAGGATTCAGGAATTCCAGCAGTCTATCCAGGCGGAGCTTCAGCAGCAACAGCAGCAGTTGATGGATCCTATCTACAAGAAGGCTCAGGAGGCAGTTGAGAAACTCGCCAAGGCCGGCGGCTATCTGTTTGTGTTCGAGACTTCACAGTACCTTTACGTTGACAAGGCTCAGTGCAAGGATCTGACTCCTGAGGCAAGAAAGGCAATGAATATTCCTGAGGGCAGGACCATCGAGGATCTCCAGAAGGAACTTCAGGCACAGGCTCAGGGCCAGCAGCAGTAATCATTGACAGGAAGATCAGAAGAGGGTAGGCAAGAACTGATTTTTGCCGACCCTTTTTTGCGCTCTGACATGACGTGTTGTCGCTGAGTGCTTTCCAGGACGTTTTTTCGTTATGTTTTAGGGCTGTATGCAGGTAATGAATCTTTTTTCAGTGAAAAGGTTGGTTATTCTGCTTTTTATGCTTTAATTTGTAACGTATTTTTATAAAACACTAATATTCTTAAAATAGAAATGCAACATAAGGTTATTGATGCTAAGGATGTTGTGATAAGGTTCGCCGGGGATTCCGGTGACGGTATGCAGCTTACCGGAACTTTGTTCGCCAACCTGTCCGCAGTCTATGGTAACGGCCTTTCCACATTCCCGGACTATCCGGCAGAGATCAGAGCCCCGAAAGGGACTGTCGCCGGTGTGTCTGGATTCCAGGTTCACATCGGCAGCCATAAGGTAAACACCCCCGGGGACTTCTGTGACATGCTGGTGGCGATGAACCCAGCCGCCCTGAAGGCGAACGCCAAGTGGCTGAAAAGAAACGCTACCGTGCTTGTAAACGAGGATGCCTTCGATGATTTCGGCCTGACGAAAGCGGGCTTCACCGGCAATCCTTTTGAGGAACTTCACATCGAGGACAGGAACATCATCGTCGCCCCGATCACAAAACTGACGGAGGAGAGCTTGAGGGACAGCGGACTGGATGTCGTGTCTGTCCATAAGTGCAGGAATATGTTCACCCTCGGAATGGCCTGCTTCATCTACAGCCGTCCGTTGGACTATGTCTATACCTATCTTGAGGGACGTTTCGCCAAGAAGCACCCTGAGATGATCGAGCCGAACCGCAAGGTGGTGAATGACGGCTACAACTATGCCGCGAACATCCAGGCGGTCGCCGACACCTACACCGTCGTCCCGGACATTCAGGAAAAAGGAATATACAGGAATATAACCGGTAACCAGGCTTTGGCCTGGGGTCTCATCGCCGCTTCGGAGAAATCCGGACGGCCTCTTTTCTGCGGATCCTACCCGATCACGCCGGCGACAGCCATCCTTGAGGAACTCGCCATACACAAGAACCTTGGTGTCAAGACTATGCAGACTGAGGACGAGATCGCCGGAATATGTTCAGCCATCGGAGCGTCATTCGCCGGCAATCTGGCGGTGACGACAACCTCAGGCCCGGGACTTTCACTAAAGTCCGAGGCTCTTGGACTGGCTGTGATGACCGAACTCCCGATCGTGGTTGTGGACGTGCAGCGTGGCGGCCCTTGCACCGGTCTGCCTACCAAGACAGAGCAGGCAGATCTTAACGAGGCCCTTTACGGCCGCAACGGCGAGAGCCCTATGGTCGTGATGGCCGCGCACTCACCGGCGCATTGCTTCGATGCCGCTTTCACAGCAGCCAAGATCGCTATGGAGCATATGACTCCTGTCCTGCTCCTCTCCGAAGGCTTCCTTGGTAACGGCTCGGAGCCGTGGAAGATTCCTTCAATGAGTGAATATCCTGAGATCAAGCCTCGCCTTGCCGAGGCCGACGGGAACAAGTTCCATCCTTTCGAGAGGGATCCCGAGACTCTTGCCAGAAAATGGGCTCCGGCCGGAACACCTGGCTTGGAGCACCGTGTGGGAGGTCTTGAGAAGACACATATCGGAGTCCTTTCCACAGATGCGGCCAACCACGAGATGATGGTAAAGGAGCGTGCGGAGAAAGTCGCCCGTGTGGCCGCTGACATTCCTGACCTTGTTGTTGACGGTCCGGAGAGCGGTGATGTCCTGCTGGTTGGCTGGGGTGGCACTTACGGACATATTCTTACAGCCACGGAGGAACTCCGCGCCGCCGGTAAGACTGTAAGCCGTGTGCATTTCGATTTCATCGATCCGCTGCCTAAGAACACGGAGAAGGTACTGTCTGGTTTCCGTAAGATAATCGTCTGCGAGCTTAATCTCGGACAGTTCGCCGGGTACCTCAAGACCATATTTCCGCAGTTCAACTATTTGAGCTGCAATAAGGTTCAGGGACAGACTTTCCTTGTTAAGGAGATTGTTGACGCCGCTTTAAGCGAATTATAGGAGGACAGCGCAATGCCAAAATATACATTGAAAGATTTCAAGAGCGACCAGGAGATCAGATGGTGTCCGGGATGCGGGGACTATTCCGTGCTCGCCGCTCTTCAGAGAACCCTTCCTTTGGTTTGTGAGGAGAAGGGAATAGACAAGGACAAGATTGTGGTCGTGTCCGGAATCGGTTGCTCGTCAAGGCTTCCGTACTATGTGGACACCTACGGGTTCCACAGCATCCACGGCCGCGCCACCGCGATCGCGACCGGAATGAAGGTCGCCAATCCTGATCTCTGCATCTGGCAGGTGAGCGGTGACGGTGACGCTTTGGCCATCGGCGGAAACCATTTCATCCACGCCATCAGAAGGAACATCGACATCAACCTGATGCTCTTCAACAACCAGATTTACGGTATGACGAAGGGGCAATATTCCCCGACCTCAAAACTGGGAGCCATCACCAAGACTTCTCCTTACGGAACGGTTGAGCATCCGTTCAATCCAGGCAGTCTCGTGCTTGGCGCGAAGGGAACGTTCTTCGCCCGCGGAATGGACACTGAACTTGCTTTGAACCAGGAGATCATGCTTGCGGCCTCAAGGCATAAGGGCACTTCCGTGATGGAGTTCCTGACCAACTGCGTGATCTTCAACAATGGCTCTCACGCCGAGATTTCCGACAGGGAGCACAAGGCGGACAGGACTCTGGTCCTGCGCGACGGCGAGAAGATGATATTCGGAAAGAACCGTGACAAGGGCATCGCCCTCGATGGCTGGAGACTGAAGGTCGTGACCATCGGAGAGAACGGTGTGACCGAGGATGACATCCTCACCCACGACAGCCATTCCGACAACCTTGGCCTTCAGATGATGCTGGCCGATATGAAGTGGCCGGACTTTCCGGTCGCCCTCGGAGTCATCCGTGAGGTTCCGGACATCACCTACGAGGATGAGGTCGCCAAGCAGGTCGAGGGCGTCAAAGCCAAGGCCAAGGTCCACAATGTGGATGAGCTGCTTCACGGCGGATCCACGTGGGAACTTAAATAGAACACACATTATTAACTAATTAATAACACATTACGTTATGAAAACAACTGAAATAATGGCCCGTCTCCAGGCCAAGTACCCTACAGAGAAGGAATATCTCCAGGCTGTACAGGAGGTCCTTGAGTCAATCGAGGAGGTTTACAACCAGCACCCTGAGTTCGAGAAGGCAAAGATCGTCGAGAGACTTGTCGAGCCTGACAGAATCTTCACGTTCCGTGTGACCTGGATCGATGACAACGGTGAGGTTCAGACAAACCTCGGCTACCGCGTCCAGTTCAACAGTGCGATCGGACCTTATAAGGGAGGTCTTCGTTTCCACAAGGCTGTCACCCCTTCAATGCTCAAGTTCCTTGGATTCGAGCAGACATTCAAGAACGCCCTCACAACCCTTCCTATGGGTGGCGCGAAAGGTGGTTCGGACTTCGACCCTGTCGGAAAGTCTAACGCTGAGATCATGCGTTTCTGCCAGGCCTTCATGCTTGAGCTCTGGCGCTGCATCGGCCCAGACCAGGACATCCCTGCGGGTGACGTAGGTGTAGGTGGACGTGAGATAGGCTTCCTGAACGGAATGTACCAGAAGCTCGCCCGCCAGTATCACACCGGAGTTCTCACCGGAAAGGGCGCTACCTGGGGAGGATCCATCCTTCGTCCTGAGGCCACCGGTTTCGGAGCCCTCTATTTCACCCAGCACCTTCTCCACAAGGCTGGCAAGGACATCGCCGGCCAGAAGGTCTGCATCTCCGGCTTCGGTAACGTGGCTTGGGGCGCTGTGAAGAAGGCTACCCAGCTCGGTGCCAAGGTTGTCGCCATCTCCGGCCCGGACGGAGTATGCCATATTCCTGAGGGAATGACTCCTGAGATGAATGAATATATGCTTGATATGCGTGCCTCCAACAGGAACATGGTCGAGGATCTCGCCACCAAGTTCCCTGGACAGGTTCAGTTCATCGCCGGCAAGAAGGCTTGGAGCATCCCTTGCGACATCGCTCTCCCTTGCGCGTTCCAGAACGAGCTCAGCGAGGACGATGCCAAGGAACTGAAGGCCAACGGTTGCTGGTGCTGCTGCGAGGTTTCCAATATGGGTTGCCAGCCGGGTGCCATCCACTTCTTCCAGAACAACGGAGTCCTCTTCGCTCCTGGCAAGGCTGTGAACGCCGGTGGAGTCGCCACCTCAGGCCTTGAGATGACCCAGAACGCGGCTCACCTCAGCTGGTCCGCACAGGAGGTTGACGACAAGCTTCACTGGATCATGCAGAGCATCCACGAGCAGTGCGTGAAGTACGGCACACGTCCGGACGGCAGCGTTGACTACGTGAAGGGCGCCAACATCGCCGGCTTCATGAAGGTAGCGCAGGCCATGCTTGAGCAGGGAATCATCTAAAAAGTAAGATTTCTTACAAATATGGGCACATCAACACCTCGTTGATGTGCTTTTTTCATTTATATTCATTAAATTTGCAAGATACAATGAATATGAACATTATTAAATAACACTTTTTCAAATGAAAAGAACCGCTCTGGCATTAATGCTGATCGCTCTTGCGGCTTCCTGCAACACGGAGCCGAAGACCGCTGTCCAGAAGAAGGTCGATTCGTATGCGCTCGTGAAGATCGAGTCACCAGACCTTTCCGGTATCACGGACAACGGCAAGGAAGTCCTCAACCTCTACAAATTCGCCGCCGACCAGGCTGACAGTATCTACTGGAAACAGTATTTTGGTGACAAAACCTTGATCGAGAACCTGAAGGATGCCGATCTTAGGGACTATGCCAAAATCAATTACGGACCTTGGGACCGCCTTGACGGATCCACATTCATAGAAGGTTTCGGAGAGCTTCCTCTTGGTGCCAACTTCTATCCGGCCGACATGACTGCCGCTGAGTTCGACTCGTTGGCTGATCCGGTGAAGACAAGTCCATATTCACTCATCAGGCGCGGCGCCGACGGCAAGCTCACTTCCGTATGGTACCACGACGCGTTCGAGTATAACATCGACAAGATCTGCAACTACCTCAAGGCCGCCGCTGACATCACCATCAAGCCGAGCGTGCGCAACTATCTTCTCAAGAAGATCGACGCGTTGAGGACTGACTATTATTATGACAGCGACCTTGCCTGGCTGGAGATGACCGACAGCAAGATGGACCTCATCATCGGCCCTAACGAGGTCAATGATGACCAGCTCTATGGTCTCAAGACATCCTACGAGGCCTACGTGCTTCTGAAGGACTTGAAGCGCACCGAGGTCCTCGATCAGTTCACCTCAATGCTTCCGGAGCTCCAGAAGCAGATCCCTTGCGAGGAGCAGTACAAGACATTCGTACCTGGCGACGAGTCTGACATCTACGCCTACGACGCCATCTACTGCGCAGGCCACGCCAACGCCGGCATCAAGCTTATCGCTTTGAATCTCCCTTACAATGAGGAGGTTCAGGCCAAGGCCGGAACACGTACCGCCCTCCTTCGCAACATTATGATGGAGAAGTTCAACAGGGTTGTCAACCCGGTTGGCATCGTGGTTTTGACTCCTGACCAGCAGGATCACCTTGACGAGGAGGCTTTCTACTGGAACATCGCTTTCCGTGAGATCTCCCACGGACTCGGTGTAAAGGAGACCATCAACGGCAAGGGCTTAGTCTATGAGGCTCTTGGCAACAAGGCTCTCACTTGGGAGGACGCCAAGGCCAACGCCCTCGGTCTTTACCTTGTCTGCAAGCTTCTCGACGAGCATAAGATTCCGGCGCTCATCACCAAGGAGGATGCCATCACCACATTCGTGGCCAACCTCATCCGCTCAGAGCGTTTCGGAGAGGCCTCACAGCTCGGAAGGGCTTATGTGATGCTCTTCAACTACCTGAACCAGAACGGCGCCTTCAAGCGTGGAGACAGCGGAAAATATTCAATCGACTACGAGAAGACCCTTTCACTCGTGGCAGAGTTCGCCGGCATCGCCCTCAAGACCCAGGCTACCGGTGACTACGAGTTCGCGGAACAGTTTGAGAACCAGTACTGTGTTCTTTCCGAGGACTTCAAGGCTGACCTTGTGAACATCCGTCTTGAGAACATTCCGATTGACCTCAGGTTCGAGTTCCAGAAATAACAAAAATTAATAATCAATACTACTGAAATGGCTGAAAAGAAATTCAATGTGAAGTACGGTGTACTTCTGCCAATTGTTCTTTTGGTCACACTCTTCTTGTGGTGTGTGCCTGTCTCATTCTTCGGCATCGACGCTCTGACAGTTGTCCAGCAGCGTGTGATCGCCCTCTTCGTGTTCGCCGCATTGATGTGGATGTTTGAGATCATCCCTAACTGGGCGACTTCCGTCCTGATCATCGTGGTCGCTCTGCTGACCGTCTCCGACAAGGGACTCGGTTTCTTCTGCAATCCTGAGTTTGGTCAGCTGGTAAGCTACAAGAAAATAATGTCATCTTTCGCAGACCCTGTCGTGATGCTGTTCCTTGGCGGATTCGTGCTCGCGATCATGGCTGAAAGATTCGGACTTGACGTAACCCTCGCAAAATCATTGCTCAGCATATTCGGAACAAAGCCAAAGATGGTGCTGCTGGGATTCCTCATCATCATCTCCGTGTTCTCGATGTTCATGAGCAACACCGCCACCGCCGCCATGATGCTTGCCTTCCTCGCTCCGGTGCTCCACAAGCTTCCGAGCGACGACAAGGGAAAGATCGGCCTCGCTCTCTCGATTCCTATCGCCGCCAACCTTGGTGGTATCGGAACCCCTATCGGAACCCCTCCTAATGCTACCGCGAAGGGTTACCTTGAGCAGGCCGGCATCGATGTCTCTTTCGGTGACTGGTGCGTCCACATGATTCCTTACGTGATCATCATGATCCTCCTCGCGTGGATTCTCCTTCTGGTGTTCTTCCCGTTCAAGACCAAGAAACTTGTGCTTGAGATCCCTGCCAACGACAAGAAGAAGGACTGGAAGAGCAAGCTCGTATGGGCTACCTTCATCATCACGATCCTTCTCTGGGCCACGGAGCAACTCCATCACATCAGCTCCAACGTCGTGGCTCTGATTCCTCTCGCCGTCTTCACGGCCACAGGACTCTTCGGCAAGGAGGAGATCAAGGAGATCAACTGGTCGGTACTCTGGCTCGTTGCCGGAGGCTTCGCATTGGGCTACCTCCTTCAGGACACCGGTCTGGCGAAGGTTCTCATCACGGCGATACCGTTCGGCTCGATGTCTGTCATCCTTGTGCTGGTAGTTGCCGGTCTTGTCTGCTACTTCCTCTCGAACTTCATCAGCAACTCCGCCACAGCGGCGCTTCTCATCCCTATCCTTATCGTTGTAGCCGAGGGTATGGCTGATCCTGCCGCCGCCAACAACGCCGCTTTCGTGGCTATGGGCGGTACCCAGGCAATGATCATATTCATAGCTGTGTGCGCGTCAATCGCCATGCTGTTCCCTATCTCTACACCTCCGAACGCCATCGCGGCCTCAACCGGACTTGTCGAGACCAAGGACATGGCAAAGATCGGTATCATCATCGGTGTGGTTGGATTCATCTTCGGATTCTTCTGGCTCACCAAGATATTCCCGTTCGCACAGTAATTTTACAGTAATATCAGAGAAGCTGTTTTGGAAAAGGAACCAAAGCAGCTTCTCAATGCTTAAAAATCAGTTAGTAGTTATTAAAATGAACAAAATTTTCACTTCACTTGCCGCTTTGGCAATGTGTGCCTCTCTCGGGGCGCAGGAAACGGCTCCAAAGGTTAGCCTCTACGGATTCATCCGCAATTACTACGCTTTCGACACACGTGAGAGCGTAGCGGGAACAGAGGATTTCTTCTACTATCTTCCAAAGGATGAGTTCAAGAAAGTCGATGTCGATCTGAACGAGCAGAACTCTCTCCGCTTCGCCGCCATCACTTCCAGAATCGGACTCAATGTGACAGGTTATGAATATAATGGCTTGAAGTTTGGCGCCAAGATCGAGACTGACTTCTACAACGGTCTCTCTGGTGTCACCGGAACAGCCGTCCTCCGTCTTCGTCAGGCATATGTCACTGTCGGAAAGAATGATTGGTTGGTTACCGCCGGTCAGGCTTGGCATCCGATGGCCGCTGATATGCCGGATGTGTTCTCCCTCAACACCGGAGCTCCTTTCGGACCGTTCAGCCGCACGCCTCAGGTCAAGTTCGACTATAACTTTACGGACGCTCTTTCTTTGACAGCCTCGGCCATCTGGCAGATGCAGTACACTTCCGCAGGCCCTGGCGGAGCCTCGGCCAACTACATCAAGTACGGCTGCACTCCCGAGATTTATGCAGGATTGAACTACAAGACCGGTGGACTTCTTCTCAAGGCCGGAGTGAATGTGCTTTCCATCAAGCCAAGGAACAACAACTTGGAGGTAAAGGTCGACGACCGCATCACCACCGTCACACCGTTCTTCTACGGACAGTACAAGAGCGGACTGTTCTCCGCCAAGGTCAAGACAGTCTTCGCCGAGGCCGGCGAGCACGTCAACCTCAACGGTGGATATGGTGTGTCCGGGGTGAAGGATGACGGTGTAAGTTATGAATATACTCCTACCCGCAACTCCTCCACTTGGGTGAGCCTTATGTACGGAAAAAAGACACAGTGGATTCTCTTCGGTGGTTATGTTAAGAATTTCGGAACGAAGGATGACCTGTATGGCGCGAAGGACGGTTACGCTCCTGCCGCCAACCTCTATTTCAGCAAGAACAGCTTCTCGAACATGAACCAGATGTGGAGGCTCACACCTACCGTGATCCACAACATCGGCAAGTTCGCGATCGGTCTTGAATATGAGCTCACAAGTGTGCAATATGGTGATTACAAGACTATTGACGGTGTGAAATGCATCGGCGCCAACGGCCTTGCCGAGGACAATCTCCACTGGATCACCAACCATCGTATCCAGGCTCTGGTCAAGTTTACTTTCTAATATTATTGTTTGACAAGTCAAGGCAGTGGACGGCCTTGCGAGGAAACAAGATGACATGAAGAAGACAGCATCAATTCTGACCATGGCTCTAGCCATGTCTATTATCGCTTTGCCTTCCAATGCGCAGGGCAGCCATCTGGTCAAGCTGACCAATCATCTGGAGCCATATGGCTTTTTCCGTACCAGTGCGATTTTTGACGCAAGGGAAATCAAGGCCGACGCTGAAGACTTGTTTTACTACATCCCTTACGACAAGGAAATTAATTTGGAAGGCAACGACATCTGGTACAACCCTTCCGTCAGGATGTCGGCTGTCACCACCCGTCTTGGGTTCAACCTTACCGGTTTCAGGTACGGGTCGTTCAATGTTAGCGGAAAGTTGGAGACGGATTTCTACCTGATGATGGACGGGGCCGCATCTATGCATCTTAGGGAAGCATACCTCAATCTGGAATGGAAAGACATAGGGCATTTTGTCAACTCTGCCACCTTTAAGGTCGGACATGCCTGGAATCCTATGTCCGAGGACATGCCTTACACTGTGGGCTACGAGTCAGGATCTCCTTTCAACCCATATTCGAGAAGTCCGCAGCTGATGTTTGGTGTTGACTTTATGAAACATCTGACATTCACCGCAGGGGCTCTCTATCCTATGGAGTTTCAGCCTACCGGTCCCAAGGGAACATCCGCGGATTATGTGAAGTACGGCCTTGTTCCGGAGTTGTACGCCGGACTGACATTCCATTCGAAGTATTTCACAGCGAAGGCCGGTGTGGACTTCCTCAGTCTCGTTCCACGTTGGCGTACCACAGACACCGATGGCTACCACTATGACAAGGGCACGAAGGTCAGTGATCGCATCAACATGATCAGCCCTATGGTTTACATGCAATTCCGGAAAGGCTCTTTGCGGATCAACGCCAAGGCTGTCCTTGCCTCGGGCGGGGATCACCTGAGGCTGATGGGTGGCTATGCCCTCTATGACAAATCTGACATCTATGACTTCAGATACACTCCGTTGCGATCTGCGTCCGCTTTCGTCTCCTTGTGTTTCGGAAACAAGTGGCAGGGCCTGCTGTTCGCAGGCGGAATGAAGGCTTTGGGAACAGGGCATTCACTTCCGGTGAATGATAATGGCTATGCCGACCCGACCGACATCTATTTCTTTGACGGAGGGTTCAAGAACATACGTCATATCCTGCGTGGCGCTCCGGCTGTGGCCTATAACCTTGACAGACTTACTTTGGCTCTTGAATATGGCTGCACGGTAGTGGATTACGGTGACATCGGATCCCTCGACTCTCACGGCATAGCTTCCCGTGACGCTCACATGATTCTGAGCCACAGAGTACTTGGAGTTGTTAAATATTCTTTCTGACAATCCTATGAACACCTCATTTCTCATCAAGTGGTCATGCTGCCTTTTTACAGCTTCCTTTCTGTTCGCTTTTACGTCGTGCTCTTTTGTTGATGACAGGTACGACATCAAAACCAATGACATCAGCATGAGCGTCAGTGTAGGGACAAATCTGGAATTTCCTGTAGGGGACTTTCAAAATGTTCCACTTGATTCCATGTTGATTGAGCCTTCGCGTGTGTATTTCAAAGAATGGGGCGAAGGCTACATCTTCACATATCCGGGAACATTCCCGAAAGATGTCTTGTTTGGTTCATTCGATGTCAAAGGCCTTGCTGATGTGGACACTGAGAACATCAGGATCAGCTCGGTTGAATTCAGGATGGAACTCCGCAACACCTTGCCGATGTCATTCATCAACAAGGTGTCAGCGATAGACTCGGATGGCAATGTGCTGGAGCATGTCAAGGTGGACATGACATCTTCGATTCCGGCAGGTGACCGCCTGGCTCCATCAAGGTCGTCCATGGTCCTGAAAGTCACTCCAAGAAACGGAGTCGTGGATTTCGATGGATTCCATATAGATTTCATTTTCGATGACGTGCCTTCCTCCGGTGCTTTCATCGCAAAGGAACAAGGAATCCAGATCACTGATTCTTACTTGGTTTTCCCTGACGGCATAACTTTTTTCAAATGATGAGAAGACTCGTTGTTTTTCTGGCTACGGCTTGCCTGTGCCTGTCCTTGTCCGCCGCCGATTTGCAGACAGGGTATTTTTCTCGTGACTACACATTCTCCTACAAACTTAATCCTGCTTTCAATCCGGGTTACAGGTTTGTGGCACCTCCTCTGATCGGTCTTACTTCGGCAAGCTACCAAAGTGATCTGGGACTTGGCAACCTGCTCTACCCTCGGAATGGTGAGCTTGTAACTTTCCTGCATCCAGACATCACTGCTGAAGAGTTTCTGAAACCTCTCAACAAAAAGTTCAACAGGATTTCCGTTGACGCTTCGACCAACATATTCGCGATCGGAATCAAAAGCGGCAGGCTTTACAACACGATTGATGTGTCTCTTCGTGCCTCTGTTGATGCCTCCGTTCCTTACGACATGTTCAGATTTCTGAAGACCGGAACAGCGGAGACAAACACCTATGACCTTTCCGGACTTCGCGTGCAGGCTTCTTCCTTTGTGGAATGCGGTTTCGGTTCTTCATTCAAGACCGGTGATCTTACCATAGGAACAAGGTTGAAGGGGTTGATTGGACTTGCGGATTTCAATGCCAGCCTTGACAGAATGAAAGTCCGTTTCGATGGTCAGCAATGGTCTGTCTCTGCGGTCGGCAACCTTACCGCTGCCTATGACGGAATCAAAGTCAAGACCACGGATTCCATGGCGGGACATTACCCGGACATCATTGATTTCGGGAGTTCAAAGTATTCTTTCAAATTGGGAGTGAGCGGAGTCGGAGTCGCCGCTGACTTTGGGCTTAAATACGAACATGAAGGACTTGAACTATCAGCGTCACTTTCAGACATCGGTGTCATGTGGTGGTTCAACAACGTCCGCGGCTACACGAACAACTCATGGACATTCGAAGGACGTGAGGACATTCCTGTGAACGGTGACGGCGGATCAATAGGTGATGAGATCGCGGAAACTTACGATGAGTTGATAGAGGTCTTCCAGTTCAGAAAGAAAAGCAGTCGTGATGAGTTCAGAATGCTGTCCTTCACAACACGTCTTGGTGCAAGGTACCGTCTTGCCGCCCCATTGTCTGTCGGATTGATGGGATCCTACAGGTATAGTCCTGTTATTTCCGTCATTGAGGGCAGGGCTTCTTTGGATTACAATCCATTCCGCTTCCTCGAGATCATCGGCAGTTGTGGTATGGGTACTTATGGTCTGTCCGCTGGTGCCATGCTGAATGTCCGCGTCCCTTGGGTGACCTTGACATTAGGTGCGGACAACCTGATGGTCAGCAAATTCAGCCCTCAGGGTATACCGATTGACAAGTTCAACGGCTGTTTCACTGTCGGATTGGCCGTCAGATGGTAGCCGGAATGTCATCAAGAATAATTTTTCGAAATTTTATTGCGATTTCGAATATTTTATCGATATTTGTTGAGTAGAACAGATTTTATGAGGCAGTTCAATCATATCCACCATCTTCATCACCATCGTTTGAAACGGAGGTGAGTTTGTCGTGGGTATCTGTTTATGGAGATATTTAAGTCATGGCTCGCTTCCTTTTCGGTTGCGAGTCTTTTTTTTCGGTCACTGAGCTCGTCGAAGTGACCGGTGGTTAGGAAAGAATATTTAGAATATAAAAACGAACGACAAATGTTAAGAATCGCGATTCAGGCCAAAGGCCGTTTAAGTGAAGAAAGCCTCACACTACTGCGTGAGGCCGGTATCGAGGTGGATGACACCAAGCGGAAATTCCTGTCCCGGTCCAGTAATTTCCCGGCCGAGATACTCTATTTGAGGGACGATGACATTCCGCAGGCTGTCGCTCAGGGCGTGGCGGATTTGGGAATAGTCGGCTACAATGAAGTCTGCGAGAGGGGAGAGGCAGTGGAGATTGTTGACCGCCTAGGCTTTGGACCGTGCCGCATTTCTTTGGCGATCCCCAAGTCTGAAGAATATACCGGACTGGAATATTTCAACGGTAAGCGGATAGCTACATCGTACCCGAACATCTTGAGCAAATTTCTGAAAGATAAAGGAATAGATGCATCGATCAACGTTATCGCAGGCTCTGTGGAGATCGCTCCGACCGTTGGTATGAGCGATGCTATCTTCGATATCGTATCTTCCGGCGGGACGCTTGTGAGCAACGGGCTCAAGGAGGTTGAGAAGGTGGTGTTCTCGGAGGCGGTGCTGATTTCGAGTGGCAATCTTTCGGATGAAAAGACTAAACTTCTGGAACAGATAAAGTTCCGCTTTAACGCTGTCCGGGACAGCCGTGGAAAGAAATACCTGTTGATGAATATCCCCGACGACCGGATCGAGGATGCCATCCAGATTGTTCCGGCGATGAGGAGCCCGACTGTGCTGCCGCTTGCGCAAAGCGGGTGGTCTTCACTGCATTCCGTTGTGGATGAGAGCGTTTTGTGGGAGAAGATCGAAAGTTTGAAGGAGATTGGCGCGGAAGGGATTCTTGTGCTCTCGGTTGAGAAGATGGTTTTGTAGGTGTTGAATATTTATTCGTTATTTTATGCGGAATTTTGATTGTACGGTCACTTCGACAAGCTCAGTGACCCCAATATACAATAACCCTCCCCGGATCGAATGGCCGAAACTGATCTCAAGGGCCGCTGAAAGCGATTCCGACATCGATGCAAGCGTAAGAGCCACCCTTGAATATGTCCGGACACAAGGCGACAAGGCTGTTCTGGATCTGGAGTCCCGCTATGACAACATAGTTTTCACTTCTGTTGAAGCCTTGAAAGTCAGCGACAAGGAAATCGCGGAAGCCACCGCTTCCGTTTCACCAGAGTTAAAGGCGGCCATCGCACAGGCATATTCAAACATCAGGAAATTTCATAGCGCGCAGATGCCGCAAACAGTTAAGGTTGAGACTTCACCCGGTGTCGTCTGCTGCCAGAAGGCCGTTCCGCTCCGTAGGGTCGGACTGTATATTCCTGGCGGGCGCGCGCCTTTGTTCTCGACGGTTCTGATGCTGGCCGTCCCTGCCTCCGTGGCTGGCTGCCCTGAAATCGTTCTCTGCACACCTCCTGACAAGGATGGGAAAGCCAATCCTGTCATAGTCTATGCGGCTTCGGTCTGTGGAGTCAGAAATATATTCAAAATCGGTGGCGCTCAGGCCATTGCGGCTATGGCTTATGGAACGGAGACGCTCGCCAAATGCGACAAGATTTTCGGCCCTGGCAACCGTTATGTGATGAAGGCCAAGCAGATGGTCGGGCTGTCGGTCGCAGCGATCGATATGCCGGCCGGTCCGTCAGAGGTTATGGTGCTGGCTGACGGGACCGCTGATCCTGAGTTCGTCGCAGCTGACTTCCTCTCCCAGTCGGAGCACGGGCCGGACAGCCAGTCGATTCTGGTCTGCACATCGGAGGCTATCGCAAAATCCGTGGTGGATGCAGTCGCAAGACAGACCGCAAGGCTGAGTCGGGGAAGCATCATTGCCAAAGCGTTGGATCACAGTCGGATGGTCGTTCTTACGAGCCGTGAGGACATCATCGATTTCGCCAATGAATATGCTCCTGAACATCTCATCATATCTATGCGTGATCCTTGGAGCGTGGCGGATAAGGTGGTAGCCGCCGGGAGCATATTCATTGGAAATTATTCTCCTGAAAGCGCCGGTGATTATGCTTCAGGAACGAATCATACTTTGCCGACGAGTGGTTGGGCGCGTTCGTTCAGCGGGTTGAATCTGGATGCGTTTATGAGGAAGATGACGATTCAGGAGATTTCGCGTGAGGGTTTGTCTGGACTTGGGGACACAATCCGTACAATGGCTTTGGCCGAAGGGCTTGACGCTCACGCCGCCGCGGTTGAAGTAAGACTTGAAAAATAATCAGTAATGAATATAGAAGACGTTCTTAAACTCGTAAGGCCAAACATCTTAGGTCTTGAGGCATATTCGACCGCCCGGGACGACTGTGGCTCGAACCAGCCGGAAATATTTCTGGATGCCAACGAGAATCCTTACAACAATGGCATCAATCGGTATCCGGACCCACATCAGAAAGCCTTGAAGGCCAAGGTCGCGGAAATCAAAGGAATTTCTGCGGATAGCCTGTTCATCGGCAACGGGAGCGACGAGGCGATTGACCTTGTTTACCGTGTGTTCTGCGTACCGGGAGCAAGCAATGCCGTGTCCATCGCTCCGAGTTACGGGATGTACGAGGTGGCAGCCGCGATGAACGACATTGAATTCCGGAAAGTCCAGCTGAGGCCGGATTTCTCAATGGGCACAGAGGCGATGCTTTCCGCGGCGGACTCCAAGACAAGGCTGATGTTCATCTGCTCGCCGAACAACCCGACAGGAAACTCGTTCCCGGTGGAGCAGATCGAGGATATTCTTGAAAGGTTCGGCGGCGTGGTGGTGCTGGATGAGGCTTACATCGACTTTTCGGTCAGGCCATCGCTGACATCTTTGGTCAAGAGATACCCTAACCTGATTGTGCTCCAGACGCTTTCAAAGGCTTGGGGTATGGCAGGTCTCAGAATTGGATTGGCGATCGCGGATCCTGCTGTCATCGCTTTGATGTCCAAAGTCAAATATCCGTACAACATCAATGTTCTGGCTCAGAAGATGGCATTGATGAAACTTGACGAGGCGGCCAAGGACAAGGCTGTGGCCGAGATTGTGGGGCAGCGGTTCCGCTTGGAAAAAGAATTGGCCAAATGCCCGGAGGTCAAGGGAATATATTCAAGTGACGCTAACTTTTTGTTGGTTAGGTTAGAGAATCCGGATGAGGTTTACGAGAGGCTGCTTGCGGGAGGAGTCATTGTGCGGAATCGTTCCAAGGTCTCAGGTTGCGAGGGGTGCCTTCGCATCACAGTCGGCACTCCGGTGGAGAATGACACACTGCTTCGGCTGCTGTCCTCTTCGGTCGCTGAGCCTGTCGAAGCGACCACCCCCGGTATGGAAATATTAGGCGAAAGACATATCCGAATTGTCCGTAATACCAAAGAGACAAAGATTGCCCTTGAATTGGATCTGGATTCCATTGGAGGCTCCGGACACATTTCCACCGGTCTCCCTTTCTTCGACCACATGCTTGATCAGATCCCGAACCACGGCGGCGTGGCACTTTCAATCAATGCGAAAGGCGATCTGCAAGTGGATGAACATCACACGATTGAGGATGTCGGAATCGTCTTCGGAGAAGCGATCAACGCCGCGCTCGGCTCGAAACTCGGCATGGCCCGCTACGGCTTCGTCCTCCCGATGGACGACTGTGACGCCGCTGTCCTGATGGACTTCGGAGGGCGTATTGATTTCAAATGGAACGCGGAGTTCAAACGTGAGAAGGTCGGCGATGTCCCGACCGAGATGTTCAGCCATTTCTTCCAGTCTGTCTGCGCCGGAGCGAAATGCAACCTGCACATCTGGGCGGAGGGCGTGAACGAGCATCACAAGGCCGAGGCAATCTTCAAAGCCTTCGCCAGGGCTTTAAGAATGGCGGTCGCCAAGACCCCGTTCCCTTACGAACTACCATCAAGCAAAGGCATCCTATGATAGCGATAATTGACTACAAAGCCGGCAACATACGCTCGGTCGAAAACGCTCTGAAAAGGTTTGGAGCGGAATATGTGCTGACCGCTGATCCGGAGATGATCCGTCGCGCCGACCACGTGATCCTGCCGGGAGTTGGGGAGGCTTCCTCCGCTATGAAAGCCTTGGTGTCCACAGGCTTGGCACCAGTCATAAAGTCATTGACCCAACCTGTTTTAGGAATATGCATCGGAATGCAGCTGATGTGCGCTTCAAGCGAGGAGGGCGACACGGAATGTCTTGGAATATTCACCCCGGAAGTCACCCGCTTCCCGGAAACTCCCGGTGTCAAGATCCCTCACACCGGGTGGGATACAATCTCCGGGCTGCGCGGCCCGCTTTTCAGGAATATTCCCGAAGATTCGTTCGTCTATTATGTGCATTCGTACAGCGCGGGAATATTCCCGGATCAGACTGTCGCCGCGACTGAATATGCCGGTGTCCGTTTCAGCGGGGCGCTCCAGCGGGACAATTTCTTCGGGACGCAGTTTCATCCGGAGAAGAGCGGTTCGGTCGGGGCTGAGATATTAAAGAATTTTATTGAATATGAAGAATTTTAACATAATCCCGGCCATAGACATAATCGGCGGCCGGTGCGTGCGTCTCACTCAAGGGGACTATTCAAGGGAGAAGGTTTACTCTGACGACCCGGTCAGTATGGCGAAGGGATTCGAGCAGGCCGGCGCGACAAGGCTGCATCTTGTGGATCTGGAAGGTGCAAAGGCCGCCTGTCCGAAGAACCTGGATGTGCTAAGGAATATAACCAATGCGACCGGTCTGAAAGTTGAGTTTGGCGGCGGAGTGAAGTCGGAGGAGTCTTTGAACGCTGTTCTGGATGCCGGGGCTGAATATGTCATCTGCGGAAGCGTGGCCTTTACCGAACCGGACATATTCAAGAAATGGCTTGGCCGCTATGGGGAAAAAATCATCCTTGGGTTGGATTTGAAGAATGGTCTGGTCGCGACGCACGGTTGGAAGGAGACTGTCCCGATGTCAGCCGTGCAGGCTTTGGAGTCTTTTGAAGGACTTGTGCGTCAGGCTATTGTGACCGAGGTTTCGAGGGACGGGATGTTGCAGGGCGTGAATCTTGAGTTTTACGCCGGCCTTCAGCAACAGTTCCCAGACGTGGAGATCATCGTGAGCGGGGGCGTGTCCAATTACGAGGATCTGGAGGAATTGAGAAGATCTGGACTTCGTTCGGCGATTGTCGGAAAAGCTATTTATGAAGGACGAGTGAAACTTGAGGATTTGTTCAGGTAATATGTTGGCGAAGAGAATTATACCTTGTCTGGACGTGAAGAACGGACAGGTAGTGAAAGGGATCAATTTCGAGGGCTTGCGTGAGGTGGGCGATCCTGTGGAGATGGGAGCTTTCTACTCTGAGCAGGGGGCTGACGAGTTGGTCTATCTGGACATCAGCGCGTCATCGGAAGGACGACGAACTTTCACGGATCTGGTCTCTCGGATTGCTGAACGGATTGATATTCCGTTCACTGTGGGTGGGGGAATATCTTCGTTTGAGGATGCGGCCAGGCTTCTGGATGCTGGTGCGGACAAGATTACGATCAACACGGCGGCGGTGTTTCATCCGGAGATCATTTCCAAGATCTCTTCCCGCTACGGCTCCCAGTTTGTTGTCGTGGCGATTGACGCGAGGATGGTCGCTTCTGGAACGGTCGCTGAGCCTGTCGAAGCGACATCCCTGTACGGCAATGCTTACTGGCAGGTGATGACCCACGGCGGAAAAAGGCCGACCGACAAGGAACTATATTCATGGGCGAAGGAGGTACGGAACCTTGGGGCGGGAGAGATCCTTTTCACGTCCATGGATCACGACGGCACCCGGAACGGCTATGCTGTGGAGACATATTCCCGTCTTGCGGATGAACTCTCCATCCCCGTGATCGCCTCCGGTGGGGCGGGAAGCGTCGGCGACATCGAGGAAGTCCTGACGAAGGGCCGGGCCGACGCCGCCCTCGCCGCAAGCATATTCCATTACGGCGAAATCTCCATTCCCGATTTGAAAAGAACCCTCCGCTCACACGGAGTGAATGTAAGAATATAACGAACTTAATGAATATGATTGATTTTAAAACTCTTAAAGCCGGTGCTGACGGACTCGTGCCGGCCATCGTCCAGGACCGAAACACCCTTCAGGTTCTGATGCTCGGCTACATGAATGCCGAGGCTCTCGAAAAGACACAGACAAGCGGTCTCGTGACATTTTTCAGCCGCTCCCGCCAGACTCTTTGGACGAAAGGGGATACCAGCGGCAATTATCTGCATCTGGTCTCCATCTCCGCTGACTGCGATTCGGACACTCTTCTTGTCCGCGCCATTCCTGACGGGCCGGCCTGCCACAAAGGCACAAAGACCTGCTGGGGTGACGCCGTGCCTACCAGTCTCGGTTTTATCCGCGAGCTTGAAAGCGTGATCAAAGGCCGTTACGAGCAGATGGCGGAGAAGTCCTACACCACATCCCTGTTCAAGGCAGGGACTCCGAGAATGGCACAGAAAGTTGGCGAGGAGGCCGTCGAGACCGTCATCGAGGCCGTGAAAGGGGACGATGAACGTATGATCTACGAAGCCTCGGATTTGGTCTATCACCTTCTAGTGCTTTTGGTCAGCAAAGGCTACGGCATCACCGACCTGGAAAAGGAACTTGAGAAGAGGCATAAATAGTCGGCCATAATTTTGTTTTTCATAAAACATAATACGAATTTAGCAAGCAGTTAGTGTAATTACCGTTTTTCAGATGAGTTCAGACAGAATATTCATTTTTGACACCACTTTGCGTGATGGCGAGCAGGTGCCGGGGTGCCAACTCAACACTGTGGAGAAAATCCAGGTGGCAAAGGCTCTTGAAGAGTTGGGAGTCGATGTCATAGAGGCTGGTTTCCCTGTTTCCAGTCCCGGAGATTTCAATTCGGTCGTGGAGATTTCCAAGGCCGTCACCTGGCCGACGATCTGTGCGTTGACACGTGCCGTGGAGAAAGACATCGATGTTGCCGCGGAAGCGCTTAAATACGCCAAACACAAGAGGATACACACGGGAATCGGAACTTCCGATTCCCACATAAGGTACAAGTTCAATTCCACCAGGGAGGAGATTCTTGAGCGTGCCGTCAGGGCTGTGAAATATGCCAAGAAGTATGTTGAGGATGTGGAGTTCTACGCCGAGGATGCGGGACGCACTGACAATGAGTATCTTGCCAGAGTGGTTGAGGCGGCCATCAAGGCCGGGGCCACGGTCGTGAATATTCCTGACACGACAGGCTACTGCCTTCCTTCCGAGTATGCCGCCAAGATCAAGTATCTTGTTGACAATGTGGATGGGATTGACAAGGCTGTCATCTCGACCCATTGCCACAACGACCTTGGTATGGCCACCGCCAACACCATGTCCGGCCTTCTTGCCGGGGCCCGCCAGTGCGAGGTCACCGTCAATGGTGTTGGCGAGCGTGCCGGCAACACGGCTCTGGAGGAAATCGCCATGATCATCAAGAGCCACAGCGACATCCCTCTCGTGACCAACATCAACACGACCAGGATCACTCCGGTGAGCCGGATGGTCTCGAACCTTATGAATATGCCTGTTCAGGCGAACAAGGCCATAGTCGGGCGCAATGCCTTCGCGCACTCTTCAGGCATCCATCAGGACGGAGTTCTCAAGAATGTCAGTACCTACGAGATCATTGACCCTAAGGAAGTGGGGATTGACGACAACGACATCGTGCTTACCGCCAGAAGCGGCCACGCCGCCCTTAAATACCGTCTGGAGGTTCTTGGAATCAAGATGGAAGGCCATAAACTTGACGCTTTTTACGATGAGTTCCTCAAACTGGCCGACAAGAAGAAGCAGGTCAGCGACGATGATCTCCTTGTGCTCGCCGGAGCCGACAGGGCTGAGGACCATCACGTCAAGCTAGAGTACCTCCAGGTGACCAGCGGCAAGGGTCTGAGACCTATCGCAAGTGTCGGTCTTGACATAGCCGGTGAGAAATTCGAGGCCGCTTCCAGAGGCAACGGTCCGGTTGACGCGGCGATCAACGCCCTCAAGATCATCATCAGGCGTCAGATGGTCATCAAGGAGTTCACCATACAGAACATCACCAAAGGCTCCGATGATGTGGGCAAGGTTCACATGCAGGTCGAGCATGACGGCCACGTGTATTATGGCTTCGGAGCCGACACCGACATCGTCACCGCGTCTGTGGAGGCGTTCATTGACTGCATAAACAAATTCAGGGGATGAATACACTTTTCGACAAGATTTGGGACAGTCACATCGTGTCCGTCATCGACGGTGGTCCCACTCAGCTCTACATAGACAGGCTTTACTGTCACGAAGTGACCAGTCCTCAAGCCTTCGAGGGCATAAGGAAGCGTGGCTGCGGCATTCTGCGCCCGGAGAGAATAATATGTATGCCTGACCACGACATCCCGACGGAAGGGACTGCTTTCGCGGATGATGTATGCCGTCGTCAGGTGGAGACTTTGGAACGGAACGCGGCTGAATTCGGTTTGGTCCATTATCCGATGATGAGTCCGGACAACGGTATTGTCCACGTTGTCGGCCCGGAGAAAGGACTTTCGTTGCCGGGAATGACGATTGTCTGCGGAGACTCGCACACATCCACCCACGGAGCTGTCGGAGCTGTCGCTTTCGGAATAGGCACGAGCGAGGTGGAGATGGTGCTCGCCACCCAGTGCATCCTTCAGCAGAAACCGCGATCGATGAGGATAAGGGTAGAGGGAGAACTCGGTAAAGGCGTGAGCGCCAAAGACGTGGCCCTCT
>OLGM01000189.1_pt1 | contig 46080 bp, 68 predicted proteins | sample 1606001 | NCBI WGS metagenome assembly OLGM01 (sample SAMN03283294) | human gut metagenome | biome: human-associated habitat; material: feces | host: Homo sapiens | place: Peru | collected 2012
GCTATCAGGACACGACGGGCCGGCGGGTCAGCTTTGAATATTCAATGGTGCGCGGCGTTAACGATTCCGACGCCTGTGCAAAGCAGCTTGCTAACCTGATCCGGGGCATGGGGGCGCATGTCAACCTCATCCCCATCAATCCGGTGGACGGCAGCCCGTACTCCGCCACCGATGCCGCCAATGTCCGCCGCTTCCAGCAGAAGCTGGAAAGTCTGGGCGTCAACGCCACGGTCCGCCGCCGTCTGGGCAGCGAGATCAGCGCCGCGTGCGGTCAGCTGCGCCGCGACGAAATGAACGGCAAAGCCTAACAAGAGGAGAAGCCTATGAAACTTGCAGGAAAAACAGATGTCGGCCGCGTCCGTCAGGAAAATCAGGATGACTACCGCGCCGGGGAGCTTCCCGGCGGTGCGGTGTGGGCACTGGTCTGTGACGGCATGGGCGGCGCCCGCGGGGGCCGCGAAGCCTCGCAGGGCGCGTGCAATGTCATCGAGAATTTCTTTCAGGAGCAGTATGCACAATGCGGGGCAGGGCAGGAGGAGATGTTCCTGAAAAAAGCTCTTACCTACGCGAACCGGTTCGTGTTCCAGAAAGCCTCCCACGAAGAATCGCTGGCCGGCATGGGCACAACGGCGGTCTGCGCGCTGGTGCGGGGCGGAACGGTCCACCTCTGCCATGCGGGCGACTCCCGCGCCTATCTCTTCCGGGAAGGAAAGCTGGCCCAGCTGACCCACGACCACTCCTATGTGCAGGAGCTTGTGGACTGCGGGACCATCACCGTGGAAGAGGCCGAGCATCACCCGCAGAAGAACATCATCACCCGTGCGCTGGGCGTGGATTACCGCGTGGACCCGGAGCACACGGCGGTCAAGCTCCATCCGGACGATCTGCTTTTGCTCTGCACCGACGGCCTGACCAACATGGTCCCGAAGGACCAGATGGAAGCCATTCTGACGCAGGGAAGCTTCTACGATCTGCCGGATCGTCTGATCGAAGCGGCCAACGCCAACGGCGGTTCCGACAACATCACGGCCCTGCTTCTGGCGGTGGAACCGACGGAGGTGGAGCATGGATAATCTGATCGGGAAAACCCTCGATGGCCTGTACACGGTCCGGGAGCTGATCGGAACAGGCGGCATGGCGAACGTCTACAAAGCCGTCGTCGGCCCGGGCGGCCCTGTGCCGGAAGGCACGGTCGTCGCGGTCAAGGTCCTGCGTCAGGAATTGATGCACGACCCCGACCTCGTCCGCCGCTTCAAGAACGAGTCGAAGGCCATCTCGCTGCTCAACCATCCCAATATCGTCAAAGTGTACGATGTCTCGGTGAGCGATACGCTGCAATATATCGTGATGGAGTATGTGGACGGCATGACGCTGCGGGAGTACCTCAACGAGCGCGGCGGCAAGCTGACCAGCCGGGAGACGGTCCATTTCATCTCCCAGATCCTGAAAGCGCTGGACCATGCCCACCGGAACGGCGTGGTGCACCGGGATATCAAGCCCCAGAACATCATGCTGCTGGACAACGGCCAGCTTCGGATGATGGATTTCGGCATCGCGCGCATCTCCCGCGCCGAAAACCAGCTCACTGGCGGCAAGGCCATGGGCAGCGTCCATTATATCAGCCCCGAACAGGCCAAGGGCGACGAGACGGACTTTACCAGCGACATCTACTCGGTCGGTGTGATGATGTACGAGATGCTTTCGGGACATCTCCCGTTTGACGCCGACGATGTGGTGGAAGTGGCCATCAAGCAGATCTCGGACAAGCCGCAGAGCTTGCAGGAATTGGCCCCCACCGTACCGCACGGCTTGGTGGAGATCACTGAGCGGGCAATGGCCAAGCGCCCTGCCAACCGGTATGCCAGCGCAGCCGAAATGCTGGCCGCGTTGAACGCCTACGTCGAGAATCCGGCCATCGTGTTCAACTACACCTATCTCCCCGATGAAATTCCTGAAAAGGTGGTGGAAGGTCCCATGAAAACGCAAAAAGAAGCTCCCGCATCCAAAAAGACCCGCAAAAAGGGAAAGAAAAAGCGGACCGTCTTTCTGCCGGTGCTCTTTGGCATCACCGTTGCCTTTGCGCTGGCCTGTCTGGCGCTGTGCTGGACCATCCTCAACGATTCCAGCACCCTGATGAGCGAAAAAGCTGATGTCGTGCTGGGGGATTACAGCGGCATGACGCAGGACGAAGTCAACGCGCAGCCGCAGGTCTCCTCCGGCCAGATCACGGTCAACTGGGAGAAATCCTACAGCAGCGATTACGCGGCGGGCTATGTCTATAAGCAGTCGCCGGTGGCCGGACGCACCGTCCGCGAGGGCCAGAGCGTGACCCTGACGGTCAGCCTTGGCACACAGTATGTCACGGTCCCGGATGTGACCAATTATCTTCAGGCCGATGCCGAGCAGCAGCTGAAGAACCTCGGCGTCTCGGTCCTTGTGACACAGGCCGTGGATGCAACGGTCGCTTCCGGTTCGGTCATCCGCACCGACCCGGCCGCAGGCAGTCAGGTCGCGGCCGGGACCACCGTGGTGGTCTACGTCAGCCGCCCGCAGGTCAGCACGACGGCAAACGTCCCGTCGCTGGTGGGTCTTTCCAGCGTGAACGACGCCCGCACCCTGCTGGTCCAGAACAAGCTGGGCCTTGGCAGCACGACCGAACAGTACAGCGATAAGCCCGCCGGGACCATCATCGGGCAGAACCCCGCAGCAGGTTCGACCGTCAAGGTCAACAGCCGCGTCAGCGTGACCGTCAGCGCTGGTCCCGAGCCGGTGCAGGAGACGCCCGTCGAGCAGCCCGGAAGCACCGCCGAGGGCGGTGAGAGCACGGGCGGAGCTCCCTCGTCCAGCAGCGCTTCGAGCGAGAGCGAAAGCTCTTCCGGCGGCATCCTGAGCGACTGGTTCTCGTCGCTGTGGTCGTAACGGAGGCGCGGATGAAAGGCTATATCGTAAAAGGGATCGGTGGATTTTATTATGTGAAAACGCCGGAAGGCGTCATCGAGTGCAAGCCGCGCGGCATTTTCCGCAAACAGAAGATCACGCCGGTGGCGGGCGACGAAGTGACGCTTGAGACCGAAAACGGTGCGTCCGTCATTGCGGAGATCGCGCCCCGGAAAAATGTGTTCGTCCGCCCGCCGATGGCCAACCTTGATGTGCTGTTCCTCGTGGCCAGCACGACCCAGCCCACCCCCAGCACCTTGGTGCTTGATAAGCTGTCGGCCATCGCGGTGGACAAGGGGGTCCAGCCGGTCATCGTCTGCACCAAAGCGGACCTCTCGGAAGCGGAATTTCTTCGTTCTGCCTACGAAAAATCGACCCTGCCCTTCATCGCTATCCACTACGACAGCGGTGAGGGCTTGGACGAAGTCAAACAGTGGATCAACGGGCGGCTGTGTGCGTTCTGCGGCAACTCCGGCGTGGGCAAATCCACGCTGCTGAATGCCCTTCTGCCGGAAGCCGAGCGTGAAACGAGTGCCATCAGCCAGAAACTGGGCCGCGGGCGTCACACGACCCGCGAGGTGACCATCTTCGAAGCCTTTGGCGGACGCATTGCCGATACGCCGGGTTTCGCCAGTCTGGAAGCGAACCGCGCCGGGTTCATCCCGAAAGAAAATCTGGAGCATGTGTTCCCGGAATTTGGCCCCTATCTGGGCGAGTGCCAGTTCACCGGCTGCTCCCATCGGTCCGAAAAGGGCTGCGCGGTTCGGGCTGCTCTGGCAGAGGGAAAACTCTCCCAGACCCGGTACGACAGCTATTGCGCCATGTACGATGAGGTCAAGGATGTCAAGGATTGGCAGCGTCCTCAGTATCAAAAATAAATTCCCGAACCATTGCTCCCGGGAAAGAAAAGAAGGAATGTTATGTCACGCTGTGTGATCCTTTCGGCCTGTCCGGTCTCGCCAGAACTGGCAGGTTTGCTGCGGGAGGATGATTTCATCATTGCCTGTGATGCCGGTTACCGGAACTGTGAGCCGCTGGGCTGCAAACCGAACATCGTCGTCGGCGATTTTGATACGGCTCCCTGCCCAAAGCAGGAGGACGATGATATCATCATCCTGCCGCACGTCAAGGACGATACCGATACCGAATACGCTGCAAAGCTGGCTTCAGAGAAGGATTTTTCGGAGGTGCTTCTGCTGGGCGCACTGGGCGGCCGGCGGCTGGAACATACGCTGTCGAATCTCTGCACCGGCCTTGGGCTGGAAGAGCGGGGCGTCCGCGCGACGCTTCAGGATGAGCACAGCCGCATCACCTTCGTTCGTCCCGGCGAGACGCGGGAATATCCGAAGGAGCAGTATTTCTTTTTCTCGGTGTTCCCGATGGAAGGCCGAGCCGAGGGCGTGTGCGAGCGCGGCTCTTACTATGAGCTGACGGACGCTGTCCTCACGGCGGGCTATCCGCTGGGGGTCAGCAACGAATACGCCGAAGGCTCCGACTGCATCACCATTTCGACCCGCAAGGGGGCGCTCGTGGTGGTGGAAACGCTTCCGGATGGGCCGATCTTGAGCTGAAACTGGAACATTCTGCGCCAAAACCGCTTATACTGTGGTATCACACAGCGAAAGGCGGGAGAAGAATGCAGGTAGTCGTCATCAAAAGCCCGAAATGTCTGCGCGGGATCCTGCGCCGGTTGTTCGGCATCAAAAAGAAATCGTAAAACAAAAGGACCCTCTCCGTCATCGAGCTGTCCCATTCAGGAGCAGAAGCGAGACGGAGAGGGCCTTTTTTATTCTTTTGTGGTGTAGGTCAGGTCGAGCACCGGACCGAACGGGTCGAAGATCAGGTCTTTCACGCCCGATGCGACCAGCAGCCGTTTCTGCTGGGCGAACAGCGGGACCACCACGCAGTCGTCGAGAAGCTGGCGCTCGCATTCGCCCAGAAGGAGGCAGCGAGAAGTGCCGGTCGCGTGGGTGCTGGCTTCCAACTGGGTGGAATACAGGGCGTTGGAATAGCCCGTCAGTCCGCCGCCGGAAGAGGTGAACTGCGCCAGCATGTTGTAAACGCTGCCGCCCTCGGCGCTGATGGGAGCCAGCGCGATGGAATAATCTCCATCGGCAAGGCGCTTGTCGAAGGTCTCTTCATCGACCTCTTCGATGGAGAAGAAGAGCGAAAGCTCCTTCTGCCATGCGCCGTTGATGGTCTCGGCGGCTTCGTTCAGGCCGCATCCGGCGGGGAGCATCAGCGTGATCTTGTTGAAATCCGAATTTGCCATGCCCTGCCGCGCTTCCAGATACAGCGCCCGGACATCGATCGCGGCGGGGGTGATCTCGCCGATCGTCTCCCGATAATTCATCCCATCGACGTTCAACCCATCCGGGACCAGTCCCGATGCGGCGGCATAAAGTCCGGTCGAAGGGACCACAGCAGCTTCCCGGGCGACCCCGGCCAGCGACTGCCGCAGCGGCGTGGAAGCGAAGATGGTGTTGCAGTTGAACAGCAGACTCCATGTCGTGTCCGAATAGGAGATGGACGAAAGGGAAGTGGAGCTTCCGGTGTCATCCATGGCGGCAGAGCACTTTTCGCTGTTGATCAGCTCCACCGCCGACTGGTCCGCGTTGTTGGTGTTCTGCACCAGACGCAGACTGTCGATGAGGGTCCCGGAAGGTTCCCGGCGGAGGAATAAGCCGTTGGACGTCCAATTATAAATGTAGAACGGTCCGCTGGAAAGGGTCGTTTTGACGGTCAGGCCGTAGGTCCCGCGGGTAGAATTGAAAAATTCCTCGTCGCAGGGCATCGCACCGGGCAAAGTAAGTTTGGACAGGAAGTTGTCGTCCGCGCTGCTCAGATGGAACACCAGCGTCAGCGGGCTGCTGGCCGAAACACCCAGCGAACTTTCCGGAAGCTGACCGGCAAGGACCTCCGCGCTGTTCTCCAATGCCGAGAACTCGACAGCATAAGGCGAATTCGTCTCCGCCCGGAACATCCGCCGGAATGCAAACACGAAATCCTCTGCCGTGATGGCATACTCGGTGGCGTTTCCCTTAGTCGAAACGTAGGTCAGGCCGTCCTTCAGATAAAAGGTATAAGTGCGGCCGTCTGCCGACTTCTCCCACCGCTCGCAGAGGGCTGGTTCGATCTCGCCGGACGGGTTTTTCCGGACCAGCCCGCTGTAGAGATTTTCACAAGCGATGACGTCCGACGCTGTGGAAGCGACCTGCGGATCAAGGTTCGCGGGGATGGTGTCCACGAACCATGTAAAACTGTTGGAACCCGAACCGCACCCGGTCAGGGTCAGAAGAACCATGACCATCAGCGCAGCTGCGGCCATGCGAAATGGATGTTTCAAAAAAATGCGCTCCTTGCAGAAATGAGATTCAAAACAAGTATACCGGAAAGCGTCGAAAAAGACAATTATCATTTTGTGAATTTCGATGACCTTTGGGTGCATTTTGCACAGGACACGGGTTTGGCGTTGCTTCTTGCGCGGAAATGGTGTAAAATGGAGAGCGGCAAGAAGTTTTACAGAAACACTTTATAGAGGAGGTTCTGTTTTTATGCAGAAAGAACAGCAGAAGCTCGCAGAGCTGGTCAAGGGCAAGAAGGTCGCATTCATCGGTGCGGGCGTCAGCCACAAGACCCTGATTGAAGAGTTTGTGGGTCTGGGCGCACATGTCACCCTCTGTGACCGGAAGAACAGCGTAGAGGATTTTGGCGATTACGCCGATACCATCCGCCGCTTGGGCATCGACCTGAGCCTTGGCGAACACTACATGGACGGCTTCAAAGGGCAGGACATCATCCTGCGCACCCCGGGCTTTGAATATTTCCAGAAGCCCCTGCAGGACGCCATTGCAGCCGGAACGATGGTCACCAGCGAAGTCGAGCTTTTCTTCGATTACTGCCCCTGCGAGATCGTGGGCGTGACCGGTTCGGACGGCAAGACCACCACCACCACCCTCATCTCCAAGTTCTATGAGGCCGCCGGCCGCAAGGTCCATCTGGGCGGTAACATCGGCGCGGCCCTTTTGCCCATGCTGCCGGATGTGGCCCCAGAAGATGTAGCAGTCGTGGAGCTTTCCAGCTTCCAGCTCATCAGCATGCACAAAAGCCCGAAGATCTCGGTGGTCACGAACGTCACCCCCAACCACCTCGACCACCACAAGGATATGCAGGAGTACATCGACGCCAAGCGGAACATCCTGCTGCATCAGGTCCCGCCCTGCCGTGAGGTCCTCGGCTTCGAGAACGACATCACTCGCGGCATGGTCCCGGACTGCAAGGGCAAGCAGGTCTGGTTCACCCGTCTGCACGACACCGACAACGGCGCATTCCTGCGCAAAGACGGAATGCTCTGCATGGCAGAAGATGGCGTTGTGACGCCGTTCCTCGCTCAGAAGGACATCAAGCTGCGCGGTCTGCACAACATCGAGAACCTGCTGGCTGCCGCCGCTGCCGTTTGGGGCGAAGTGCCGGTCGAGTGCATCCAGAAAGTCGGCAGCACCTTCACCGGTGTGGAGCACCGCATCGAGCCGGTGCGTGTTCTGGACGGCGTGACCTATTATAATGACTCCATCGGAACCAGCCCCACCCGCACCATTGCCGGTCTGCGCAGCTTCGATCAGAAGGTCATCCTCATCGCGGGCGGCTACGACAAGCACATCCCCTACGAGCCGCTGGCTCCGGAGATTCTCCAGCATGTCAAGAACCTCGTGCTGATGGGCGCGACCGGTCCCCGCATTGAAAAGGCTGTCCGGGAGCATCCGGATTTTGCAGCAGCAGACCTCGCCATCCAGCACGCCGACAACATGCAGCACGCTGTGGAGCTGGCCCGTGCCGCCGCACATCCCGGCGACATCATCATCCTGTCTCCGGCCAGTGCATCCTTCGACCTGTATCCCAACTTTGAGGTGCGCGGCCGCGAGTTCAAGAGCATCGTCAACGCGCTGAAATGATCAAACAGGTCACGACAGAACGCGACAAACGGCGGTTCTACAACGCCTGTCAGGGAAAGCTCTGCATGGGGGCCACGATGCCGCTGGCGCTGGAATTGTTCGGCAAAAGCCAGCCGGGGCGGTTCTTTTCCGGCCCGACACTGGCGCTGGACGTCGGCGGGACCACCGCTTCCATGATGGGGCACGCCAACCCGGAAGAGTTGGAAAGCTTTCTGAATTTCTGCGGGTGCAGGGCTGTCATTCTGGACGAAGCCGAAGCGCTCCCTCCCGCAGGGTGGACCCGCGCCAAGACACATTCTATCTTTGGCCTGATGCCGGGGCGTCAGCTCCCGCTGCCGCAGGTAGAAGAAACGCTCTGGGCGTCGCTGACCTTTGACCGGGAACCGCCCGCTGGTCCGGTGGCCGAAGCCCTCTTTCCGGACCGCCCGACCCGCCGGGACGATTTTTACTCGGAACTGTGCACCAAGCGCAGCCGCGGAAAGGCGTTCGTCTGGGCGCTCAGGCAGGAAAACCGGATGATCTGCACCGTGGGAGCCTATGCCATCGCGAACGGTCAGGCGTACATGGCCTGTGGGCAGACAGAAGAATCTTTGCGCGGTCAGGGCATCGGCGGACGGCTCATCGTCCAGATGGCCAACGAGTTGTCCGCACGGGGGCTTCAGCCGGTCTTTCTCTGCTCTCCCGAGCGGGTGCATTTCTACACTCGTCTTGGCTTTGAAAAGCTGGGAGAGTATGCCCGCTATGAGCGAACCGAAGATGAAAATTTTTGAACGTAAAAGAATAAATTTCCCCGCAATAACAACTAAAATCTAAGGATTCAATATGTCAATGTTAAGCCACTTTTTTGATTTCAAACCCGAAGTGCTGGCCCTCGACGAAAAGGCGATGGAGCTTTGCCAGCCCTATTTCAAGCACATGGAGGAGATCCGCGACTTCAACCAGCTCAAGATGCTGAAAGCCTTTGCGGACACCCAGATGTCCTCCACGGATATGCTCGGGACCACCGGCTATGGCCTGTGGGACACCGGCCGCGCCAAGCTGGAACAGATCTTCGCGGAAGTCATGGGCGCAGAGGATGCGCTGGTCCGCAGCCAGTTCCAGAGCGGAACGCACACGCTGGCTGTTGCCCTGTTCGGGCTTCTGCGGGCGGGCGACACCTTGCTGGCCGCCACGGGCCGCCCGTATGACACGCTGGAAGGTGTGATCGGTCTGGACGGCAAGGGCAAGGGGACCGGCACACTGATGGATTACGGCGTGAAATACGACGAAGCACCGCTGAAGCCAGACTTCACCCCGGATTACGAGCTGATCGCCCAAAAAGCGCCGGGGGCCAAGGTCTGCCACATCCAGCGCAGCCGCGGCTATCTGCAGCGGAACGCATTCGACCTCGACACCATCCAAAAGATTGCGGATACGGCCCGCGCCGCCAATCCGGATATCATCATTTTTGTCGATAACTGCTATGGCGAGTTCACTCAAACGAAGGAACCCTGTCAGGCCGGAGCCGACCTCGTGGTGGGCAGTCTCATCAAGAACCCCGGCGGCGGCATTGCCCCCACCGGCGGCTACATCGCGGGCCGGAAAGACCTCGTGGAGCTGTGCGCTTACCGCCTGAACGCTCCCGGTCTGGGCAAAGAGCTGGGCTGCACGCTGGACACGCCGCGCGATATGTACCTCGGCTTCTACTATGCACCGGGTGTGGTCTGCGAGGCCATCAAGACGGCCATCTATGCCCAGTGCCTTCTCGAGCTGGTGGGCAAAACGCCCATCCCGCGCTACTGCGAGGACCACAACGATATCGTGACCTGCTTTGACGCCGGAACGGCCGATGCGCTGATCGGTTTCTGCCGCGGTGTTCAGGCCGCAAGCCCGGTGGACAGCTACGCTGCACCGGAACCCTCGCCGGAACCGGGTTATACCGATGAAGTCATCATGGCCAGCGGAAGCTTTACGCAGGGCAGCACCATCGAGCTTTCCTGCGACGGCCCTCTGCGTGAGCCGTACACCTGCTATCTGCAGGGCGGTCTGAACTTTGCCGCAAGCCGCGCCGGCGTCCTGCTGGCTGTGCAGAACGCCTATTTTGGAGAACACTGAAATGCCACAACTGAGCGATCGTGTCGGCACGTTTACCGATTCGGTCATCCGCCGGATGACCCGCATCAACAACCAATACAATTCCATCAACCTCTCGCAGGGCTTCCCGGATTTCGACCCGCCGAAGGAGCTTCTGGACGCACTGGCCAAAACGGCCTATCAAGGCCCGCACCAGTACGCGGTGACCTTTGGTGCGCAGAATTTCCGCGAAGCACTGGCGAAAAAGACCAGCTCCGCCCTCCATCATGAGGTGGACCCCAACACGGAAATTTGCGTGACCTGCGGTGGGACCGAAGCCATGATGGCCGCGATGATGACCATCTGCAACCCCGGCGACAAGGTGATGATCTTCTCGCCGTTCTACGAGAACTACGGGGCAGACGCCATCCTTTCCGGAGCCGAACCCATCTATATCCCGCTGGTCCCGCCGACGTATGAGTTCGACCTGAGCCTGATCGAAAAGGGCTTTGCCGAAGGGGCAAAGGCGCTGATCCTGTGCAATCCGTCCAACCCCTGCGGAAAGGTGTTCCGCCGGGATGAGCTGGAAGCCATCGCCAAGCTGGCGCTGAAATACGACGCCTTTGTGGTCACGGACGAGGTGTATGAGCACATCGTTTATGCCCCCAACGAACATATCTGCATGGCGTCGCTGCCAGGGATGTTCGAGCACACCATCACCTGCAACTCGCTGTCCAAGACCTACTCCATCACCGGCTGGCGCTTGGGCTATCTCATCGGACCGGCTCCCGTCATCGAGGGCGCACGAAAAGTCCACGATTTCCTCACGGTTGGCGCGGCGGCTCCGCTGCAGGAAGCCGCCGTGGCAGGGCTGGAGATGCCCGCCAGCTACTATGTGGGTCTGCGGGCGCTTTACACCGAAAAGCGGGACCATTTCCTTGCCGGATTGGACCGCATCGGCCTGAAGCACAATGTCCCGCAGGGGACCTATTTTGTGATGATCGATATTTCGGATTTTCTCGCCCTGCCGCAGTTTGCGGGCTGGACGGATCTCGAATTCTGCGAGTGGATGATCCGCGAGGTCGGTGTGGCGGCAGTTCCCGGGTCCAGCTTCTTCCGGGAGCCGGTTAACCATCTGATCCGGATGCATTTTGCCCGCGGGACCGACGTTCTGGACGAGGCAATCCACAGATTGGAAAAACTGACCGCATTGTTAAAATAAGAAAGTGTGAAATCAATGAACCATGTAACCCCCATCGATCCTGAAATGATAGCCCGCTTTGAGCAGGGGTACGATGCCCGTCCGGAACTGCAGGTCATGTCCAACGCCATCTCCCGCACGGCCCTGCCGGATGCAGCCTTCGTGCCCGCCGCTGCTGCCAAGCTGCAGATGGACTTTTCCGTGCTGGTCAAGACCAACAACATCACCAACCAGAAGCAGAGCGGCCGCTGCTGGATGTTCTCCACGCTGAACGTCCTGCGCCAGCGCGTCATTGAAAAGTGCAAACTGGAAGATTTCTCGATCTCGCCCACCTATCTGGCCTTCTATGACAAGCTGGAAAAGGCAAATCTGTTCTTCGAGAATATCATCCACTTTGCCGATCAGGAACTGGATGACCGCGAGACCTATACGCTGCTGGGTAATCCGCTGCCGGACGGCGGCCAGTGGGATATGGCGGCCAGCCTCATTAAGAAGTATGGCGTCGTGCCCTCGTGGGTCATGCCGGAAACGGTCCATTCTACCGGAACCGCAAAGTATCTGCCCATCCTGAACCGTAAACTGCGCGAAGATGCGCTGGAACTCCGCAAGCTCGTCCGTGAGGGCAAAGACCCCTCTGCCCGCCGCGAGGAGATGCTGGCGGAAATTTACAACGCTCTGCGCATCCTCTATGGCCAGCCGCCCAAGACCTTTGATTTCGAGTATACTGATACCGATAAGGTCTACCACTGTGACCGCGGCCTGACCCCGAAGAGCTTCCTCGAGAAGTATGTCGGCAATGATTTTGACGAGTATATCGCCATCATTTCCTCGCCCATCCACGAGGTGAACCGTACTTACTGCCAGCCGTTCATGGGTGACGTGGTGGAGGAAAACATGTTCTGGCTCAACGTCTCGCAGGAAGAGCTGGAAAACCTGACCATCCGCCAGCTGCAGGCAGGCGAGGGCGTCATGTTCAGCTGCGACTGCCACCCCGATGGCGACCGTGCAAACGGCTATTGGGACCCGGACTGCTTCCAGTACGGCGAAGTTCTGGGCGGCCTGACCTTCAACATGACCAAGGCCGAGCGGATGATGACCCGCGAGAGCACCATGAACCATTGCATGATGTTCTGCGGCGTCAACCTCGACGAGAACGGCACGGCCAACCGCTGGAAGATCGAGAACAGCTGGGGCGAGGCGTCCGGCCAGAAGGGCTACTACATCGGAAGCGAAAAGTGGTTCAAGGCGAACGTCTATCAGATCACGGTCCGCAAGAGTCTGCTGAGCGATGCCCAGCGCGCTCTGCTGGAGCAGGAGCCGCTGCCCATGAAGCTGTGGGACCCGCTGGCATGATCTGACATTCCCCCAAAAATCTAAAAATGCCTCTTTCCGGCGTTCTGAAACGGGGAAAGGGGCATTTTGACGTCGTAAGAAAAGGAACACAACGATGAAACCATCAACTTCGCGCTATGCGCTTCTGGATGAACTGCGGGGGCTGGACCTGATCAGCATGATGTTGTACCATGGTATGTGGGACCTCGTGTATCTGTTCGGCGTTTCTGCCCCGTGGTATGCGACTTGGAAAGGCGAACTGTGGCAGCAGTCCATCTGCTGGGTGTTCATCCTGCTGTCCGGCTTTTGTCTGCCGATGGGGCATCATCCGCTGAAGCGCGGTGCGATGGTGTTTGGCGCGGGTGCACTTGTAACGGCGGTGACCCTGCTCTTCATGCCGGAAGATGTCGTCTGGTTCGGCGTGCTGACGCTGATCGGTTCGGCGATGATCCTGACGTGGCTTCTGGACCGCTTTTTGCAGAAGGTCCCGGCGGGGGTTGGCATGGCAATCAGCTTTCTGCTGTTCCTGCTGACCCGCAATGCGGCAAGCGGTTATTTTGGTTTTGGGGCATTCCGAATCCTGCTTCCGCGAAGCCTTTATGCAAACTACATGACGGCCTATCTGGGCTTTTTCCCGCTGGGCTTTTTCTCCACGGATTACTTCCCGCTCATCCCGTGGCTGTTTTTGTTCTGGACCGGATATTTTCTGCATCATCTGGTGGGGCGGGAGCGGATGGAGCCGCTGCACCGTTCGGTCTGCCCGCCGCTGAGCTGGCTGGGCCGTCATTCGCTGCTGCTGTACCTGCTGCATCAGCCGGTCATCTTCGGAGTTTTAAGCTTAATGTTTCAAGAATCATTGTAATCCGGGACCATCTCGTTTATAATAGATTCAGGAGAAAATACCTGTGTCCGGCAAGCGGGCGCAGGGGAGGAATCTACACGCAGGAGGATGAACGATGGCGAATTTTACCGTTTCGCTGAAAAAGCTGATCGAGCGCGTCAGCATGGAAGTGGTCTATGCACCGCAGGACCTCGAGAATATCAGCGTCGAGATCGCGGAAGTCAACCGCCCGGGTCTGTTTCTGGCGGGATATTATGATTATTTTGATAAGCTTCGGCTGCAGATCATGGGTCTGGCGGAGATGAACTTCCTGTCCGGCCTTTCGCAGGAAAAGCGTTATGAGGCGCTGGACCAGCTGTTCCGGCAGCAGCCCCCGGCAGTCATCGTCTGCCGCAGCGAGGAGCTGGAACCGTTCTCGGAGATGCAGGAGCTTGCCAAAAAGCACGGCGTGGCACTGCTGCGCTCCAACGAGACGACCTGCACCTTGATGGGCAGCCTGATCAGCGTGCTGAATCTGGAACTGGCCCCGCGCATCACCCGCCACGGCGTTCTGGTCGAAGTCTACGGCGAGGGCATCCTGATCCTCGGCGACAGCGGCATTGGCAAGAGCGAGCTGGCCATCGAGCTGGTCAAGCGCGGCCACCGTCTGGTCGCAGACGACGCGGTGGAACTGCGCAAAGTCTCCAACCGCCAGATCATGGGCACGGCCCCCGAGAACATCCGCCACTTCATCGAACTGCGCGGCATCGGCATCGTCAATGTGGCCCGCGTGTTCGGCGTGGGCGCGGTCAAGGTGAGCGAAAGCCTTGATCTTGTGGTCCAGCTGGAAGCATGGGACCCCACCAAGAACTATCAGCGCACCGGTCTGGAAAGCGAATCCTACGAGATCTTGGGCGTCAACATCCCCAGCACCAGCATTCCGGTCTCGCCCGGACGCAATCTGGCCGTCGTTCTGGAAACGGCCGCGATCAACAACCGCCAGAAGAAGATGGGCTACAACGCCGCCAAGGAACTGCTGATCCGTCTGGGTCTGGAAGGCACGATCGAATAATACGCGAAAACGAGGAAACACGATTTTATGGAACGATTGAAACACCTGCTGCATTCCGAGAATATCCCGTATCAGGAGCAGGAGCCGCTGGCCGCGCATTGCACTTTTAAGATCGGCGGCCCGGCAGATCTATTTGTCCGCCCGGAGACGGAAGAGCAGCTTTGCCGCGCCATTGCCCTGTGCAGGGAGTGCGGCATCAAGTATTATCTTCTGGGCAACGGGAGCAACGTCCTGTTTGAGGATGCCGGGTATCGCGGCGCAGTCATCGATCTCACGGCCCTGAAAATGGGAGTCGGCTTTTTGGAAAACGTCTATTATCCGGGCGCAGAGCCGGGAGAGGTTTATGATGCCGTCGTCGCCGGTGCGGGCCTGAAGCTTTCGAGCCTGTGCACGGTGGCATTGGAAAACAGTCTGACCGGGCTGGAATTTGCCTACGGCATCCCCGGGACCGTCGGCGGCGCGGTTTATATGAACGCCGGCGCCTATGGCGGAGAAATGAAAGATGTTCTGAATCTGGTGCGGTATCTGACGAAAGACGGCGAGATCGTGGAAGCAGACGTTTCGGAGCTGGACCTGTCCTATCGTCACAGCATCTTCGAAGAAAACGGCGGGTGCATCCTGAGCGCCACCTTCCACCTGAAGCGGGGCGACCCGGAAGCCATCAAAGCCCGCATGAACGAGCTGATGGCCAAGCGCGTGGAAAAGCAGCCGCTGGATAAACCCAGCGCGGGCAGCACCTTTAAGCGCCCGGTGGGAGCTTACGCTTCCGCCCTCATCGACCAGTGCGGTCTGCGGGGGTATCGCCACGGCGGGGCCGCCGTCAGCGAGAAGCACTGTGGCTTCGTGGTCAATCTGGGCGGCGCGACCTGCGCTGATGTGTTGGCACTGTGCGATGAGGTGCGTGCCATCGTGAAGGAAAAGACCGGATTTGAGCTTGAAAAAGAAGTCCGGGTCGTCAAAGCATAAGAGGGGAATACTATGGATCTTCTGATCGTGAGCGGACTTTCCGGCGCAGGAAAGTCTGTGGCTATGAATGCGCTGGAAGATATCGGTTTTTTCTGCATCGACAACGTTCCAGCTGAGCTTCTGCCCAGCATCACCGCGTTTTCCAAGGCGGGCGACAACAAGCTGAAGCGCGTTGCCCTGTCGATGGATGTCCGCGGATGCCATTCCAGCGAGGAAATTGAAAACGCGCTGGAACTGCTGGACCATCAGGGCATCTCCTATGAGATCCTGTTTTTGGATGCCCCGGACGATGTTCTGATGCGCCGCTACAGCGAGACACGCCGCCGCCACCCGATCAGCATTTCCGAGGGCGTTTCCACCCGCGAAGCGTTCCAGAAGGAACACCAGATCCTGCGCCCCTTCAAAGAGCGGGCCAACTACATCATCAATACGGCGCTCCTCTCGACGGCACAGAACAAAGAGCGCATCTGCGACTTGTTTGTGCGGAACGGCGGGGCAAAGAATGCCATGCGGCTCACCATCATGTCGTTCGGGTTCAAGTTCGGCATCCCGGCGGATTCGGACTTGGTTCTGGATGTGCGCTGTCTGCCCAACCCCTTCTATGTACCGGAGCTGAAATTCAAGACCGGTCTGGATCAGGAAGTCGTCGATTTTGTGATGGGACACCCGGAAGCTCAGGAGCTTCTGCGCCGGTATGAGGCGTTTTTGGAGTATGCGCTCCCGCTGTATGTCAAAGAGGGAAAAAGCCAGCTGACCATTGCAGTCGGCTGCACCGGCGGCAAGCACCGCTCCATCACCTTTGCGCGAAAGATCGCGGAATACTGCGAAACGCTGGGCTATCAGCCGGGAGTGCAGCACCGGGATGCTTCGCGCTGAATCGTCCACCAGAAAAGGAAGAAAAACATGAGTTTTGCATCCCAAGCGCGGGAAGAGATCGCACAGAACAGTTTGCAGCTGCAAAAAGACTGCTGCGTTCGTGCGGCAGCCTACGGCATCGCCTGTTTTGCCAAGTATTTCGACGCAAAGGGCCTTGTCCTTCAGACAGAACAGGAGCTGACCGCCCGTGTGGCCGAGCAGCTGTTTGCCCGCTGCGGCGTACAGGGCACGATCACCGAAAAGAACCGCCCCAGCGGCGTGGTGTACGAGTTTGGCATCCGCGCCCCGGAACAGATCGTGCGGCTGCATGAACTGTTCGGGACGACCGGCAGCGAAACGAGCTTGCAGATCGACCCGAAACTGATTCGGTGTCAGACCTGCGTTCGTGCCTATATCGGCGCGGCGTTCCTCTGCAGCGGTACGGTGACAGACCCAAAAAAAGAATATAACATCGAGTTTTTAACGAACCGCACCAATCTGGCAAAAGACTTTGAAGCTCTGCTGGCAGAGCACGAGTTTGCGCCCCACCGCACCCGCCGCAATGGCGTGAACCTTGTTTACGTCAAAAGCTGCGATAACGTGGAGCGCATTCTGGCGTTTATGGGGGCGGCGGATGCGCCGGAGCAGATCCGGGCGCAGAAGGCCGTCAAGCAGATGCGCAACCAGATCAACCGCCACACCAACTGCGACACGGCCAACCTTGGCAAAACGGCCCGCGCCAATGCGCAGACCCTGAAAGCCATCCGCTTTTTACAGGAGCAGAACGCACTGGAAACGCTGCCGGAGGTGCTTCAGCTGGCGGCGGCGAAACGCTTGGAATATCCGGACCTTTCCCTGACGGCGCTTTGCGCCTGTTTTGACCCGCCGGTCAGCAAATCAGGTTTATCGCACCGGATGAAAAAGCTGGAAGCTCTGGCACAGGCTCTGCGGCAGCGGATGAAAGAGGAGGAACAGCATTGAGCGAGATCAGCGAAAACAATCGTCTTGGACGGGATTTTGTCCACCTCCACATCCATACCGAATACAGCCTGTTGGATGGCGCGTGCCGCATCGACCAGCTGATGGACCGCGTGAAGGAATGCGGCCAAACCGCCATTGCCTGTACCGACCACGGCGTGATGTACGGCTGTGTGCAGTTCTACAAGGCGGCAAAAAAGGCGGGCATCAAGCCCATCATCGGCTGTGAGGTCTACGTTGCGACCCGGACCCGTTTTGACAAGGTCAACAAGATCGATGGCAACAACCACCTGATTTTGCTGTGCAAAAATGAGACAGGTTACAAAAACCTCATCAAAATGGTGTCGGCCGCGTTCACCGAGGGCTTTTACTCAAAGCCGCGCGTCGATAAGCAGCTTTTGGAACAGTACCACGAGGGTCTGATCTGCCTGTCGGCCTGTCTGGCGGGCGAGGTCCCGCAAGCCATCCTTGCGGGCGACTACGAGCGGGCAAAGGCGTCGGCTCTGTGGTATCGCAATCTGTTTGGCGAGGGCAACTACTATATCGAATTGCAGGACCACGGCTTGGAAGAAGATACCATCGTTCTGCCCCAGCTCATCAAGCTGGCGCGGGAGACGGGCATCCCCATGGTTGCCACTAACGACTCTCACTATCTGCGCAAGGAAGACGCCAAGATGCAGAGCATCCTGCTGTGCATCCAGACAGGCAAGACCATGCAGGACGCCGACAAGATGGAGTTCCAGACGGACGAGTTCTATGTCAAGACCACGGATGAAATGTATGACCTGTTCGCCATGGTCCCGGAAGCCTGTTCGAACACAAAAATCATCGCGGACCAGTGTAATTTTGACTTCGAGTTCGGTCATACCAAAATTCCGTATTACAAGGCTCCCGGCGGGATGGACAATCAGGAGTATTTTGAAAAGCTCTGCTGGGAGGGCTTGGAGCGCCGCTATGGCCCCAACGTCCCGCAGTCGAACAAGGACCGTCTGACCTACGAGATCGGTGTGGTCAAAACGATGGGCTACACGAACTACTATCTCATCGTCTGGGATTATATCAATTATGCAAAAAGTCAGGGCATCCCGGTCGGCCCCGGCCGTGGTTCCGGTGCGGGCAGCATTGCGGCCTACTGCGTCGGCATCACGGACATCGACCCCATCCGGTACAACCTGATCTTCGAGCGCTTCCTGAATCCTGAGCGTGTCAGTATGCCCGACTTTGACGTGGACTTCTGCTACGAGCGCCGTCAGGAAGTGATCGATTACGTCAACCGCAAATACGGTGCGGACCATGTGGCACAGATCGTCACCTTTGGTACGATGGCCGCCCGCAACGCCATCCGCGACGTCGGCCGCGTGATGGGACTGCCGTATCAGAGCGTGGATGTGGTCGCAAAACAGGTTCCGATGGAACTGAAAATGACGCTGAAACGTGCATTGGAAGTCTCACCGGAACTGAAACGGATGTACGACACTGACCCGCAGGTAACGGAACTGATCGATACTGCGCTGAAGGTGGAGGGAATGCCGCGTCATGCGTCCACCCATGCGGCGGGCGTTGTTATCACGCCGGAACCGACGGACTACTATCTGCCGCTTGCGACCAACGATGGTCTGCCGGTCACTCAGTTCAACATGACCGAGATCGAAGAGCTTGGCTTGCTGAAAATGGACTTTCTGGGTCTGCGCACGCTGACCGTTATCCGCGATGCCGAAACCGCCATCCAGAAGAAAAAGCCGGATTTCTCCATTGCCAAGCTCGACTATGACGACCCGGACACCTACAAAATGCTGGGTCAGGGCGAGACGGAAGGCGTGTTCCAGCTCGAATCTTCGGGCATGAAACAGGTGCTCGTGGGATTGCAGCCGCAGAATCTTGAAGACGTCATCGCTCTCATCAGCCTGTACCGCCCCGGCCCGATGGACTCCATCCCCACCTATCTGCGCAACCGCCACGAGCCGGACAAGATCAGCTATAAGACCCCGCAGCTGGCACACATTCTGGACGTCACCAACGGCTGTATCGTGTATCAGGAACAGGTCATGCAGATCTTCCGCGAGCTGGCGGGCTTCTCGTTCGGTCAGGCAGACAACGTCCGCCGCGCCATGAGCAAAAAGAAGCACGCCGTCATGGAAGCGGAACGGGAACATTTCGTGCATGGCTGCACCGAACCGGGCCACGAATGCCCCGGCTGTGTGGCGAATGGTATCTCGGAAAAGGTTGCCAACGAAATTTACGACGAAATGTCGAGCTTTGCGTCCTACGCGTTCAACAAGAGCCACGCCGCCTGTTACGCCTATGTCGCATTCCAGACGGCCTACCTCAAGTGCCATTATCCCAGTGAATTTATGGCGGCGCTTCTGACCAGCGTGCTGGACAACACCGATAAAGTCATCGAATATTCCGGCGAGTGTGCCCGCCTTGGCATCAAGGTGCTTCCGCCGGACATCAACATCTCCAACGGCGGTTTTACAGCGGACAACGGGCAGATTCGCTTTGGACTGAACGCTGTGAAGAACGTCGGCCGCAATCTGATCGAGCAGGTCGTCAAAGAGCGGGTCGGGCATCCCTATACCAGCCTGTACGATTTCTGCAAGCGGATGCACGGCAACGAACTGAACCGCCGCGCGGTCGAATGTCTCATCAAGGCGGGCGCGTTCGACAGCATGGGTGAGAACCGCCGCAGTCTGGTCGAGGCTGTGGATGGCGTCATCAAGAGCGTCGAAAGTGACGCCCGGAAAAATCTGGACGGCCAGCTGGATCTGTTTTCCGTCATGAGCGGGGGAACGGAAAGCACCACAGAGGATGTCTACGAGATCAAGCATCTCGAGGAGTATACGCATACCGAGCTGCTTCAGCAGGAAAAAGAGGTCAGCGGCCTGTATCTGTCGGGCCATCCGCTGGACGCGTACCGGGAAGAGTCCAAAAAGTTTGCGACCCACTCCATCAAGGCACTGACCGGTGAGGATGCCCACGGGTTGGATAACGCGCACGTCCGGATCGTCTGCACCATCGTCAAGAGCCGGATGATGACGACCAAGGCCAACAGCATGATGGCATTTACCAGCGTCGAGGACCTGACCGGCACGATGGAGGTCATCGTGTTCCCGCGCGTTCTGGAAACGTTCCGCGATGCGCTCAAGGAGAACGCCGTCGTCGTCATCGAGGGCCGCCTGTCGGTCCGGGAAGATGAACCGTCGAAGCTGATGGCCGAAAGCATCCTTCCCATCGAAGGCTACGACCCCAAGCACCCACAGGCCAACCGTCCCAATCTGATGCGGGACGCCGCCAAGCGTTTGTATGTCCGTCTGCCGTCCCGCAGCTGCCCGCAGTATGCAAAAGTGGTCAATCTTCTGGAGATTTTTGACGGTGATATGCCAGTCATCTTCTATCTGGAGGACACCAAGCAGAAGCTTGCGGCTCCGCGCAGACTGTACACCTCCGGGCATCCGCTTTTTTTCGAAGAGCTGCGCCGTTTGGTCGGCGAAAAGAATGTTGCAACAAAATGACATATCCATGCACGAAATGAAATGGCTGAATTTCCTTAAAAATCGTCGCAGGAATGTACGGAACGAGACTTCAATAAAATTTTAACGGAGTTTCAAAAAAGTATTGGATTCACAGGAAAACTGTGTTATAATAGGTCAAGGCAAGTCATACAAGCTATGAGCAAAGCAAGGGAACGGCGTCTGGAAGAAGGAGATGCTGTTCTGAGGTGAACGAAGAAACAATTTGGAGGGAATCTCTCTTATGGAAAAGCAAATCAAAACGATTGGTGTGTTGACCAGCGGCGGCGATGCCCCCGGTATGAATGCTGCAGTTCGTGCTGTGGTTCGTACCGGTCTGCACAAGGGTTATCGGATGATCGGCATTCAGCGCGGCTACAATGGTCTGCTGAATGGCGAGTGCTTTGAAATGAACCTGCGCAGCGTCTCCAACATCATTCAGGCTGGCGGCACGATCCTGTATACGGCTCGCTGCCTTGAGTTCAAGACCAAGGAAGGTCAGGACAAGGGCGCTGCAAAGTGCCGTGAGCTTGGCATCGATGCTCTGGTCGTCATCGGCGGCGACGGCTCTTACCGTGGTGCTCGTGAGCTTGCACACCGCGGCATCCCGATGATCGGTCTGCCCGGTACGATCGACAATGATATTGCCTGCACCGATTACACCATCGGTTATGACACCGCCATGAACACCGCACTGGAGATGATCGACAAGCTGCGTGATACCACGCAGAGCCACGACCGCTGCAGCGTCGTTGAGGTCATGGGCCGCAACGCGGGTTACATCGCTCTGAATGTTGCCATCGCTTCGGGCGCAATGGCGGTCCTGCTGCCGGAGAAGGAATTCGACATGCAGCACGACATCCTGGATAAGATCACCGAGACTCAGCGTACCGGCAAGCGTCACTTCATCGTCATCGTGGCAGAGGGCATCGGCCATTCGCAGGAGATCGCCAACGAGATCCAGGCCCGCACCGGCATCGATACCCGTGCGACGATTCTGGGCCATGTCCAGCGCGGCGGTTCTCCCACCTTGCGTGACCGCGTGAACGCTTCCGCGATGGGCTATCACGCTGTCTGCCTGTTGGAGCAGGGCAAGTACAACCGCATCGTCGGTATGAAGGGCGAGCATCTGGTGGACTACCCTGTGGACGAAGCCCTCGAGATGACCAAGAGCCTTGACCCGGTTCTGGTGGATGTGGCCAACACGATCAGTATCTGATTTTAGGACTCGAATGAACGTAGATGCGTAAGAAAATGCGTATACGAATTGGATAAAGCAGAGGGATGATGGGGGTATTCCTACACATTCTCTGCACTAAAACAAAACCGATCATGGGATTTTAGAGATTTCATTTTGTAGCCAGTCTATGCTACGTTCTGTATAGACACGTTCTGTAAGGTCGTTAATATAGTGACCGGCGATGCGTTTGATTGCATACTCATCGACATTGGCTTTCTTAGCCATAGTTATGAAAGTTTTTCGTCCGTCATGCCCCTTATGTGCAGGATTGAGGGATAGCAACGGGATAACCTCTTCGACGAGCTGCATTTGATAGAACGCATACCGCATCTGTAGGAGTTCGCCTTTTGGATGCTTTTGTCCCATCTTTTTCTTACGATATGTAAAAAATAAATACGGAGAATTTGCTTCGATGGCTTTATCGTAGCGGTTTTTCACAAGGCTAAAAATGCGGGGATGAATCGGGATAGTCCGGTTGATTCCCGCTTTTGTTTTTAGGCCGCCTGTAAATGCATGTTTTTCCAAGTCAACATTCTGGATGAGCAAGTCACACATCTCACCCGGTCTCCAGCCGGAATAGCATTGGATCAAAATCATGTCGATAATGGGATGAGAATCAAGATGTTCCCATAGAGTTTGAAGCTCGGTTTCTGTAAAGGACATATGACTATCAGGCCTGCGAACATAGCCAGAGTCAATATTAAACATTCGGGCATAGTTCTTATCGACAATTTCACACGCGAGAGCATAATCGAAAAGAAGATTGTAGAGAGTTTTCATCGAGGTCTTTGAGTTGTTCTCTGGATGACGCTCTTTTCCGCCATAGATTATGGACCCATGTTCGATGCAGTTGCGCATATCCGAAATGTGAACATTACGAACGAGCATGCTCTGGATAGAAGTCGAATAACTCCACGCGGTGCGATACCGTGCAAGGGTAGATGGATCTACTTTTCCCTTACGGCCTTCGATCCACATATCATAAAGTTCTTGCATAGTCGTATTGTTGGACAGGTCGAAGGGATGATGGTTATAGGCCACGAGTGCGTCATAGGCCTCGTGGTAGGTTTCAAAATAGGCGACCGGACGAAGTGGTTTGCAAATGGGACGGCCCTCATTTGTTACGCCGACTGTGACCATGGCACGAAATGGCTTTCGAAGATTACGGCCTCGAATCTCAGATATCTGGCCAAACCCATTTGGGAGACGCATATGCTTCCTTCTTTTGGGTTGACGGGGAGCAGCTGGTTTGAGCGGGAAGCCACAATGTGGACAAGCGACAGCCCTATCGCTGACTTGTAGGCTGCACTCTGGACAAAGTTTTAGCATAGAAACCTCCGATCGATAGTTTGGAAAACAGAAAAACTTTACGAAAAGCTATTCTAGGTTAAACGATAGTTTTTTAATTGTCAATCCTTCATGCCAAGAAAAATAAAAAACAGCACGCACTCGACCATTTTCTTCAGTATTATCCTTTTGAACCCGGAACGTAGAAAAACGTACTGGGAATTACGAAAAAAGGAGCATAATACAATGGAAAAAACTGGATTAAAAATGGGATCGGTCCCAGTGCGCGTGGCAGCAAAGGTTTATGGTCGGGACCCCGCATGGGTGAGGGCCGGGATCATTGCGGGATGGCTCCCCATCGGACAAGCAACCCGAAACGGGCAGCCTGTGACAGACGTTAAAGAGATGAACTCCAAATACGGGCGGATCAACTATTATATTTCGCCCAAGCTCCTCTACGAGCAGACCGGCTATGAATGGAGGGGTAAGAATGGGAAGTGAACGTCCAAAGCTTTCCCGGAAGAATCCCTGTTATATTTTGCCGGAGCGGTACTACGAACTGAAGCATTTCTGCCGACAGTACGATGACTGGAAGAAGGCACTCAATCTGATCGACGCTTGGCATGTTTCGCCGAATGATATTTCGGGTGTGATCAAGGGCAGCCCACCATCCAACCCGACCGAGCGACAGGCACTGGCGAGATTATATTACTCCAGCCACATTGATATTTTGGAGAGCTGTCTGCAGGATATTGATCCATCCATTGCTCCTTATATACTGAAAGGTGTAACGGAAGGAATTGGCTACGATGTGCTTCGAACCAAAGGCTGTCCCTGCTGCCGGGAACTCTACTACGAATACTACCGCTATTTCTTCTGGATGCTCAGCAAAGAACGCGGGTAGACGCGAAAATTTCAGCTTCTATTACGAAGGGAGTTGAAAGATATGGCTATGATGTATCGGCCAAAGAATCTCGACTATGAAAAGGAACTGAAAAAGTGCTATAAAAAGATGGTGAAATTTGCAGTTATCGCTGACGGAGAAACTTTAAGCGATGAGGAAAAAGAGTATCTGGATTTTGCAGGTGAATTTGAGGCTCTTGGAAAGTATGTCGAGGCTTTGGAATACTGGAAAAACCATCCGAAACACTTGTAAAGGCGGGAGCCGTGGAGAAATCTGCGGCTCTTTGCCTTTTTATTTGGACGCGAAAATTTCAGCTGCCTTTATGAAAGGTGGTATGAAAAAATGTTTAATTTGATTATCTGGATTTTGATCATTGTGATTCTGGTCAGGCTGGCAAAGCTGATCGGAGCAAAGACAAACGAGGTGAAGCAAAGAACAAAGAAACGACGCTGAATCAAAATGGGAGCTTGTGGAAACACAGGCTCTTGTTTTTTTCGTAGGCGCGAAAAATACATGTTCCTTTATGGAAAGGAAGAAAAATGGCGAGCCTACGGGTGGAGACGGAAGTTTAGAAATCGCCGCCGTTAATGCTAACGGAGGATGTAACTAGCATGTGGCTATGAATAAATCATGGCGTTTCCTTTTTTACGTAGGCGCGAAAATTTCACCTTCTATTATGGAAAGAAATAAACCAATAATAGGAGGAAACTACTATGCTGAAGAATATTGTGAACGGTTTTGAGGAAATGATGAACTCGATCATGAAGGCATTCAACGAGTCGATGAACGACCCGTATGCAGGCTGGAACGAGGGCGAGGAACTCCTCATGCTGAACGAGGTTCGGTGTGGTATCCGCTGATGGATATTTTACCGGAAAACGGGCGTATGGAAACATGCGCTCTTTTCTTTTTTCTATTCTAAAATAGAGCATAACGATATATCGCGAAAAAATCGGTTTCTTTTATGGAAGAAGATGTCTTCCGAAAATACGAAAGGAGATTGGATACAGATGAAAAATCGGAAACAAAAATACGACAGAGGATACGTCGAGGCTGGGGACAAGCTGAGAGTGTTCATCGAAAGTCGGAGCAAAGTGATGTTCGTAGAACACGAGTATGCTTCGGCCGAGGTGGCTCGGATCGCTTACAACAAGGCCATTGACCAGATCCGCTGCCGGGGATTGGTTCGGCTCATGGTATCGAAAGGCGAACTTTATATGATTCGAAAAGACATCTAAGGCGTAAGGGGCTGCGGAGAAATCTGCGGCCCTTTTTATTTTTATCACGCAGACGACCGAAAACACATCTATAATGCTAAAAGGAGAAATTCAAAATGAATACAGAACTTGGTTTTATTTTTATGGCAGCGATCTTGGTCATGGGAGTCTTGATCGGGGTGGCGATCGGATTCCAGCTGAGTGAAAATCAAAATGACGTCGGCGACCTCGTGGTTGCACCGGGGGACGAGGACGCACCGAACTACATGTTCCTCGACCTTATCACGACGCCCGAGGAAATCATGGGGCGTGATAAAGTGGTCCTTCGTATCAAGAAAGTCTCGGCGCGAGAAAAACATTCTGCTTAATGGAGGAAACTCTAAATTACTTTGTAAAGGAGAAAAATCAAAATGGAAAACTATGAAAACAAAGAATTGCTGAAGGAAGCAGCAAAGCAGTCGCTGGAGAGTCTCAAAGACTTGAAACCGGGTACGGATGAGTACACCGCAACGGCGAACATGGCATTGAAGCTGTACGATATGCAGCTCAAGGGCGAGGCGCAGGAGAGCGACCAGAACCTGAAAGAGGATGATGAAAGGCGAAAAGAGCAGGAAGTCATCAACGATCAGGAGAAGGCGGTGAAGGCGCGTCGGATTGAGATCGCAAAGTTGGGCATGCAGGCGCTGACGTTTGTTGGCACGGTAGGTATGACCTTGTACTGGTCGATCTGCGAGGCTGGCGGTGTGATGCCGCTTTCGAGGGCAATGAACGATGGGATTCATGAATTGAAGAGAGGCTTTACGGACAAAAAGTAAAGGAGGAACCGAAGAGGGTTTGCGGCGAAAGCTGCAGACTCTCTTTCTTTTTATGCGATATTATGAAGCACCTCCACAAGAGTGGACAAGTTATTACGGAAGCGTTTATCGCTGCAATCATCCGGTTTATCGCGTCTGTACGTTGTATCGAGAGCGCGGAAAGGGCTTGTGCGTGATCCAACAGCGATATAACGAAAGGACCAAGGCGACTTACTGGAGCGCCATCGACCCATGGCTGACCGACAAAATCTATTTGCGAACCGGATTCAAGGAATATTTTGACAGTCATGCAAAACCGAAAAATAAAAACGGTGAGTACCCAACTGTGACAGTTCGACAAATCATGTGGGCATTGCGCATGAAACCAATCAAAAAAGAACGATGGGAAACCGTATTTGACAGGAGTATCATATGACGGGAAAAAGTAATCATGAAGCAAGAGCATCCTATCCCAGACGCTACAGGTCACAGTTTAGCGAAAATCTCAGAAAGAAAATGAAAGAAAGGCATGTGAGTCAGGCGGCCCTTGCAGAGAAAATGGGTGTATCAAGGACTTGCGTAGGCTTCTGGTGCAATGGAAGAACGATTCCATCCAACGAGCGGCTGACGAAATTGGCAAGTTTTCTGGAAACAAGTCCGAGACGACTGCTGGGATGTACATTGGATACCAAGGAGCTAGACAATACTTGGGCGGATTATATCACGATAGGTAAATAATCGTAGACTCTTTATTTTTGTAAATGCGTTTGGTATAATGTGATTGGGAGGTGTTTTTAGGATGCCTGTATTATGTATGTTCTACGGAATTATTGTCCGGATGTATCGAGAAGTGGGTGGAAAACACAATATGCCACATATCCACGCAGAATATTCTGGGCAAGAAGTTGTAGTTGCATTGGACGGAACTGTTCTTGAAGGAAAGATTCCACGCAGTCAGATGAAACTTTTGGACGCATGGATGGAAATCCATAAGGACGATCTAGCGGCGAACTGGAAACTGTTGAGCAACGGCGAACAGTTTTTCCGTATTGATCCCCTGAAGTAAGGAGTGTGATTTTGAATGCTGCAGCCAAGACTAACGAAAGTTGAGCCGATCGCTCAGATGAAATTGCGGCTGTATTACGAAACCGGAGAAGTAAAGTTGTTCGATGTTGCGCCTTATGCTACGGGTTCTTGGTATGGCATGTTAAAAGACGATGGATATTTCAACAGGGTGCAATTATTGCCCGGTGGAAGCGGCATTGAATGGCCGGAAGGGCAGGATGTCGCTCCGCATGAACTATATGAAAACAGTGTCGCTGTAAAGAGAACAGCTTGATATTTTGCGAAAGGGTCTGCGAGAAATCGTAGGCTCTTTTCTTTTGCAATAACGCGAAAAATTCTCCTTGCTTTATGGGATAAAGGCCCAAGAAAAGGAGAAGTAATATGAACGAATCTATTTTTAAGAAAATTTGGAATTATTCGATTACGGTTGGGCAGATGATCATGACAGCAATCGCGATGGCCCTTGTGACCATGGTGGTGTGGCTGCTGTGTCGGGCATTCCGGCCGTCGAAAGACTGATATTTGACGATAGACCGGTTATACACAACTTGGCTGGGCCGTCCTAGAGAGGAGCTTACGAGAAATCGTAGGCTTTTTTCTTTTTGAGACGCGAAAAATACATCTCGCTTTATGGAGGTAAGAGGGCTTACATTTGAAAGGAGAAATCACTTATGATGAAAGCTATTAAGAACTTTATGAACAAACCTTGGACTTGGGGTACTTACTTTAAGCTCTGCGGAGCTGGTGTAGGATTGTCGTTGGCAATCTGGGGTGCACTGGCCGCGTTGGTAAAGTGGAACGAGAAAAAGGCATTGGAAGAAATGCAAGAGAGCAATCTGGAAGAGTACGAAATCTGAAAGATCACGCCCTCTTATCTTTTTGAAAAATGATATTTTGGAGGTTGAACATTATGGAGGACATTATGCTGATCCAGTCGGGTTTTCTGCGCTCGCTCATCTCGCGAGTGATTAACAAGGTGCTGAAGAAAAAGATGCCGGGAATGAAAGTGGAACTGAAGACCCTGCAGGCAAACTGGTCGGAGAAGGACCAGAAAGCAAAGGTACATCTGGAATTGGATGCCGAGGTGACTAAGGCACAGCTGATGGATATTTTGGAGAATGCTAGACTGCTCTGACGCGAAAAATTCTCGATACTTTATGAGATGATTAGTCTCAAAATTATATTTTGGAGGAAACTACTATGAAAAACGCATTGAAGGCAGCGGTAATTATCAGTGGGGCTATGGCTATCAAAGAGGCTGTAAGGGTATCGTTTGACAGTGGCATGGGCTTCGTGATTGGTATGGCACTTACATACGAAGACGGAGAACGAATCACAGTAGATGATGCCGCGAACGACTTGATGGAAAACGGCTTTAGCTTTGGTCGTGTTGGATACTATGCAGGTATAATTGCTGGACAGAAGAACAAAGATCTTGCAAAAATACTATTTGGAAACTAATCAACAAGGCGGGAGCCGTGGAGAAATCTGCGGCTCTTTGCCTTTATATTTCTTCTGGAGGTTGACAAACATGATCAAAATGAAATTTGGTTCGATCGGAAATTATGAGACCGGAAAGTGGGAAGACATTGTAGTTAAAGCAGCGGCTCCCAACAGTGTGAAAGAGATTCTGATGGGTGCAGGCCTGATACTGGCCGGAATTGCTTATCTTACGGTGACGGCATTTAAGAATGGCGCTAAGGCGTACGAAAAAGCTGAAATGGATACACTCAAGGAGCAAGGATTGACCGATTGGGTGGAGGTTGAACAATGAAACTGACAAAAACATGCGCGAGATTCTTACACAAGCACGGTGGGACTATTCTGGCAGTGGCGGCGTCCGTGGGTGTCGTGGCTACGGCAATCGAAACCGGGCGGGCAACGACGAAGGCAAAGCATCTGCTCGAAGTGGATGAAGCTCTGCGAAAGTACAACGAAGACGAGCAGGGTATTGTGGAAGAGCCTCCAACAAAGAAGGATATCGTCCAGACCTGCTGGAAGGCCTACGTTCCTGCGGTGATCTTGGGCGGCGGCACGATCGCATGCATTCTGGGGTCCAATGCACTGAACAAAAAGCAGATCGCAAGCCTGACTGCCGCTTATATGGCGCTGGGAAAGACATATCAGGAATACCGCAGGATGACTGTAGACCGATATGGAGCTGATGTCGATAAGGATATTTTGGCAGATGTACATACGAGCAAAGAAGATTTTGTCAAAATGACATCCGAAGAAAAGCTCCTCTGCTATGACCCACTCTCGAAACGATACTTCCATGCGACCGAAGCAGAGCTGCTGACAGCGTTCTATGAAGTCAATCACGACTTTTCGACGAATGGCTATATTGCCCTGAACGATTTCTATGGGTATCTGAATCTGGACTTTGTTCCGGAACTGAACGGTTATGGCTGGAGTGTCGATTATCTCGCTGACATGTGGGAAAATTACTGGATCGATTTCAGTTATGCACGGCAGCAGACCGACGATGGGTTGGAGGTGTACTATGTGAGTGCATTCGAAAAACCTATCGAAGACTACATGCACTATGACCCCTACAAGGATTATCTGGACAGCAAGAAGGAGGACTGATATTTATGAAACATATCAACTGGTGGAAAGTGGCATCTATTGCAATGATGGCAGCGAGCGCGATCATGGGCTTCGGGCACGACCTGATCGAGGACCAGCGGACGGAGGAAGAAGTGCAGGATATGGTGCGGGAAGAGGTTCAGCGCCAGCTGGCTGAAAAGAACCGCTAAACGCGAAAATTTCGGACTCCTTTATGGAAGAAAAATCCAAACTGACAAATAAAGGAGATTGATATTTATGTACGATCATGATTATTATGCGACTCTGGATCAGGCGATGGTGAAGCTGTTGAAGCACACGGCGCTGAACGGACTGCGGACGCTGAACGCGATCGCAATGTACCTGTTCATGCAGCCGATTCGACTGTGCGAGTACATCGAGGACTGCATCCAGATGGAGCGTGACGATCGGCACGAGACAAAGATTCGCTTCGAGAATTTGAAGCAGAATGGACACATCTGAAAAGCGGAGAGCTTGTGGAAACACAGGCTCTTTGTTTTATATTTTTACGGAGGTACGAACATGAATCTCAAAACATTTGCGAAAGCAGCACGCAGAAGTGTCAGCAAAAACGCATCCAAAATTTTGGGCGGACTGGCAATCACCGGCGGCATTACGGCAGTATATTTTGCGGTGACGGCAACCCCGAAGGCGATGATCCTGCTGGACGAGAAAAAGAAGGAGCTGGGCGTCGAAAAGCTGGACGTAAAAACCATCGTCAAGACGGCGGGACCGGTTTATATTCCGACGGCAGTAAGCATGGGCCTGAGTGCTGTGTGCACGATCGGTGCGATCCATGTGGATGAGCGCCGAAATGCAGCGCTGGCTGCGGCGTGCACGCTGTCAGAATCGGCATTGAAAACCTATCAGGATAAGATCGTCGAGACAGTCGGCGAGGAAAAAGAGCGTGAAATTCGGGAGTCGATCGCTCTGGACAAGATGGCGAAAAATCCGGAGCCTGATGTTATCAAAGTCGTAAAGAGCGATGATACGGATGAATCCTATGGAAAGCGTATCAAATGCTACGAGAGTTTGAGCGGTACATATTTTTGGAGCACGCGGAATGCGATCGATCGAGCTATCAACGGGGTCAACAAGCAGCTTCTGAGTGATTCGCAGGTCTCAGAGAATGACCTGTTCGATTATCTTGGTATCGAGCACAACCAGAATGGCGAACTTCTGGGCTGGAATATGGACTCGCTGGAAATCGAGACGTTTTATACCTCGAAGCTTGACGAAAACGGAATACACCAAGCATTTCAATGACCTGATGGACGTACGAATCTATGTAAAACATGGCGAGTACGACAAGGCTAAGAAACTGTTTGGTGGAAGACTGGCGAAGTATCTGGATGATCCCGGACAGGCAAAAGCGCTGGCTCAGGCTTTGAAAATCGCCATCAATTCGGTCTACGGATTGACCAGTGCGACCTTTGATAATCCGTTCCGTAACCCAAAGAACGCCAACAATATCGTGGCGCTTCGAGGAGCTTTATTTATGCGCACTCTGCAGGATGAAGTTGCAAACCGTGGCTTTACCGTGGCGCATATCAAGACGGATTCCATCAAGATTCCTGATGCAACGCCGGAAATTATCAAGTTCTGCATGGAGTTTGCCAAAAAGTACGGGTATACCTTTGAGCACGAAGCAACCTATGAAAAAATGTGTCTTGTGAACAATGCAGTTTATATCGCAAAGTACATGGATGCAGACCGATGCAAAGCACAGTACGGGTATATTCCGGAAAAGAATGAAAAGAAAGGCGGAAAATGGACGGCTACAGGCACGCAGTTCCAGATTCCGTACGTTTTCAAGACGCTTTTCTCGAAAGAACCCGTCGTGTTCAATGATCTGTGCGAGACAAAGACCGTATCCAAAGGAGCCATTTATCTGGACAAGAACGAGGACCTGCCCGAAGGCGAGCACAATTATATTTTTGTGGGTCGTGTTGGTCAGTTCTGCCCGATCATGCCCGGAAAAGGCGGCGCACTCTTGCTGCGGGAAGCGGGAGTAAAAGAAAACGGCGAGATGAAGTACAGTTCGGTCACCGGTGCAAAAGACTATCGCTGGCTGGAAAGTGAGATGGTGTATTCGCTTCATATGGAAGATGCCATCGATAAGAGCTATTTCGAAAAAGAGGTCAACGAAGCGGTTGAAGAAATCTCGAAGTACGGTGACTTTGAATGGTTTGTGGCGGATGATTCTGGCGTTCCACCTTGGACAGCTCCCGACCTTCCGTGGAGTGATGCACAGGATGAAGCGGCAAGAAATTTTGACGTGAGGTGATATTTACGATGTCTGGTAATTTATACAATGCAAATGGGCGCTTTCTGGGCCGTGTTACTACTGTTGAGACGAGTGCATTTTCTGGCATGAAGATCACGGTAGACAATGGCGGCACTTATACGTTCAGGCCCGGAGATCTTCTGCGCGATGCGCAGGGTGATTGGCACATTCGGCGAGCAGAGGAATCGCTGCTGGATTCGATTCGCTACATGCAGTGGGCTGACCGCGTTCTGGCCGATGCATCGAAAAAGAAGGAGATTCCGAAGATGAGCGCTACAACGATCAAAAACGTTATTTTCAATCCTCCGGCCACGATTATTTACTGGTCGGACAACACTAAAACTGTCGTGAAGTGCAGCGCGAACGATGTCTTCGATCCCGAGAAGGGAATGGCAATGGCCATCGCAAAGCGCTGCGCTGGCAACAACGGAAAATATTATAAGGAAATTCGGCGCTGGACCGAAAAGAGCAAGGAAATCAAGAAGTAAAAGGAGACAGATATTTATGTACACCAAGCGTCAGAAAGTCAATATTGACGATACCAATTTCATTTTCACCACCAATTTCTCCGGTGATCCGAACCGTGATCGCTTCGGTTCGACGATGCGCAGGGTAAACGTGATCGTTCCGACTGCAGAAAAAGCCCGCGAGCTGGAGGATCTCGGTGTGACGGTCAAGCAGACGAAACCGAATCCGGAACGGACTTATGATGAACCGTTTATGCCGACGTTGTTTGTCCCCGTCAACATCAAGATCGATTCGAAGTGGCCGCCGCATATCTACTGGATCACGACCACGGGAAAGCGGCTGCTGTGCAACGAGGAAAATCTCGGCCAGCTTGACTTTATCCGTGTCAAGAATGTCTGCTTACAGGCAAATCTGGTGGAGAAGAAGAACTTCCCGGGAGAGTACAGCCTGTATGCCGATATCATGTATGTCGAGCAGGATAAGGACCCTGACCCCTATGCTGAGCGCTACAACGAATATGCTGCACCGGAGACAGACGCAGAAGGAGCGGTTGCCTTTAACGACCTGAATGATATGCCACTCTGAAAGGGGAGCGCACATGAAAAAGCTTTTCATCAGCTGCCCTATGAAGGGACGGACGGATAAAAACATCCGTGAGACGTTCGATTATCTGCACAAGGTCGCTGAGGCGATATTCGATGAAGAACTGGAGGACATTGATACTTACATCGAAGAAGATGCACCGGAAACGGCTCGTGAAGCAGTCTGGTATCTCGGTAAGTCGATCCAGATGATGTCCGAGGCGGATTACTTCATCGGCATTTACGATGAGCAGCGTGCATTCAACGGGTGTGTCATCGAAAATCAGGTGGCAAAGTTCTATGGCATTCCCCAGTATCTGGTAAACCTTTCGTTTGCTGCCCCTGACGTCGCATACAAAAGAATGCATTAATATTTAGTGCGGAGTAGCGTTAGTTATTTCTGGAGCCGTGGAGAGATCTGCGGCTCCTTTTTATTTGGGTCATTCGCTGGGGCGAGTGGGCAGGTTCGAATCCTGTATGACCCGCAACCGGGCAAAGCTGCCTGATATTTCAAAACAAAGGAGCAAGTAGTATGGAAAAAGTCGATAAGCCCTGTGAACAGTGCGGAGTGATGCTGTACAACATTTACTCTGGCCAAAGGTATTGCAAAAAATGCAGAAAGGAGCGATTTCTGAAAAAAGATGAGAAAACGAAGCCTGAGAAGATGACACTCCGTGAAATTATGCACGAAGCGGATAAGGAGGGTTTGCAATATGCGTCGTACTGCAAAAAGCACGGACTCTACTAAAGAACCGTGGAAGGTTTTCACAAAGGACGGCAAAGAGCTTTTTGCTTATACGGTCCGTGGGGAAGGTGAAGAGGAACAGGCAGCAACGATCGCGCTGCTGGCCTACGAAAATCATTGCAAGAAATCTGCGATCCATGTTCACAAAGAAATGAGGCGATCGAACTGATGGCAGGAGTAACGCTCTATGATTACCAGCTGGATGCGGTGAAACGAATGAAGATCGGCTGCATCCTGTGCGGCGGCGTCGGGAGCGGAAAATCGAGAACCAGTCTGGCGTTTTATTATACGCTCTACGATGGGCAGGTGAATACGAAAAATTACGTTAAAATGATGGAACCGCCTGATTTATACATTATTACGACGGCCCGAAAACGTGACACCGGCGAATGGGACGAAGAACTGGCACATTTTTATATGTCTACCGATCCGGAGCGTGATATTTACGAACACTCAGTTGTCGTAGATTCGTGGAATAACATTGGTAAATATGTAGGCGCAAAAAATGCTTTCTTTATCTTTGACGAGCAGCGGGTCGTTGGAAGCGGATCATGGGTGAAATCGTTCCTGAAAATCACAAAGGAAAATGAGTGGATTCTCCTGAGTGCGACACCCGGTGACTGCTGGACCGATTATATTCCTGTGTTTATTGCCAATGGGTTCTTTCGAAACCGCACAGAGTTTAACAACCAGCATGTTGTCTACAGCCGCTTCTCGAAATACCCGAAAATCGACCGGTATCTGAACACTCAGCGTCTGATTCGGCTGCGCGAACGGGTCCTTGTCGATATGGATTTCGAAAGAATGACGGTATCGCATCATGAAAACATCTTTGTAGATTATGATAAGAAGAAGTATTTGCAGATCTGCAGAAATCGGTGGGACCCGTGGAAAGACGGACCGATCGAAACAGCAAGCGAGTTCTGCTATCTGCTGCGGAAATTGGTCAACACCGACAGGTCCCGGCAGCGCGAAGTGCTTGATATTTGCATGACGCGGCCCAGAGTTATCATTTTCTACAATTTTGATTATGAGCTGGATATTCTGCTGAATCTTGATTATGGCGCTAATGTCGAATTGGCACAGTGGAATGGCCATAAGCACCAGCCGATTCCAGACAGCGAGAAATGGGTCTATCTCGTGCAGTACAATGCCGGCGCTGAAGGCTGGAACTGCATCAAGACAGATACTATTATTTTTTATTCACAGAATTACTCTTATAAGGTTATGGAGCAAGCGTCTGGGCGTATCGACCGGCTGAACACGCCGTACAAGGATCTCTGGTACTATCATCTGAAGAGCCGAGCGGGCATCGACTTGGCAATTTCGAGAGCGCTGAACTCAAAGAAAGCATTTAATGAGAGGAAATTTTATGGAGAGTAATGATATTCGAGAACTGTTTCCCAAGGAAATCGTAGAAAAAGCCAACAAAGAAATGATTGATTACGCAGTTTCTGACGAGTTGGCGCTCAAAATAATAATTCGCTCCACCAAGGATGCTGCTTTTCAGAATTTCCTTGCAAATTATGTTATTGGCGCGATTGGTAAAATTATTGAAAAGTTGGAGGCGGAAAACGGATGACACTGTTTCATGGAATTTACAAGTGTCGCTTGTGTGGAGAATTATTTAAGCCGATTACGACTGCTAGTGAAAATACGGCAACTGAATCCGTTTCGGGTGCAGCCTATGATGGTAAATGGTATCCGAAAGGCTGTGGAATTGGTGCGCATGTACGTGACGTTCACCATTGCAAAGATGGAAGCTTTGGGATAGGAGACTTTCAAGGATTCAAAAAGGAGGAAGACAAATGATTAGAGATTCGGGAGATCGCACGGAGTTTGAAACCGGTGCCAAGCGCGATATTTATGATTTTTTGAGGCTTGCTGCGACGATCTCTGAGAAACTTGCAGATGTCGTAAACGCGATTGCGGAATGCAGCGAGAAAGTGACGGCTTGTTTTATGGACTTGTTTGAAGAAATCAAGAGGCAGACATTGAAGATGATTCTACAGAAGCTGCGTCCTGACTATAAGGACAAGTGCAAAATCCGGTGGCTGGATATTCCCAACAAGGTTATGCAGGGAAGAATCAGGAGGTTCTGCTGATGAGAAATATGTCGAAAAAGACTAGAAAGAGGATTAACACAATTTTGTTGAGTGACCACTTCGGTGAGAGTGGCGAGTATATTTCTATGAGCGGTTTTTCGTACACGCCAGCTCCGGATAGCCCTCTTTCGGTAATCTGGAAGAAATTTGTTGTAAGGCTCGATGGCGAAATCATCGGATACCTGTTTGACGACAAATGCAAATATATGTCGGCTGGTTCTTGTGCTCGGCGAAAAGTCGCTCAGGTCATTAGAAGTCCGGAACAATTCTTCCATCCGAGATGTCATTTTGCAAGGCAGGCCAAGCAGATTGCATCGAGACTCTACAAAATGGGAGAGGAGAAATTGGCAGAACCCTTCGATGAAGATGCTGCGATTCTCACAATCATCAATATGTGGGATGCCGAGTTGCAAGAATCTGATTACTCATTTTTGATGCCGGACATTCCTACTGCAATATTGGAAGGAGAAAGAAAATGATTAAGGATTCTGGAGATCGCACCGAGTTTGAAACTGGCGCTAAGCGTGATATGCACGCAGGGAAGGGCCGCATGGATTTGCTTCCGTGGTACGGCATCATGGAGGTCAGCAAGCACTGCGAGGAAGGCGCTCTGAAATACGGCGAGCACAACGTGGATAAGGGTATCCCGCTGCATTCGCTTCTGGACAGTGCTGCACGACATCTGGCCAAGTACATGGTTGGGATGGACGATGAGGACCACCTGCGCGCTGCCTGTTGGAATCTGCTCTGGGCATTGAACCAGCGAGAGACCCATCCGGAGTTGGATGATAGATGGAAACCGCAAGAAAAGAAACGTCAAGAGGAGAAAAAAGAAAAGAAATCAGTTACTCTTGTTTGTAGTGCATGCGGCGTCCATTTTGGTGTCACAGAAGACAAATGGATTGCAATGAAAGTTTGGTCGCCCTATAAGGACGGGAATTCATTTACGTATTGTCCGAAATGTAATCATCTTGCAGTTATTCGGGAGGTGAAGTCTGATGAATGACTGGATGTGCGAAGTGGATTATGCAACCTACTGCCCGAAGTGCAAAAACTTCAAGGTGCTGGAGACGGACGAGCCTTGCAATGAGTGCCTGACGGAGGGTGCGCGGGAGGGAACGGTAAAGCCTGTCAATTTCAAAGAAGCCAAGGTGAAGGTCAAATGAGAAATATGTCGAAGAAAACCCGGAAGCTTCTTGTTCGAAAAGTTGAACAGAAGTATTGGTTGTTCAACTATTTGGAAGGGAGTGTTTTCTATCACTCGAATCACGTCTGGCCTGCTCGCTTATGGATCGGTGATGCGATTGATATTCGGGATGATACCCAATGCTGGATGTATGTACCCGTTCATAAAGAGTACGTTCAGGCGGTGATGATTGCAAAGAAAGGAAAACCACTTTCACCCAAAGTCGCTGCATGGATCAATCGCCGTCGAAGAGAATTTGGAAGTAGAAAAGGAGGACTTCGTGAGAACTATGTTGCACAAAATCGCTGCTTTTATCAAAAAGATATTCTCGGTCGAACCGATTCCTGCTACGGTCAATACGTTGCGGGATGCCTTGAATGACCTCGAGGTGGCTCGGAACCATTTTGAAAACTGTGATCCGGAGTTCGTCACGGCGGCCATCTTTGAGCTGAACGCTGCAGAGAGCCGACTGGATGCTGCGAGGAGGTGTGTGGTATGAAGACGTTTTATAAGGTGTTCTACTACAAGAATATCGAATTATTAGCATATCCCGTCGGGAATGAACCGGATGAAGAAGATGAAGAGCTTTCTTCCAAAACCGAATTGGCGTTTGATTATGATATTTCGGCAAACGAAATTGAGTGCAGAAAGGAATTGAGATGAAGAGACCTGATATTTGGGATAAGATTGGTACATTCCTCGGCCATATGCTGGCTATGACCATAGTTATCTGTGCGTGGCTGATCATCGTTGTGTTTACGCTGAAGCTGATCTGGTTCATTCTGTTCCGGATTCTGGTGTGAGGTGAGAGTAATGAATGACGGAAGAGTATCTTATGAGGAAGCAGTGGAGGCCATACGGCGATTTGGATATGCTGGGGTCGAACGAGAGGAAGAGGTAGAGTTTCTGTATGCAGATGACATACCGTTTGCCGCTATCAAAAAGAAGAGCAATCCTCCGCTTGCTATAGAAAATTGCACAACGATTGAAGATATTGTTGGCTGTTTCGAGAATGGAGGGTGCACTTTAACTGACGCCCGAACATGGTGTTTTCTGAACGATGCTCCTCAGTATGAGCTTTCAAAGCAAATCCCTGAACCACGCAATTACCCGGCGGAATTCACAGGAGTATATAATACGAAACCGCAGAAGAAAGAGCCGTGGCCGTATCGACTGGTGGCATTCCTGAATCGTTGCCTTGAAATTCTGTTGAATTCGATTTTGGAGGATTTTGAATGAGATGTTGTCCTATGTGCTATTCCAAAGCATATTTGAAAAATACAGGAGCGATGACATGCGGTGCGACCATCCGACTCAATTACGAGATTTCCTGTTGTAATTGCGGATTGGGTCCAGCTGAAACTGGTATGGTCTTAATGACATATAACGAAAATAATCTGCAAGGAATAGTTGATGACTCAAATCTGAAGCAACTTATCGAAAAGTGGGATTCTATTTTAAGAGATTCTGAAAAAGAAAAGGAGAACTAATTATGAAAATCATTGAACCTAAGTACGAAATCCTCACTAATATTTCTGAGGGCGGCATCAAGGAACTCCAGCAGATTGAACGTGTGGCCCGTGTCTGCTATAAGAGCGAGGATAAGATCGTCCCGGATGGCTCATCGGCGAAGAAGCTGGTGGGCTTTCTTGTTAAGCAGGGGCATGAGGCTATGCTGGAGCATTCACAGCTGTCCGTGCTGTTCACCTGTGACCGCGGTGTTGCGAATGAGCTGGTGCGTCACCGCATTGCGAGTTTTGCACAGGAGAGCACGCGGTACTGCAACTATGCAGGGGAAAAGTTCGGCGGAGAACTGAGTTTTATTAAACCATACTGGATTCCTCAAGTATATGGTGATGTTTCTTTGGATGATATTCAGGCATGGAATGAATGGTACGATGCCTGTACTGAATCCGAAAAACAGTACCTGAACATGCTACACGATGGTATGCGTCCCGAACAGGCACGCTGCGTCCTGCCTCTGTGTCTGAAGACCGAGATCGTGGTGACTGCCAACTACCGTGAATGGCGCAATATCTTCAAGCTGCGTACGCCTGTGGCGGCCCATCCGCAGATGCGTGAACTCATGTGCCCGCTGTTGTTCGAACTGCAGAAGAAGATTCCGGTGGTGTTTGATGATATTTTTATCTACTGGCCGGAAGATGACCAGACGAGAAAGAACGAGGTGAAATAATTATGAAAAATCGTATGATTTGTTTTGTTCTTTGCCTGATGATGCTCATGAGCTGCCTTGGTTTGTGCGGATGCAACCAGCAGATAATTGATACGACCTTCTATTATTCGTGGGCACAGTTGAAAATGCCGGATGGAACCATCGTCGAAGGCCATGTTGATAGTTGGACTGACTACGAGGGTGACCAGCTGCAGGTGAAAATCGACGGTGTTACATATCTGGTGCATGCATCGAATGCCGTTTTGAAGTCTTGAAATGGTGGCGAACAATGCAGCAGAGAACATATGATTTCCTTGTCCAAATGAGAGTTCCGGTGTTGACCTTCGGCGGGGAACTTATTGGAGAGGCAATAGAGCTTGTGATATGCGAGCTGGAAAAGCACCAGTTTATTTCTTTGTCCGACATTGAGTGCGAGCTTGGAGACAAATTTCACTGTAGCCCGGGTTCGGCAGATCGGCGTCTGCGTAGAGCAATGGAAATGACGGAATTTCGAGCGGGAGAGTATCCGAATCCAGAACTGGAAGCGCTGCGAGTCGAATTCCGCATCGAAACATGGTCGATTAAGAAGTTTCTTTATGCGGCAGCGAGGAGGTTGATGAGTAGCAAATAAATAATCCGAAAGAGGCGCGGAAAATTCTCAATGCTTTATGAGATGATTAGTCTCAAAAATATATTTTGGAGGTATAAGACTATGAAAGTTGATAAGGAATTAGCTGCTACAATTTGGTTGAGCCATGGTCGGCTTATCGTTGGAGTGATCATTTGCACTGTGGGATTGCAAACCGTAATCAAAGGCGCTATGTGTAGTGGTATGCTGGCCGTGTCAGATGAAATGTATGGGGCATCACCTGAGGAATATAAAAAGGTCTTTAAGAAATGAATGGCTAATCAATAACCACAAAGGGCGCGGAAAAAATCTGTGGCTCTTTACTTTATTTTTCCATGAAAGAAGGTGATTCCGATGCAGTAATTATATTGCCCGATATATACTGGTAATGTTAATTTTGGAGGTTTAACATCATGGACGAAATCAAATTTGCAAAGGGTTCAGTTCCGGTACGGGTTGCAGCGAAGGTATATGGGCGAGACCCCGCATGGGTGCGCGCTGGTATTATTGCTGGATGGCTTCCGATTGGTCAGGCAACTCGAAACGGACAGCCCGTGACGGACGTTAAAGAGATGAATTCGAAGCATGGTCGCATCAACTACTACATCTCGCCGAAGCTCCTGTATGAACAGACGGGCTACATGTGGGATGGCAAGCGGTAAGTTTGTTTCACATGTTTTGATGGGTAATCGGTAACTAAAAAGGCCCCGCATTCGTCGCTTAAGGCGAGTGTGGGGTCTGATTTTTATGAAAGCTAAAGGGGAAAATTGATATGAAAAAGGATACTGAAAAGAAAATCAACTGGAAGAACGTTGCGATTATCGGTGGTGTGTTTGTGCTTGGTGTAGCTACGGGAGTTGTCGGTGGACGCAAAGTGCTCGACTACATTATTGAGAATGAAGATGTAGTAATTAATGCTACTAAATGTGTTACTAGGGGAAAGCCCGGTGTTACCTTGACAATGGGGTGCGAAAAAGCGGGGTCATGATTCCGATGGACGTAACAAGAGGCTTTGTCGTAGGGATGTTGAGCATTATTGATGGAACACCAGCAGACATAGATGAGATTTTTGACTAAGGAAGATTATAATTATGTACAACTATGATTCTATAACGCAAAATTACTGTGCAGATGCCCTTCTGCTTAATGCACAGGGACTCAATTCGAAAGATTTATATCATATCGATTATGAGTCTGGGCGATGCGCTGTGATAAAGAAAAATGCCACTTTAGATGATGTTGGCGATGCGCTATTGAATGGGGACATCGAATGTCATGATGGACGGACATGGTGCATAGAAAATGATATTTCGATAAATGATTGGCTTTGGGAGTTTGGTTTGACCATTCGCATTCTGGATAGAGGACTTCCTAATGTTCCGGCATCATAAAAATTTGCGATATCGTTTGGAGTTTCGTTTGTTTTCAAAGAAGTATTTGTATGCGCGATGTCCAACTGCTTCCGAACCGGCGAAATTGAATATACCGTGCGCTAATGCGTAGCCGGTTCTCTCTGCAAATTCATCAGCGGAAGTTGTGTTTATGCTCACCGTGTGGAAATTTCCAAGAAGAAATAACCAAACCTCTTTTTCACCCGAATCGAATCCTGCTAAATATGCTATTGCAAGTGCTAGAAGTATTTGGTTTAGAGTAAAAGCAAACTCCGCCCCATACTTGATACTATCACTTTCTTCATCCGGAGGGAGAAAATCTGGTAAAACGCCAAACATTGATTTAACTGAAGAGTTGTGCAAAAGATGTTTTGCGGCTTTTTTTTGGGGGGGGGTCAGAGTATCTCGCGAGATATTTATTTGAAAGATCCATACTATTACGACCAAGATTGGACTGAGATATTAGGACATCATAGGAAAAAATCTGTTGTCCAATAGTTATTGTTTGCTGATAAATCGAATCATTCATAAGCATCCCTTCTTTTACAGTTATCAATTTAATTATAACAGGAAAATACTCACATGAAAAGATTTAATAGACTTATTTGGATTCGACCGCCTTAAATTCCTTGACGCTGGTACGTCTCCATGATATTCTTATACCAAGATTAAGGAGGTGCTTTTATGGCACGGACGGTAAAATGCCCCAGCTGCGGCGCGGAGCTGACGGTGAAAGATGACAACCGGGATTTCATGTTTTGCGAATTCTGTGGAACAAAGGTTCGGCTGGATGATTATCAGGAGACGCATCGGTATGTGAATGAGGCGGAAATTGAAAAAATAAGGGCAGCGAAAGAACTCGAACTGAAAAGAATGGAAAAAGAAGAAAAAGATCAAAAAGAAGCAGAGGAATGGTTCAGAAGAAACTGGAAGTGGATTATCCTTGGCCTGTTAGCTTTTGTTGCTTTTTGCATGTTTATGGACTATATCACTCCAGAAAAAGAAAGTGCCATAGATCGAGGTCTTGATATTTTGGAGCATTATGTGAAGTCAAAAGTTTAATCTCTGCCCATTTTTCTTTGCCGCTTTTTGTGAATTTTTTTGATAAAACGTCGGATTTTGTCATTTTCGTGGCCAAAAACCCGGCTTGTGGCCGAAAATTTTTGAAAAAATGACCACAAAATTTTGCGATAATTCGTTAAAAATATGCAGTTTGGCCAAAAACCCACTTTTTTCTTTCACTTAATAAAAATTTTGAAAATTTATATATAGTAATAGACGGTAAAAAACGGGTTTTTGGCCAGCAACGATTTTGGGCTTGAAAAAGTGCGCCCACGGATGTATCATAGAACCACAGTATACGAATAAAACGCTTCTGATTCTACGAGGTGAAAAGATGGATTATATGGACATGCTGGCTGCAAAGTGGCGTGAACATGACGTCTCTTTTGAAGGCCGGGATACCCTGCCCAATGGCGATGAAGTGTGGACCTACAACACCCTCGAGCTGGGTTTGCCAGTTTTGTGGGTAAAACATCCCGATGATTCTTTCGAGTATCGGGTAATTCATACGCCCGGTTACGATAAAGACACCGGTGAACACTGGTGCTGGGACTGCCATCGCAAGTTGGAACGCTTCGGTGACGTTTGGCGGTGTTCGGGATGCGGTGACGAGATTGAGGATAGGGAGATCGACATCCTCACATCCCCAACGGAAGAAGCCAGCTATCCAGATGATAACCTTGAACCGGAACCCGAGTGGCTCTAATTAGCGTTTGCCTCCGCCTCTGCATGAAACGTGCAGGGGCTTTTCTTTTGCCCAAAATTCACAAAAATTCACACTTTTTCACAAAAACTACCGCGATAAAAACATCCCCTTTTATGAGGAGAATAGAGCGTATCCAAAAACGCTGTTCTCTTCATTTTTGGAGGTTGAACAATGCTTGAAAACAAATTTAAGACCGGATTGGTAAAAGAGCTGAAAGAACGCTTTCCCGGCTGCAAAGTGGTTCATATGGACCCCAATGAGATTCAGGGCATTCCTGATCTCTTGGTTTTATATGGTCCAACGTGGGCAGCCTTGGAAGGTAAGAAGTCATCGAATGCGGCTCATCGTCCCAATCAGGACTATTACGTCCGTGAGATGAACAAGATGAGCTTTGCCGCTTTTATCTATCCGGAGAACAAGGAGGAAGTTCTGAATGAACTGGAACGATCATTCAAGGCTCACGGGGCAGCATGCCTTCCTCGGAGCGAGTAAGTATCATTGGCTCAATTATGATGAGGACCGCCTGATCGAGGCGTACAAGAATTTCCAAGCAAAAGAAAAAGGAACGCGTCTTCATGCGTTTGCTGCGGAATGCATCAATCTCCGGCAAAAGCTGCCCAAGAGCAAGAAAACGCTCAACGCATATGTTAATGATGCCATCGGCTTCCGCATGAGTCCGGAAGTGGTTCTTTATTATAGTCAGAACTGCTTTGGAACCGCTGATGCGATTGCTTTCAGCGATGGCCTTCTTCGTATTCATGATCTCAAAACCGGAGCTGTTCCTGCACATATGGAACAGCTCTTTATTTATGCTGCTCTTTTCTGTCTGGAATACGGCATCGACCCGCATGTGATTCAATTCGAGACTCGTATCTATCAGAACGACGATGTGTGGATCAACAACCCAACATTTGAGGAAATTGATCCGATCATTGAGAAAATTCGTACTTTTGATACCGTAATTGCAGGGTTGAAGTTAGGAGCAGTAGCATGAATCTGATTGAAAAAGATATCCGCGCCTATTTTGGCATTTCCACCAGCGACAGTGTTCTGGAACACTACGGCACAAAGCGTCATTCTGGTCGCTATCCTTGGGGCTCTGGAGATAACCCATATCAGCATTCTGGTGATTTTCTGTCCCGTGTGGAAGAACTAAAGAAAAAAGGCTTATCTGAGAAGGATATTCTGGAGGCTATCAATGACAGCCTTCCGGATGAGTACAAAATGGGCCTGACTGAGTTTCGAATCGCAAAGCAAAAGGCGGGTCATGACCGGAAATCTTTGGAATACGATCAGATTCGCAGACTGAAGGAAAAAGAGGGCCTTGGCTGGACGGAAATCGCCAACAAGCTTGGCATGAGCGAGTCGAGCGTTCGTTCAAAATATAACAACGGCATCGGCGAGAAAGCAAGTCAGGCCGAAAAAATCGCTGAAACCCTGCGAAAAGAAGTAGACAAAAAGGGTATGATCGACATTTCGGAGGGCGCAAATCAGGTTTTGGGCGTATCCGAAAGCAAACTGGACGAAGCGGCGTATATTCTAGAAGCAGAATATGGTTATAAACGCTATGGCGTTGGCATCCGCCAGCCGACGAATGTTCACCAGCAAACCAATATCACCGTGCTTGCCAAGCCTGAGTTCGACCAGAAATATGCATACCAGCATCAGGATCAGATCGATTCGCTGGGCGACTACTACACAGATGACGGCGGCGATAACTTTACGAAACTTCAGCGTCCTGCAAGTCTGGACTCCAGCCGCGTAGCCATTCGTTACGGCGATGAAGGAGGTCTGGATAAGGACGGCGTCATGGAGATTCGCCGCGGCGTGCCTGATCTCGACCTTGGAAAGAGCCATTATGCACAGGTTCGAATCCTTGTTGACGGCGATCACTATCTGAAAGGTATGGCCGTATATTCCGATGATCTTCCTGACGGCGTGGATGTTATGTTTAACACCAATAAACCTTCCGGTACGCCGAAAATGAAGGTCTTGAAGGAGGCAAAGGCTGATCCAGATAATCCGTTTGGTGCGGCCATCAAAGCGAACGGCCAGAGCACTTACATCGGAGAGGATGGAAAAGAACATCTTTCTCCCATTAACAAACTGAAAGAAGAAGGCGACTGGGATACCATGTCCCGTAACGTTTCTTCCCAGTTCCTGTCGAAACAGCCGAAAAAGTTGATTGAGAATCAGTTGAAGCTGACGGTTGCAGACTATCAGGCACAGTATGACGAGATCATGCAGTACAGCAATCCGACCGTCAAGAAGAAACTGCTGAATGACTTTGCTGACACCTGTGAAGGTACGTCGATGACGTTAAAAGCATCTGCTTTTCCGGGTCAGTCCACCAAAGTCATCCTTCCCATCAACAAAATCAAGGAAACAGAAGCGTACTGCCCGACTTACGAGAACGGCACACAGCTTGCCCTGATTCGTTATCCGCATGCGGGCACGTTTGAGATTCCCATCGTGACGGTCAACAATAAAAACCTGAGCGGCAAGCGGAATCTTGGGCAGATTCAGGATGCAATCGGCATCAACGCGAAGGTTGCAGAGCGCCTGTCTGGTGCAGACTTTGATGGCGATACGGTTATGGCCATCCCTGTTACGGATAAAGTTGCCGTTAAATCAACACGGCCTCTGGAAGCACTGAAAGGGTTTGACCCTAAGACTGCATATGCGGTTCCTGAAGGCAATCCGAATAATGTCCGTCTCATGAAGAAAGAAGAAAAGCAGAAAGAGATGGGCATGATCTCGAACCTCATTACAGACATGACCTTGCGTGGTGCATCGGAAGATGAACTCGCCCGTGCCGTCAAGCACTCGATGGTCGTCATCGATGCGGAGAAGCATAAGCTGGACTATAAGCGTTCCGAAAAGGAGAACGGCATCCAAGAGCTGAAGCAGAAGTGGCAGATCCGGGTAGACGAAGACGGGAATGAAAAGTATGGCGGCGCATCTACGCTGTTGTCCCG